>Ga0265294_10003141_pt1 | contig 21322 bp, 20 predicted proteins | sample MunlanPumphouse3_FD_192504 | JGI IMG/M metagenome (GOLD analysis project Ga0265294, IMG submission 192504) | Groundwater microbial communities from a municipal landfill in Southern Ontario, Canada - Pumphouse #3 | ecosystem: Environmental > Aquatic > Deep subsurface > Groundwater | place...
ATACATAGTATAGCAAAGCAGTATTCCAAGTATGAATTGATAAACCGTCTGTTGTAAACTAGTATGCATTAACATAAATAATGTTGCACCTATAACAATTGCGACTATAGGCTTCCATCTTTTTAATAATCCTTGAAAAACTACCCCCCTCATAAGTAGCTCTTCTACTATTCCAGGGATTAATGCCATTGTAATTGCCGCATATAAAAATTTCCAAAAATTATTTACCTCAAAAGGCAACGAACCATCAGGATTATATCCAACAAGAGATAATAAGTAATTTATTAAATTAATAAATGGGGAAAGAAGGAATATAGAGGCCGCAGACATTGCAACAACAATTACCACTGCCCAAGGGTTAACCTTTTGACTTATCTTAGTTGCTTTCCATACATTTATACGGTTCTTTTTATTATATAAAATAAAGACTACAAGAAATGTCGCTTGCGTTAAAATTAAAGTAAAAAATACATAAATCCAAGTTTGTGAAGCATCTGCCATAGTATTTCCAGAAAAGATTGCCACAAACTCAACAATAAATAAAAATATAAAAGAAACGATTAGTGGATAAAGTAAAACATTTAAAAACATTTTACTGGAATCTAAAAAATTATATTCCGATCTCAAATACTGCTTCTGCTGTGGAGCTTTGGGCTCCATTTTTTTTTGCTGTTTCATAATTTTTGCCTTCCCTTAGTATAAACATATAATATATTATATATTGTATGAAGACAAAAATCAATTAGAATATTTAAAGTGATAACAAAAAATCATGTAGAAAACTTACTTTCATACATTATTTTTCTTTAATTTATGTAATGTTTGTTACTGGGTGAGGCCGTAGCACTATGTTGCAACGATAATTTTTGCCGTTCCTTAAAACAGTTAATTCAAGTTGCTCATAACAATTATTTCGGAAAAGAATATCCCTTAAATCTAAAACATTACCAACATACTCTCCATTTACTTCCGATATAACATCTCCTTCTTTTAATCCAGAAATAAAACCTGGGCTATCTTCCGCAATATCAAGCACATATACTCCTGACGTTAAATCCGTTTTATCATAATAATTCGCTATACTTGTATCATACCCAAAAACACAAATGTATGGCGTTTGATATGAACTACCTAACTTATAAACCTGCTGAACTATGCTTAAAAAACTTTTTGTTGGAATTGCAAATCCCATTTCTTCTCCATCAGTGATTTTAAGCGTATTTATTCCAACTATCTCGCCATATTTATTAACTAACGGCCCCCCCTGAGTTTCCTGGATTAAGACTTGCATCATGTTGTATCATATTCTGCATATATGTTTCTCCATCACTAGTAGAAACCAGAAGAGTTCGATTCAACGCACTAACTATCCCCCTAGTAAATGTATGGTTGAATTGTAAATTTATAGGAGTTCCAACAGCTAATATGTCTTGCCCAACCAAACAATCATCGCCATCTCCCAGAGATAAATATGGAAGACTAACGCTTGATTTCAAAATGGCAATATCTAAGCTCGAATCTTGCCATAAAAGAATTGCCGACGCCTCACTACCATCTGCCAAGTATAGTTTTATATCTCTTCCATCATCAATAACATGCTGGTTTGTTAGTATGTATCCTCCACTTCCAATGCACACTCCTGAGCCTAAACTTTGGCTACTTAGAACAGTGCAACTCACTCCCACAATTGCCGGAGAAATATCTTCAGCTAGCTCTGACATATCATCAGTGGACACGTTTATTAACTTAGGTATCATCTCAGATGAATCGGTAATAAAATTCTCGTTATCAACATCTGCCGACGAAGAACATGCGTAAAAAAATAGAGGAAAGCTACAAAACAATAAAACACAAATAATACAATTAAATAATTTCCTCATTTTTTTCTCCTAATTACTGCCTTTAATTTTATAAAATTTCTGCCTTTTTCTCACAGATTAATTTGTGCATATAATCAAAATTTAAACATGTCTTTTGTAATAAATAAAATAGCAGAATAATAGAATACATTATGCTGGACAAACATACGGCAAATAAAAACAAAGGATCTTTATGAAAAAATATATTATTTTTCTATTTGGACTATTTCTAATTCTTGGCGGTTGTAGCAAAGAAATATCAATAAACAGTATTTCTAAAGAAATCTCAACTTACTCAATGGAACTATCCCTTTCTAGCGATAAAATTTTAACAGGAACAGAAACTGTCGAATACAAAAATACCAGTGAAGACTCACTGTCTTATATCTGTTTCCATTTGTATCCAACAGCATTTTCAGAAGAAGCAATAAACTCTCCTATAAGTGCGTTGCACTATAATTCTGCGTACTATAATGGCTCAGATTATGGAGATATTGTCATAAACTCAGTATTTATTGACGACAATACAACAATTCCAAGATACGAAGGAGAAGATGATAATATTTTAATTTTGGATTTAGAAAAAGACTTATCACCAAATAAAGAAGTTAAAATTGAGATATCTTTTACCGTAGATATACCAAACGTTAATCATAGGTTTGGATATGGTGAACACACTATAAATCTAGCAAACTTTTATCCTATTGCAGCAGTTTATGAAGATGGCAAATTTATTTACAATCCATACAATTCGAATGGAGATCCTTTTTACAGTGACATGGGCAACTATAATGTTACAATAAAAATACCTTCCAGTTTAACACTAGCCTCTACGGGAATAATTGACGGAACTTCACAAAACGATTCAGAAACAACTTATTCTATTAGTTCAAAAGCCGTTAGAGATTTCGCAATGGTGTTATCAGATGAATTCCAAACCATAGAAAATCATACAAATGGTACGCGAATAATATATTACTATTATAACGATGACACGCCCGCTGAAAGCTTACAAGCTTCGGTTGATTCCATAAACACCTTTGACGAATTATATGGAGAATACCCGTATAGTACTTTAAGCGTAGTTCAGACTAATTTTGTACATGGAGGAATGGAGTTTCCGAACCTTGTCTATATAAGTGACACTGTTACAGATAAAGCTAGTTATATAAACGTGATAATACATGAAATTTCTCATCAGTGGTGGTATCAGTTAGTCGGTAGTGACGCCTTCTCATATCCATGGCTTGACGAAGCGCTCGCGGAATATTCAACAATATTATTTTACGAACAAAACCCTCAATATGGGGTCTCATCAGACGATATAATACAGACAACAATAAATAATTATGTAGCTTTTGTAGAATTGTATGAAGAAGTTATTGGGGACATAGATGAGTCCATGAATAGACCTTTGAACCAGTATTCTAGCGAGACTGAGTATGTGTATATGACATATGTAAAAGGCTGTATATTAATTGACAATCTAAGAAATACTGTTGGCGATAAAAAGTTTTTCAAATCAATCCAAAGCTATTTTAATAATTACAAATTTACAAATGCAAAGCCAGAAGATTTTATTGGAACCTTTGAGAAAATCTGCCACTCAGATTTATCAGGATTCTTCGACTCATGGTTAAACGGGAAAGTTATAATAAAAAAGGTAGCATAATATATTTTGTTTTATAATAAAACAAACATAGCAAATCGATCTAACGCGCTGTAATCTCTAATAAGAGACCCGCCCTCTATTAAATAAAGTATTAAAACATTAAGCTAAACTTAAATGATTTTAAAAACAGCTCAGACTCTTTCAAATAAAACTTTAAAAGACCTTGCATAAATAAACATATTGATATCAAAAAATAAAGACCACTAAAAGGTGGTCTTTATTAATTTCTACTATATTTTATTTTAAGTTGTAAACAGTCCCTATTTCATGAGGATCCGCAATATCTATGTTGATATTTTTGCCAACTTGAACCCCTACCGATGACAAATATGTACAAGCTGTATTAAAACAAATTTCAGGAGTATTATTTTCTTCACTTAGATGCGCTAATATAACTTGCTTAACACCCATGTGTGCTAATTTTTCAACCACACGTGCAGCCATATTATTGCTTAAATGACCATTTTTGCCCAAGATTCTATTTTTTAATAAGAAGGAGTATTTTGGGTTCTTTATTAACATATCCATATCATGATTGCTTTCAAGAATAACCAATTTACTGTTTTCAAAATATTGAATCAAGTCAGGAGGAAAAACTCCCAAATCCGTTGCGATTGTAAACTTATTAGCTCCATCGGAAATAGAATATCCTACACAAAACTTCGAGTCATGAGACAACCTAAATGGTGTAATAATTAAATCTCCAATTGAAAAATCTTGATCAAAAAATTGTATTAATTGCCCATCTAAAACCCTACCAACTTTGTTCTTTATGGCGTCATAACCAGAAGTATGAACATATACAGGAATTCCATTCCTTCTAATCATACTTCCGACTCCCTTAACGTGATCAGAATGTTCATGTGTAACAACTATTGCAGTTATATCGTCGCAAGAAAAGCCAAGCTTATTTAGCTTAGATTTTATTTCTGTATAAGAGATACCCGCATCTATTAAAATCCTTGTTTTATCGGTAAAAACAAGAGTGCTGTTTCCTTTACTTGAACTAGCTAATGTACAAATTTTCATTCTTATCTCCATATTTAGTCTATTATATCACATATGTATTTCAAATTAAATTTATAGAAAAAAATAAAGCCACCATAAAGGTGGCAAATATTTTCTATTATTTATTGGATTTTAAGATATTTAAAATATCTTGTACCGTTTTTAAACTTGCCGCTTCCTCATCTGTAACGCTAATATTAAATTCATCTTCAAGCGTCATTAACAATTCAACAACGTCAAGAGAATCTGCTCCTAAATCTTCAACAATTCTTGACTCGGCCTTGATTTTATCTTCCTTAATTCCCAACTGCTTAGATAATAATTTTTTAACCCTGTCCATATCATCCTCCCCCAATCTTTTTACCTATTTATTATAAATAAATGAGTGGGTTCTGTAAAGCAAATATTGCAACTTTTGGAAATATTGTTTTTCGTTATTTTGTTTCAGCCACGCTTAGATACCCCGAAGGATCTACCTTTTGATCATTTTCAATCATTTGAAAATTTAGATAAGCCCCCAAATCAGACTCGGCATTGGCTGTTGTTCCAACCTTTCCTATAACCGTTCCTCCTGTTATTTTATCTCCTACAGAAACTGAGACGTCTTCTTTTAAAGAGCTATACGCAGTTTGTAAACCATCTGCATGATCTATGACAACAACTGTTCCTTGTAAATAATTTGAATAAACATTAGAGACGGTACCATCAGTATACGCAAATACATCAGTTCCCTCGCTCGTAGAGAAATCAATAGACTTATGGGCCTCCCATTGATTAAGGGTGGAGTTATACATTAAACTTGTTCGTTATATTCTTTAGCAATAGTTGCACCTAAGACTGGCAGATATTTTTTAATCGTTGATACAACAGGAGTATTATTTCCTTCATTATTATTTGGATCTTCAGGCACATTTGTTCCCACTACCAGTAACGTAATAGTTAGCGTTAGCAAAGCTATTCCCAGCAAGACCAAATATCCATATTTTTTTAGGTACATTTTAAAGATTCTTCCCTTTGTTTGTTGATTTGTTTTCATTTTTTAACACCTCCTTGTTCTTGCTGTAATAATAGACACGTTTTACAAACTTTATACATTTTCTTTAAAAACTATCTAAAATAAGGGGATATCCGATTTTTATACAGTCACAAGTTATTGCAATTTGCAAATTAACTTTTTTTTCTCCCTGTATTACATGTTCATTCAACCTAGACGAAAAGCAATTTTTAACGAGCAAATCACCTATTCGACAAGAACTTATTATCTCAGCATCAAAATAGTCTAAAGTCTCTTCAATAGACACCTTTTCTATATCAAATAAATATCCTTCTCCTAGCACAACATTTGTAGCTGATAATAACCCTTGTGCGTCATCCTCCGTGATTTGTATTTTAGACCTACCTGAATTATCAACCGTATATATAAAATACTGACCTGAAAAAGGTAGTTCTGCCAAGTTTACCTCATAAAAAATTGCAAAACCAAACAATAGAAACCCAACAACAATAAAAAATAACATCTCTTTCATGATGCTATAATTGTTGCCTGAACAAATTGTTTTAAACGAAACTTTTTGTCAACAAAAAGAGAATCTTATTTAATTGAAATCTCTTTTCTCGCCCGAACTCTTCCAGTGATAAACCCGTAAACAAGAAAAAGCAAACCTTGAAACATATATCCATATGAAGAAAATATTCTCCAGAACAACATTGCCCAGAACAAAGTACCTTCTGTAAACATATTAGCAAAGAGCACCGTAAACGACAACTCAGCAATGCCTACCCCACCTGGAAGAGGCACGTATTTCATTGCAAGATTACATATTATAACTTTTGCAAAAATTTCAATAAATGTCGTTGATGTTGGTACATAAAATATACAATATATAAAGTAAGGAAGTACGGCAGTCAAAGCAATTGTTGCAATATTAACAAACAACGAAACAAATAATGTAGTAAAGTTTTTTAACAGATATCTCATGCTTCGGCGGTAATCAGCCAACATCCGCGCCGTTCTAAACACAGCCTTATCATAATGTTTAACCACTTTAATCTTTTTAAGCAATTTTAGTATTTTTATTGCCAATACTGGAGCTGCTCTTTTACTTAGCGACATAAACAAAATTGCCACTATCATTATAAAGGTAATAGTTAAGCTTATGATACTTAAAGTAAAAATAATTCTAGAAGAAGCCTCTATGGCAAATACCGAAAAACTTGTAATTAAAACTACAAACGAAACTGCTGCGAATACAAATTGATACAATGTATAAGAAACTACAGGAATACTTGTTGAAATACCAGGGGAAAATCCTTTGGAATTCAAATAGAACACCTGATAGGGTTTTCCAGCTGTGGCAACTCCAAAAATGCTGCCGCAATATTTACCCATTGCTGCACACTTATAGCTTATAAACGGATGGTTCTTCTTTGTCGCTTTAAAAAGTAATACATAAACTTGTAACATTTCAAGTAGCATCAAGCCTATAGTAATCAATAATGCATAGAAAATATAACTAAACCTATATTGGGTATCAAATAAGCTGCCTATGTTAGCCACTCCAAACTTAGCGCTCTGTAGGTAGAGAGCTATAAAAAGAACAAATATATTTATAACAAAGACACTAACTATAAACCAATTACCAAATTTCTGTTCGAAGGTTTTTACTTTCTTCTTTGCTTCAGCAACCATTTCTCTATTCGAGCTTTCATGCTTTACTTCTATAATATCTTCTAACATTTCTTCTTTGTCGGCTTTCTTTTGATCTTTCTCAGAAGGTTTATCTTTTTTAGGAATGGTATTATTATTACGATTTACTGATCTTGAAAAAGCTTGTGGAGAATTATCTCCCGCTCCAAATTCTTTTTCTAAGTTTTTAGCATTTTTTTTGTCTGACATAATAATTTCTTCTTTTTCGTTATTAAAATAATATCAAATACTTATAAAAATGCCAACCTTTTTATATAATTTATAAGTTTATTGAACTCATCTTATGTAATTGTTTACAATTCTTTACTTTACAAATCAAAACAAATATAGTAGAATTAACTTATCAAATTAATAGAGGAAAACATGGCTTTTTGTAAATTTTCGAGCGAGGTAATCGCGAACAATAAAATAGAACTTAGCAACTCATTCGTGAAAGAGTTCTTACCAAATGCCAATGCTGAGTGCGTAAAGGTGTATCTTTATGGGCTTTTTCTTTGTAATAATCCCGCAAATGTAGATAATTCGATTGAGAGTATAGCTAGAGTTTTGAACATGACTGAAGAGGACATAGTTAGTTCTTTTCTATACTGGCAAGAGATGAATCTTGTACAAGTTTTAAACATATCTCCTATTGAAATAAGATATTTGCCTGTAAAAAACTACTCCGCTTTATTACATAAATATAACAAGGACAAATATAAAAACTTTAATATTCAAACCCAAGAAATTATAACCGGTAGAATGATAACCCCAAACGAATACCAGGAATATTACCATTTAATAGAGTCTTTACATATGGAACCAAATGCTTTGATCAAAATTATAAAGTATTGCGTTGATTTAAAAAATGAGAACGTTGGCTACTCCTATATTCTTGCGGTTGCTAAAAGTTGGGCATATGAAGGAATTTTAACTGAGGAAGATGTTGAGTCAAGAATAGGCGACCAAGAAAGAAGTTCTACCGATATAAAACTAGTATTAAAAGCATTAAATATACGCAGAACTGCAAGCGTAGAAGAATACCAATTATTTTTAACTTGGATAAAAGATTTCGGATATCCCGTAGACACAATAGTTTTTGTTGCAAAACTAGAAAAAAATAAGATGGGTGGAATGTTAAAACTCAACAAAACTCTAACCCGTTGCTTTGAACAAGGATTAACAAGTAAAAAAGAGATAGAGGACTATCTTAATAGTCTCTCTAATTTGTATGATACGGCTCGAGTTGTTTGTGCAAAGATTGGACAACGATATGATAACTTAGAGAACGTAATTGATACATACATTAGTCCTTGGCTAAATCTTGGTTTTGAAAAAGACTGTTTAGTAAATATAGCAAATTATTGTTTCAAAAGCAATATCAAAACACTAGAGGGAATGAACGGATTAGTGAATAGATTTTTCAAACTTGGAATATTAACTTCCGAGAGCTTAGAAAATTATTTAAACAAGTCATTGGAACATGATGACCAAATTAAAAAAGTTTTAGACAAACTCGGAATTATCCGTGAAGTTAATGGAATAGACAGAAAATTATATGCAACTTGGAAAACTTCTTGGAATATATCTGACGATCTTTTAGATTACGCTTGTGGATTATCAACAGACAAAATACAGCCAATACAATACCTTAACAAAATACTCTCTCAATATTTCATAAATAAAATAACTACCGTTGATATGGCACAAAAGCAAAGTTTTGTGACAAAAAGTAGTTCTGATAAGCCAAGAATAGGCAGAAACTACTCTGCTAAGGAATTAAATTCTCTATTCGATTCTATTGAGGAGGTTGAGTTATGATAAAAGATAAAGTAGCAGCAGTAAAGCAAGCAAAATTTATTTTACAACAACGTAAATACAGAGCAGAAAGACTTGCTGAGATAAACTTAGAAAAAGCATTAAGTAATAAAACTTTCAAAAATAATTATGATAAACTTATGAATTTGACTTGGGAAATCGGAAAGGCTGAGTACGAAAAAAAGGACACAAAAGCTATTTATAGTGAATACAAAAAGCTTGAAGATTCTAACAAAAAGGTATTGATGTCTATTAACTTAAAGCCCGGGGATCTAAAACCACAATATTCGTGCGACAAGTGTAAGGACTCAGGAATTTATAAAAATGGGGAATGCTCCTGTTTTAAATCTCTTGTAAGCGAATCAATGCTTGAAAATAGTGGCATAACTTCAAAAACCAACTTCAAAAACGCAAACATGGCGATTTGGGACAGGGAAGTCAAAGAAGAAAATATTGTTTTATATAACAAAATGAAGAAATATAGTGAAGAGATAGCAAAAACAAAGAAGAAGCTCATTACTATAAGCGGAAAAACAGGTGTCGGGAAAACTTATCTTGCTCAATGCATGGTAAATGAAAGCATTGAACAGGGCAACTACACTATCTTTATATCTGCCTTTGAGCTTAACCAACAATTCTTAACATATCACTGTGCAAACATATCTGAAAAAGCAAATATTTTAGAACCTTTTCTAAGCTGCGATTTTCTTGTAATAGATGATTTGGGAACTGAAAATATTTTTAAAAATGTTACAAAAGAATACCTATACCTATTGCTTAGCGAAAGACTTGCAAATAACAGAAATACCCTGATCACAACAAACCTAACAATAGACGAAATAGATAAAATTTACGACGGCCGTATTTCAAGTCGTATCACAGATAAAAGGAATTCAACCACATTATTAATGAATGGTTCGGATCTAAGACTCAAGAAATAAGGCAAACTTAATCTAAATGTTAGATTAAGTAAATCATAACAAAAGATTTTTGAATATCTGCGATTAGAAAATTTTCGTCAACAACTAGAATTTAATTTTAAAATTCACATACCCCACTAATAAAGTTTCTCTCTTTAGATGTTTTTGTTTTATTTAATATCTTTTAATTTTTTGACTATTCCATTTTTCAATTTTTTGTGGTAATATGTAAGTATGGGTCAGAAATTAGTAAGTGAATTTAATAACTATTTATCAAATAACTCTTGGTTTTTTAATGAAGATAGCACAAACAATTTGAAAGCAAACATGGAAAACTACCTCCAAACCAGAGACTTTTTTAGTTGTTCAGACGACTTTAAGGATTTTATAAATTTTTACTGTTATTTTTCTAATGATAGTAAATTCGCCTTTCAGTTAATGAGCGATTTTCCTGCAAATGAATTTCAACGTGTTTTGGAAGTTGGTTGCGGAGATAATTTCTCAATAGCAAATATACTTTCTCAAAATGATTATAATGTTATTCTTATGGATTCTAAACTCAACACTGAATTATTTAAAGAGAAATTTGGCTCAGAAGATAAAGTAACAGCTATAAAAAAACGTTTCATTTGCGATAAAGCGGCAACCTCACATAAAGGAACTGACTTGTCTAGTTATAATTGCGTCATTGGATTTAAACCTTGCAAAGCAACCGAACATATTATTAGACAGTGCATAAATCAAAATAAACCTTTTATCTTACTCGTTTGTAATTGCACTCACAAGTCAGTAGTTGACGGAAGAACTTTTCCCAATAAGGATGAGTGGTTAAAATATTTACAAGAAATATCTAAGGAAGTGAAGATTATAAGAAATAAAGAAGGTTTCGATTACGCTACTAATTTAGAGAGCATCCATACTGGGTTATTAAAAAGTCCACACAGAAGTTTTCAATATATTCAATAATTTCAAAGATAACTAGTTTTCAGATTTTTCTGAGACACCCAATTCCCAAATGCAAAACAAGTTCTGATAAAATCGTTTTTACCTATTAAAATAGAATATAATAACGAAAGCTTTAATTTAATTTTTGAAGCATAAGCAAATAAAAATAATAAAATAATTGACAACAACATCCTCTTAACTTATAATGGTATTGTCGTCTTTTATCTTAAAAAAAATCAAGAGAAAATGCTAGTAAACATTTTTATATCTTATCAATGTTTAAAATAGTTAACATATTATATATATTTTCTTTCCTTTTTACTTCATCTTCTGTAAAAATTAAAAAATAAAAATAGCTACTAACTAGTTTTAGTTTTAAAACATCCAAGAACGACTCATAATCAATTGGTACATAAGAAGAATAAATCTTAATAATTTTGTTTATCCTCTTTTTGTATTTTGGAAATTCTTCTAAAAAAGTATCAAGTTCCAACTCTCTAGGCAAAAAAACATCAACTAAATCACAGTATAAGTAATTGTATCGATAAAAATCAAAATCGATAAAAAATATTTTTCCATCATTTATTATAATGTTCCCTTCCGACAAATCATTATGACAAAGCACTGTATTGCTAGAAGATATTTTTTTCTCTTCTTTCTTATAAATATCATCATAGATTTTTATAATTTCTCTTAATTCTAAAGAATATATGGTTTTATCTATTAATCTGCAAATATTTTTTCTTGGCTCATAATAAAATTTATATTTAAAATCAATTAACAGCTTTTTTAGTTTAATATTTCTACATTCGAAATTAAAGTTATAAAAAGATTTAGTTGAACAAAAAATTTCTTTTGTCAAAGAAAGCGAATGCATCTTTCCAATTGCCTGATACAATTTAAAAATAAATTTGCCATCATACCTGTGCCCTGCGATATATTCTTGCAATTCATAAATGCCGGTTTTTGTTCTAAAAATATCGCAAATTCTAGCAACGTTTATTCCATTATCAAACAATATATCTAATGCTCTCTTTTTATTCGAAACATCTGCATAACTATATATATCAAGATTTTTTTTCAAGACATATTCTTTATTCTTTAACCTGATTTTTGAAACAACCAGTCTTTTTTTTTCAATATTTAGAATTTCTTTTTTTAAATATTCATCCATTTTTATCTCAGAATCTTATTTAACTTCATATTAAGCAATAGCTCTTGCGCGTTTTTATAAAATATCTTCTCCTGCATATCAATAGGTATATCGGCATTAGTAATAGAAGACACAGCTTTTTTAAAATAGCCTGGAGTTTGAGCAAATGGAATATCTGTTCCAAAAAGTATTCTATTAACATCAAAAACCTGGCAAGCTAATGTTATAACCTTCGGATCAATAACTGTTGATGTATCGATATACACAGCATAATTATCTTTAAATTCACTTAAAATATTTTTAATAAAATCATTGTCGCTATATGTATTTCTACCAAGATGTGCAATAATTATTTTTATGTTTGAATAGTCCTCCAAAATTCTCTTTATTGACTCTGATCTAATATTGTCTTTAGAGTGAACAATTATAGCACCTCCTACAGAGTTAATATATTCATAACTTTTTTTTCTTTTTTCATAATCTTCAAATTTATGTATAAGAAAATGTTCTTTAAAAAGTTTGATTCCCTCATATCCTACACAGGTCGGATTTTCTTGATCAATTAAAAAACATTTATGAAGGTATGGATTTTCACTTTTAAAATCAGAAACCATGCGATTCATTTCAGGGATTGTTAATTCTTTCGCCAACATAGGCATAACTATACCACCATAAATATTTTTAACATGATGGCTAAAATTTAACTGCTCATATTTAATTTCATCATACATCCTATACCTGCCTCTATGCTGGCTGTTCTCAATGATATTTTTAAAGAAATTTTTATTTCCGATGTGCATGTGCATATCCATTATTTTTCCAGTTTCCAACATGTGGGATCCTCCGCCATGTAATCTCCAGTTAATCCCATGGCTGTTGCTCTGCAGCCGCCACAAGAATATTTAAATTCACAATTACTACACTTGCCTTTAAATTTACGAGAAACCAGATTCTTAATTATTATACTATTTGAATATGTCTTAGTCATATCTTCAACATTGTCGTAATCAAAAATATTCATAATTGGAAGCCAAAGAACCGAGCAAGGAACCACCGTTCCATCCGCACTAACATTAAAAGAAGAAACGCCTGCCGTACAACCTCCAAATTCACAATCGTACGAACTCACATTTTCTGATTTAAAAATCCATGGGCTGTTATCAACTAAACATTTCGTTGGATCCTCGGTAGTAACATCCATCATTCCCTTATACTGCCAATGTTTTTCTGCCAAAGTAGTTAAAAACTGTTTTTTCTCCTGTTTGCTTAAAGTTAATGTTCCATCACTTCCATTTCCAACTGGAATCACTGTTCCAATACCAACTCTATCTACTCCTAATTTCCTTGAAAGGTCAACAATTTCTCCAACTTCTTTCAATGTTGAGTGAGTTAACGTCGCCCTAATTGAAGCCATAAGACCAATAAAAGTCTTTATTAACTTCAGTGCTTTTAATGCCTTATCATACGCCCCTTCAAATCCTCTAAATTTGTCATGAGTTTCCTTATTCACGCTATCCAAGCTAATTTGGATACACATCTTTTTTATTCCAATTTTTTCAATTTTTTCTAATATTTCTTTTGTTATACATGACCCATTACTGGTAATTAAAACATTCTCTATATTGCTTTTCTTTAACATTCCTAAAATTTCTACTATCTGTGGATGAAGAAAAGGCTCACCTCCCGAAAGAGTAACTCTAAAATTATCACCTTTGTTTTTATTTATAAAAAGAAGAATCTTCTGCACTTCTTCCAAAGTAAGGTGTCTATGTGGTTCTTTTACCGCACGACAGTGCCTACAATGCATATTACACATCCCCGTTATTTCTATTTGTGCATACTCTAAGTAAGTTTCGTAAAAAGCATTTTCTAATTCTATCAACATATTTTTCCCTTGCCTCTCTTTTATTGTAAAATAAAATCTTCTAATATAGAATATAGGACTCAATAAAAAAAGTCAAGGAATAAAATTTAATATTGACATTCTAAATGCAATAATGATATACTTATATAAAAGGAGGAGCGTTAATATGAAAAAAGATAAAAAAACTATAAAAATTGTTTTTTTAAAAAACACTTGCTCAACCTGCGGTAGTTATAAATAATTTTAGCAGGGATAAAAAAGGCATTATTATATCGTACATGATTTAGTAACGCCTTTTTTAGTCAATAATTTACAAGGCAAAGTATCTACTTAGTATTGACAATTTTCATAAAAAGTGGTAGCATAATTAAAAGGAAAATCGAGGAAATATGGAAAAGGAACAAAAAGAAACTTTATATAGGCATAGTATGAGTCATGTATTGGCAAAAGCATTACATGAATTATATAGTAATGTGAAATTTGCAATAGGACCAGCAGTTGCTAATGGGTTTTATTATGATGTTGATGTAGAAACATCAATAACCCCTGAATATTTTGAGAAAATCGAAAACAAAATGAGAGAAATAATAAATAAGAATGAAGCTTTTACTTATAAAGAAGTTTCAAGACAAGAAGCGCAAGAATTGTTCAGCTCTCAACCATATAAACTTGAACTAATAAATGAATTTCCTGAAAATGAAAAAATTAGCATATATTATTTAGGTTCTGACTTTTTTGATTTATGTAGAGGTCCTCACATAGAAAATACAAAAATGTTAAGAGGATATTCTTTTAAGCTTAATAAAGCAGCAGGAGCTTATTGGAAAGGGGATTCTAATAATAAAATGCTTCAAAGAATATACGGATTAGGATTTTTGGAAAAAGCAGACATGAAAGCTTATCTATACATGATGGAAGAGGCAATAAAACGTGATCATAGAAAATTAGGCAAGGAATTGGATTTGTTCTTTATTTCAGATTATTCAAAAGGAATGCCAACTTATACTCCAAACGGGTTAACACTAAAAAATAAATTAGTAGAGTACTGGAGAGAAGTTCACAAAAAGGCAGGCTACAAAGAAATAGAAACCCCAATAGCACTAAATAAGGAATTGTGGGAAATTTCTGGACATTGGGATCATTATAAAGATAATATGTACACCTTTAAAGTAGAAGACGAAACTTTTGCAATAAAACCAATGAATTGTCCTGGTGGAATTTTATATTATAAAGAAAAAGGACACTCCTATAAAGAATTCCCTTTGCGGATAGGAGAGTTAGGTAAGGTCCATAGACACGAAGCAAGTGGTACGTTGAGCGGACTTCTAAGGGCAAGGTGTTTTACTCAAGATGATGCCCATGTTTTTATGACACCTGACCAAATTTCTAGCGAAATAAAAAATATAATGAAACTTATTGATGAAGTATATTCTACTTTTGGTCTATCTTATAAAGTTGAGTTGTCAACTATGCCAGAAGACCATATCGGTAAAGAAGAAGAATGGCAATATGCAGAAAAGAGTCTAGAGATTACCTTGAAAAGCCTCAACATGGATTATAAAATAAATAAAGGAGACGGTGCTTTCTATGGACCAAAAATTGATGTCCACGTCACAGATAGCATAGGAAGAGAGTGGCAATGTGGAACCATTCAATTAGATATGCAATTGCCAAAAAGATTTAATTTAACATACATTAACAATAAAGGCGAAGAAAAAGAGCCTGTTATGGTTCATAGAGTTGTTTATGGCTCCCTAGAACGAATCATGGCAATATTAATAGAAAATTATGCAGGAGCATTCCCAGTATGGCTCGCACCTGTACAAATTAAAGTATTAAATGTTAATGAAAACAGCGAAGAATATGCTAAGTTTGTAGCTTCTCAATTAGACGAACAAGAAATTAGAACTGAACTAGACATAAGAAACGAAAGCATTAACAAAAAAATTAGAGATTCTCAACTTATGAAAATACCATATATTGCAGTAGTAGGAGAGAAAGAGAAACAAAGCGCAGAAGTATCCATTCGTGAGTTTGGAAGCAAAAATCAAACATTATATAATCTGAAAGACTTTATAGAAAAAGTAAAAATGGAAGATAAAAACAGAATAAATACTTCTAAAGCAAATAAACATCTCTAATACAAAAAATATAATTAGGTTCATAAAAAAATCGAAGAGTTATAAAGTCCTTCGGTTTTTTTGTTTACTTTCATATTTATTAACAATTTCGATACTTTTATTATATTTCTCTCCATATAAAGCTATTCTTTGTTTTCAAATATCTAACTAATATCTTTTTAGAAATGTCGCCAGAAACATATGTTAGCCATCTAATCTTGGCTTGATTTTTATTGCCCCAAAAGAATCTTTATCAACAACAATTTCAACCTTATTAAAATTATTTAGTTTCATATATACAGTAAAACTCGTGCGATTCCCGTTTATAATCGCGTATTTAAATCCAAATCCTATATCTTTATGTATTTTAAAGTCAAAATCTATCACTGTACTATACGAGGTATATATTTTATTTCATCAGACAGTGTTTTAACCTTTATATAAGTGGTAACAATTTTATCGCATTCTTTTCACCTAAAACAATACTATTAATGAATGGCTCGGATTTAAGGCTAAAAAATAAATAAAACATTACCTAAACGTAAAGAAAAAATAATAAAATAATTGACAACAACACCCTCTTAACTTATAATGGTATTGTCGTCTTTTATATTAGGAGAAACAATGCAAGAAAAGAACAAAATCGAATTAAAAGAATTGCGTCCAGATTTAGCAGGTAATGATTTGTTCGAGATGTTTCAAGAAATTCCAAAACTTGATGAGTTTCAAGAAGAAAACAATCTCAATGGAGTAAGTAAAAAATTGTTTCCATTATGTCTTGAATATATGTATAGGCGAGAATATGGTTTTGAATTATCTAAAACTCAGATTCCTACTATAAACTTTATTTTATATATTAATAATTTCCCAGTAGGGGTTGCAGGTTTAAGACCAAAATTAAACGATTTTTACAAAAAACATGGTGGGCATATCTGGTACAAAATACGTCCAAGTGAAAGAAAAAAAGGTTATGGAACAAAAATACTTGAGCTAGTATTAGAAAGAGCAAAATGGTTAGGTATAAGTGAAATACTTATGCAATGTAATGTGGAAAATATTGGTTCTATAAAGGTTATGGAGAATAACAATTTAAAACAATATAAAAAAGATAACAAGTCAATTTCTTTTAAGAAACATTTATCCATAAAAAAAATAACTTTAAAAGAACATTTATAACAATGAACTTTATTCAAAATATGCTAATGTAGCACAGTGGTAGTGCCCCTCCTTGGTAAGGCTAGTTCAGTCAAACCCGACCAAGCCCAAATATATCATAAGATAATAATTGGAGAAATTATGAAATCTAATTTGATTGCTCCTTGTGGAATGAATTGTGCTATTTGTATTGGATATTTAAGAGAGAAAAACAAATGCTTAGGTTGTAGAAATCTCAACTCAAACTCCTCAAGTTATTGCAAAAAATGCATTATTAGAGAGTGAGATTTTCTCAAAATAAACAAATCACGGTTTTGTTATGAGTGTGACAAATATCCTTGCAAAAGGTTAAAAGGTCTTGATAAAAGATATAAATTAAAATATAATATGAGTACGCTAGAAAACCTTAATAACATAAAAAATATTGGGCTAAAAAATTTTATTGCAAATGAAAAAGCACTATGGACCTGTTCGAATTGTGGCAAGACATTATGCGTACATAGAAAAGACTGTTTATATTGTAAATAATAGTAATTTATATAAATTTAAAAACAAAAATTACCACAATATCAATGCCTAGTCAAGGACAATCATTAAAATAAATCAAAACTATTCATTTTTCATTCTTCACTGCAACGAAAGTTGCCCGTGCTAATGTGGCGAAATCCGTAGAGCACGTCCTTGGTAATCAAAATTTGACCACTTTTAAACACTCAAAAACAGTTCCAAAACTTAACAAAAATCACACATGCTGGTGTGGCTCAGAGGTAAAGCAATGCCTTGGTAAGGCATAGATCGCGGGTCCAATTCCCGCCACCAGCTCCACGATACAAAAACCCTTGAAAAGCCTTATAAATAGGCACTTTCAGGGGTTTTGTTTTTTTTAATAATTTTAAAATTTAGGGGGTACACAATCCTATACTGGAGCTAATTGCAGCTCCAGTATTTGAGTAAAAAAAGACCAACTTTTAAGTAAATTTTTCTTCCACTCAAAAGTCGATCTAATTCTATCTAAAACTATCATAATTTGGTGTAAATGGTGTCAAATGGTGTCAAATTTTACATATCAAAATCTTTTTCTCGTTTGCGTTTTCTTTCTTGCTTTTGCTTAAGTAATTCTTCTAATAGCTCATTAATATCATCATCTTCCATTTCATCCAACTTCCCATGTTGTTTTGTTTCTTGTTCTTCAGGTTTATATGAAGAATTAATTTTTTCATTAAGTTTATCAGTTGCTTCTCTTACATATTCGCTATTAACGGAGTTGTAAACCGTTATTGTTGTTTTCACATCACGATGGCCTAAAAGTTGTTGAATAACTTTTGGATTTTCATTCATTTCAAAAAGCATATTAGAAAATGTATGTCTTAGCCCATGAAAATGAATATTGTATTTGTCAAGTTTGTTTCTAGTCTTAAATCTATCAAAAATTATTCTGGAACCCGAGTAAGTTCTAACACTCCCATCGTCATTTGCAAATACAAACATATTTGGTTTAGTTAAATCTAAATTTATATCATAACTGCGTATTTTTTGCTTTTCTTTCCATTTACTTAATGTCTCTAGTACAATGTCAGTAACTGGTATTTCTCTAACACTACAAGCAGTTTTTGTATCACTAACGACGGTCACTCTTTCCAAGATATTCCCGTTTTCATCAAAGCGTGGGACTTGTGTGATACCTTGTTCAATCTTAATGGTTTTAGTATTAAAATGAATATTACTCCAACGCAATGCCAAAGCTTCGCCAATTCTCACTCCTGCAAACATTAAACAAATGCATAATGGTTTTAAAAAATTGCTTTCATCTTTATTTAATGCATCCAAAAACTTTTCTCTTATTTCTGGTGGTAATGCTTTATAATTTTCTCCATTTGTGTAAATTTTTCTATCTTTACTTCTTATTTTTATCTTTTGAGTTGGATTTATATTTACCCATTTGGAGTCTATAGCATATTCAAAGAATTGGTTAATCATATGTTTGTTTTTCTTAACAAGATTTGTGCTGTATCCTTGTTCAAAGAGTTTATTAATAACTTTTTGAATAGCCACCACATCAACACTGTAGAGTTTCATATTACCAATAATTGGCAAGATGTGTAATTTAAAATTTCTAATGTTACCTTCAAAACTTCTTGGCGTAACAGAACTTTTCTTAAAAATTAACAACCAATCTTGCATTAACTCACCAAAGTTTTTCTTTTCAATCATATCATAACTTTGAGAGTTTAATCTGCCAGAAAGGTCAGACAATTTTTTAGCAACTTCGGTTTGTGTTTTCCCATAAATAAATTTTCTTATAGGTTTTCCATCTTTATCAAATCCAACAGAAATATAACCAGCCCATCTTCCATCTTTTCTTTGAAAAACACTACCTTCATTATTTGCTCTGCGAGTTTTTTTTACTACTCTATTTTTCTTAGCCATTTTTCACCTCGCTGTTTTGCATTGTAGTCCAAGTGACAAAATTAAGAACACTCACAACTTGTCTTACCAACCTTAGTTGTAGGAAAAGATTTGCTTCTTAACAGTTGTCTTACATTATCTCTGCCAAGACCTGTGATTTTCATAATATCTTCGCAGTCTAAAAAATCTTTATTGTATTTTTGTGAAATCCTTGTAACTTCACATTGTATTAAATTATTTAAATCTATAGAATTCATATTTTCTCCTAGTGTTAAATTTTTTTCTTATATGACTTCTAAAATCTCATTTTCTTCTAAAATTTCATTAAAAAAAGAAGTGGGTATTACCACTTGCTTTCAATAAGGGGAGATGAGTCAAAAACGAAACATGGGGGTATTTACCCTGAATCGCTACAAAAGCCTTAATTTATGGGCTTTATAGCATTCAAAATGTTCGTTTTGAGTCCATCTCTTATCCTGCTTATATAAATTTACATACTTTCTCATAGCAAATTCTTAAAATTTGCCATATTTTCTATCACATTTCAGTTACATAGCAAGACAATCTCAAAGCAAAGTTTTTATCACTTCTTATATCTTCATTTTCTTAATAAATATCATTCTCTTAACTATAATCATTTTACTAAACAATCTTTACAATAAAGTTTATTTTATAACCACCTTCTTATAATATTAACTACATACTTTTAAAAATCGTTCATGGGTTTTTAAGAAAAAAACAATTTTTTCTAAAATATATTTTTCTCCCCTCATAGTATTAACCAATCGTTTTTTTTAATTATCTTGGGTTTTTGAGAAAATTTATTAAATTTCTATAAAAAAATTATTTGCTTTCTATAATATTAACTACATGTTTTATGAAAAGTATCGTGGGTTTTTGTTCAATTAATCAACATTATCTTTTTTGAATTCTTTAAATTTGGTTGTAACACCAAATTTAACATCTTCGCCAATTGCTTTAAAATGCTTTTCACCGCATTCAATTCTAATTCTTTCAGGAGTTCTTAAATCAGATTTGCTCGTTGACCCTTTTGTTTCAATTACAAAGTAGAATTTCTTTTCTCTTTCATTTTCAACATAAACAGCCCAATCAGGATTATAGTTCCCAACCGGAGTTGGAATTTTAAATTTATCAGGTATTTTAAAGAACAACTTAACTTGCTCATCATTATCTAGTTCCAAAGCAAAGTTCTTTTCCACGTCTGAATTATCATAAACAATATAATTTGATATTGAATTATTAATAGCAACTGCATTTTTATCAAGAAAGGCGGTGAATTCAGCATTGTCTTCAATGCTAAAAATATCCATAAATGAGTAAGTTTTTCCTTCTTGTTTAATGTAGGTTATTCCATCAATACATTCGTTACTCTTAACAAATTTAATTAAATCTGTTATTTTTTCTATGAATCTTTGTGGATTATTCAAAAAGTCTTCAAATCTATCTGCCTTAACAAGAATTTGACCAATGGTATTTCTTGTTAATTTACAGTTTTCTGATAAAACTCTAATAATATCTGGAATGAGCACTTCGGTATCAACTTCTTCATATTTAGCACCTTGAGTTGTGTAGTCAATTCCTGTTTTATTGATATTAATTTTGACTGTTTCTTTGCTTATTTTAATTTTGCCTATCTTTTCCATTTCAGAAATAGACTTTGCACATTCATTGATAAGCTTTTCTTGATTCATATTA
>Ga0265294_10003143_pt1 | contig 21306 bp, 19 predicted proteins | sample MunlanPumphouse3_FD_192504 | JGI IMG/M metagenome (GOLD analysis project Ga0265294, IMG submission 192504) | Groundwater microbial communities from a municipal landfill in Southern Ontario, Canada - Pumphouse #3 | ecosystem: Environmental > Aquatic > Deep subsurface > Groundwater | place...
TCAATGGTTTGTTCTGAAATACCGGATGTACATTGCCACAATGTAAACAATCCGATCAGGATAAATAATGATCGCATAAATAAGGATAAATAATAAATGGTTTTTTAAACTAAAAACCCACGATGCAAATATAAGAATAATTATTAAAATTCCTACATGTTGGCAATAATATCTGCAAATAAAAGCGCCATTTTTTCGGCAGCCTTATCCGCTGCAACAATAACATCGTCTCCGTCATTTTCAAAATCTTCACCAAAATCGTGGGCTTCGTTGGTAATCACGGACATACCAAACACCCGCATTCCGCAATGACGGGCAACGATCACCTCGGGAACGGTGGACATGCCGGTGGCATCGGCACCTATGGTTTTGAAGAAGCTATACTCGGCAGGTGTTTCAAAAGTGGGGCCGGTGCTCCCAATGTACGTTCCGTGACGCAGGGGAATTCCGTGAATCTCGGCCATGTCGTCGCAAATCCTGCGCAAATCTTTGTCGTATGTGCGGGTCATGTCGGGGAAACGGACTCCGAAATCCGGATTGTTTTTCCCTATCAGCGGATTGGGCAGTAAATTGATGTGGTCCTTAATGACCATCAAGTCCCCTACTTTATAACGGGGATTGATTCCGCCTGCGGCGTTTGAGACGAATAAGGCTTCTACTCCCAGTAGTTTGAACACCCGTATGGGAAAGGTGACCTGTTCCATACCATATCCTTCGTAATAATGGAAACGGCCCTGCATGCAGATTACGTTTTTGCCCCCCAGGCGTCCCCAGATCAGGTTGCCTTGATGTCCGGGAGCGGTTGACATGAGAAAATTGGGGATGTCTTTATAAGGTATCACTACCCTGTCGGTAATGGCGTCGGCCAGTTTTCCCAGGCCGCTGCCCAGGATGATCCCTACGCGTGGTTTTTCAGGGATCCTTTCCAGGATGAAATCGGCGGATTGTTGGTACACGGATGTCTTCATTTCTTTTTCTTCTTTTTATAATCTACAACCCTGTCGGCGACTTCCTGTACTTTACGGTAGATTTCCTCCTGACCGGGTATTTGTTGGTTTTCCATTATGATTTTCCCGTCGCAGATAACGGTATCAATACATTCTCCGTTGGCTGCGTAGACCAGGTTTGCCAGGAAATAGTGATTGGGAACGAACGAGGGTTTGGCCATATCTACCAAAGCTATGTCTGCAAGGTACCCGGGGGCAATCTTCCCGGCGTTTATGCGTAATGCTTTGGCCCCGTTGAAAGAGGCAACGTTCATCAGTTCCTTCAAGGGGATGGCGCCCGGATCGTTTCTCCATACCTTTTGGAGCAATGCGGCAGCTTTCATGCTGTCTATCATGTCCAGGTTGTTCGAAGATGCACAACCGTCCGTTCCCAGGCACACATTGGCACCGGCATCCCGTAATTCGTTGTATTTGAATTTGTAACCCGAGGCGAGTTTTAAATTGGAATTGGGATTGTGGACGGTATTGACCCCATTGTCGCCCAGCAGTTTGATATCGTCGCTGCTCAGCCAGAGGGAATGTGCGGCGATGAGCAAAGGATTGAGCATGCCCAATTTATTCAGGTATTCGGTGGGACTCATGCCAAAATCGCGCTCGGCCTGGTCCATTTCTGACCTTGTCTCGGCAAGGTGCGTATGCACCAGAATACCGTTGTCTTTTGCATAACTGTTAATATAACGGAAAGATCTTTCGGCCACGGTGTAGATGGCGTGGGGGCTTATGGCAAAGGTGGTCAGCGGGCTCCATTGGGCACTTGCCCGGTGGGCTTCCCGCATCATTTTCTTGTTCTGCTCTATGGTGTCATTGTCAAAATTGTCCAGCCAGGTAAACGATTGAACGGAGCGCATGCCCATTTCCTCGGCAGCGCGTTTTGTTCCGTTCAGATGCCAGTACATATCGTTGAACGTGGTGGTGCCGGTACGGATCATTTCCACACAGGCCAGTTTGGCACCCCAATAGATCATTTCCTCGTCAAGTTTCGCCTCGTAAGGCCAGATACGTTCCCTGAGCCATTGGTCCAGGGGTACGTCTTCACCTACTCCGCGAAACAATGTCATGGCTGAGTGTGCGTGTGCATTCACGAAACCGGGAATAATCGCTTTCTGCGAACCGTCAATCATGCGGTCAAAGCCCTGTTTGGGAAAGGTTCCTGCCGGTTCTACACTTTTTATCTTATTCCCTTCTATCAGGACGTCTATCCGTTCCTTGTACAAAAGGACGTTTGAAATAAGAATTGTTTTCATTTAAGTATATTTCGGTAAAGATACTAAATTTTTCTTCGCCAGCTTATATACCCAATGACAGATGCAACCAGATAGACCGTATACAATCCGGTCGTAAACCACAGGCCGGTATGCGCGTAAAGTATGATTGCCAGTATGTTAGCCACTATAAGCAGCAGCCATTGTTCCACAATGCTTCTTGTCAGCAACCAGGTGGCTACCATATTGAGTGTGGTTATGGCGGCATCCATGGCAGGGGCCGGATGATCTGTCAGGAAACGGAGAACGGCCCAGACTCCTCCAAAGACCATTATTGTAAGTCCCGCAGTCAGCCAGGCCGTGGAAGTGTTTATATGTACCGGTTTGAGTGCCGGGTTGGGTCCAGGTTTTAGTTCCTGCCCGGGTACCGGTTGCTGCGTTTTTTTGCCCCATTTGAACCAGCCGTACAGGCTCATTCCCAAGTAATACACATACAATCCCATGGATGCATACAACGCTTCTACCCCAAACACTGCAATGTAGCACACAGACATGACAATGCCCACGATCCACATGGAGCGGCGGTGTTTGATCTCCAGCCAGACATAAAGCAGACCTGTAACGGTCCCGAATATTTCCAGGATTAGTTCCCCCATTCCCAGGCAATTTTGATCATGGCATTGATCCCGGCCTGGGGATAGAAGCCTTCCATCACTTCAATAGTTCCGGTCTCGCGAAAGGCAGCCCTGTAAGCCCAGGCACTGGCACAATATTTTTGGTTCAATAGGTTGTCAGCAAAAAGACTGACGGTAAACGTACCTGCTTTTCTTGTTGTAAAGGGTTGAGATATGGTTAACCCCAGGTGTTGGTAAGCCGGCAATATGCGGTCGGGATTGGATGTATTGTCAAAATATTGCTTACCCACAAAACGAGCCGTAAAGGCCGCTTCCAGATGCTGGAACAGGGAATGTCCGGCGACAAACGGTTTAACGGCAACCAACGCTGCTGCCGTAACGGAAGGTGAATATACCAGATCTGTCAATTCGTAATGTTCGGTCAGTTGGGGCGTAACCGGATTCCAGTTGTCCGGGTTGTCGTACGTGTCCAAATAGATGGTCAGGTCCCTGATCTTGTTACGGCTAAGACAGGCATTCCCTTCCATACGCAATTGCGGGAAAGGGTTCCAGCCGGCTTCCAGTTCCACCCCCCGGCGGTAAGATACGGGAACATTTTCCTTGATCTCGTAACCGGTATCGCTTTTCTTACCTGTCGGGACCAGTTGGTTGCGATATTCCATAGCATAGAAATTCACACCCAGCATGAAAGATTGTCTTATGAGGCGGTAACCCCCTTCCATATCATAGAGGCGCTCGGACTTAACGTCTGTTGTTTTCCCGGCTTTTATGGATTCCTTTATATCGCTTCTGGAAGGTTCCCGGCTTCCGGTATAAACAGACACATACAACTGGTGGTCTTTTAGTATCACGGCAGTTACTCCTGCTTTGGGATTGAAAAAATGATAAGATGATTTGTGATCCAGGAGTGCCCCGTCGTTATCCGGCCCTTCCATCATCATGTTTACGTACCGGTATTGCATATCCCCGAAAAATTTTAGCACATTATCGGGATTCGGACCCAGCGGTACATCAAAAGTCCCCTTCAAGAATGTACTGAAATCATTTTTATTGCCCAGATTCCTGTAATATTCCTGAGCATCGGCAAAATCCGGCTGTTCCAGCTTATAAGTCATCAATCCGTAGTGATACCCGCTGTAGTATGCATAATTAAGACCCAGGAGGATCTCGGATTTTCGGTTCGATACATTGCGTGGAACTTCCGGAATTTCCAAGCGGGCTACCGAACTTAGAGCTGCATAAATGTTGTCCATGGAACGGCGCACGATGTAATCCCCTGCACTTTTTTCTTTGTAATTTTCGTAATACCCGTCTCCTTTTGTCATATGAAACGTATTGCTGACGGAAAGGCGCTGCGTGATGTTGTGGGAATAATTCAACTGAACGTGGTGTTCCGTGTAATTGTCGGTTTCGTTAGGATAATATTTTGTGTTTCCCTGTTGGTCGGTATATTCGCCGGCCGGGTTGTAGGTCCTGTCGGTTTCCAGCATTTCACGTGATATGCCTTCCCAGGTGATACCGGTGTGCTGATCACCGTAAATGTAATAGGCTTTTATGGAATACTCAGGACGAATGAATGACAACCTTGTAAAGAGTGACTGCAGGTTACCTTTCCCGTTACGGATGTAGCCGTCCGTCAAATTATGCGAATAGCGTATGTCCAGACCCATCCCGTTAGGCAGAAAAGATTCTTTGGTCCCTATCCCGGTCCCTGCACCAATAGACATATTCCAAGTATTGAACGAACCGTATGCCAGTTCCGCACCGGCATAGGGATTTGGACGTGAATACAAGGTGCGCATATTTACGGTGGCTCCAAAAGCCCCGCTACCGTTTACGGAAGTCCCTATCCCGCGTTGCACTTGTACGTTTTCCAGAAATCCGCTCAAGGAAGGCAGATTGACCCAGAAAACTTCCTGGGATTCGGAATTGTTCAGTGTGATCCCGTTCAAATTTACCTGGATACGCGAGCCTTCGGATCCGCGAATTCGTAAATAAGCGTAGCCGCTTCCCGTCCCGTTTTCACCCACCACTACGGCACCCGGCGTCATGGCCAAAGCAAAGGGAAGGTTTTGTGCAGGCGCGGTACGCACCAGATCTTCTTTCGTAACTTCCCGGTGTGCTACAGGTGAATCTTTGGCAGCCTGGGTAGCCACAATGACAATAGAATCCAGATTTCTTACTTCTTGTGCTGTTGTAAAGACAGGGGCCAGCAGCAAACCCGCAATAATGATTTTTTTCATAGTTTTTCCTCCGCCGGTATTACCCGGATCAGGTTCAAAGGGTATTTTCTCAGCCCGTTGTGGGGCACCCCTGAAACTTTGTTATTTCAATGAAATTTTATATACCCGGGGCCAGTATTTCCCCGTTATCCATATACTTTCTGTTTGGGCATCGTAAGCAATTCCGTTCAATACGTCGGTGGACGGTTTGCGCAGCGAGGCAGGTAATATGCCTTTGAGGTTTATAACACCTGTCACTTTTCCTGTTTCCGGGTTTATCCGCACAATATCATCACTCAGGTAGATGTTTGCCCAGATTTCTCCGTCAATATACTCTAATTCATTCAGATTTTCAACTTCTCTGCCTTCCAGGGTCACTTCTACGGTACGTTTATCTATCAGAGAATTCGGATCCAGGTAATAGAGTGTGGAACTTCCGTCGCTCATGATCAAATCCGTTCCGTCCGTAGTCAGCCCCCATCCCTGGCGATTATAGCGGCGTGTGCCCAACAAATTGAAGGTTTGGGCATCGTAAATGAAACAGGTCCGTTCGGTCCAGGTAAGCTGGTAAATAAGTCCGTCCAGCAGACAGGCCCCTTCCCCAAAATAGTTGCGGTCCAGGGCATGCGATTTCAAAACACGACCGGTGTTGACTTCTACCTGGGCAATCATGGACCGGCCGTACTGTCCTGTACTTTCGTAGAAAAACCCGTTATGGTAAAAGAATCCCTGTGTATAAGAACTGATATTATGTGGCAACACTTCCTCTATACGGTAACCGTAACGCGGTATTCCGGATGAAGCCGTTCCCAATAAAATTGTGGACAACAAAAGGATCTTTATGTACAGGTACTTTATCATTTATTTTCACTTTCCAGGTAGCGGAGAGCAGCTGCAACAAAAGAGCGGAAGAGCGGAGCCGGATTTTCCGGAGTACTTTTTAATTCAGGATGAAACTGGACACCAATATAAAACGGATGATCCTTTATTTCAACGATCTCTACCAGCCCTGTTTCCGGATTCCTTCCGGTTGCTTTCAGACCTGCCTTTTCCAGTATTTCTGCATAACAATCATTCAATTCATAACGATGGCGGTGTCTTTCCTGTATCACCTGCTTCCCGTAAACTTTATAGGCCAGTGACCCTTTTTCTATTCGGCACTCGTAGGCACCCAGCCGCATGGTACCGCCTTTGCTGGTCAGGCGTTTTTGATCTTCCATCAGGTCAATGACCGGAAACTCGGTCTTGGGAACTATCTCTACGCTGGCAGCATGCGGAATTCCGGCAACATTACGGGCAAATTCCAATACAGCCATCTGCATGCCCAGGCAAATGCCCAGGAACGGGATCTTGTGCTCTCTTGCATATTTACAAGCAAATAGTTTGCCATCCGTACCACGCGACCCGAATCCGGGAGCCACCAAGATCCCTTTCATACCCGCAAGCTTCTCATTTACATTCTGTTCTGTGATATTTTCACTTTGTATGGTATGTACTTTTACTTTGGTGTCATTGGCCGCACCGGCATGTATGAACGATTCCAATATGGATTTGTAAGCGTCTTGTAATTCCACGTATTTTCCTACCAGGGCAATATCCACTTTTTTGTGCGGGTGGTATACTCGGTCAATAAACTGTTTCCATGCTTCCAGGCGGGGTTCCACTTTGTTCTCGATCTTCAGAAGATCCAGTAATATTCCGTCCAGGTTCTGACGCTGCAGGTTCAGCGGCACTTCGTATATACTCTTCTGGTCCAGAGACTCAATGACGGCATAAGGACGCACGTTGCAAAACAGGGCTACTTTCTTGCGCATAGCCAGCGGGAGCGGTCTTTCCGTGCGGCATACGATCACATCCGGATTCACACCCTCCTGTTGTAACTGCCTGACCGAGTGCTGAGTCGGTTTTGTCTTCAATTCCTTGGCAGCTGCCAGGTAAGGCACCAGTGTGAGGTGTATGACAGCACATTTTTCTTCCGGCAACTCCCATTGTAACTGGCGAACTGCTTCCACAAACGGAAGGGATTCAATATCACCAACAGTGCCCCCGATCTCGGTAATCACAATGTCGTATTTTCCGGTCTTCCCCAACAGGAGCATGCGGCGTTTGATCTCATCGGTAATGTGTGGAATTACCTGAACGGTTTTGCCGAGATATGCGCCTTCGCGTTCTTTGTCGATTACAGTCTGGTAAATCTTGCCGGTAGTCACGTTGCTGGCCTTTGTGGTATAGACGCCCAGAAAACGTTCGTAGTGGCCCAGGTCCAGGTCTGTCTCCGCTCCGTCTTCTGTAACGTAACATTCTCCGTGTTCGTAAGGGTTCAACGTCCCCGGATCCACGTTTATGTAGGGATCAAATTTTTGTATTGTCACCTTCAGCCCCCTGGCTTGAAGTAGTTTAGCAAGTGATGCTGCGATGGTGCCTTTTCCCAAAGAAGAAGTCACACCTCCGGTTACGAAGACATATTTAGTGGCCATAAGACAGTTTTTTTCAAACCGCTAATGTAAGGACTTTTTTTTAACTTTGTGACCGCGGAGGGCTGTCCCATCGCTCTTTTCCATTTGGAAAAGGGAGGAAAGTCCGGGCAGGAAAGGGCGGGATCCTGTGGAAATCACAGCTGGTCGTAAGGTCAGGGATCGCTTGACAGAAAATAACCGCCTGGGTCTTCGGACCCGGGTAAGGGTGAAAAGGCGGGGTAAGAGCCCACCGTAACGGTCGGCGACGGCCGTTGACGCAGGCACCGGTCTCCTGCAAGGCCAAGTATACCGGCAATATTAGGACTGCCCGTCCTATGCCGGGGGGTAGGCTGCTTAGACAAATGATGGGAGTTCGACAGAACCCGGCTTACAGGCCCTCCGTTTTTTTATTCTTCCGGTATATTCTTCCGGTATATTCTTCCGGGGTTTTACACCTTATACCGGCTAATCCCATGTGGATTTCCATAAGAAACTATCTTTTAGGTGTTTGATAAATTTTCCAATATTTGGGAACTATGACCAGGTACGTTTTTTTTGGGTTTTCGTACCTGGTCAACCCTAAATCGTGCCCACCAGGCACACTTTTACCCTGTTTTCGTACCTGGTGCTTCCATCTGACCAAACGGATGATATCGTAAGTCACTATATATGTGGTGTTTGATGAAATTAACAATTGTTGACAATAATGACCAGGCACACTTTTACCCTGTTTTCGTACCTGGTCAACCCTAAATCGTGCCCACCAGGCACACTTTTACCCTGTTTTCGTACCTGGTCAACCCTAAATCGTGCCCACCAGGCGCACTTTTGCCCTGTTTTCGTACCTGGTCAGCCTTGAAACATACCCACCAGGGGCAGTTTACTGGGGTTTTTGCCCCTAGTGCTTATGACTGATTTATGGGCAAACTTGTAAGTTGCTGTGGATGTGGCACTTAGCAAAATCCACGTTAATTGAGAATCATGACCAGGGGCAGATTACCGGGGTTTTGCCCCTGGTCAGCCTTGAAACATACCCACCAGGGGCAGTTTACTGGGGTTTTTGCCCCTGGTGCTTATGACTGATTTATGTGCAAATTTGTAAATTACACTGGATGTGAGACTTGGGAAAATTCACGTTATTTGGGTATCATGACCAGGGGCACTTTTAGGGGTTTTATGCCCCTGGTCAGCCTTGAAACATACCCACCAGGGGCAGATTACTAGGGTTTTTGCCCCTGGTCAGTCCTGAAACACTCCCAGCAGGGGGATTTTTTTTGGGGGGATGGTGGGAAAAAAAGGAATAAAAAATTTTGACTGTGGTCAGGGTTTAAATTTATTTTGCGGGAATTACGATTCCTTTGCGTAACCGGCCGTCGGCATTGATGGTAAGTTCCTTCGGGAACCTGACTGCCCTAATGGCGTCGCTTTCATACCAGGCGTCCATTTTATTGAGAAATGCTTCATTGAAAACACCTTCACTGCGGAAAGGTTTGACATTCATATATCCAACTCCCAGGGATGTGAGGTTGTGGAAAAAGTGGGTTCCTTCGCTGGGGTCTACCTGGAAGTTTTCCAGACTGCATTCTACGATCACCCGGGCTTCGGAAATATTATTCCAGTTTATGGGGATCCCCAGCCAGGGATCCGATGACCCCCACCTTCCCGGACCTATAAGAACGTAGGTTCGGTGTTCTTCTTTCATTATGCGATTAAGTTCTTCCAGTTCCTGTGCATACCCTATTGTATTGCGGCTGTCAAACACATGGGTGCGTACGTAAACAACATCCGTAACTCCCTCAATATCACCTGGACCCAGCACATTTTCAGAATATATAAGGGCTTTTTGTATGTCTGCTTCTTCCCAGTTGAATTCTGTGTTTTCTCCATAATCGGTAATGGGACGCACTTGTAATAAATTAAAAATGGCATCGTGTTCGGCAGGCACATCCATGTTTACGGCAAATTCAATTTCCACGTGACAACGCATTTCGTTGCGACAGATCTCCAGTAAATCAGCTAAAATAGTTGCCAGTGGTATGGTATCATTCTGAAGAATATTATCAAATGTAATCACCCTGCGACCTTTCAGATGAGTTCCGGGCACCAGTATGTCATTGTCCATGTCCCAGGTAGAGGCCACGTGGCTGATGTTGCGAAAAGCCGATGATTGGGCAATTGTAAATTTTTGGATGTTCACCCCATCGTCAATGGAAGTCTTGAATTCCTCGGGGCGCAGGTTCAGCGCGTACATTACGTTTTGCGTTTCGTTGAGGGCGCTTTTGGGGTTCATCGTCTGCATTACGTTGCGGGGATAACGCGGCGAAAAGCGCAATGCCCTACCTCCTTCCACAACCAGTTTTCCCAATCCGTAGGCCATACTGACTATGCCGTCATCGGGTTTTTCGTGGCCTATGGGGTAATAATTTACGGAACGGGCCAGTCCCGACAAAGTAGGAAAGAAATACCCGTTTTCTTCCGTCCCGCAAAGGGTTTGTATAACCAGGGCCATTTTTTCCTCGCTCAGCAGATTTGCCGTTGTCTGAATGTAATTGCGACTGGCGGCGAAAAAGACTGAAGCATAGACGCTCTTGATTGCTTTGCTCAAAAGTCGTAACATTTGGTCCTTATTTTCCGTCAAAGGCAACATATAAGTGGAATATATACCGGCAAAAGGCTGAAAAAGTGAGTCTTCCAGTTTAGAGCTGGATCTGACAGCCAGGGGTTTGTTCACCTTGTCCAAAAAGATCCTCAGTTGGTTCTGCATTTCTATAGGCAGGCGGGAACTGACAAATTCAGAAAGTATCTCTTCATCTGTGATGCCTTCTGTATTAACTACATAACGCAACCCGTTATCTACCATAAACGTGTCAAAATAATCGGCAGCTATGACAATGGTCTGGGGTATGGTCACAAAGACTCCTTTGTATTTGTGGCTGAGGTTGTATTTTACCAAAAGCCTGTTCAGAAAGGCCAGGCCGCGTGCTTTACCGCCCAGGGAACCTTCCCCTATACGGGCAAATGTGATATAACGGCTGTACGTGTCCTTGTCAAAACGGGCTATTACTCCCTGCCCGTTAACAAAACGGTATTCCTTAATAAGGGCAATTATGAATTCCCGTAATTCGGTAACATTTTCAAAATCAGATGGCATGGCATCCCTGATGGGTCTGGCCAAATTGAACAGCCCCCTGGCAAACAGCCACTTGGAAAGCCTGTTCCGGGAAGTGTGGTAGAGCAGTTCCTTGTCCGGGATCTGCTTGATGAGCGATTGTAATTCGCGCAGGTTTTTGGTACGTGCTATTTCTTCCCCGGTAACCAGGTTACGAACTACAAAATCGCCAAACGCAAATTCTTCACCAATGTACTCACTCAATTCCATCAACAAGGCCTTGGAATCTTTCATCAAAAAACCGACACCCAGTTCGCGGGCTATCTTTCTCATGCTTTGCTGGGAAGATTGCAGCAAGATAGGCATCTGGGGATCGTCCTGGCGGATCATGCGGCACAGATCTATACCGGCATCCAGTTTTTCGGTATCGGAAGGATCGTTCTTATGCAGGATAAATCCCACATCGGAGATGACACCCAGCAGGTTGTTCTTAAATTTCTCGTAATGAGCCACGGCATCTTCGTAATTAGTGGCCAGAAATATCTTGGGGCGGGCTCTTTTCCGTGTCTTTTGCTGCTGGTCATTGAGCGTTTCCTTCAAAAACTCGGCACTTTGTTTCAAAACAAGTTTGTAAATGGCAGGCAGGTAAGTGGAATAATACCTTACCGAGTCTTCCACCAGCAAGATGCACTGTACTCCCGAATGGAGGATGTCTTCCTCGGCATTCATGGTGTCTTCCAAAAGTTTGACAATGGCAAGGATGAGGTCTGCGTTGCCGTGCCAGCTGAATATGTAATTGATGGCCGAGCAGTCCTCCTGTTCTATGCGGTTTTTGAATTCCCTGGAATAGTTGGACAACAGTACTATAGGAGTTTCTGAGCCTTCTTCTCGCAAATTGCGTGCAAAACTGAATACATCCATGTCCCCTATGTTGAACATGCAGATGATCAGGTCAAAATCTTCCCCGTTATGAAGCAACGTGTGGGCTTCTTCAGATGTGGTTACCCAGGAAAAAGAAGGCGGGTTGCTGATATTCAGGTCACTGTATTCTTTTTGGATCTGAACGTCTATTTGTCCGTCCTCTTCCAGGATGTAAGCGTCGTAACTGCTGCATATCATAAGGATACGCCGTATACGCTTTTCCATCAACTGCGTGTAATCCGGGCTGTAAAATTGCATAGGCTTGGGATTTCCGTTGTTTAAAACAAACGGGGATGGTCTTCTTCCAGTTTCCTGAGTATGGTTCCGATTATGGCTTCACGGTACATGCGGGAACGTACCTTAATGTTGTATTTTTCACAAAAATGGTCTATTACTGCCATTTCCCGGTCGTTAAAACTTACGACTGTTTTGTGGATGCGAGGGGGTGTCTTTTCTTTCAAAACAGAATTTTTTGTTTTTTCCGATCTTGCAAAAGTTCCCGGTAATATTTTGTTTCCGGGAGCTCAAAAGTTTTTTGTGACAGGTCCAGCCATTTCTGTGCCAATTCAAAATTTCCCTGCATTTCACAAGCAAGGGCCAAATTGAAAGCGGCACAGGCTACTTCTTTGGTGTTGGTGCCTTTGACCAGCTCCATCCAGATATTCATGGCTTCATCCCAGGCAAAGGCCAGAGCATGATTGTAAGCCAGATTCCAGGCTCTTTTTTCGTAAACGAATATTACCCTGTCCTGTGTTTCCCACTGGTCCATAAAAGTCTCTGCCAACTCTTGGGCAAAGTATCCCGAGGCCCGTTGCAGGTCCTGAAAAGCTGTAGAGGGTATGGAAACGTGTTCACCTTCAGAGGGGAGCCACACTTCCCAGGCAACGGTATCACAAAGAGGAATGTATTTTATAAACTCCACTTTTTCGGCATCGTAGACCCTGACCACCGAAGTGAAGGGAGCCATCAGGTATTGTAATTTATAATCGTCTTCCACCTGGGATACTTCCCGGGTAAAGAAACCGCCTATCTCTACACTGTCAACCATAAAAACCAGGTTTGTACCGGTTTCCAGGGCCAGCCGGTGTACGTAGTCGGGTTGTTCCAATGTACCCAAAGCTTCCGATCCGGTATGATGACTGAAAACCGGTACAGATCCGGGAGAGAGGTACGCCTCCGATGAAAGAGCATCTGCCAGCGATTGGGCAAAATTATACAACAAAACCGAGTCGGTTACAGATACCGAGTCGTATTGGGGCGTGAAGACAGCCATTTCCCTGCCCAAAATATTTAGGGGCCTGGTAGCCGGGAGCCTCACGTCTACTTCCATTATGTTGATCAGGGGACCGCATGCACTCAAAAGGAGCAAAACGGATAGAAGTCCGGTAGTACGTATGGCTTTCATATTTTATAGTTTTAATATTGTTTACGTATGCATTCCCCCGCAAACGGGTATTACTTGTCCGCTGACATAAGAAGACAGGTCCGATCCCAGGAAGACACAAACATTTGCTACATCCTGCGGGGTCCCTCCCCTTCTTAGTGGTATGGTGTCTGTCCAGGATTTACGTACGGCTTCAGAAAGCTGATCGGTCATATCGCTTACGATAAATCCGGGAGCTACGGCATTGGCTCGTATGCCCCTTGGTCCGAGTTCTTTGGCTACGGACTTTGTCAAGGCTATGAGGCCGGCTTTGGAAGCCGAGTAATTGGTCTGACCGGCATTACCAGAGAGCCCGACGACGGAACTCATGTTGATTATACTGCCTCCTTTTTGTTTGACCATAACCGGTGCCAGGGCATGAATAAAATTGAAGGCGGATTTCAAATTCACGTCCAGAACCATGTCCCATTGTTGTTCAGACATACGTAATACCAGGTTGTCGCGCGTTATACCGGCGTTGTTGATCAATATATCAATACGTCCGAATTCTTGCATTACCTGTTCCACTACCCGGTGGGTTTCCTCAAAGGAGGCGGCATTGGAAGCAAAAGCGATGGCTTTTACTCCCAGGGCTCGGATCTCTTCCAGTGTTTCGTTGGCCTGATCGTCAATTTTGAGATCGGTAAAGGCAACATCAGCTCCGTGCCGGGCCATTTCAACGGCTACGGCTTTCCCGATCCCGCGTGCTGCCCCTGTAATAAGTACTTTTTTGTCTTTAAGTAATTGCATATCAAATTTTTCAACTTTATTCATTTATTAGCCGGGCATACAGATCGTAGTCATCTGCTTTCGTTATCCGGGCTGTTACAAAAGAACCCGGTACTACTTCCGGTGCATTTTCCAGTATGATATGTCCATCAACTTCAGGCGCTTCGTATTGTGTTCTTCCCAATACTTTCACCCGGGGTTCTTTATCTTGGGTGATGAGGTAATCTGCCAATACGCTGCATTTGGTCCCCACCCTGGATTTATTGTAAGCAAAGGATATGCCTTTTTGAAGTTCCATTAACCGGGCATACCTTTCCCGTTTTACTCTTTGGGTAACTGTATCCTTCAGGTGCTTTGCCCCATAGGTACCTGCTTCCCGGGAATACATAAAAGCCCCCATTCTTTCAAAACGGGCCTCTGTAACAAAGTCTGTCAATTCCCGGAATTCTTTCTCGCCCTCTCCCGGGTGACCGACCATGAGCGTAGTGCGTATACAAATGCCCGGTACGAATTTACGAAAATCTTCCAGCAATTGAAGCGTTTGTATTTTTGTTGTGTTGCGTCGCATGGCTGAAAGCACTTTATCAGATATGTGTTGCAACGGAATATCCATGTATTGACAGATTTTCTTTTCTGTCCCCATAAGTCTGAGAACATCCAGTGGAAATCCCTGGGGATAGGTATACAAAAGGCGGATCCACTCTATAGAATCTATCCGGCACAGTTCTTCCATAAGGTTTGCAAGATTACGCTTTCCGTACAGATCCAATCCGTAATAACTTGTGTCCTGGGCAACGAGTACCAATTCCTTCACACCTTGTTCTGCCAGGAACCGGGCTTCTTTTATCAGATCTTCTTTGGGACGGGAGATGTGTTTTCCCCGGATCAGGGGAATGGCACAATAAGCACAACCGCGGTCACAACCTTCGCTGAGTTTCAGGTAGGCATAATGCGCAGGGGTTGACAATACCCGTTGTGTAGCAAGCCGGGGATCGTACTGAACCCCCATGGCCGCCGTTATCCGGGGAATATCTTCCACTCCAAAAATCGCATCGGTTTCCGGGATCTCCTGTTCCAGCTCTTTTCTGTAACGCTCAGACAGACATCCCATTACTATTACTTTTCCGATTCTTCCCCGTTGTTTTTCCTGCAAAGATTCCAGGATGTAATCTATGGATTCCTCTTTGGCATCGTGAATAAATCCGCAGGTGTTGATAATCAAAACATCCAGGGGATAATCTTCTTCTATGGCATCAGGAATAACGTCCCATCCTCCCGCTTCCAGCTGGTGCATGAGGTGTTCACTGTCCACGCGGTTTTTGGAACAGCCCAGTGTATAGACAGAGACTTTTCCTGTCATTCTTACAGGGTGTTATTTTTGTGTGGTATGTTTCATTACCGGTTTGGGCGCTTTTGCACCGGTAGTTTTAGGAGCTTTGGTCCCTTCAGATTTTTGGACTTTTACGGATTTTGCCGTATGTTTTTCAGGGCTTTCCTGAACGGAACTACCTTCCCCTTTTTCTTCTTCTTCCGGATTTTCAAAGTCCAGGGCATCGGCCGCTTTCAGAATATTATACCAATCCAGCACTTTCTTCATGTGTGAAGGGTAAAAACGGTCCTTGTCGTACTGGGGGATTACCTTGTCAAAAAACCCGGCCATTTCTTCTGCCGTTGATTTGGAGTCCGGGGCAGATTCTTCTTTCAGAAAATCCTTCATTTTGGTGAAAATATCCTGCAATTTCAGTTCGTCTTCCATTGTGGTATAAACTGAAATATCTGACAATGAGGTCATACGTGCACTTGGGCCCATCCATTTCCTGGTTTTGTCTGTCATGGATTCGACGACCACACCCCCGTTGCTTTGAGCCAGGTAACGGTAAAGTCCGGGGTGTCCTCCTATGGAGAGAATTTTAGTAAGATCAGTTTTCATGATTATGTTTGGTTAATTGTATCATTTCATCGTGAACTGCCAGAACACGGGGCAATAACGGTTGTATTTCATCCGAAACAATAATAAAATCTGATCCGGATTCCCTTTGACGGTCAGTCCACTGTTTATCCATTCTGATTAATACCGACTGCCTGTGGCTATTGTCCCGCCCGGAAGCTCTCAGCAAGCGTAGTTCTTTATTGGCAGATACGGTCAGTACTTTTGTGGTATGAAAAGGCGGGTCCATTTCCAGAAGGATAGCACTTTCAAATATCACATAAGGGGCATTCGTATTTGCTGCCCATTTTAAAAAATCACGCACTACATAAGGATGAACGAGTGTATTGACTTTTTTAAGGAGACTGTGGTCGCTGAAGATCAGGGATGCCATAACCCGGGTATCCGGTTCACCGTCCCTGTAAATAAAGGGTCCCAGAAGATTGATCAACGCTTCCTTCAATTCTTCGTTCTCCCTGTAGAGCAATTTTGTTCGTGCATCTGAATCGTAACATGGAATACCCAGTGCAGTGAATATACGTGTAACATAGCTTTTTCCACTGCCTATGCCGCCCGTAATACCGAGTGAGATTAGTGTTTCCATGGTTTTAGTAACGATTCTGGATGATTCCGTCCACAAATTGGGGTGCCATATTTATGTGGCTGATCACGTTGGGAGAAGCTTCTAACATGGGAATGATCTTTCCGCTTTCCTTCCGGATAAAGTCGTTGTAATCAACCACAAGATGAAAGTCATCGGGAGAGATGCCGGATGCCTCCTGGAAAGGACACCGGAATTGAATTGTTACCACATCGGGCAAAATAAAAAGTTCCCTTCTGTAAGGAACGTTCCGTGTTGTAACCGGAACCTCGAAGGACATTTCAACGTAACGCCTTACCGGGATCCTGTATTCCACCTCGGCATGTGAAAGCCTGGCGTTTTCAGGAATTTCCAAACGTGTTATGCCCTCCACGCTCTGCGAAAGATTGCCCAGGGTTATTTTCCGGGTTTTTACTTCTTCGATGATCTCCAGGTAAGATTCCCGGGCATATACCAAAACGCTGTCAGGTGTCAGCCTGACAGGTTCAAAAGACATAAACTGGGATTTATACGATAGGTCTGAAACAAAATGCACAGGAACTTTCCTGAAATGCTCGCGGGGATATCTCAGTCGAATTGTATCACTTAATATGGTTTCCAGTTCCAGATCAGCACCCAGGGCATCGTTAACCAGGTTGTCAATATTATCCGAAATCAGGTAAAATTCGTCATCGCTGTCCGGGACCTCATGGACCAGTTCCTTGTCGGCAAAAAATCTTACCGGCGGGGTCCTTTTACGCCAGGTGTTGCGGATTATGTAAAATCCCCTGGCCGTTCCTCTTATGAATAGTGTGTTGTCGGGACGGGAAATATTAGTGCGGCCTTCCAGATTGGTTTCCACTTCCAGCGGGAACCGGAAATAGGCGGTGTATTCATTGGACAATGTGTAGACCACCCAAAGGAAAAAAGCTGTGATTATACACAGTATTAGAACCAATCTGGAACGTTTCATAAACCATACTTTTGTAAGGCGTTTTGGTTAGCCGTACCTACCCTGCCGTAAGGGGAAGGGCGTATGTTGTTAGTATTACCTTTGTTGCTGAAGGTCGCTGGAGTCCTTGACAAGACTTGATTTGTCAACCCTGATCTTCACGTTGTTGTCCACTTCCAGTAATACGGTAGTATCTTTTACTTCAACCACAGTGCCGTATATGCCGCCTGCAGTTATGACCTTTTCACCCTTTTGCAAGTTGTCGCGGTATGATTTCAATTCTTTCTGGCGTTTCTTCTGGGGACGGATCATCAAAAAGTACATCACCACAAAAATGGCTACCATCATAATCAGAAAAGACCAGTTACCGCCTTTTGCGGCAGCTGCTGTTGTTTGTTCCTGTAAAATTAAAAATAGAGTGTTCATGTTTAAATATTGGTTTTTAATAATATTTATTTCTCTACAAGTCCCCTGCCACGTTTTTCTATGGTACCTTCTCCTGTCAGAAATTTAATGATGCGGTCCAGGATCCCGTTAACGAACATTTTGGAATTTCCGGTACTGTAGAACTTGGATATTTCCACCATTTCGTTGAGAGTAACTTTTATGGGTATCTGCGGGAATTCTACTGCTTCTGCCACTCCCATTACAATGAGGATGGTATCTGTTGCTGCGATTCGCTCCAGATCCCAGTTCTGTGCAAACTTTTCTATGTAGTTTACGTATTCACCGTAATGTTGTAAAGAATGGGCAAACAAACCGGTGGCAAAAATTTTATCTTCATCATTATAAAACAAAGGCGGATGCTTCAGTTTGTCATGTTCGGTCCGTAAACCTGACAATTGTGTCAGGATGACATTACAAATATAGGCTACATCATCTGCCCAGTGAAGGCTGCGGTCTTCCAGTATACTGTAAAGTTCCGGATCATCATCCAGCTGACTGCCGAAAAAATCCATTAAAAATTGCAAATCCTCCAGAAAGCCGGGTTCTTCGGCAGCATTCATGTAATCCAAAAAAAACGGTTCTTCTTTAAGCGATTCGTACAATTGGATTATGTAGCTTCTGTTAGCGGTCCAATTTAGTCCATGTGTGCGGGAATCTGTAAGTTCTTTGTCCGCTTCCAGCACCCCAATGGCTTTATTATTGACGAACCTCAGGTTGGGATTTGTTTCCTTTTCTGTAGGGCGGTATTTCTGCAAGCCTATGTCAATCCGTTCCTGTGCATAGCGAACAAGTGTTCCCGGCAGTGAGAGCAGCAGAAAATACAATTGTCTTGTTTTATCAAGGCTCCTGATGAGTTCATTTTCTGCCAATGCAAGATCAAAATTCTGAGAATGAACGCTGCTGAATAATGCCTTAAAAATCTTAATACGGATAAAACGCCTGCTGAGCATACTTTTTTAAATCAAAAAGAATCTCTGCAAATATACAGTTTTAAAGCAAATATTTTATATTTGTGGATATTATAAATAAATCAGACTTATGTATTTTGAAGATTTCGACCGTTCCTCCAAGGCGGAACATAGTGGAGAAGATGTTTTTTCCAAACCCGTACGCGCCGGAAAAAGAACCTATTTCTTTGACGTTAAGGCAACTAAAGGAAACGACTATTACCTGACTATTACGGAAAGCAAACGTCGTGTTGACAAAGACGGACGGTTTTCATATGAAAAGCATAAAGTTTTCCTGTACAAGGAAGATTTTGAAAAATTTACCGAAGGCCTGGAAGAAGTCATTAAATTCATAAAGGACCGGATCCCTGTTACAGAAGCCCGCCCCAATGAATTTACCAACGTAAAGTTTGAAGATTTGTCAGGAGATGAATAAAATAATTTATTCACCTATTGCAATCTTGAAAAATCCTTTTACCTTTGCCGCGTTTTTTGTAACCCATTAAGATGGGGTTAGGTGTACAATAGTTCGTCAATATATTAACAAAGACCGCTTGAAAAAGCGGTCTTTTTATTTTCTGAATACCAAGTATACCGCAGCTATCAGCAGGAAAAAAGCCAATATGTGGTTCCACCTGAATTGCTCTGTCCTGAATACAACCAGCGTAAAAACAGTAAATACACTCAGGGAGATGACTTCCTGTATGACCTTAAGTTGTATGAGAGACAGCGGGCCTCCGTTTCCAACATACCCTATCCGGTTGGCCGGGACCTGAAAACAGTACTCTGCAAAAGCGATACCCCAGCTTAAAAGGATAATTGCAATCAATGGCAGGGACTGAAACCACTTCATAGAAGTAAATTTCAGGTGTCCGTACCATGCGATTGTCATAAAGACATTAGAGAACACCAAAAGCAAAACAGTGTACAGAGTTTTCATAAAGGGAGTATAACTTGGAGACGGTGCGCCGGAGTGGCGCACCATCCTGAAGATGCTATTTTCGTCCGGGGTATTGCTTCAGGGCCTCTTCCAGGCAGTCCATGGCATTGCTGATGTCTTCTTTTTTCAGTACGTAAGCAATGCGGACTTCGTCTGTGCCCTTGCCGGGAGTGGCGTAAAAGCCGGCGGCCGGGGCTACCATAACGGTCTGGCCTTTGTAGCTGAAACTTTCCAGCAACCATTGGGCGAATTTGTCAGAATCGTCAACCGGCAAACGGGCCGTAGTATAAAAAGCACCCATAGGCATGGGAGAATAAACGCCTTCCATTTTATTCAAACGGTCTACCATCAGGTTGCGTCTGTCAATATACTCTTCTTTAACAGCAATGAAGTATTCTTCCGGCGTAGCCAGGGCTCCTTCGGCGGCCATCTGTCCCAGGGCGGGAGCACATAAACGGGCCTGTGCAAAACGCATTACGGCACTCATGACTTCTTTGTTATGTGAAGCAATACATCCAATACGGACTCCACACAGGCTGTAACGTTTTGATACCGAATCAATAAGTATGACATTTTCTTCGGCACCCGGGATCTGCATGCAGGAAAAGTGGGGTTCTTCCGAATAGCAGAATTCACGGTAAACTTCATCGGACAACAGGAATAAACTGTATTTTTTCACTATTTCTCCTAATTGCAGGATGTCCTCTTTGGTGTAAAGGGTTCCGGTGGGATTGCCGGGACTGTTTATGAGAATGGCTTTTGTTTTAGGGGTAATGTATTTTTCTACCTCTGACATAGGCGGTAAAGCGAAACCGCTCTCAATGGTTGTGGTTACGGGAACAAACTTCACTCCGGCCATTAAGGCAAATGTATTGTAGTTGGTGTAGAAAGGCTCAAAAACAATCACTTCGTCCCCGGGATTGCAGCAAACCTTCAATCCTATCTGCAATGCTTCGGAACCTCCGACGGTAACGATGATCTCTTCGTAGGAAAGGTCGATATTTACATCCCGGTAATATTTTGCCAATCCCCTGCGGTAAGATTCAATTCCGGCCGAGTGCGGATATGACACCAGTTTAAGATCCGTATTGCGAACAGTGTCAATGGCTTCCCTGGGAGATGCAATGTCGGGCTGTCCGATGTTCAAATGATACACTTTAACGCCGCGTTTTTTTGCAGCTTCGGCATAGGGAACCAGCTTTCGGATGGGAGAAGCAGGCATTTTCCTGGATAATTCAGAGATACCTAACATAAAGACTTAAAATTTATAAATTTAATCTGCAAATATAGACCTTTCTTTAAACAAAAAACAATAATTTCTTACAATTTACGAAGAAGCATATAACACGTCTGTAAGGCCCGGATTTTTTTTTATTTTTGTTGGATTTAAATCCTATAAAAATGTCGACTTTCAGACACAAAGCATTATCAGAATTTTCGTCGCACAAAATGGAACGTTTCTGTGTAGAAACAAAACCTGTCTCTGCTTTTTTTGGTCAAAATGTTTTTGATCTCAAAAAAATGCGCAACTACCTGCCTGAAACTGCTTACGATGCAGTGGTACAGGCTATTGAAAAGAAAACCAGGATTGACCGAAGTGTGGCTGCTTTTGTGGCGGAAGGAATGCGTACCTGGGCCATGGAGCGCGGTGCCACTCACTACACGCACTGGTTCCATCCCCTGAGTGAGACAACGGCAGAAAAGCACGAAGCATTTATCAGACCTTACTCAAACGGCTGTGCTATTGAACAATTCATGGGAGATTCCCTGATCCAGCAGGAGCCCGATGCGTCCAGCTTCCCGAGCGGT
>Ga0265294_10003144_pt1 | contig 21301 bp, 18 predicted proteins | sample MunlanPumphouse3_FD_192504 | JGI IMG/M metagenome (GOLD analysis project Ga0265294, IMG submission 192504) | Groundwater microbial communities from a municipal landfill in Southern Ontario, Canada - Pumphouse #3 | ecosystem: Environmental > Aquatic > Deep subsurface > Groundwater | place...
CGCAAGAATCTAAACAAAGAATTAAGATTAAATAATTAATATATTTTCTCAAGTATGACATTTCTATTGAAAATACAGGTATGACATTTCTATTGGTAATTGACACTGTAACATGCTTGTATTGACTCAAGTGAAATTTAGCTATATATTAGATAGTTACCCTCAATAGCTGGGTAATTTTATTGAATAAAAAAATGCTAAACTTAGAAGAGCAAATTATTAACCAAATAAACAAGGCAAAAAATACCTTAATAGTTTTTAATGCTGATTGGGAAGGTGATTCTATTGCCTCGTCTTTGGCTTTGTATTTCTTTATCAAAAAGTTAAATAAAAAAATTACTATTGCCGCTTATGAACCAAAAGCTGAACAGAGCTCAAACCTAAAATCACAATGGAAATTTTTACCTGGTTATAATGATATTGCAACAAATTTAATTAACTTAAGAAAATTTATCATCTCAGTAAATACCAAAAATGTCAGTATTAGCCAAATTAAATATAATTTAGATAATGATAAACTTAATTTTATTATCACCCCTGAGAATGCTTGGCTTAGCCCAGAGGATGTGAGCTCATACTCAGGCCTTTTTAACTATGATTTAATTTTTGTTCTAGATACACCAGACCTAGAGTCATTAAAAGAGATTTATGACAAAAATATTGAATTTTTTCATAAAACTCCAATTATCAACATTGACCATCAGGCAGACAACGAAGAATATGGACAAATAAACTATTTAGATCTAAATGTTGCTTCAACAGCTGAACTGATTTATAATTTAATTGAGAAACATAATATTAACTCCCTTGATGAAGACATTGCTACTTGTTTATTAACTGGCATAATTAGCAAAACGAATAATTTTAAAAATACAAATCTTACTCCTCGTACTCTTTTGAACAGCTCAAAGTTGATTAGCGCAGGAGCCCGAAGAGAAGAGATTATTGAGCACTTGTACCGATCTAGGTCTCTTGATTCTTTAAAAGTCTGGGGTAAAGTTCTAAGTAATCTAAAAAATGATGAATCTAAACAAATAAGCTGGTCTATTCTAAATCTAGTTACAGAAAGTCATAATAACTATGGATTTTTACATTTAGATGAATTGGCTGAAGAAATATTTACCAGCTCAAAGGATTTAAAAATATTTATCTTAATAATCAATCCTCAGAATAATTTAAAGCTTAAATTATTAGCTTATACAAATAAAGCTTATTCAGCTAATGATGCTCTACAAGATTTTAAAATCATAAAAAGTAACAAATCTAAGGCTGTAGCTGAAGTAGTAGATATCCCTAATAATGAGATTGAAAAAATAATTGATAAGATAAGGCTACGTCTTGCTAAAAATATCGGCTAATGATATAACAAAATAATAGAATTGAATAGTGAATTAGTTTCTTGCGCCTATGGCTCAGTGGTTAGAGCACCGCTCTTATAAAGCGGGGGTCGATGGTTCGATTCCATCTAGGCGCACTTTTTTTATTTTATTAATCTTCAAATATTATTTAAAATATTAACAAAATATTAACAGTGTTGCCAAGTTCATTACTATACAATATAATAAAAAGTATCAGGGCTCGTAGCTCAGTTGGTTAGAGCGTTACGTCGACATCGTAAAGGTCGCCCGTTCGAATCGGGCCGGGCCCACATATTAATTTTTTTATTTTATGTTAAAATTTTTTTCTGGCCGTAAACAAAATTTTATAAACACAGGAGAAAATTCATCTATTAATGAATGGATGAATCAAGAAAATAATGAAGAAGGTCAATTATCAATCGACGTTTACCAAACAACTAATAAAATAGTGATTCAATCTACCATCGCCGGTGCAAAAGCTGAGGACTTAAAAATCTCCCTGCATCATGACCTGTTGACTATTCACGGAACAAGAAAACATCCTCAGACATTATCTGAAGAAAGTTATCTATACCGAGAATGCTATTGGGGCCCATTTTCCAGATCAGTTATTATCCCCACCGAGGTTGATAGTAAAAAGATTGAAGCTGAATTAAAAAATGGAGTATTAACTATCACTCTCCATAAAAGCAAAGCTCAAGAAATACCAGTGTCATTTCAAGATTAATATGAATTATATTCTAAAAGTCATAAATTTTACTGAATCAGATATAATTTTTGAAGATGAAGAAAAAAATATTATCTACTGGCCAAAAAATAATGTTCCTCAGGTTCCAGAAATTGGAGAAATTATTAATTTTAAAATTGGTGATGAACAAATTATAAAAAATAATAAAAGTATAAACCCTCAAGAACTATTAAATGAACTATTGAACATCTCTAAAAAATAAACGTGCTAACAATATATGATTAATAAGAAAACTACTATTATTAGTGTCAGCTCTTTATTAATAGTTTTTTTAATTATAATAATAACTAATCAAAAAATCCAGACTCAGACAAATAAACTACCAGCAAAACTATATTTTGCTAATATAAATATTAGCGAACTTAGCCAAAATGAGGCTCAAGAATTAATAATGCGAAAATATGATGAAGTAGAGGCTCATGGTTTAAATCTAGAATATAATAACAAAATTATTAATATTCCTTCAGTTGCCAGCTCTTTGGATATGGACTTAGCCTATGTAATTTTTTATTTCGAACGTGACTCAATTAGCGACACTCTTAATGATTATAATAATTTTAATAATTTATACCGTTTAATAAGAAAATATTTACCAGTAAAAGCTATCACCATTAAACCTCGCTTCCTTGTTGATGAATCTAGGATAAAAGAATATGTTTTAAAATCATTCCCAGAGATAGAGTTAGAACCAGAAAATGCTAGCTTTATTTTCATAGAGAATGAAATAAATATACAAAAAGAAAAAAGGGGACAAAAAATAAATTGGGATAAAGTATTGTCAGAAATACACTCTAGATTAAACTATTTTTCTTCTGCTCCAATAATTATATATCTTGATATAAAAAATCCTGAAATATATGAGCGAGACCTCTTTGGTTTAGAAAATCAAGCAGATAAAATCACAAAAAAACCACTATATTTAAAACATAAGAATAAACAATGGTTAATAAAGCAAGCCGATATTGCTTCTTGGCTAAGCATTGAAAAGAGAAACAATAATTTTGATCTATCATTTGATCAAAAAAGAATAGCCGAATATCTAGAAAAAAAAATATCTCCTGAAATTAATATCGAGGCAAAAAGTAATCGTTTCGAGATTAAGGATAATAAAATTAATAATTGGCAACCAGGCCAAAAAGGACAATCCCTTGATACCAACCTTAGCGCTGAAAATATAATTAAAAATTATAACATTGATCAAGTTAATTCATCCGAATTGATTGTTAAAGTCACTGAGCCTGAAGAAGTGGGGTCACTCGACATTAAAGACATCATCGGAGTTGGTCATTCTAATTTCGCCGGATCTTCAGCTAGCAGGCGACATAATATAGAAATTGGCTTTGCTGCTATCCACGGACTAATTATCAAACCTGAAGAAGAATTTTCATTAGTAAAAGCATTAGGCAATATTGATGCCAATGCTGGATACCTACCAGAACTCGTTATAAAAGGAAATGAGACTATACCTGAATATGGGGGTGGACTATGCCAAGTAGCAACCACTCTTTTTAGGAGCGCCTTAGCTTCTGGTCTGCCAATAACTGCTCGAAAAAACCATTCATACCGTGTTTCCTACTACGAACCTGCTGGGACTGATGCCTCAGTCTATGATCCTTGGCCTGACGTTAAATTTATCAATGACACTGATAACGATATTTTAATTCAAGCAAAAATAGAAAAAAATGATGTTTACTTAGACTTTTGGGGCACAAAAGATGGCAGAATCGTAGAAATAAGTGAACCAGTAATATATGATATTGTCGCCCCACCACCAAAGAAGATTATTGAAACAGACAAACTTGCTCCTGGAAAAATAAAATGCACCGAGAACGCTCATAACGGTGCAAAAACTTATTTTGATTATACTGTTATCTACTCTGACGTTGATGAAGAAAGTGGTGAAAAGGAACAAAAATATACTCGTTTTAATTCTACTTACGTGCCTTGGCAAGAAATTTGTCTGATTGGCAAAGAAATTGAGGAAGATCCTAGCGAAGATTCTAGCAATAACGTAAACAAGGTAGATACTGAAAATAATCAAGAAAGCGAAAATCAAGATAATTACACAGTAGAAACAATTAACGAAACCTAAAATTAAATAATACAAAAAAAGACCAGCTTTAACGGGTAGGCAAGAAAATTTCTTCTAGGCATTGTCGAGCCTATCATTAACGCTTTTTACAAAGCAATAATGATGGGCCCAAAAAACCCTAGTAAGTAATTCCCCATGCTTGTCGTGCCTGACCCGTTAAAATTGGCCTTTTTATTTTTTTAAGCAACTAAATAATATATCACATTAAAATTATTTTGTCAATGGTCTTATCCACAGGAAGAAAAATCCATATTTCACCAATTTATTTGTTTAGAAAATAATTCTTTATTACTCGTATAAAATAATGCAGACCCCTCAATATCTGTTCGCCAAATTATCAAATCTGCCTCTTCAAGCCTGTGAATAAGTTCACTATGAGGATGCTTATATCTATTGTTCTTGCCCGCAGAGATAATAGCTAGTTTAGGAGAAATAAAATTCAAGAAATCAATAGAAGATGAATATTTAGAACCGTGATGTGATATCTTTAAAATATCGGTAGTTGAAATGAGTTTTGAAGACATCATTTCCTTTTCCCTTGGGCTTGGAGCATCACCCGCACCGAATATTTTTAATCCCGAGCAATTAAAATATGTTGCTAAGGATAGATCGTTGTCATCTTGAGAATTTTTAAAATTAGTTGATGGAGGTAAAACACATAAATAACAATCAGGATTAAAATCAAAACAAAACTCTTTTTCCGGATAAATAATTTCTGTACTTGCCTTCAAAGAATCTAAAAGTGCTATCGACTCTGGGCCAATTAATCGATGTGGTAAAATTATCTTTTTAACTTTATACCTTTTAATAATTTCTGGTAAAGCAGTAATATGATCGCTATGTGTATGGGTAAGCAGTATAGTGTCAATCTCTCTTTCAAAATAATTCAACCATCTTCCTAAACAATAAAGACTAGTCCAATCTGGGCCACCGTCAATTAAAATAACTCTATTGTCATTAGTTTTAAAAGCATATGAGTCTCCTTGACCAACATTAAAAAAAACAGCTTCAGCCTTATGGCTAACAACAATATGAGTCATTGAAGAAATTATTAATATCAAAGTTAATAATAATAAATAGATTCTAGTCATTCAGTAAATATAACAAACTATAGCTGAAACTACATAAAAATAAAAATAAAATATTAATTACAAAAAATACCGTTAAAATCGGTATTTTTTGTATAATTCTCAGAATTGACTGCACACTTCAATTATTTCTTACGAACTATTTTTTTACTTTCTTCTTAACTGTTTTTTTTGGAGTTACTTTTTTAACCGCCTTCTTAACCACCTTTTTAGCTACTTTCTTAACCGGTTTTTTTGGAGTTACTTTTTTAACCGCCTTCTTAACCACCTTTTTAGCTACTTTCTTAACCGGTTTTTTTGGAGTTACTTTTTTAACTATTTTGTTTACTGGCTTCTTAACTTTATTTTTTTTTGTGACCATATTATTCACCTCCTTTCTGGGAAAATTCCCAACTATATTTTTTAAAAAAATAAATAATTTTTTTAAAATAATTTTTATAAAAGTAATTATATTATACTCCGTTAAAAATTTAATGGCAATAGTTTTTTAAAATATAATTAAAAAAACGTATGCTATCTTTTTATTGTATTATCTATACATTTATTTTTTCTAAAAAATATTTATTTAAATATTTTATTTCTATTTTTTCTTGCTCCATGCTATCACGATATCTAACTGTCACTTGCTCTTTATCTATAGTATCAAAATCTATTGTTACACAAAAAGGTGTACCAATCTCATCTTGTCGACGATAACGCTTACCAATATTACCATTATCATCAAACTCACAACGCCAATTAAGTTTTAATAAATTAAAAATTTCTCGTGCCTTAGCCACTAATTCTGGTCTATTTTTTAATAAAGGAAAAACTGCTATTTTTATAGGAGCTAAACTAACCGGCAAAGACAGAACAACCCTAGTATCACCTAATATCTTTTCTTCACGATAAAATTCAGTAATCAATGCCAAAAAAATTCTACCTACTCCAGCCGAACTTTCAATAACATGAGACAAATATTTTTCATTACTAACTGGATCATGATAACTTAAGGATTGACCTGAAGCCTCACTATGGACCTTAAGATCGTAATCACTACGAGCATGTAAACCCTCTAATTCTTTGAATCCAAAAGAAAAATTATATTCAATGTCGTAAGCTGCCTGAGCATAGAATGCTAAGTTTTCATGCTCATGCCAACGTAAATTTTCTTCTTTAAATCCTAAATCTAAATAGAATTGCCAACGTAACTCTCGCCACATCTCATAGTATTTATCATCATCACCTGGTCGAACAAAATATTGCATCTCCATCTGTTCAAACTCTCTCGTGCGAAAAATGAATTGTCTAGCAGTTATTTCATTACGAAAAACTTTTCCAATTTGAGCAATGCCAAAAGGAATTTTAACCCTAGCAGAATCTAAAACATTTTTAAAATTTACATATATTCCTTGACAGGTCTCACCACGGAGATAGCTAGCTTCCTTCTCCCAATCACCCGTAAAATTACCTAAATTAGATTTCACCAAAAGATTGAATTTCTTTCCCTGACTAAAATTTTGTGAACCACAGTTTTTACATTTAAGTTTTTCTTTATTTTCTGAAAATATTTTATTAATATCTTCTTCTGACATTTTCTCATCAGCTAAAATTCCAACTTCTTCTAACATTGTATCTAAACGATAGCGTGTATGACACTTACAACATTCAGTTAGAGGATCGGAAAAATTTTGGACATGGCCTGAGGACTCCCAAACTTTAGGACTCATAAAAATTGCTGTATCTAAACCAACAATATCATCTCTAAGTTGCGTCATTTCTTTCCACCATAATTGCTTTATGTTGTTTGCTAACTCAACTCCATATGGCCCATAATCATAAACAGCGGCCATGCCACCATAAATTTCAGAAGAAGGAAAAATAAATCCGCGTCGTTTACAAAGTGATACGATTTTATCTAGATTTTGATTAATTTCTTTTTTCATATTCCTATCTATTTAATTTTAGTTATTTACATTTCCTCTAAATAATCTAGCCCTAAAAGCTGAAAAGCATTCTTTAACACTATCTGAATAGAAGTAATCAAGCTCAGCCTAACCTTTCTCAAAGACTCCTCCTCTTTGAGAATTGATACTGAATGATAATAATCATTAAAGAGTTGAGCTAATTCGAAAAGATAACGTGCAATAAGGGAAGGATCTCTTTTTTCTGCTGCCTGACAAACTGATTCTGAAAACTTTTGCAATTGTATTAATATCTGCTTCTCTTTAAATTTATTTAATAAAGAAAAATCAACTTGAGCTATTTCATCATTCGATTTTCTTAAAATACTTGATAAACGAGCACCTGAATATTGTAAATAGGCGGCCGTATAACCATCAAATCGCAAAGCTTCTTCAACATCAAACACAATTACCTTCTCGCGACCAACCTTCAACATCTCAAAACTTAAGGCTGATTTAGCCAGAGACTCAGCTGTTTGCTTAATTTTTTCCTCCGACCAATCATCATGTCTACTGCTAACTTCTTTTTTTGCTCTTAAAATAGCATCGGATAATATATCATCATAGCTAATAATATTACCACTCCGAGAAGCCATCATACCACTTTTTAAAGTCACAAAATCATAAGTTAAATGACTAATCTTGTAATCACTCTGAGCTAAATCAAATATTTTAGCTAATTGTTTAAAATATAAAGATTGTCTTACATCAACAACATAAATGGACTCGTCTATTTCATATTTTTTGAACTTTTCATCAGCCAAAGCTAAATCTGCAGCAGCATATAAGGCTGTGCCGTCGGTCCTAATAACCGGCAAAACACCAAGGCCATAGAGCGACAAATCTGCTACTATAGCACCTTGACTTTTTATTAATACTTTTTTTTCTAAAAGATCATCAACTAATTTAATGCCCTCCTGAATAACCTCACTTTCATAAAAAATATGATCAAAATGAATATTAAAATTTTTATATATCTTATCAAAGTAATCAATACTCCATCGTCTAGTTTCTTCCCACAATTTATAATATTCTCCATTACGATTTTCTATCTCTTTCATAATAACGCTAACTTGATCCTTCCCTTCAGGATTAGCCATCAGCTCTTTTGAAGAAACTGAATAAACAGTCCCTAAAAAACGCCCTTTATCAATAATTTGTTCTTTTTTTTCTCGCTGTTCTTTAAATTCATCGCTATTTTTCCAAGCCCATAGAGTTTTAGCCACATGAATACCAAAATCATTTATATATGAGACAGGAATAACCCGATGACCCACAAATGATAGTAACCGAGTCAAACTAGCACCAAAGAATAAATTACGTAAATGACCAACATGATATTCTTTATGAGTATTCCCGTTAGAATACTCAATCATTAGATTACGCTTACTCTTCATTCTAAATTTTCCAAAATCTATTGATTTCTTTTGAATTTCATTAATAGTCTCTTTTGCTAACTCTGCTTCATTTAAAAATATATTCAAGTAAGGGCCTAGAGCACGCACTTCTTTTATGTCTTTATTGAGATCTTGATTATTCTCTAAAACATCTTTTAATTTTATAGCTAATTCTGGGGCTTTCAACTTTAATATCTTGGCTTGATTAAATAAAGACAAACTCAAATCACCTAATTCAGCCTGGGGTGGATAAACAAAATCAGAGGCTTCGACTCCACATTGGCTTGCTAATTTATTTTTTAATTCTTGCCAATACATATTTATTTTACACACAACTTAATAAACTTCCTTTTACCCCTTTGAATAATCAAATCATTGAGAGCTTCTACCTCGAGAGTCACATCAGTTTGTATCTCTAAATTATTATCAAAGCCTATTTTAATGGCATTTTGCACAATCAAGCGCCTAGCCTCCCCCTTGCTTTTACAAATGCCCGTTAACAATAATAGATCTATCAACTTATATTTACCTGAAACAATTATAAAGCTATCAATCTCATTAGGAATCTCTTTATTTTGTACAGTTTTAACAAAGTATGCTTGAGCTTCATTTGCATCTATTTCATTATGATTTATTTTTGTAACCTCCCAAGCCAGCCTCATCTTAATGTCTCTAGGATTGTCATTCTCTTTTCTAATTCTTTTGATTTCCTCCTCTGTTAGGAATGTGCAGAGTTCAAAAGCAGACGGTAGCACCTCATCAGGCCAAGACATTATTTTAGCAAACATGTTACGATTATCTTCGTCAAGCATCACGATATTTCCTTCACTCTTGCCCATTTTCTTCCCCTCACTGTCGGTTAACAGCTTCATGGTGATGACTCCTTTTTCTTTATTATTTAAAGCTTTGACTAAATCACGGCCGCACATCATATTAAACATCTGATCATTCCCGCCAACTTCAATATCGATATCCAGTTTTACACTATCATAGGCTTGAGCTAGTGGATAAAAAAACTCATGTAAAAATACTGGCTTTTCCTCAGCAATTCTTCTCTGAAACATATCTCTCTGAATCATCATCTGAACAGTAAAATTAGAACCAAGAGAAATTAAGTCACGAAAAGTAAGATTATCTAGCCATTCATGATTAAAGCGAAGTTCAGCAGGATTATCACCCTCAAAATCAAGATAGGCCTTAGCTTGAGATTGAAAATTACTAGCGTTTAATAATACGTCTTCACGGCTCAATTGCTTTCTCGTAGCCATCTTGTCGCTAGGATCGCCAATCATCCCAGTAAAAGAACCAATTAAAAAAATAACTTTATGACCAGCTTGTTGGAATTGTCTTAATTTCAATAAGGCAATTGCATTGCCAATATGCAATGATTTTGCGCTAGGATCAAAACCACAATAAACACGCAAAATTTTCCCCGAATTTAGCTTTTTCTCTAATTCTTGATAATTGGGATATAGATTTTCAACACCCCGACTTAATATTCTATTTTTTTCAATTTCACTACTTTTAAAGATTGCCATGTTACTTGGTAATAATTTATAAAATATGTTATAATACTAACAGACTTAAATAATTTTTTCAATCTAAAATTATTAATTAACTATCAATTAATTATATTATCTAAAATTAAAATAATTTTATGTTTTCTTATCGATTCTTTATTAAACAAGCCTGGAATATTACTAAGAAATACAAACACCTTTGGTTTTTTGGCATCTTCGCTTCGCTACTCTCTATTGGTGGGGAATATCAACTAATTAGTCAAAGCGCTACTGCGGGCCCTGGTGGAAATTTTTTAAGTGATGGCAACGTTATCTTGCAAATTTTACTCAGCGCTGAATTCTATCAAGGTTTCGCAAATTTAGCGACCGAGAATAGCTCAGCTTTATTAGCAGTTATCAGTATCCTCCTCTTATCTTTAGCGCTTGCTGCCATCATGGCATATCTGGCAATTCTATCTCAATCAGCTATTATTAGTCATAGTGCAAAAATACTTTTAAGTAGAAAGAAGAAAGAAAACTTAAACATCAACGATGGTTTAATCTCAGCAAGAAAACACTTTTGGAGAGTATTGGCTTTAAACTTCCTAAACGCCTTTGTTATTACTTTATCTCTTTATCTAATTAGCATCCCCCTAGTATTCCTAATTTTAACAGACACCCTTGCACTGGGCATCTCTTATACCTTGCTCTTTATTATTTTTGTTCCAATCGCTCTATCTATCGCGTTATTAATTAAATACGCTATTGCTGCCAGAGTTTTAGAAAATAGATCTCTTGTATCTTCTATACAAAAAGGTTTTAAAATGTTTAAAGACAATTGGTTGGTCAGCTTAGAAATGGCTTTAATTCTATTCATTATCAATTTTATTGTTAGTATAATAACCCTATTTATTATTGCTATTTTATTCATGCCAATGCTTTTTATCGGCATGCAATTCTACTCACCAGCTCTAACAATTCTAAGCCTACTTTTTTCAATAGGCACAATGCTGGTTGTTGCCTCTTGGCTAAATACCTTCCAAATTAGTGCTTGGACTAGCTTATATCTTCACCTCCAGGATAAAAAAGGGAAAAGTAAAATAGAAAGAATTTTTACTAAAAAATAGTCTATAAAGATCCTTAATTCGCGACCAACGTTTAAATTTTAACGTTTTGGTCGCGATTTACTAAATGTCTATGAGTGATCTTCCTTCAATAGAAAGTCTAATAAAATCAAATCCATCTAAAAACGGAAATTCAGTACAGGGAAAATTTTTGACAAAACAAGCAGAAATAAAATTGAAAGAGATGGAAAAACAAACTGAGAGATATGCCAACTCTCTGTCTTTGCCTTATATAAATTTATCGAGCTTTCCTATTAGCCCAGAAGCTGTTGCTCTAATGCCCGAAGAAAGAGCAATTGAATTAAAAGCTATTTGTTTTTTTTATGACGGTATAAATATACGTGTCGGCTGTTTAAACCCAACTCCAGGGATAGCTTCAGAAATTAAAAGGCTCAATAATGAGTACTATTCTGATGGCAAATTATATTTAATTTCAGAAAATAGTTTTGAGCATGCCTTAGAGGTATATAAGGCCATTCCGAAAATAAAGAAACATGATTCAGGGGTTGAAATCAATGAAAAAAACCTAGATAAGTTTAAAGAAGATATTTCTAGTTATAAAAATTTAAATGATAAAATAAACGAAGTAAACATAAGTGACATCGTCACTTTAATTTTAGCAACAGCAATGAAGGTTGGAGCTAGTGATATCCACATTGAGGCTGAAGAGCAAGGGGTCGCAGTTAGACTACGAATTGATGGAGTTTTACAAGAAGCAGCAACAATCAATCGAGATAAATGGAGAAAAGTGGTTACTAGAATGAAAATATTAGCTAAGGTAAAAATTAATGTTAATAACAAACCTCAAGATGGTCGCTATACTATCTTCTTAAAAGATTCAAAAATTGATGTGCGCTCATCTTTTCTGCCCACCGCCTACGGTGAAAGTGTGGTAATGAGACTTTTAGACTCTAAAGCAGTAGCCCTAGACTTTAAAACGCTTGGGATTAGGCCAGAAATTCTTGAAAAATTAAAAAAAGAGATGAAAAAACCAAACGGACTAATTTTAACTACTGGCCCTACAGGCTCAGGTAAGACCACCACTCTTTATGCCATTTTGTTACAATTAAACCAGCCTGGAACAAAAATAGTAACACTCGAAGATCCAATTGAATATCAACTTGAAGGCATTAATCAAAGCCAAGTGAACGATAGTAAGGGCTATAATTTTTCTGACGGTTTGCGCTCGATTCTAAGGCAAGATCCAAATATTATCATGGTTGGCGAAATTCGTGATTTAGAAACTGCTGAAATATCCATTCAAGCCTCACTTACGGGACACCTAGTACTTAGCACTTTGCATACCAATGATGCCTCTGGAGTTATTCCTAGATTAATTGACATTGGTGTTAAGCCATATTTTTTAGTTCCTGCTATTAATGCAGTTATTGGCCAACGCCTAGTCCGTAAACTTTGCGAAAAATGTCGCATCGAACATATTCTTAGTGAAGAAGAAAAAGAAATGGTAAATAAAATTCTATCAGTTATTTCACCTCGTGCTAATTTAGATATTCCAACTAGCCTGCCTAAAATGTATAAAGCTGGAGAAGGCTGCCCACATTGTAATGGCATCGGGTATAAGGGTCGCTTAGGTATATATGAGATTTTTACCATGGATGATAATCTGAAACAATTAACCGCAGATAAAGCGCCAGCCTTTAAAATACTACAACAAGCGATTGAAAATGGGATGATTACTATGCTTCAAGATGGTGTTTTAAAATGTTTAGATGGCTTAAGTTCTCTTGAAGAGGTCTATCGGGTTGTTGGTAATTTTGATTACGTGGATGAATTATATGATATCGTAATTTCTCAAACAATGGGCCGAGGAATTAAAATTAAAGCTGACTCTTTCGAAAAAGCTAAGGCATTAACAAAAAATATTGGGCAAACTTTGAATTTAAGTAATATTCCCTCCAAAGATCTAATTCAACTAATCATGGGCATGGCTGTAGCTAGTGAAGCGGGAGATCTTCATATTGAACCAACTGAAAATAACGTTAAAATACGTTTCCGTATTGATGGGGTAATGCACGATATTTTGGAATTACCTAAAACGAGCTACTTGCCAATTCTATCTGAAATAAAAATCCTTGCCGGTTTTGCAACTAATGTTAAACGAGCAACTTTAGATGGTCGCTTTAGTATTTACTTACCTGAACATAAAATTGATTGTCGCCTGTCAATTATTGCTGGCGGTTACGGCGAAACTATAGTAATCAGACTTTTAACTAGCTCTGCTGCTGACTTAGATTTAACAAAATTAGGAATTACCTCAGTTGCTAAAGATAAATTACAAAAAGCCATGACAAAAACGAAGGGCATTATTATCACCACTGGCCCAACTGGATCCGGTAAGACCACTACTCTTTATGCTATTTTAAATAAACTAAATCATTCTGATGTTAAGATTATTACCATTGAGGATCCAATAGAATATCAACTTCCTGGAATAATGCAAACTCAAATCGATACTAATAGTGGTTATACTTTTGTCGCTGCCATGCGATCATTATTACGCCAAAATCCAAACATCATGATGATTGGCGAAATAAGGGATGCTGAAACTGCTAAAGTAGCAATTGAAGCGGCCATGACAGGACACTTAGTGCTTTCAACTATTCATGCCAACAGTGCTGCAGGAGCAATATCTCGCTTTGCTGGTTTAGGAGTAGACAAATCAGCCTTAGCTAATGCCTTAGAGTCTTCAATTGGCCAAAGGTTAGGTAGAAGAATTTGTTCTCATTGCAAAGTATTAGATGAGCCTAGCCCTCTTTACTTAAAAAGAGCCCAAGAGATTATTGCGAGCATAAATAATCCAGAAATAAAAATACCTGATAAATTAGAGTTCTACCGTGGAGCTGGATGTGAACAATGTAGGCAATTAGGCTACAAAGGGAGGATTGGTTTCTATGAAACAATTAACTCTAATCCAAAAATCTCGAAGCTTATTCAGAGCTCTGATTCCAATGATCATGATATTGAACTTGAAGCTATTAAAGAAGGAACTGTCACAATAGCTCAAGATGCTATTTTAAAAGCATTAGCAGGAGAAACTAGTCTTGAAGAAGTATTTAGAGTAATATAATTTTAATATTGACTTATGATTAACAAAATATTTATAAAAAAATTAAAAACTGACTATCAGGTAAAAGGAATATCACGAAGAAAAATTATTAGTCGTGCTAATGAGGTTTTATTTTTATCAAAAAAAACTATTTTTGCCCTACATCGAAACAATGAAATATTAGCTAAAGAAAATTTTAAGTTAATAGAAATAACCTTAAAAGACATGGAGCGAAATTTTACTTATGAAAGACTAAAAGAAGAGGGCGCCTACCAAGCAGCTATAGAAGAATATGTCGAAGCTAAAACTCTATCTTTCATAATCATCGGAAAAAAAATCGATAAAATTAAAGGTTTCGAAATTGGCCATGATAGCTATATTGGCGGACTTTGTGATCTAATTGGTGAAATGGTAAGGCTGGCTACCAACCGAGCAGCTAAGGGAGATTATGAAAGCGCTAGCACTCTAAAAGATCAGGCCGAAGAAATTATGATGGAGCTACTAGATTTTGATCTCACTGGCTATTTGCGCACTAAATATGATCAAGCTCGAGGACATTTAAGAAAACTAGAACAAATAACTTACGATATAAAAATTCATAAAGATAAATAGTATGCTTATTGCTATTGCTGCAGACTTACATGATAATTTAGCTAATTGGGACATATTAAATCAAAAAATAAAAAAGCAGGGAATAAAAACCCTGCTTTTCTGCGGTGATTTATGTAATGACAAGACACTCAAATATCTAGGAAATAGTTTTTTTGAAGAAATATATCTTATAGCCGGTAATGCTGAAATATATGAGATAGAGTCTATTAAAAGATATCCAAATATTCGCTATTTAGGAAGATATGCTAACCTAAATATAGATGGGCTAGAGATTGCCTTAATTCATGAGCCAGAATTTAAAAGTAATGTAGAAGAAAAAGGTTTAAAACTTGATTTTATTTTTTATGGTCATAGTCATAAAGCCTGGTTAGAGAAAGAAGTTGATCTAATCATCGCTAACCCAGGGACCTTGGGTGGAGTATTCTATCCCGCTACTTACGCAACGCTCGATACACACAACAAAGAGATTAAATTAGAACGTCTATTTCAATAATTTTACCTAAAATAAAATTAATCATTTTTTAAATATTCCTTTAAATAGCGTCCCGTAACACTATTTTTATTTTTAGCAACCGCCGCTGGTGTACCGCAAACAATTATTCTACCTCCTTTATCCCCACCTTCTGGACCCATATCTATAATCCAATCAACCGCTTTTATTACATCAAGATTATGCTCAATAATTAAAACCGTATTACCTTGATCAACTAACATATTTAAAACTTTCAATAATTTATCAATATCAGCAAAATGAAGGCCAGTAGTTGGTTCATCTAATATATATAAAGTTCTTCCAGTTGCCCGCCTCGATAATTCAGTTGCTAATTTTATTCTCTGTGCTTCACCACCAGAAAAGGTTGTTGCTGATTGCCCTAAGGTAATGTAACCTAAGCCAACTTCTTCTAAAGTAGCCAATTTTTGAGAAACTGCTGAATGATCCTGGAAAAAGATTAAAGCTTCACTAACGGTCATATTTAAAACTTCATAAATATTTTTATTCTTATATTTAATATCAAGAATTTTTTGTTGGAAGCGTTTACCATGACAAGCTTCACAGGTAAGGTACACATCATTTAAAAATTGCATCTCTACCTTAATTACGCCATCTCCTGTACAGCGCTCACAACGTCCACCCGATACATTAAAAGAAAAATGGCCTGGGCTTAATCTTTTTAATTTAGATTCTGGCAACTCTGCAAAAATATCTCTAATATATGTATAAAGGCCAGTATACGTGGCTGGATTAGAGCGTGGTGTGCGACCAATAGCTGACTGATTTATATCAATTACCTTGTCGATATTTTCCAATCCTCTTATTTCTTGATGTTTACCTACTTCAGCCTTAGCTCGATAAAATTTTTTATTTAATGCATTAGCTAAAATATCTGACATTATGGTTGATTTTCCAGAACCAGAAACCCCAGTTATAGCTACCAATTTAGCCAAAGGTATATGAACATCAATATTCTTTAAATTATGATGTCTTGCGCTAATAATAGAAATTTCTAATTTATTACCCTCACGATAGATACTTTTTTTGGCAATAAAACGTTTGCCTGAAAGATATGCACCTGTAAGTGATTTATTGCATTCTATTATCTTGCTAGGAATACCTGAATATATTATTTCTCCTCCATGTTCTCCAGCCCCTGGGCCAACATCGATCAAATAATCAGCTGCTTTCATCATTGCAGCATCATGTTCAACTACAATCACGGTGTTGCCATTATCCCTTAAGTCTTTTAACATCTCTATCAATTTATTATTATCTCTCTGATGCAAACCAATAGATGGTTCGTCTAAAATATAAAGGACACCGCTTAAAGTCGAACCTACTTGAGCAGCTAACCTAATTCTCTGTGCTTCTCCACCAGATAAACTTGAAGCAGGGCGACTTAAAGTTAAATAACTGAGACCAGTTCTGTTTAAGAATTCAAGATTTTTAATTATTTCTTTTAAAATCGGAGTGACAACCGATTGCCTAGTATCAGTGGGCTTAGAGTTAAGCCAAGATTCAAGTAAAGAGCCTAAATCATCAATAGTCATCTCAGCCAAGTCGTTAATATTTTTAGCTTTAATTTTAACAGCTAAATATTCAGATTTTAACCTTGTCCCTTGGCAGGCTGGACAAACCACTAAACGCATACATTTTTCTATTTCCTGTTTTACAAAATTAGATTTTGTTTCTTCATACCTGGTCATAAGGTCGGCACTAAGACCTAACCACAGTTTATCGCCATTTAATATTGCTGATTTTTGAGCGGCACTAAACCTTAACATTGGTTCATTTAATTTAAACCCAAAACGCTGTCCCAATGAAGCTAGTTTAATGAAGAAATTACTTTTAGAATTTAAGTTAGCATGGGTTAGTGGTTTAATCGCTCCTTGCTCTAAACTAAGATTTAAATTAAATACTAACTCAGGATCTATTTCGGTGCGATAACCTAAGCCATTACAATGTGCACAAGCCCCATAATTTGAATTAAAAGAGAAATTTCTTGGCCCTATTTTACCCAAGCCATAACTACAAGTATTACATGTATATTCATAAGACATAGGATTTCCTTTTTTATCATTAGTTTCAGTGTTCTTATTAATTTTCTTCAATCTTTTTTTGCAATGGGGACAATATGGCCAAGCGGCTCTAGCAAAAAGCAACCGTAAATAATCATAAACTTCAGTCACAGTGCCTACTGTCGAGCGAGGATTATTGCCCACTGTCCTTTGATCAATGGCGATGGCTGGTGATAGTCCTTCAATTAAGTCAAAATCAGGCTTATCCATCAAGCCAACAAACTGACGAGCATAAGCTGATAAAGACTCAACATAACGACGCTGCCCTTCTGCGTAGATTGTGTCAAAAGCTAAAGAAGACTTACCAGAGCCTGACAGACCTGTAATAACAATTAATTTATTTCGAGGAATCTCAAGATTAATATTCTTTAAATTATGCGTTCTTGCGCCCTTAATCTTTATATTATTTTCAAACATGTTGGCAAAATTAATTATTAAAAGTAGACTATATTATACACACCTTCACAACAAAAAACAAGCTAAATAGAATTGCTCATGAGGGATTTATGAGATTAAATAGACTTTAAAAAAATTTTATAAAACGCCTTAAAATGAAAGCTAAAAACCGATCAGATAAATTAAGTTTTTTATAGTCTAATTCAATTCTTATAGACTCTTTACGCCATTGATCAAAAATATGAGACAAAAAATCAACCTCTTTTTTTTGTGTAAAAAATACTCCAATCTCTAAATTATACTTAAAAGATAAAATATCTAGATTTTGCGAACCGATTACTGCTTCTAGGCTATCAATAATCATAGCTTTACCATGATTCATTTTCTTAGTAAAATAAAATTTGACGCCGACTGAATTTAAGCGACAAGCATTAATATAATTAATTCTGTCTAATATTCTGAAATCTGTGCTTTGAGGTACAATAATTGAAACTAAAACACCACGTTTAGCAGCATTGTCTAAAACAGCTAAAAGCCAGCGCGGAGGTAATAGGTATGGTGTTAATATCTCAACAGAAATCTTAGCCTCTGCTATCTTCTTTTGATAATAATTTTTAAAAGAAGATTGTTTATCAGTTTCTTCCCATGAATCTATAACCCATGATTTTATTTTTTTTGCTATCGGTGCACTATTAAAATTGAACACCTCTTTGTCCTTACCGCCACACTGCTCATAGCTTTTAGCAAATGATTTTAATAATGGCTTCACAATTTTTCCGACCAGCCTAATATGTAAGTCTTGCCAATTACTAATTTTTTTATAAATATTAACTCCCCCGAGAAAAGCAATTTCTTCATCAATAATAATTAATTTACGATGCATCCTCTTAAACCAATGAGAGAAAAAAATAAATTCTACCCCAGCCTTCCTCAGCCTATCCACGGAACTGAATAAGATTGCATTACTGCCATAAGCATCAACAATTACTACAACGTTTAAGCCAGTCTTTGCTTTTCTTTCTAGTATATTGAAAAAATTATGGGTCTGAAACGTATCTTCTAAAAAAATATACATCTCAATATAAATTGTTTTTTTTGCTTGAATCAAATCATTTAGTATGCCATCCCAAGCCTTAACTGAAGTTGTATAGAATTTATAGCGCATTAATCTTATTTATTTTTATTAATTAAAGAATAATATATATCTTCATAGCTATCAGTCATTATTCCTATAGAAAATGTTTTTTGCAATGATAGGCTACATGCACTCCGATCTATTTTATGAATTTTTTTAATGGAATTAATCATCTCAGATAGATTATTAACAATAAATCCAGTCTCAGCGTTCCTGATTAATTCACTATTTGAACCGCGATCAAAAGCAATGACAGGAATATTTGAAGCTAAGCTCTCTAAAATTGTATTACTACAAGCTTCAAAAATAGAATTAGGATGGAGTAAGCAGTATGCTCCAGCAATTAGTTTTTTCTTTTTTTCTCCCAAAACTTCACCTTGATATTCAATTAATTTATTATCAATAAATGGATAAACCTTCTTTTCTAAAAACTCAGCATCGGTTGTAGAAATTCTACCAGCAATAATAAGTTTCTTTTTTGTTTTTATTGCCGCCTGTATAGCTAAATCAATTCCTTTCTGTGGACTCAGGCGGTCCAAATATAAGAGATAATCACCTGCTTTTTCTTGTCTGGTAAAATCATCTAAATTTAAACCATTATGAACCACTCCCTGCCAGTTTAGAAAAGGTAATTTTTTCTTCAATGCTATTGAGTTAGTAACATAATTCAAATTTCTATAATTTTTTAATAGTTTAAGCTCATGATCGAAAAATTCACCATAGCGAATAGAATGCAATGAAGGTGTGTCAACTAAATCACCAAAAAAAACACTTTTTTGCTCAACTGCACAATGAATAATATCAAAGCTATCTGCGCGCCTAAAAGCATTAGCAATATTTTCATATTCGTGCGTCTCCGAATAATCTCCTTGATAATGTGAACCTCTAACAGAAATCATTTTTTGGGCTTTAGTTCTAGAATTTGCTGTGGCAAATAGAGTAACCTGATGTCCCCTGGCTACTAGTTCATCAACTAATAAACCAATTGAAGACCCAGTGCCTCCACGTGATTTAGGGCTTGTTTCTTCCCATAATTTTGAAACAATAGCGATTCTTATTTTTTTATTTTTGTTTAGCATTATTTTTATTAGTTACTTTTTTAATAATTTTTATCGCTTTTTTCGTTTCTTTATGACCCAACTCTATAGCTTCTAAATAATCAGCTTTAGAGAAAAGGTACTTCAACCCAGGGGCTTTTACTTGCTTAGATAAATTGATATTAATTACATAGTCAGCTGACTTTGACTTCTCCGTCGCTAAATTGTTAATCAAAATACCCCATGATTTAACTAAAGTAGAAACAGCATTTAATTCTTGTTTTTTAAATTCATGTGAATTATATAAATTAACAGCAATTATAAAATCAGCCCCCGATTTACGCAGAATATCTACCGGCACTGGGTCACTAATCGCCCCATCGGTAAATAGCTGGCTATTATACTTAAACGGCTCAAAAATGAAAGGCATGGAACAACTAGCCTGTACCGCATTTAAAATACTGCCACTATGGAAAATTTTATTTTTACCATTATCTAAATTAGTAGCATTAACATAAAGAGGTATTTTAGTGTCTTTAAATTGGGCGGACCCAATAATTTTTGACAAGGCCTCAGCAATTTTTTTTTGATTAACTAAGCCTTTATTTATTTTTAAATTAAATAGCTTAAAAAAATTAATTTCAGCTTGTGCTAACATGCCCTGCCCCAAATCTTTTATACTGCCATGTAAAGAGTAATGAGCTGCCACCACTGAACCAATAGAAGAACCACTAATCATGTCAATTTTAATGCCGCTCTCCTCTAAAGCTTGTAAGACGCCAATATGAGCAAACCCTCGTGGTCCACCACTTCCTAAAGCTAAACCTATTTTAATCTTTTTCATATATGAGATGAATATGTTTTTATTCTAGCCCTTTTTGATATTTAGAGCAACAAAAATAATGATTGTAAAAGAAAAATAGAAATACTAAAATTTAGTCTACTCAATGAGCCTGCATTAAAAACAGTTCTTAATAGTCAAATTTGCTAAAATTTTAAACGGATTATGCATGAGATTGAAGAGTATAAGTAAAGAAATAGGCAAAGTTTGTAAAGTTATTTTTGGCCTCGCTAATTCTTATAAAAATGCGGCTTATCAAGAAAAACGTAAATTACAGAGTGTGATTTTTACAAAAAAACCAACTTTTTATTTTACAGGAAATCGAACACCTAAAATTTCACTAATTTTACAAAACAAAAAAAATAGCCAGTGCTAGTTCTCTAATAGTAG
>Ga0265294_10003146_pt1 | contig 21295 bp, 20 predicted proteins | sample MunlanPumphouse3_FD_192504 | JGI IMG/M metagenome (GOLD analysis project Ga0265294, IMG submission 192504) | Groundwater microbial communities from a municipal landfill in Southern Ontario, Canada - Pumphouse #3 | ecosystem: Environmental > Aquatic > Deep subsurface > Groundwater | place...
CGCCAGGAAGGAGCGGATAGACTTTGGGGATATCGGAGGCCAGGATAGCGCGGTAAATGAACTGAAGGAAGCACTGCAGTTTGTAGTCAAACCCGAGGCTATTTACCATATGGGTATTCGACCCCTCAGAGGAGTGCTCCTGGTTGGTCCCCCCGGCACCGGCAAGACGCTTATGGCTAAGGCTGCTGCCGGTTATACCGGTTCTGCTTTTATGGCCGCTTCGGGCAGTGAGTTTATTGAAATATATGCCGGAGTAGGTGCTAAACGGATAAGAAAACTGTTTAATGACGCCAGAAAAAAGGCACAAAAGGAAAAGAAGCGCAGTGCTATTATATTTATTGATGAACTCGATATACTTGGAGGCAAAAGAGGTTCCCACAGCAGTCATTTGGAATATGACCAGACACTGAATCAACTGCTGGTGGAAATGGATGGTATAAATGGTAACCAGGAGCCTTATGTTCTCCTGATAGGTGCAACTAACCGGTCCGATATGCTGGATCCGGCATTGCTGCGGCCTGGCCGTTTCGATCGCCAGGTTCAGGTAGGTCTGCCAGACAAGGGTGGGCGGAAAACTATACTGGATATCCACACCCGTAATAAACCAGTGAGTAATATGGAGGTCTTGGATGAGATAGCCCGGGCTACTTTTGGCTTTTCGGGTGCTCACCTGGAGAGCCTGGCTAATGAGGCAGCTATACTGGCATTACGGGAAGGCTCAAGTGCGATAGAAAACCAGCATTTTAGAGAGGCTATAGATAAGGTAATTATGGGGGAGAAATTGGATCGCCGGCCGACACCGGTAGAAATGGAGCGAATCAGTATCCATGAAAGTGGTCACGCACTGGTAAGTGAGATGCTGGAATCAGGGTCGGTTTCGTCTTTAACTATTATACCGCGGGGAAAGGCGCTGGGCTTCATGCGTAAGGCTCCCCAGGATGACCAGTACCTTTATACCAGGGATGAGCTGGACAAACAGATTATGGTTATGCTGGCTGGAGCTCTGGCTGAAGAAATTAAGTATGGTAATCGAAGTACAGGGGCCAGAAATGATTTTAGTCAGGCCTGGAAGGTGTCACGGGAGATAGTAGAAACTGGTTTATCTTCACTGGGCATTATCGGTGGGGATGACATACCTGGAGAAGTTTTATACCGGGAGTGTCATAAGATTATCGGCGACCTGGAAAAGATTACTCTGGATATGTTAAAGAAGATGGAGCACAGCCTTTATTCCCTGGCTAAATACCTGGTAGAAGAGGAAAGTATCGACCGCGAACACTTTTTACAGTATATATAGTACAGGAATAGGTAATGTCAACAACGTTTTCTGGTGATTTATAACTTGAGTAGTTGTTTAGAGTGTGGAGTGTGGAGTGAGGAATTTTAGGGGCAGTCGTATGTGTCTGCCCTGCCGACCTCATTTAAACTGCCGGGTATTATGGTATCCGGTTTTTTTGTTTAGATTTTCGATAAATAGAGGCAGGAATTGCTTATACTAAAGAGGTAAAGGAGTGTGAAAGCAATGTTACATGCCTGTATCATATCTACTGGAACTGAGCTTTTATTGGGATCAACCATAGATAGTAACTGTAATTTTCTTTCGCAGAAGCTCTGCGACCTGGGGGTACGGGTTATCGCCAGGTTTACCGTGGGTGATAACCGCGAGCAGATTAGCAACGCATTTAACAATGCTCTTAAACTGGCTGATCTGGTTATATGTAGTGGGGGATTAGGTCCTACCCTCGACGATCTTACCAAAGAAATAGCCTGTGAAGTAGCTGGTTGCCAAATGGAACTGGTGGAGGAAGAAGTTAAGCATCTGCAAGAGTATTTTGCCCGCCGTAAACGAAAGATGCCGGAAGCTAATTTAAAACAGGCATTGTTTCCACCGGAAGCCATAATCCTTAAAAATTCAAAAGGGACAGCACCGGGAATGTACCTCAAGAAAGATGGTAAAGTGCTGGTACTGCTTCCTGGACCGCCACGGGAGATGCAGGCTATCTATCTGCAAGAAGTGGAAGCACTGCTGGAAAGAGATTTTTGCCTGGATGATAAACAGTCAGCCAGTTGTACTATTAAGGTCATGGGACCAGGTGAATCTCAGGTAGATGAAATGTTAATGGATATTATAAATGAACCTCGGGGTTGCAGTTTGGCTTTGCTGGCTCAAGATGGAGAAGTTCACATTAAACTTACTGCAGAGGGCGAGAATGCTGAACATAGTAAGCAGATATTGAGGGAAATCTCACGGCGGATTGAAAATAATATGGACAGATATGTGTTTGGCCATGATGAAGAAAGCCTGTCCGGGGTGGTAGCAAAATTACTAGTTAATACAGGAAAAAGATTAGCTGTTGCCGAATCATGTAGTGGTGGATTACTGGCGCAGATGATTACTGAGTTACCAGGCAGTTCCAGGTACTTCTGGGGTTCAGTAACTTCCTACAGCAATGACGCCAAGGTCAAATTGCTGGGGGTAAAGGAAGAAACATTAGCAAGCTACGGTGCGGTTAGCCCGGAGACAGCAGAAGAAATGGCCCGGGGCATACTAAGAAAATCAGGATGCGATTTTAGTCTGGCTATTACTGGAATTGCAGGACCGGATGGGGGTACAAAGGAGAAACCGGTCGGGCTGGTCTATATTGCCCTGGCGGCCAAAGAGGATTGCATAGTTAAGGAAATGCACTTTGCTGGGGCCCGGGAAGGAATACGTATATTGTCAGCTAAAACCGCACTGGATATGTTAAGACGGCAGCTACAATATGGAGGCATTTAATAGTGAGGATTTTTATAGCGATACCGGTACCAAAAGAAATTAAGGAACAGGCCTTGCAGATAAAGGCGGAATTGGACCAGCTTAAGCCTGATATTAAATGGGTAGAATACGAGAATTATCATATTACACTTAAGTTTTTGGGTGAAGTTAATGAAGGGCAACTTAATGAAATTAAAACTAAGCTGTTAATGGTGGCTCAGGCCTGTCCAGTATTTAACTTTAAAACTACTGGAATTGGTTTCTTTCCTAATAAAAATAGACCCCGGGTAATGTGGTTAGGGGTTAAAGGAGAAATGAACAGGGCGCAATTTTTAGGCGAAAGAGTTGATACATATTTGGGAGAACTGGGCTTTGAAGCAGAGAAAAAACGTAGTTTTCATCTAACTCTGGGCCGGATACGCTCAGAGCGAAACATTGATGAAATGGTATCAACTACTAGCAATATAAATAATGGACTAGGAAGTTATGACTTACCAGTTAAAGAATTTTTCCTGATGGAAAGTCGTCTTTCATCTGCCGGCCCCCAGTATTTAGTGTTGCAAAAGTACGATTTACAGGGATGAGGTAAGGGGTTTAATCCGCGTCTAATTTATTTATACAAAATATGGTTAGAAAATCATTGACATTTATAAAACGCTTGGATATCATTATACAAAAGAGTCGAACATATGTTTGAGGAGGGTTTGAAATGGATACTGGTCAAATCAACCAGGGCAAGATAGATGCCCTTAATAACGCGATTAAAGGTATAGAAAAACAGTATGGTAAAGGGTCCATCATGAAACTGGGTGAAGCTGCAGCTATGAATGTCGAGGTTATATCGACCGGCTGTCTTTCCCTGGATTTGGCGCTGGGGGTAGGAGGCTTGCCCCGGGGTCGGGTAATAGAAATCTTTGGCCCGGAATCTTCCGGTAAAACTACGGTTGCTTTGCACGCTATAGCCCAGGCTCAGAGTGAAGGTGGCATGGCAGCATTTATTGATGCTGAGCATGCTTTAGATCCGCAATATGCTAAAAGGCTGGGAGTGGATATAAATAACTTGCTGGTAGCCCAACCGGATTCAGGAGAGCAGGCTTTGGAAATTGCCGAAGCTCTGGTTAGAAGCGGGGCTATTGATGTTGTTGTGATTGATTCGGTAGCAGCACTGGTTCCCAGAGCTGAGTTGGATGGGGAAATGGGTGATGTCCATGTGGGATTGCAGGCTCGTTTAATGTCCCAGGCTTTGCGTAAATTAACTGCCCATATTGGTAAATCACAGGGTTGTACTATCTTTATAAATCAAATCCGGGAGAAGGTGGGCGTTATCTATGGCAGCCCTGAAACTACCACCGGTGGCCGGGCTTTGAAGTTCTATTCTTCTATTCGAATCGAGGTTAGAAAAGGAGATACTATCAAACAGGGAACAGACATAATCGGTACCCGCACCCGGGCTAAAGTGGTAAAAAACAAGGTAGCACCACCGTTTAAAACCGCGGAATTTGATATTATGTATGGAACCGGCATATCCCATGAAGGGGATTTGCTGGACATTGCGGCTGATAAGGATATTATCCAGAAAAGCGGCTCCTGGTATTCGTATGAAGGTGAAAGGATGGGACAGGGCCGGGAAAACGCCAAGGAATATCTGAAAAATAATCCTGAGTTCATGCAAATGTTGGATAATAAGGTTAAGGAAATGGATAAAGCCAGGCTGTTGGCTACCAACAATTTAGAGGAATCTTGACACTATTGGGGAAAGTAACTAAAATTGATACAAGACTCTGGTAAAGAAGTATCCTGGTGATTTGACCATATAGACACTGTTAGTGTTTTTCCGGTGAATGGATAATGAATTTAATAGAGATATGTGTAAAAAGCACATACTCTTTCATTTGGAGATATACGTTAGTTGTCTGTTGGGTAGGTGAGTTTTTAAGAAATCTCACCCTATAAGATGCTGCGAGTAATTTTATACCCTTAAATATATGGCGATAATTCTATTGCTGTAAAAAATGTGGCATTTTTAAATTACAGGGTCTTCTTAAAAAAACCGGGTTTGTACTCGGTTTTTTTTGTTTAAAGACTTTAACCATTAATAAAAAAGAAGAGAATTTAAAGAAAAGGGGGTGAAGATATTAATCTAACAAGCTTTATAATAATAACACTTTCATTGGCCGTAGGGCTAGCTGCTGGATATTACGGTAGAAGGCTTATCGCTGAAAGTAGAATAGGTGCTGCCGAGGAAGAGGCTTCGCGCATTGTTGAGGAGTGTACTAAAGAGGCAGAAGCACAAAAAAAGGAGATTCTACTGGAAGGCAAGGAAGAAATACACCGTAATCGGCAGGAAGCCGAAAAGGATATTCGTGACCGTCGCCGCGAACTGGATCGCTTGGAAAGACGGATAATTCAAAAAGAAGAGATGCTGGATAAGAAGTCTGAAAATATGGAGAAAAAGGAACAGACTCTCTACGATAAAGAGAAGGAGCTGGAAAAAACTAATCAGGATTTGCAGCTTATTCTAACCCGGCAGCTCAAGGAATTAGAGCGGCTATCCGGTTTAACCTCTGAAGAAGCCAAAGAATTGTTATTATACAATGTTGAGCAACAGATCCGTAATGAAACTGCGGTAATGATTAAGAATATTGAGGCGGAAGCAAAGGAAGAGGCAAATAAGAGGGCTAAAAACATAGTATCTATTGCAATTCAAAAGTGTGCTGCCGATGTTGTTTCTGAAACTACCGTTTCTGTTGTTGCACTACCTAATGACGAAATGAAGGGTAGGATTATTGGTAGGGAAGGCCGTAATATTCGTACTTTTGAAACCTTAACCGGTGTAGATCTGATCATTGATGACACTCCGGAAGCAGTGATTCTCTCATCATTTGATCCTATACGCAGAGAAGTAGCCAGAGTTGCCCTGGGTAATCTGGTGTCTGATGGGCGTATCCATCCTGCTCGTATAGAGGAAATGGTGGAAAAAGCTCAGAAGGAAATCGAACAGGAAATAAAGGATGTGGGCGAGCAGGCTGCTTTTGAGGTGGGAGTCCACGGATTGCATCCAGAATTGATAAAACTACTGGGAAGGCTGAAATATCGCACCAGTTATGGACAAAATGTACTACGGCATTCAATTGAAGTAGCTCACCTGGCCGGAATTATGGCATCAGAACTAGAGGTTGACATAGTACTGGCAAAAAGGGGAGGTTTACTGCATGATATAGGAAAAGCGGTAGATCATGAGGTTTCAGGACCGCATATAGAGATTGGCGTAGACCTGGCTAAAAAATATCGTGAAAGTAAGGAAGTAATTAATGCTATCGGTGCTCATCATGGTGATATAGAACCCCAGTATATTGAGTCAGTTCTGGTTCAGGCTGCAGATGCCATTTCCGCATCACGCCCTGGCGCTCGTAGGGAAACGCTGGAAGCATATATTAAACGACTGGAGAAGTTGGAGGGCATCGCCGAATCTTTTGATGGAGTAGAAAAAACCTTTGCTATTCAGGCCGGCAGGGAAATTAGAATTATTGTTAAACCTGAAGAAATCGATGATTTACGGGCTATAAGTATGGCTCGGGATATTGCTAATAGGGTGGAGAATGATTTGGATTACCCCGGACAAATAAAAGTGGTGGTTATACGTGAAACCCGGTCAATAGAATATGCAAAATAAGCTAAAAAGACAATAAGGCAGGGCAAATAGCCCTGCTTTTATTATTGGAGTGTCAATTTTTGCAAACATAAGGCAGAAGGAATTTGGATTTGGATTGAAGAAATGTTTATCATTGAGTTATTAAGGGGAAGATGCAAAATGAATGAAACGGGCTTAGAAATATTTTTGAATGTATCAGTAAACTTTCCCGAGATTAATATAGTCAAATATGATTATAATAGCGATTTACTGATAATCGAAGTGGCATTGGGCAAGGAGATAGATCAGGAGCAGGAAGAGAAGTTCATCACCAGGGGCAGGGAATGTATGCAGTTATTACATAAGTTAGAGGAAAGCAAGCCGGAAATATTCAATATAAAATTTAAAAGGCTGGCCGGTTTAACTTTTCTTCGTTATTATCGGGACGTTAAAAGCATCAATGAAAATGAGATTAATTTATTGATATCGCTATTACGGGAAGAGTTTTACGACTGTCTGCTTGATGACGGTAAAACTGCGTTAACCTGCGATTCATTTAAGAAACAAGTTAAGCGTGATCTGCTGCTACAGCTAAATAATAATCATGATAATGCAGGCTATCTTTTTGCTTATCGCGACCATGGCAGACTGTGCATGTTTAACAGAAATACTGGAGGATTATAAAGATTGAATATACTGGTAATTGCAGATATTGTGGGCCGACCTGGCAGAAGAGCTATTAAAGGGCTGTTGCCGGGTATACAAAGAGAGAATAATATCGATTTTGTTATCGCCAATGCTGAAAATGCAGCCGGGGGAAGGGGATTGACCCGACCGGTATTGAATGAGCTTTTAGGCAGCGGTATTGATGTTTTGACTATGGGTAACCACGTATGGGATAACAAGGATATATATAGCTTTGTTGATGATGAATTTCGGCTGGTGAGGCCGATAAATTTCCCCCCCTATTGCCCGGGGCAGGGTTATCATATTTATACTGGCGGAATAAACAAAAAAATAGCAGTAATTAATGCCATGGGACGGGTTTTTTTATCTCCTTTGGATTGCCCCTTCCGAGGAGTGGAGCAGGTACTACAAGAAATTCAAGAACAAAGCGACATTATTATTGTCGACTTTCACGCTGAAGCAACATCTGAAAAATTAGCCATGGCTTACTATTTTGACAGTAAGGTGACTGCAGTATTGGGCACTCACACCCATATTCAGACTGCTGATGAAAGGATATTGCCCGGGGGTACTGCCTATATTACAGACATGGGGATGACCGGTCCCCTGGAATCCATTCTGGGTATGGATAAAGATATGGTTATTAATAAAATAATTTACCAGAGGCCCGTCCGACTGGAAGTCGCTGGCGGCACTGCCATGCTGCAGGGGGTAATACTAAGCATCGACGACAATAATAATCAGGTTCAAAAAATCGGCCGGATTAACCGCACTCTTCCCTGATCTTTAAAAATTAAATATCTCTATGAAACCTCGAGAAAAATTTTCTGAATAATGAAAAATTATCCAAAAGATTTTACCAAAAAGAAGGAATTACCATATAAACTTAGAATATACATTAGAGAGAGCAACTAATCAATATACTAATTCTTGAGGGAGGTTATTTCATGGAGGTATTAAAGGTTTCAGCCAAGTCCAGTCCAAATTCAGTTGCAGGAGCACTGGCAGGTGTTCTTAGAGAAAAAGGATCTGCAGAAATACAAGCTATAGGAGCAGGTGCAATTAACCAGGCTGTTAAAGCAATTGCTATTGCCCGTGGATTTGTTGCTCCCAGTGGGATGGACTTGATATGTATCCCTGCTTTTACGGATATAATTATAGATGGCGAAGAGAGGACAGCGATTAAGCTGATTATTGAACCCCGTTAAGACGGGGCATAAGAACTTTCATGATTAGGAATTTTCATGATAAGATAAAAAGAACCTGCTTACATTAAAAGGCAGGTTCTTTCTTATGCTACTCTGCCGTCTTCGCTCCTCACTTTAAATGGCAAATTTGCAAACGTGGCTGCGTGTGCCCTTTGGGTATGTGTGTCCAGTAGACATGGAGGGTTAACATGAAAATAGTTGATTTGCACTGTGATACTATTTCATCTTTACAAAAAAACGGTCAGTCATTATATGACAACAGTTGCCACTGCGACATTAAAAGGGCACGAAAAGCCGGAGTCGGGCTTCAAATTTTCGCTCTGTTTACTATGCCCCAGGGAATGAATGAGTCATTACGCCAAATACTAAAACAGATAGAGAAATTTTATAGTGAGCTGGATAAATACCAGGATTATCTACAGCCGGTTTTTACTTATGAAGACATTATTGCTGCCGCTAATACCGATAAAATTGCCTGCATATTGCACCTGGAGGGAGCAGATGCACTGGGAAGCGACAGTGAAATTTTAAGTTTACTCTATCGAATGGGTTTGAGAAGTCTTGGACTTACCTGGAATAACCGCAACCTGCTGGCTGATGGAGTAGGAGAGGAGGGGGGAGGAGGAATTAGCAACAAAGGTAAGGAAATAATATATCTGATGGAGAATTTGGGTATAATGCTGGACCTCTCCCATGTAGCAATTAGAAGCTATTATGATGCCCTGAATCTTTATAATAAGCCGGTGCTGGTCAGTCATGCCAATGCCCGGGCTCTATGTAACCACCGCAGGAACCTGGATGATGCGCAATTAAAAGCCCTGGCTGAAAATGGCGGGGTAATTGGAATCAATCAGGTACCCGAGTTTATTAAGGAAGATGGTAAACCCGAATTAAATAATCTACTGGATCATTTAGCTTATATTTCAGACCTTATAGGAGTAGAGCATGTAGCTCTGGGATCAGATTTTGATGGTGCTGATGTTTTGCTTATGCAGGGGGTTGAAGAATACAGCAGGTGGCCACAAATCCTGGCTGGCAGAGGCTTTACCCCGGCTGAAACCGCTATGATTCTTAGCGAAAACGCCCTGAGGGTGATTAAAGCGGTGCTAGGTAGTGAGGAGTGAGGCGCTAGGGCGTAAGGCGTGAATTTTGTAGGGGCAGACCCATGTGTCTGCCCGGCCGACCACGAAACTGGGTATCGGCCTCTTGAGTAACATAATTGCCGACCCCGGGCGAACACACGGGTTCGCCCCTACCGATTATCGGCCAAAAACAGCTATACAAGTTTGGAGGACAATCATTGAAATATGAGTATGATTTGCACATTCACACTACCGCCTCTGATGGAGTCCTGACACCGCAAGAAGTAATTGATAAGGCGGTGGAAATTGGTTTAAAAGGAATCGCTATAAGTGACCATGACACGGTGGCTGGTTTGGAAAAGGCCCGGCAATATCTGAATACTACCTCCTACTGCCTGGACTTTATTCCGGCTGTAGAATTGAATACAGAAGCCGAAAAGGAAGAAGTACATATTTTGGGATATTTTATTGACCCCCAAAATGCTGCTTTAAACCAGCGTTTGCAGGATATCCGTATTTCCAGATATCATAGATCTGAGCAAATGGTCAGCCGTTTACAGGAAGCAGGTTTAAAAATCAATTTTACTCAGGTAAAAGAGTTAGCTCAGGGGGAATCAATCGGCAGGCCTCATGTGGCCCGGGCTCTTATAAATAATAATTATGTTGCTTCTATCGACGAAGCATTTGAAAAATATATCGGGTGGGGAGCCCCAGGATATGTCCCCCGTTATAAATTCTTACCGGCGGAAGCGATTGAACTAATAAAAAATGCGGGTGGTATTGCCGTGTTGGCTCATCCCGGGTTAATAAAAAACAAAAAAAAAGTGCTCGATATTATTAACCTGGGTATAGAAGGTTTAGAGGTTTTTTATCCTGAACATAGTCCTGAGCAAATAGAAGAACTGTTGAGGTTAGCCAGGCGCTACCACTTACTATTGACCGGAGGGTCAGATTACCATGGTCCCGGCGGTGCAGAAAGCCGGGCCAACATGGGCTCTGCCGGCGTTTCTAAAAAATTAGCGGACCAATTGTATACTTACCTTAATTTTAGAGAATAACCGACCAGGGACTCGGCTTAAGTGTCTATTCTATAGCTTTTCTTAATCCACCTGGCATTCCGCCCTGGGGTTTTAACAATAAAATAAAAAATTAGCAGGATTTATCTAGATTCTTGTAGAAAATAAACTTTAAATCGGAGGTATAAAGGTGGAAAACAATATTTTTGGAATTCCTTCTACAGTTTTTGGTAGCAAGGAATGGAGTGATTTGGAAAAAAAAGAATATGAACTTGGACCAGAACAATTACTGGACGAGATTGTAAACCAAAAAACATGGTCAAATGTTGAAATACTGTGGGTCTTAAAGCGTCTAATTTATTTTTACGGTAAAAAGGATGCCCTGTTAAAAAAGGCTCCACCAGAACGATTAATGACTAATATGATGGATGTATTGAGAGCCTTCTATATTGTTTTTGATATAGGTGATCCTGAACTAGATGTAAATCTTCGCAGTTATGTCTGTACCAAACTTGCTGATGCTACCTGGGGAATTGGTTCTTCCACCAGGGAGTATCTATATAAGATTAAATAATATAAATATTACTTTAAAATTCCATTATAAAAACTTATTTCCTGAGAAGGAATATTTAACCCATATGTCGAACAATTCTGACAGGTATATTAAGCTTATGGCTTGGAATTCTGGGGGGGCAAGATGGTGGTAGGCAATAGAGAACAAAACATCCGTCGTATTATTGAGATGGAAGACAGGATATGCCAATGTCAACGTTGCCCATCACTGGTAAAATGCCTGAGAAAACCATCTATGGGTAAAGGTGAATTAGAGCCCGAGGCTTTGCTAGTCTTTGAATATGAAAATAGTTTTATCAGTGATATTAACAATATTATTAGACTGCGTAATATAATTAAACAAGAACTTAAACTGGACAAGATTTACCATACCTTTATGGTCAGATGCCAACCAAAAGCTTGTGCCATCAGACAAAGTGTCAATTGTTATGGGCAGGGGAAGTGGATTGATAAAGATTATACTTGCCTGCTCAGTAACAAGACTTGTGACGGTATACCGGTCAGACCAGGTACCGACGAAATCATTTCCTGTCTGCCTTTTCTGCTTGAGGAAATAGAAATTCTGCATCCTACTTATTTGTTATTGTTTGGAGAAAGAGTAGCTGAATTTGTCTTAAAATCCTATGGGGTTTATAGTGACCTTGCTATCAACCAGCGTTACGAGTATGAACAAATGACTTTTCTCACTTTAGTTGACGAAAATGAATTCCGACAAGATAACTGCCATCAACTGCTTAATGCATTGTCAGAATAAGCACTTATAATAGGCATTTATAAACAGCGTTAACTCGTCCAATATAGTCATAATTGCATTTCTTGCCTAATTAATCCCATAAATCAACAGAATTTAATAGTTTACAATATCCGGTAAACATCTTAAACTGGTTAGTACGGATTAATTAGTTAATTATTCCTTAATTAAGAAATTAAAGGCTAATAATACCGTTTTCACATATTATTGTAATTATTCGGAAAGGGGGGTGGTTTAGCCAGAACATTGGGCAGAATACTTGAATTCAGGGAAGGAGTGGTTTTATGAGTAGCGAGAACATCAACAAGACATTTGCAGTGTTAGAAAATTCAAGCGAGAAACTATGGGATATGTGGTTAGTAACCCTGGGCAGTATGTCCTGGTCTCAGGAACAAATTGAGAGTATGGGGCGCAAATATCTGGAACAGCACAAAGTAGCCAGAGAAGAGGCTAATAAGGTTATTGAGGATCTTACCAACCAGGCCAAGAAAAATCAGCAGCAAATGCAAAAAATGATCCAGGAAGCAGTTGTAAATGCATTTGATAATCTAGAAATACCTACTTTTACTTATATAGACCAGCTGTCTAAAAAGGTAGATGAGCTGTCTAAAAAAGTGGATAATCTGTAGTATTTTCAGGCACTGCAGTTAGGCGGTTATGACCTTTGAGGTCATAACCGCGTTGTATTTTTTTATTGCGATAGGAGGGCAAATAGATAATGCCAGAAGAAAGCAGGGCAAAGCAGAAACAGGCAGAGCCAGGGGATAACGTTAAGATGCCTGATATCGTAGAGCTGTGGAAGGAATTATATTTTAATGCCGAAGAATCTTGGACCACTGCCACCAGGGAACTTATAGCCAGCAAGAGCTTTATTCAAGTTTTGGATCAGATCAGAGACCAGTATCTATCTTTTCATAAGGTTTCCCAACAGAATATAGATCAGTATTTTGAAGTTAATCCGCTTCCATCTAAAAAGGATATAGCCAGGATAGCTGAACTCATAATAGGGCTTGAAGATAAAGTGGATGATTTTGACCTGCATTTTTCCAATAACATAACTAATATAGCCAGTAGCATGATTAAACTGGTAGATTATCAAGAGCTTATGAAACAGGAAATATCAGAATTAAAAGAGCAAAATGCCAGTATAAATAAAAAACTGGATACTATCAATAGAAAATTGAACGCAAAGACCCGCTCTCAGGATAGTGTTAAGCAAGTTAAAAGTGAAGATGACAGGCTTGTAACCAAACCCAAAAAGAGTAAGAAAAAAGATAGTGAGAGTTAGTTTTACGGGGGGTGAGGTTTAATGATAGAACATATATACAGTGAACTAAAAATTGGTGATAAGGGGTATATAGAAAAAACTATTACTGAAACAGATGTTTATCTATATGCTGGAATAACCGGAGACTTCAGCTGGCTTCATGTTAATGAAGTAAGGGCTAGCAGAGGACATTTCAAAACCCGTGTGGTTCATGGTATGTTGCTTATTGGCCTCATATCTAATGTGGTAGGTAACCGGATGCCTGGTGCGGGCACTATTTATGAAACTCAAAACATTGATTTTTTGGCACCTTGCTATATCAATGACACCGTCCGCGCACAAACCGAAGTGGTAGAAAAACTACCTCGGGGAAGAGTCAAATTACGAACCTCTTGTTATAACCAGAATGATGAAGTGATTCTTGATGGTGTAGCTATAGTTATACCGCCGCGTAACCATGTTATTGAACGGACGTTAAAACAAATTAGTGAGGGGTTATAAAGATGGGGAAGAAATCATATTGGTTAAGTGGTAGCGCTGACGAAGTAGGAGAAAAATTACAGGAAAGTTATGATCGTATTCTGGATAGCACTCGTAAGTGGGCGGAAATAGTTAGTTTTGACCCGGATCCGCAAACGGGTATGACTCCCAAAGATATAGTTTGGCGCAAAAACAAATCCAAACTATACCGCTACTGCAGCCATGGCATTAAACACCGAACTCCCATACTTATACTTTATGCATTAATTAATAAGGCCTATATTCTGGATCTTACGCCGGGCATGAGCCTGGTCGAGCATCTGGTAGATGAGGGTTTTGATGTTTATATGCTGGAGTGGGGGGATTTCGAATGGGAGGACCGGAACTTAACCTTTGCCGAGCTGGTATTTGATTATATAGCCCATGCCGTTCACAAGGTCTGCCAGTTTTCCCGTTGTGATGAGTTAAGCATTATTGGATATTGTATGGGAGGAACCATGGCGGCCATGTATACCTCGCTCTTTCAGTTTCCCCGGATCAGAAACATGGTATTTCTTGCTGCCCCCTTTGATTTTGAAGACGCCGGAATATCTTCCAAATGGATTAACTCCGGGGCTTTTGATGCTGACAAAATTGCGGATACTTTTGAACTGGTGCCCCGCAGCTTTGTTGACTATGGGGTCAAGATGTTGAATCCGGTTAATAATTTCTGGGGTACTTATACCCGCTTGTGGAAGGCAATAGATGAGGGTATGTCTATAAAATCATGGAAAGTCCTGAATAAGTGGGTAAATGACAATAGCAATTTTCCAGGGGGTGCTTATCGGCAGTGGATTCGAGATATGTACCAGCAGAATCTGTTGATTAAAGGGGGAATGTATCTTCGCGGCCAGCAGGTGGACCTTAAAAATATTGACGCTGCCTTGCTGGTGCTGGCAGGGAAAAACGACCATATTGTTTTACCCCAGCAGGCCAGAGCGGCCATGGAGTATATGGGATCCGGGGATAAGAGCTATTATGAATTCCCGGTAGGACATGGAGGACTGGTCTTTGGGGGTACAGCCAGGGATAAAGTATTTCCCATCGTCAGCCAGTGGCTGGGCGAGAGATCCTGATAAAAATAGGAATAAGTTAACAGCAGAACAGGGGATGGGCTTTGGCCCGTCCCCTGTTCTTTTAAGGTCAGCAATTGAATAAAAATGGTCAAAAAGGGCAAGTGGAGGCTGCAGCATGATAAACTCCCTCTGGTATCAAGAAAGTATAGAAAATATCCTGGAATTGCTTAAGACCAGTAGCGATAGGGGGCTCAATAGCAAGGAAGTTCAAAAAAGGGCTGCTGAAAAGTCCAATGTTCTGGAAGGAGGACATAAAACAAGTCCCTTCTCTATCTTTTTTAAGCAGTTTACTGATACTATGGTTATTGTTCTTCTTTGTGCTACTGTAATTTCCGGGATAATAGGAGCTATGGCTGATGCTATAACTATAATGGCGATTGTAATATTAAATGCGGTACTGGGATTCATACAGGAGTACCGGGCCGAACGCTCCCTGGAAGAGATTAAAAAACTGGCAGCACCATATGCCCGGGTATTACGAGACGGGAAGAAGATTAACATTCCAGCTCAGGAGTTGTTGCCCGGGGATATCGTTTTTATTGAAGCGGGTGACCGCGTTCCGGCTGACCTCAGACTTTTAGAAAGCAGCAGCCTGGAAATTGATGAAGCCTCTCTTACCGGTGAGTCTTTACCTATACCTAAAGACCCCTCCTCCCGGTTTACTCAAGAAATGCCGCTGGCTGATTTGAACAACCTGGCATTTATGGGAACCGGAGTAACCCGCGGACGGAGTAAGGCAGTAGTAATATTAACTGGAATGGATACCGTAATGGGGCAGATTGCCCGCATGATGAAAAATGAAAAACAGGATATGACTCCCCTGCAGATTAAGCTGGATCAGCTGGGTAAATATCTGATTGTAATTTGTCTGCTAGTTTGTGGCCTGGTTACTTTGATGGGCATTTACCGGGGTGAAGAGATGCTGACTATGTTCCTTGCCGGTATTAGCCTGGCGGTGGCAGCAATTCCTGAAGGTTTGCCTGCTATTGTAACTATTGTCCTGGCTCTGGGGGTTCAGCGAATGGCCAAAAGAAATGCTATCATCAGGCGTTTACCGGCAGTGGAAACCCTGGGCTGTACTACTATAATATGTTCTGATAAAACCGGGACTCTAACCCAGAATAAAATGACCGTAAGAAGAATGGCAACATTGGATAAAACAATACTTATCGAGGGTGAAGGTTATAATCCTCAAGGCAAATTTTTACTGGGAAAAAAAGCGATAAATCCGGGGGACGATACTGCTTGCAATATTGTACTTGAGATTGCGGCCCACTGTAACAACTCCAGCCTGGAAATAAACCAGGGTACCTATGAAATAAATGGTGACCCTACCGAGGGTGCCCTGCTGGTTATGGCAGCTAAAGCAGGAGTGAGACCGTCTTTTAAGCGTTTAAAGGAGGTTCCCTTTGATTCCGAACGTAAACTGATGAGTGTAATAATTGAAAAAAACGGTGAACATATCCTGCTGGTGAAAGGGGCTCTGGAGACAATTACCTCTCTTTGTTCGCAGGTAATGGAACATGGTGGGATTTCGGTGTTACAGCCCCGGCACCAGAATTATCTTAATGAAGTGCAGGAGGAATGGGCAGCCCAGGCCTTACGGGTACTGGGCTTTGCTTATAAAAAATTAAACCCCCGGGATTGGAATCATGTTAACAGCCATGAAATGGAAAGGAATTTGACTCTGGTAGGACTCTGCGGTATGATTGATCCTCCCCGGGTGGGAGTCAAGGATTCAGTCAGTGAGTGTATTAGAGCCGGAATTGTACCCCTGATGATTACTGGAGACCATCCGATTACCGCCCGGGCTATTGCTGTAGAAATCGGTATAGCTGGTGAAGGCGGAGTAATTACCGGTCCCAAGATAGATCAAATGCCAGACCAGGAACTTTATCAAGGCGCTATTAAGAAAAGGGTTTTTGCCCGGGTATCTCCGCAGCATAAAAACCGTATCGTTAAAGTGCTTAAAAAACACGGGCATGTGGTGGCTATGACTGGTGATGGGGTTAATGATGCCCCGGCTTTAAAAGCGTCTGATATTGGTGTAGCTATGGGTATTATCGGAACCGAAGTCAGTCGTGAGGCCTCAGCCATGATTCTGGCTGATGATAATTTCTCTACTATTGTCAATGCGGTGTACGAAGGCCGGGCTATCTATGATAATATAAGGAAATTTATTAGATATCTCCTGGGCTGTAATATTGGTGAAGTTCTAGTAATGTTTTTGGCATCACTGTTGGGTATGCCACTTCCATTGCTGCCGATTCAAATTCTGTGGATTAATCTGGTTACTGATGGTCTGCCCGCTATGGCCCTGGGATTAGAAGCGCCAGAACCGGGGATAATGCGGCGTAAACCCAGACCACGCAGTGAAGCTATATTTGCCCGGGGTCTGGGAGCAATGGTTTTTAAGCGCGGAATATATATTGCCATAGTAACTCTTTTGGCCTTTACTGCCGGTCTGGTAGTTAGTCGCTGGTACGGCGTGGAGGATATTGGGGTTGCTCGTACTATGGCCTTAACAACCCTGGTATTTGCCCAGCTATTTTATGTTTTTGAGTGCCGGTCAGAAAGATTTTCACCTTTTGAACTGGGCTTTTTCAGCAACCGCTTTTTGGTTGTTGCCGTTGTTTGCTCGGTGTTTATGCAGATGTTAATAATTTACCTGCCATTTTTCCAGAATGTTTTTAAAACCATCCCGCTTGATGGCTGGCAGTGGGTATTAATACTTCTTATCAGCGGGTTTAGGCTGCTGTGGAAATTTATTTTGTATACCTGGCAGAGACTTTTCCTTTCAGGTTTTGAATATGGTAAAATTAATGCTTAGCAGGACAAAATAAATTGACGCGGATAACGTACCCATAGGGCACACTGATGTAGCGTTAACGCACTACCATTAAGGTAGCGGATTATAATAGGATTAACGCGGATTCTAATAAACAGATCAGGAAAGGGCACTATTCACCCTTGCTCCCGTAAGTCGCGATTAAGATACGGATACTACAATGTTACCAGGCACTTAGTCGCGATATATAATATTAATCAGGTAAGGATGAATCAGAGTGTTGGATCACAATTTGTTGCTATGTATTGCATTTTATATTAATCTTAAATGAATCCGCGTAGTTCCCTGAAGATTCCGCGGTTTCCGCGTCTAATTATACCCCGGAGGTTTGGTTATGGAATTTACCAAAATGCACGGATTGGGCAATGATTTTATTATAATAGAAGCCCCTTCATGGGAAGAAGCCAGCCATTATCAAATTTACGCCAGCTTTCTCTGTCATCGTAATTTTGGGGTCGGTGCTGATGGATTAATCATTACCGGACCGGATGAGGAAATGGATATATTTATGCGCATTTTTAATCCCGATGGTTCTGAACCAGAAATGTGTGGTAATGGGATTCGTTGTGTAGCACGCTATGCCCATGATCATGGCCTGGTAAAAACAAACCGAATCAGGGTAAGAACTCTGGCCGGACCCAGGTATCCCGAAGTTATAATTGAGAACCAGCAGGTGGAAGCAATTCAAGTGGATATGGGTGAACCAGAATTAAAAAGAGAAAGCATTCCCGTAAAAGGGGAAGGAAGCAATATTGGCCTGAGGCTAAAGGTAAATAATCAGGAGTTTGTAGCTACGGCGGTATCAATGGGAAACCCTCACTGCATTATTTTTGTAGATGAGGTGGACAAGACCCCCGTTAGTATCTGGGGGCCATTATTGGAAGTCCAGGAAATGTTTCCCGCCCGGACCAATGTGGAATTTGTTCAGGTACTGAATAGTGAAGAAATAAGTATGTCAGTATGGGAAAGAGGGACCGGCTTAACCCTGGCCTGTGGTACAGGTGCCTGTGCCAGCCTGGTGGCCTCCGTCCTTAATAATAAAACTGGTCGCAAAGCCACGGTACACTTACCCGGCGGGGACTTACTCATAGAGTGGTCAAAAACAGATAACCACGTCTACATGACCGGCCCGGCGGTAGAGGTATTTACCGGGACAGTTTCAAACAACGTAGTTGTCTTATGAATAATGCTTAATTCTAAAATAGAACCGTCATATGTAGGGAACGGCCCCTGTGCCGTTCCGTCATGTTACCACACGAGAATCTATGTAAAACAAAAAGCCAGGGGACCAGGTAATCCCTCTTACTATTATATCTGCAGGAGGTTTTAGGATGAAGGAAAACAAGGCTATGCAAAAATTACCCCCATATTTATTTGCTCGTATTGAACAAAAGATTGCTGAAGCTAAAGAAAAAGGTATAGATATAATAAACCTGGGTATAGGCGATCCGGATCAACCTACCCCCCGTCATATTATTGACCGCATGGCAAAGAGCATTTATGATACATCCAACCACCAGTATCCCACTTCAGTTGGTTTACTTGAGTTCCGTCAGGCAGTTGCGGATTGGTACAAAAAACGTTTTGGGGTAAATCTGGATCCTAAGAGCGAGGTAGTTTCCCTGCTCGGCTCCAAAGAAGGAATAGCCCATATTTCCTCCGCTTATTTAGATCAGGGTGATGTCAACCTGGTGCCCGATCCAGGCTATCCGGTATATGGAATTGGTACCTTGCTGGCCGGTGGAGAGCAGTACATAATGCCGCTTAAGGAGGAAAACGGGTTCCTGCCGGTATTGGAAGATATACCATCTGTTATTGCCCAAAAGGCTAAAATTATGTTTATAAATTATCCCAATAATCCCACCGGTGCAGTTGCCGGGTTAGACTTTTTTGAAAAAGTAGTCGAGTTTGCGAAGAGTTATGATATCCTGGTCTGTCATGATGCCCCCTATACCGAAGTAGCCTTTGATGGGATTAAACCGGTAAGTTTTCTCCAAATCGAGGGAGCCAAAGCTGTAGGTATTGAATTCCACTCCTTATCCAAAACTTATAATATGACCGGATGGCGCCTGGGCTGGGCGGCAGGCAATAAGGCTGCTATAGAAGTCCTGGGACGATTCAAATCCAATATTGATTCTGGAGTTTTTCAGGCTATTCAATATGCAGGTATCGAAGCTCTGAACGGCCCCCAGGACAGTATAGAAAAAATGCAGGCATTATATGAAGAAAGAAGAGACGCCTGTGCTCGCGGCCTGGCCCGTCTGGGTTGGCAGGTTAAACCACCCCAGGCCAGTTTCTATTTCTGGGTTCCGGTACCTCGTGGCTTTACCTCGGCATCATTTGCAGAACTGGTACTGGAAAAAGCCGGGGTTATTATTACTCCCGGTAATGGTTATGGTCAGTATGGTGAAGGGTATTTTAGAATTGCTTTGACAGTTGATAAATCAAGAATTGATGAAGCGTTTGACCGGTTGGAAAAAGCGCTGGGAAAGGTAGAGTTGTAAACGAATGGTAAGAAGCATGACTGGCTTTGGCCGGGGTCAAACTAATGATTGCGGTTATACGGTTAATTGTGAAATCAAAGGAGTTAACCACCGCTATTTTGACCCTTTTATACGCATATCCAGGCGCTACAGTTTACTGGAAGACCGTATTAAGGAGGAATTGAGAAAGTATGTCAGCCGGGGCCGGCTGGAAATCAACATAAATATTGAGAAAAGCGGAGAATCAAAGAGAAATATCAAGGTTGACAAAGATTTAGCTATAGCTTATTATAACTACTTGAAAGAATTAGCAGAAAAACTAAATATTTCACAGGAAATCCGCATAATTGACCTTTTCCGTTTACCCGAGGTATTCAGTTTGGAAGATGAAGAAGAGGATATGGAGGTAGTCTGGGCGGTTCTAAGGCAATCCCTGGATGTGGCTATGGACTGTCTCGTGGATATGCGGGTGAAGGAAGGACTTAACCTGGCTGAAGATATCCGAACCAGGAACAGGGTAATACTGAAGATGGTTGAACAGTTGGAAACCCGTTCACCTCAGGTCAGTTTGGAACATGGTGAGCGCCTGCGTACACGTATCTCCGAGTTTATGGAACAGGATTTGGAAGACCAGCAAAGGCTTTTACAGGAAATTGCCATTTTCGCTGAAAAATCTAACATTACCGAAGAAATTGTTAGACTTAAAAGCCATAGCCAGCACCTGGAAGAATTAATGCACGCAGAAGATGCCGTAGGGCGAAAAGCCGACTTTCTGGTGCAGGAGATGTTTCGTGAAATTAATACTATAGCCTCCAAAGCCAATGATTTGGAGATGAATCGCACAGTTGTAGAGGTCAAAGCGGAGTTGGAGAAAATCAGAGAGCAATTACAAAATATCGAATAGCAGGAGGTGAATCCGGTTAATCCGGGATTTTTATGGATATTAAATTAGTAAATATCGGTTTTGGTAATATTGTTGCCGCTAACAGGATCGTAGCTATTGTCAGTCCAGAATCGGCACCCATAAAGAGAATTATTCAGGAAGCCAGAGAAAAAGGGGTGCTAATAGATGCCACTTATGGTCGCAGAACTCGGGCGGTTATCATATCTGATAGTGCCCACGTTATTCTGTCTGCAGTTCAGCCCGAAACCGTGGCCAATCGTTTAACATCCAAAGACAGCAATGAAGATGTCTAATTACGAAAGCTGGTAATAAGGTGACCAGGAAAGGTATTCTTTTCATAATATCAGGTCCATCAGGAGTTGGGAAAGGGACCATAAAAGACGCGGTATTAGCCAAAATCACTGATATGGAAGTATCGATTTCAGCCACCACCAGGGAACCACGCAGTGGAGAAACTGATGGCAGGGATTACTTTTTTGTGGACGAGGATCAATT
>Ga0265294_10003147_pt1 | contig 21286 bp, 18 predicted proteins | sample MunlanPumphouse3_FD_192504 | JGI IMG/M metagenome (GOLD analysis project Ga0265294, IMG submission 192504) | Groundwater microbial communities from a municipal landfill in Southern Ontario, Canada - Pumphouse #3 | ecosystem: Environmental > Aquatic > Deep subsurface > Groundwater | place...
ATTACTGTTACTACCGAAGATGGAAGTTTCACTGATACATGTGAGGTAACCGTCACAGCAAAAACTATCACTCCTAATGGAAATGGTGGATGTGGTGGTTCAATCGCAATTACTAGTGGATTGATTGCTGCTTTATCCGCTGTTGGAATTGTCGCTATTCTCATTAAGAAAAAGAAATACTTTATTAAATAATTGAAGACTAAAATAAAAACCCTCGACAAATGCTAAGGGTTTTTATTTTTCTAAAGGATATATTCTTTTAAGCTTTCCCAATTTGGATGGGCATTAATTACCTTTTCTAGAGCTTTATTGAATAATACTCGTTCTAGTGGCTTTCGTTGCTCAGGAACGCGTTTAAACGATTTCTTGGACCATTCTAAGGCCCTTAAGCATTCGGAACTTGACTTATCGACAAGACCAGAGATTAATACATAGGTTCTAATTGACCCCATCGATTGATCAGATGATATTTCTCTTTTCTTAGACATTGATACTCTTTCGTCACAGAACAAGCTGCCTTCCTCAATAGATTTTACTAAGAGGTTTATATAAATAATTTGATTTTCAGCTGTCGCAACTATTTTGCGACCCGACTTTTTATCGTTAACGATGTCATTTAATATCTTTTCAGCTTCTTGGAATTTCTCTTCGCTAAGAAGGAGGTAGGCTTTGTTAAGATTCATATCAGTTGAGAAGTTTGATTCTTTTTCACCCTTGAAGACCTTCTCTTCTTGTTCTTTTGAAATTTGGCCAGTTACTTCGGTAACAAGTAGTTGATTAAAAGCTCGGCGATTTTTTCTTGATCCAACAAGGCGAAGTCGATAACCATCAGTGAGTGAATCAAGGCGGAAAGGGACAATGTTATAGAATAAAACAGCCGCTCCAGAAACTCCGATTGTTAGAATGAAATAGGCCATGTCAACCGCGAGATCAGTTGTATTAGGTGATGTGGTAATGAAAAGAAAGGCAAAGATTACAAGTATGATTTCCACTCCAAAGAAGAGTGATCCAAATAGTAAAAACGCCGTGGGATTAGGCTCTTTTTTAGCATTTTCTTTTGGCATAATTTTGGTTTCTCCAGTCAAACCATCAAAATGAGAAAAGTGAAATTTTCTTTTTCCGTCTTCCTTATAAAAAGTAAAACCGAGAATATTTGTTGATACAATGTTATACCTTCCTGCTTTAGCACCCAAAACATGGGCGATTTCGAACATAATTGCGTTAAAGATTACTCCAACAACAACCGCGGCGATGAAAAACAACACATAAACAATCCAATTGGTCTCCTGAAAAATAAATGAATTATCTGCTTGAGGCCGAATTCCAAAGAAAAAATAGGCAGCCGCCCCACCAAGAATAAGTAACCAAACAAATAGCCCAGTAATATCTTCTTTTTTCATAAAAATCCTTTCTAGAAACAGCTCTTATAAATCTTCCGAGCCGTTTCTTGATCAATTGGTTTAGTGTGATGGCCAACGATCCGTGTACCATCATTTGAAAACTTTTTTACCAATAATTCGACATCAACGTTTTCGATGTTTAAATCTTTATATGATTTAGGCATATTGAGAAAGCCAAAATACTCTTCTAATATTGTCACACCTTTTTTGGCGTTTGCAAGTTTATCCGGCAAATGGGAACCAAACACATTTTTCGCAAGTTGGTCGAACTTGTCAATATCATATTGAAGATATTCTTCGGCCCAAGCGGGGAAAAGAAGTGCAAGCCCCGCTGCGTGAGCAACATGAGGATATACTCCACTTAATGCGTGTTCGAGTTGGTGGACGGGCATGGAATATTTCTTTCCAATGCTTGTAATTCCGTTATGTGACAAAGAAGAAGCCAACATCAGTGTTGCGCGAGCTTGGTAATCGGTGGGATTTTCAATTACAATACGTCCGGCTTTTATTATTGTTTTCAAAAGTCCTTCAGCTAGTCCATCGGCAATTTCATTATCGCTTGATGGAGACAAATATCTCTCTAGTGTATGCATAATGATATCAACAATTCCGTATCCAGTTTGAGCGGGGTTAACAGAAAAAGTTAGTTCAGGATCCTCAATAGCGAAAACAGGTCGAACCAAGTCAGAATTAAAACCAGCTTTGTTTAAGGTCTTGTCATCTTGAATAACACATGATGTAGACATTTCGCTTCCAGCAGCCGAAATAGTTAGCACCACTCCAATCGGCAAACCTCTCGTTGGTTTGGCGAGATATCGATTAAAATCAAAACAATCTCCATCATAATAATAACCTACTGAAATTAATTTTGCAGTGTCAATAACTGAACCGCCACCAATGGGCAATAAAAAGTCTGGTCGGAATAAACGAGCCATTTCAAGACCCTTATATACTACCTCTAAATTAGGATTTGGTCGAACTCCCTCTAGAATTAGGTACTCAATTTTATTTTTATCCAAGGATGATGTTACAACATCTAAAAGGCCACTTTTCTTCACCGAGGATTGGCCAATTATAATTAATACTTTTTTTGCATTTTTGGTATGCAGAACATCTCCAGTTAGTTTGGCTTTTCCTTTGCCAAAGTAGAGTTCTGTCTTCATGTCATAATTAAAATCAATCATGGTATTTTTTCCTCATTTTAGTAAAGTTTCGCACGGCTTTTTTTAAATTATCGTCGTCTTCAAAGCAGAAGCAAGTCATTAATCCTTCAAGAGATTTGCTCTTATAGGTAGAAAGATAATAAACGATGGAATTTGAGTAAGCTAATGCATAAAATCGAGTTATGATTTTTCGGTCGTTCAATTTTAGCTTTTTGCTATCGGGTATCTCCTCAATAAAACGAAGGATATTCTGATATGTAATATTGTAAATAAACTCTTGAAATAGTTCCTTACCCGCGGAAGACAATGTAGCATCAATAAAATTCTTATTGGCCGTATAGTATGAATAGATTATTTTAACCAACTTCTTGATATTTGTGGCTTCCTCGGCTTTTGGTATACTTTCATCTAAAAAGACAAGAGTTAAAAGATCATAGATGTCATGAAAATGATAGTAGAAAGTTTGTCGATTGATATGACATCTTTCGGAAAGCATTGTCACTGAAATTGAGTCCAAAGGGACTTCCGCCATCAATGATTTCAATATTTCTGCTAATCGGTGTTCCGTTTTCATTTTAAAAGAGCATACTCCTGACTGATTTTCGCGCCAAGGATTGCGTTATTTATAACTAAATGGATATTTGATTCAAGTGAATCTCCTCCAGTTAAATCAACGATTGTTTTAAGCAAGAAAGGCGTTACTTCCTTGCCTTTAATACCAAGTTTGTCAGCTTCAGAAAGAGCTTTTTTTATCGCATCATTAATTATTTTGGCATCCATGGCATATTTTTCAGGAATTGGGTTTGCTATTAATATTCCTCCGGAAAGGTGATTGTGTCGTTTATGATAGATAATTTCAGCGGCTTCTTTGCAGCTTACAATTTCATAATCAACACCTAATCCTGAGCGTGGGGTGTAAAAAGCTGGTAATTCTTTGGTCTGATAGCCAAGAACGGGAACACCCATAGTCTCCAAATATTCTAAAGTTAAAGGAAGGTCAAGAATTGCTTTAGCTCCTGCACAAATAACTGTGACATCAGTCTTCGCTAATTCTTGCAAGTCGGCAGAAATATCCATGGTTGTTTCGGCGTGGCGATGAACTCCACCAATTCCACCTGTTACAAAGACCTCAATACCGGCTTGGTTAGCTATTATCATTGTGGCAGCAACAGTAGTTGCGGCCCACATCTTCTTAGCGTAGACAACAGGTAAATCACGGCGTGAAACTTTTACAATCCCTTTTCTTTTTCCGAATTGTTCGATTTCGTCAGGCGTCATTCCAACAACAGCGATTCCATCAATAATACCAATAGTCGCAGGAATGGCTCCGTTATCTCGAATTGCTTGTTCAACCTTCAAAGCGGTTTCAACATTTTTTGGATAAGGCATTCCGTGAGAAATGATTGTGCTTTCCAAAGCAACAATAGGGAGGCCTTCTTTTAATGCTTTTTTTATTTCACCATTAATTTTAATCATCTTTTTTTGCTTCCTTCCACTGTTTTGAAAAATATATAGAAATAATATATATACTCGCTGAGAACAAAATTAGCAAGCCAGTTACAAAGTAATTAGTGCCTGACATTGACAAAAACTTGATATTTAAGATTGGATCAGTCGAAGAGGTTAGATACGTGTAGACACCGGAACCTATTAAACATAAAACGGCAACGCTTGAGAGAACACTAAATACGATTTTGCGATGTTTATCAAAAGGGGAACACACCCTAAATAACACCACGAAACTCATGATTGTGTAAATTAATACACACATCGTGGTAGCGCTTGAAGAAGTTGATAAAAATTGACCATTGACATAATCGAAAAGAACCCCGGTAACAATTCCGTTAGCTTGTAAAATCAAGAATAAAAAGACCAAAATAACAGGAACAATTATTGAAATAGAAGCAGGGATTGCCTTTCTCAAAATATTCTTAATGAATGATCCTTCAATAATTCCTTGGCTCTTTTGTAATGACAAAAAGAAAGCAGGGATTCCTATAGAAAGAATTTCCCAAATGTACATATTGTTCGTGGTAAACGGATATTGGATGTCTTTATTTTTAAGAATAAGGGAAGCCACTAAAAATGCGATTGAGAAAAAGACTGCAAAGCAGGTTTTAACAAGGAATAAAGAAGCCGTTCTTTGAAGGTTATTAATTACTCTTCTTCCCTCACCAACGACGTCAGGAAGGACAGAAAAGTCTGAATCTAATAATACTATATGAGAAACGTTTTTCGCTGCATCTGTTCCAGAAGCCATCGCTATTGAACAATCGGCACGCTTAAGAGCAAGGATGTCGTTAACGCCGTCACCTGTCATAGCTACAGTGTTTTTATTCTCTTTTAATGTTTCAATAATAACTTCTTTTTGTTCAGGAGTAACTCGACCAAATACTGTGTAATACAAAGCTACTTCTTTAACGTTTTCGAGGGTCATATTCTCAAGAGAAATATAATTTTCTGATCCTTGAATACCAGCCTGGCGAGCGATTTCGCTGGTGGTCGAAGCACTATCCCCAGAGATGACTTTGATAGCGACATTATTGTCTCTAAACCATTGAAAAGTTTGTGCGGCATTTGGGCGAATTTTATCTTGTAAAACGACGATAGCTAAAGGAGTAATAGATCCGGATATATGGGAATTCTGAATCGGAGTGGAAGCTTCTCCCACCACAAGAACTCGATACCCCAGGGATGTATATTCTTCAGCTTTTGATAAAACGCTTTTTTTATTAATCAAATCTAAAAATTCTATAGCACCTATTATATAGGTTTTACCACCTTTGAAAGAGGCCGCGGAATATTTATTCTCACTATTGAAAGGGATTACAGCATTAATTCCAGCTGACAAATCGTAAGTAAAATGAGCACGTAGAGCTTTTGCTGTTGCATTATCATCTTTTGTCGCGACGAGAACATTGGAAATAATTTGGGCAATTTCATCTTTTTCTCTTCCACCAAAGGGGAAGAATGATTTTACAATCATTGTTCCGTCGGTGATTGTGCCGGTTTTGTCAATGCAAAGAACATTTGTTCTAGCCAACATTTCTACAGAATAGAAATCTTGGACCTGAGCTTTTTTCTTTGCTAGAGCGATGACTCCTACCGCTAAAGCGACGGATGTTAAAAGATAAAGTCCAGAGGGGATCATTGACACCATGGAGCCAGAAATATTATCGATTGAATCTTTAATTGACTCGATTGAATTGAAATTGCCTAACACCCAATATGTAAACGCGGTTAAAGAACCAATAACTATGACAAGACTTCCAATGACAAGAAACAACCTTCTTAGAGATCGAAGAATTTGAGAAGGTGAACGACGGAATTTATTGGCAGCTTGTTGAAGGCCTTCAATAAAACTGTCTTTGCCAATTTTATCAACTCGTGCATGGCCTTGACCGCTAACAACGTAAGAGCCAGAATAAAGCAAATCCCCCGATTTCTTTACAATATCATTTGATTCTCCGGTGAGCATTGACTCATTAACGATTAATGTTTGATCGAGCAAAATGCAATCGGCGCAAATTTGGGAATCACGAGAGAGATAGAGAATATCATCCAACACAACCTTTTTCGTGTCGATTGTTTGTTTAGCTTTATCTCGAATCACTACGGCTTTTGGCTGGGTAATCAAACGCAAACGGCCCATTAAAACACGCGCTTTTATATCTTGATATAAGCCAATAAAAATATTGGGGATAAGAACGCAAAGGAAAAATAATCCGGAATAGGCTTCTGCCCAAATCATTAGTCCCGCGATTATGAATAAAACAATATTAAAAAAACTAAAGACGTTATCTAAAATTATTTGAGTATAACTCTTTCCAATTGCGGCTTTGGTCTTATTATTGAGTTTTTCTTTAAAGCGCTCGGCGACTTGCAAGGAAGAAAGACCTTCTTCAATAGAAGGAGCGAAACGTTGAATATTTTCTTTTTTCACGCGTCGGATAGATAACATACTTACACATATAATAAAAAAACTTGGAATTAAATCCAAGTTTAATCATCATAAATTTGATTTATACAATAAAATATTGTCTCGAATCTTCTACTTTTTTTAAGAGAAAATCGCTACTACCTTTTTCAATTTCAGTATAAAGATAAGTGGTGTTGACAATCATTCCTTCGGCAATTTGAATGTTAATTAAATAAGTGACCTCTAAAATGTCTTCATCAACAGTGGCGCGATAAGACTTTGCTTCATATAGTACTTCAAAAGAAGTAAGGTTTCGAGAGGCTGTAAAAGAAACATCAAATTGGTTAGCGATTGAAAGTGTTTCATTTTGTTCATCGACATATTCAATAGTGGCGATTAGATGATTTGAAATATCACTAGAATTAGTGAGATTCGTCCTTGCATAATATTGATAATTTTCATATCTAGTTTGAGTTTCTTGGTCATATAAATCATTAAGATAATCATAAGATTCAGTGAAGGACTCGCCATCAGCCGAAACTTGGAGCGAATAGGCCCCCGTAGTATTGATTGATGCATGGTCTAGAACGTTTGGATCAAGTTCATTGGTTGTCCATTTTTCATCGTGAAGAACAGAGGTTCCAGAAATTGAAATAGTGCTGTTATCACGGGTAAACGTATTAACGATTTGATAGTCGACATCACCGTCCCTATGAGAATTAAAGTTGTTAGCGTCATTTGGATCTGGATATAGAACTTGGTTCTTCTGAGTGTGAATCACCTTGTTAGCATAAAAATCATTTGTTCCAATTAAGGATAAAAATGTGGCGAGAGTTTGTTCAGAAATTGGTTGTTCATCGATGGTAAAAATCGTTCCCAAGCCTTCCTGTAAGGTAGCGCTATTCTCATAATCAAAAATTGCAATATCGACTGAGTCGGGACCTTCATAAATATAGTCATCCTTGGTCCCTCCACATGATGTGAGAAGGAATGTGGCAATTAAGACTAATAACAGTTTCTTATTCATCTTTAATTTTCCTTTTCTTTTTAAAATAATCTTTGATGATGCGAGAGCATTCTTCAAGAAGAATCCCTCCAGTTACTTCTGGGTGATGATTAATTTTGTCAGCTTCTAGAACATTAATCGATGATCCTAGAGCTCCTCCTTTGGGATCTGGTGCTCCAAAATAGATATGCTTAATTCGTGATTGAATAATCGCCCCAGAACACATAATGCATGGTTCAATGGTTACGTATAAATCGCACCCCTCAAGACGCCAACTCTTTAATTTTTTGCTCGCTTTTCTGATGGCTATAATCTCTGCGTGACCGGTAGGATCGTTGGTGGTTTCGCGTAAATTATGACCACGAGCAATGACACGATTGTTTTTAACAATCACGCAACCAATAGGAACCTCATCAACGAGTATGCTTTTATCCGCTTCCTTCAAAGCGAGTTTCATATTTTTTTCTTCTATAGTCATTTGTAAAAACCACCGCACATGAATAAATAGCTTAAGGCTGCTACATTCCTGTCCTGACCTGGTTCGCAGATACTCATCGCGATGGCAAAGTTATTATAGCATAAGTCATTATTTATAATGAATATGAAGAAAATATTTTAGATATCAAAAAAGACTGTTTAAGCAGTCTCTTTTAATGTTTCGCCATTTATTTGATTGGCTTTAAAATCTTTAATCCACCCATAAATGGTTGGAGAACTTCTGGAATCCTGACCGATCCATCAGCTTGTTGAAATTGTTCAAGAAGAGCAGGGAAAATACGAGAGGTCGCTAGTCCAGAAGCATTCAAAGTATGAACATATCTGGTCTTATTTGTTTGCTTATCGCGATAGCGCATCATACCACGGCGAGCTTGATAATCTCGCGCGTTTGAAGCGGAGGAGACTTCCTTGTAGATATCAATGCTTGGAATATAAACTTCTATGTCATAAGTACGAGCCATTGAGTGAGAGATATCCCCGGCGGCTAGCTTGCTGACATGGAAGTGGAGACCTAATTTGCTAACAAGAGACATAGCTTTATTAACTAATTCCTCAAAAGCTTTATCGCTATCTTCAGGTTTCGTGTATTGGACCATTTCAACTTTGTTGAATTGGTAACCACGAATCATTCCTCTTTCTTCGGTACGGTAGGAGCCTGCCTCTCTGCGATAGCAAGGAGTATAGCCGAAATATTTTCTAGGTAAATCTTCTTCTTTAAGGATTTCATCGCGGTGGAGATTGACGAGACCAGTCTCTGCAGTTGGTAGTAAAAATTTCTTTGGTTCGACTCCATCTAACCAAAATACGTCCTCACGGAATTTCGGGAATTGACCAGCGACAAATCCAGATTGTTCATTTAATAAGTGTGGAAGTAGTATAAATTCATATCCATCTTTTAAATGTTCAGAAATAAAGAAGTTTATGAGGGCCCATTCGAGCTGAGCTCCGAGATTTGTGTAAATCCATGTTCCACGTCCAGATATTTTGCTGGCGCGATCATAATCAACTAATCCTAGAGAAGTAGCTAACTCAACATGGTCTTTGATTTTGAATGTGAAATTTGGTTTTTCACCGAAAACATGAATGACTCGATTGTTTTCTTTTCCGCCACCCACTAAATCATCATCAGGAACGTTTGGAAGAGAAGACATAAAATCAAAAATTTTGCCCTCTAATTCTTTCAATTCGTTTTCTTTTTCTAAGTTTTTAGCGGCGATTTCCTTTGCTTTTACAAATATTGCGCTAATATCTTCTCCGGCTTTTTTTGCCGCAGGAACACTTGCAGATAATCGGTTGATTTCCGCTTTATTGTCCTCTACTAAATGAATGATGTTTTTCTTTTGGGTATCCCATTCAAGTAATTGAGTAAAGTCAGCATCCCACATTTTTTTCTTGAGAGCATCTTTTACTTTCTCAGGATTTTCACGAATTAAATTAATATCTAACATGATCAATTCCTCCTAAGATCAATATCATATAATTTTTTCTGATAAATTGATTTGAGTTTTTTCCCAAAGTTTTCTAAATTGTGAAGGGAAATTTCTTGATAAGCTTTCTCAGTAGTAGGTTGTAATTTTCCTTCTAGGAAGCTTTTCACAATGTCGGTTAACGTTTCCGAATATTCGGCAATATAAGCGGTCTCTTCATCAACCAACATCTTATCGCAAACAGCTTGCTTGCGAACAACGAGCTGACATTTGGCCGCCATAGCTTCTTCAATGCTGACGATTCCAGCAGTTCTATATCCAGGAAACATGAAGATTTCGGCATTTAATAAAGCACTACGGTATATATCTTCTGGAACTGTGCTATTGAATCTAACATTCTTGGGAGCTTGTTTAATCATTCTTTTCAGTTTCATTCCAAATTTGAATGCAGTATCTTCACAACCAATGTAATAAAATATGGCCTCTGGACACTTTATCGCAGCATTTATGAAAGCGTTAATACCATCCATGTTGTTAGTGTATTCGCCCATCGCAACAACTAGTTTTTTGTCTCTCTGTTCGCCAAAATAACGATAAAATAAATCTTTTTCATCATCCCGTGAGAAATCAAATCTTGATAGATTGACTCCTGGCAATAAAATTTCAACTGGGGAAGTAACTCCGTTTTCTAAGAGAAAATCTTTAGCGCTCTGGGTAGGAGCCAAAACCAAATTCATTTTATTCAGGAATTTTAAAGCTTTGGGTTTTAGGGTGTTCGTTCTGACTCCATCTTTGCTACGGTAGTCAATGAAAGAGGCATTCGGATCATCTTCGCAACATAACGCTGAACAAATGGTGAACACACCTCTTTCAAGAACGTCAGTAATTCTATTTTCCGGTTCAACATAAACATAATGGGCAATCTCAAACGAGTCGGCGATGTTTGTGACATACTTGACATCGTTTAATTCTAAAGCGCCTCTAATGTTTTTCCACAAACGGACAGCTTCAAAATTAGGGGCCCTTTTGTTTAATTGAAAGGGAACAAAAACTTTCATAGTTTATTCTTCAGATTGATTTTCGCTATTTTCTTCAATTTCTGGCTCGCCATCGCATCCACAATCTTCATTATCATCTTCGTGAGTTACAATAGCGATTGAAACGACTTTTTGACGTCCTTCTAGATTCATAATTTTAACACCTTGAGTATTTCTACCAATGGTGCGAATTTGATCAAGGTGGGTACGAATAACAATACCGGCGTTGGTGATAACCATAAGGTCTTCATCTCCGTTGACAGCCCGAACAGCGACTAGTTTACCAATTTTATCGGTAATTTTTAAGGTTGATACGCCTTTCGCGCCACGTTTTGTCAAACGATAAACTTGATTTCCTTCTTCGTCTTTGACGTCGGTCATTTTTCCAAATCCTTTGTCAGTGAGAACAAGAATCTTATTGCCACCAAGTTCAGTGGTTACTCCGACGACCTTTTCGCCTTCGCTTAGGTCAATACCCTTAACACCGGAAGCGCTTCGTCCCATAGGACGAGTTTCACCAGCATAGAAATTGACCATCTTGCCATTAGAGGCAGCGATGCCAACAATGGAGTTTTCTTCTATTTCACGCACACTAAGGAGCATGTCATTTTCTCTTAAACCGATAGCGATTTTACCGTTTTGACGAATTGATTTGTATTCTTTAATTGGAGTTTTCTTAATCAAGCCTTGTTCAGTGAAAAACATTAAATAACGATCGTCGCGATATTCATCGCAAGCGATGATAGCTTTGACAAATTCTCCTTTTTCAACATTAATAATGTTGATAACAGGAATACCTTTACCTGTCTTTTGATATTCAGGGATTTGATAACCTCTAACACGATAAACTTTGCCTAAAGAAGTAAAAAACAATAAATCAGTGTGAGTTCTGGTGTAGACCATTAACTCAACAACATCGTTTTCATTTAACGAGGTTCCGCGCACTCCTCTTCCACCTCGGTTTTGTGTCTTGAAGGAATCAGCAGTGAGTCGTTTGACATATCCGCCACGAGAGAGAGTAATGACAATTTGTTCTTCAGGGATTAAATCTTCATCATCAATGCTTGCAGCTTGATTAGAAATCTCAGTGCGGCGTTCATCGCCGAACTTTTCTTCGGTTTCTTTTAATTCTTTGAGTACCACTTCAATTTGATTATCTCTAGATGAGAGAACGCGATTGTATTCTTTAATATTTAATTCAAGTTGCGCTCTTTCCGCTTGGAGTTTTTCTGTTTCAATACCAGTTAAGCGACGCAAGTTCATGCCCAAAATAGCTTGAACTTGTGGATCACTGAATCCAAATTTTTCTTTGAGCTTGTCACTGGCTTCTTCTGGAGTATCGCTTGCTTTGATTAAATCAACGATTTCATCAATGTTATCGTGACATTTGATTAAACCAATCACTATGTGATCGCGAGCTTCATCTTTCGCAAGTAAGAAGCTAGTGCGACGTTTGATAACTTCGACTTGGAAATCCAAATAATGAGTTAATAACTCTTTTAAAGAGCAAATCTTTGGTGCGTTATCCACTAAGCAGAGATTGATAATTCCATAACTCGATTGAAGTTGAGTCATTTTAAAGAGTTGGTTGAGTAAAACTTCAGGAATGATATCGCGTCTGACTTCGATAACCACACGAATGCCGTCTTTGTTTGATTCATCGCGAATGTCGGTGATTCCATCGATTACTTTGTCTCTAGCAAGATTAGCGATGTTTTCAATCATCAAAGCTTTATTAACGCCATAAGGAATCTCAGTAACAACAATTTGTTTTAAACCGCGATCGCCACGATCTTCAATGTAACATTTTGAGCGAACAGCTATGCTGCCAGTTCCGGTTTCATATGCGTCTCTGATTCCGCCTCTACCAAGGATTGTGGCCCCTGTAGGGAAATCCGGACCTTTAATATGTTCCATTAATTCTTCAACAGTAATATTTGGGTTATGAGCTAAAGCAATAACTCCATCAATCACTTCGCTTAAGTTGTGAGGAGGCATATTTGTCGCCATACCAACCGCAATACCAGAAGATCCATTAACTAAAAGGTTTGGAAAACGGGAAGGCAAAACAGTTGGTTCTTGGTCAACACCATCGTAGTTGTCCATAAAATCGACTGTATCAGAGTTTATGTCTCTAACCATTTCTAAGGCGAGCTTAGCCATACGGGCTTCAGTGTATCGATAGGCGGCAGGTTCGTCGCCGTCGATTGATCCAAAATTACCATGTCCTTCAACAAGCATATATCTCATGGAGAACGGTTGAGCTAATCTAACAAGAGCTCCATAGATTGCAGAGTCACCATGGGGGTGATATTTACCCATAACATCACCGACGATACGAGCACATTTTTTGAATGGCTTATCGGGTGTTGTACCAGTTTCATCTAGTGAATAAACAATACGACGGTGAACAGGTTTCATACCATCGCGAACATCAGGAAGAGCACGAGCGACAATGACACTCATCGCATAATCTAAGAAAGAAGTTTGAACTAGTTCAGCGGTGCCAACATCAGTTAGCCCGGGGACAATTCCCTCTTCGATTTTTTCAATTTCATCAGCAGAAAGGGCTTTTTCTTCAGAATTTTCTGTTTCTTTAGCGTTTTCTTCTAATTCAATTTTGTCTTCAAATAACATAACTAATTACTCCTTTATTAAATATCAAGATTTTTCACGAATTTGGCATTTTGGTGAATAAATTCCTTGCGAGGAGCAACATCATCACCCATCAAATCAGTAAAGACTTGTTCGGCTTTAATCGCATCATCTAATGTAACGCGAAGCATTTTACGAGAAGCGGGATCCATGGTGGTATCCCAAAGTTGAATAGCATCCATTTCACCAAGACCTTTATAGCGTTGGAAAGGATAACCAGGTTTTAAATTAAGTGTCTTTTTTAGAGTATCAAGTTGTTCATCGTTATAAGCGTAATATTGCTTTCCGTGATACTCGACTTTATAAAGAGGTGGTTGAGCAATGTAAATATATCCACTTTCAATTAAAGGCCTCATGAAGCGATAGAAGAAGGTGAGTAACAAAATTCTAATGTGACTTCCATCAACGTCAGCATCGGTCATGATAACGACTTTGTGATAACGAACCTTACTGACATCAAACTCTGGATCAATTCCTCCGCCAATAGCGGTAATCATATTTCCGATTTCAGCATTGGCAAAAATGCGTTTGGCTTGAGCTTTTTCCACGTTTAAGATTTTTCCACGAAGCGGAAGAATGGCTTGAGTCTCACGATTTCTTCCGTTTTTGGCAGAGCCACCAGCGGAATTCCCCTCAACGATATAAAGTTCACATTTCGTGGGATCTTTGCTTGAGCAGTCAGCTAGTTTGCCAGGAAGAGTGGTTAATTCCAAGGCGCCTTTTCGGCGGATTTCTTCGCGGGCTTTTCGAGCTGCCATACGAGCGTTTGCGGCCGTGACGATTTTTTCAGCGATTGTGCGAGCTAATTTTGGATTTTCAAGCAAGAACCTATTAAGTTGTTCTCCAACGACTTGAGAGACAATTTTTCTAACTTCAGAGTTGCCGAGTTTAGTTTTGGTCTGGCCTTCGAATTGAGGATCGGGGTGTTTGACAGAAATAACAGCTGTTAAACCTTCAACGATATCCTCATATGTGAGATCATCCTCTCCCTCTTTGAGGAATTTATAGTCGTGAGCATAGTTATTGATGACTCTTCTCAAAGCATCTCTAAATCCGGTTTCGTGCATACCACCTTCGTGAGTATGGACGTTATTACAAAATGAATAGACGTTTGAGGCATAACCATCATCATATTGCATAGCAACTTCGACATAAGTATGAGCGGTGTGACCACTTGGCAAAGTGACCGCGACGCTTCCTTCGCAATATATAACTTCATCAAATAGTTTGATTTTGTGATTGTTGATGAAAAGGACATATTCTTTGATACCGCCTTTATAGCAAAAGGTGTTTTGAACAGCAGGGGTGACACGCAAATCAGAAACATTCATGCGAATGCCTCGGTTTAAATATGCGACTTGTCTCATCCGATCACGAATTGTGTCATAACTAAATTCGATTGTATCAGTAAAAATAGTGGTGTCAGGTTTAAAAGTAACTTTGGTGCCGGTTTCGTCAATAGGGCATGTTCCGATTTGTTGTAAATGTTGGACGACGTGTCCGCCTTTTTCAAATCTTATGTAATAAACGCCACCATCTTTTTTAACGGTGACTTCACACCATTCAGAAAGAGCGTTAACAACGGAAGCACCAACACCATGGAGACCACCGGACACTTTATATCCGCCCCCTTCGCCGAATTTTCCGCCAGCGTGGAGAATGGTATAAACGGTTTCAACGCCAGACAAACCACTCTTTGCTACAACATCAACAGGAATACCACGTCCGTTGTCAACGACAGTGATAGTGTTTCCTGGATTGATTGAAACATCGACTTCGGAACAGTATCCCGCTAAGGCTTCATCAATTGAGTTATCGACAATTTCCCAGACTAAGTGATGTAGTCCTGCAGCAGAGGTCGTGCCAATGTACATACCTGGTCTTTTTCTTACCGCTTCTAGCCCTTCTAGGACCTGAATGTTAGTGGCGGTATATTTCTTATCAGCTTTTTCAAGTTCCGCTTCCTGAGCGTTCATTTGCGAAATCTCGATTGTTGGCGCGGGGGCTGGTTGAGGGTTTGAGGGAGCTGATACCTCTTCTTTAATTACCTCTTTTTTTTCATCTTCCATTGAGAAGACCTCCTTGTTTTTTTGATTTTAATTGGTATTGGCTTGCGCCATCCACCTGTAGTTGAGTAGCGGTGATAAACACTTGCTCAAGTTTTTTTAGAAACGCAATTAATCGACAACTATGATGTTCATCTAATTCAGACATCACATCATCGAGAACCACGACGGGGCGTTTATCTTTATCTTCAATAATGAAGTAAGGACTAAGTTTTAGGGCGAGGGCAACAATTCTGTTCTCTCCTTGAGAACCAAACTCAGCGATATCGCGTCCATTTAGGTTGACCATGAAGTCTTCGCGATGAATCCCGATAGATGTTACCTTTCGGCGAACATCATTGCCTTCCGCTCCTTTAAATGCTTTGAGTGCTTCTTTGTTGAAGTCGGGGCCATACTCGACAAATGGTTTGTAGATTATCTCGACTTTATTTTTCGCACCTGTGAGCGCACGCGTAATTTTTATAAGGATATCGTTGATATCCTTAATGTACATTTGCCGATAAGAGATAATGGGTCCAGATAGCTTGATTAACATCTCAGTGGTGGTATCAAGCAGAGTTTTGTTAATGTCATTGCTTTTTAGAATGTCATTTCTTTGACGAAGCACTTTTTCATACCGTGAAATGTATTCAAGGTACGGATCGCTTTTTTTCGATATTGATATGTCAATAAAGCTTCTCCTTGCTTTGGGTGGACCACTAAAGAGATTGACGTCTCTTGGTTCAAACAGAACGACGTTCATCGATTTGGAAAGGTCGGAAATTCTTGAAACGGGTTTGTTGTTAATGAAAACCTTTCTTCCTTCTTTGTTGATGAGTATGCGAATCTTTCGAAGCTTGCTACCTTCCGAGATAACCGCCGAAACTTCCGCCTCTTCACTACCTTTTAGAACCAAATTTTCATTCTCTGTGTTTTTAAAACTTCGAGCCAGTGACAGATAGTAAATTGCCTCCATCACATTGGTTTTCCCCACTCCGTTTGGACCAGTTAAAAGATTAATATTTGGTTCAAAATTAAAAGAAAGGAAATCGTGATTGCGAAAGTTCTTCAAGGTTAGCAGTTTGACAATCATTTCGCTCTGATGACAAATGAGGTGTTTTGGACTTGAATATTGTCTCCGGGATATAATTTACGTCCGCGGCGATTTTCTTTTTCGTTGTTGACATAAACAGCGTTCTCGGTCAAAAAAAGCTTGGCCATTCCGCCGGTCGAAATAATGCCAGAGATTTTAAGGAGAATTTGGAGAGTAATGTACTCTTCACCCTCTCTTAAAGTAATAGTTTTTTCACCCATAAATAACCTTATGCGTACATTATACACGACGCGTAAGAAAAAGGGAATAAAATATTCCCTTGATTTACTAATGATAAAAAGTGGCTAAATTCGTTTAATAAGTGCGCACTGGAGTGACGATTTGAATCACTGAGTCATCAGAAGCGTTGCGAACCACAAACGGCTTCATTTCGCCAACAAATTCAAATGTGACATCTTCACAAGCGAGTGCTCTAATTGCCGATAGAACAAAGTCGCTGTTGAAAGAGATCCTGAGATTTTGTCCTTCGAACTTGTAGGTCTCTAATTTTTCAACCGCAGATCCAACTTGGGAACTCTTAGCCGAAATTTCAACACCGAATTCTGACATACTTAAATCAACCACATTCTCCCTGTCAATTGATAAAACAGTCGTGCGATCGATAGCTTTTGCTAATTCAGAAGCGTTAACTTCTAAAGAATAATTGCAACTCCTAGGAATAATATTTTTTGTATTCGGATAATCTCCAGCTACTAAGCGGGAGGCTATGACGGTTTGACCAAGGATAAACAAGGCTTTTTTATCGCTAAAAGCGATACTAATAGAAGCAATGTTTTCCATTAAGCGATCTACTTCAATCATCATCTTGGCTGGAATGTTAGCAACAAATCTGATATCTCCGCCAATTTTTACAACTTTGCGAGCCATACGAGCTGAATCGGTGGTGGTGGCAACGAGGTTTCCGTTTTCCGCTTCAAGGTTCATAGCAGTGAGGATTGGTCTCTGCTCTTTGATTGAGGCAGCAAATGCTGTTTGGTTAACCAATGAGCTAAACACATCTTTATTTAGTTTAATCTCTGTACCCGTTGGTTCTAAATCAATGTCAGGATATTCTTCGGCGCGAACACAATTCAGCCTTGATTCGAAGTGATTATCACTGATTACAGCGATTGTTGAATCGATAACATCTATTGTTAGTTCTTCTCCATCCATTTTTCTCACAATTTCCGTGATAATACGACAGTTGATTAGAGTAGCGCCTTCTTTGTAGTTTCTAATTATTTCTTTTGTTTCCGATTTATAAGGAATAAAAGTTTTGATTGTTAAATCGTAGTTAGATCCAGTGATAAACAATCCTCTTTCATCCAATTCAATTTTAAGATTTGACAAAACAGCCACGGCCACTTTGTTTGCGACCGCTCTTGAAGCGATACTTAATCCCTTAAGGAATTCTTCTCGATTGATGGTAAATTTCATAATTTTCCTTTCTTTATTATTATATTAGTAATAGTAAGGCCGGTGAATTTGGTGGATAAGTGGTGTTCTCATCTATTTTTTTGATACTTTCTTATTCTACCACACAATATTTAGGTTTCATATTTTATTTTCAATAAAGCATTATTTCTTTATGCGCTTTTGAAGTTCCTCGATGGCACTTTTTAATTTGGTGTCAGTTTTCAACCCATTGTCCACCTTTTGAACGGCTGACATGACGGTGGTATGATCTTTACCTCCAAACATATCTCCAATCTTTTTGAGAGGAATGTCCAAGGTGATTCGGATAAGGTACATCGCTATGTGTCGAGCTAAGGCGATTTGCCCGGTTCTTATTCTTCCCGTCAATTGGGAAGGAGTTAAATTATAGTAGTCAGAAACTACGTTGATTATCTTTTGTTCGTTTAGAGTGGAAGAGAGAGATTTGCCTCCAGTTAAGGATTGAACCGCTTCCATGGCCACATCCATTGAAATCTTGTCGGTTTGCTTTAACGAGACGACGTAGAATATTAACCTATTCAAAGCACCTTCAAGTTCACGAACGTTCTTTGAAAATTTATCAGCAAAAAAGTAGAGAACCGCGTCGTCAAATCTCTGTAAGTCTAAACCATTCGCCTCAATCTTTTTTCTTAATATTTCTACGCAAGTGTTTTGATCAGGTTCGTTTATTTTCATGACTAAACCTTTGCAAAAACGTGTCACTAAGCGATCTTCCAAACCGTTTAATTCATTTGGTTGTTTGTCTGAGGTAATCACTACTTGTTTCGAGTTGTCGATCATCTTGTTATATATGGCAAAAAACATCTCTTGGGTTTTAACCTTATTAGCGAGCATTTGAACATCATCAAGAAGTAGAACGTCGATGGAACTGAAGAAGTCTTTTAATGATTCAGCCTCTTTTTCTCCTTTGACATATCTAATATATTCCTCGACAAAATCGCTGGTGGAAATATAGAGAATTTTAAAGTTTGGTCGCGCGTTCTTAATATAATTGCCAATTGCGTGTAAAAGATGAGTTTTGCCGAGCCCGGAGTTTGAATAGATGAAAAGGGGTTGTGCCAATGTTTTTCCGGGGTTGGATGCCACGAACAAAGAGGCTTGTGAGGCTTCTCGATTAAAAGAACCCACCACAAAGTTATCAAAAGTAAGCTTTGGGTTAAGGGTAGCTTCTTGAAAATACTGCTGTTTTTTGCTCTGAGCCTGCTTTTCAGCGCCTTTTTGAACTTCGTTCTCTAAGACAAAATCGAGTTTGAAGTTTGATTCGGTGATTTCTGAGACGACGTCTTCGACCAAGTCATAATATTTTTGTTTAATTAAAGCGGCGGCTAGAGAGGAGTTTACAACAACAACAATTGTGTCTCCGTGAATTTCGTTGATATAGCTTCCTGCAAAGAAAGAATCAAACAATTGTTTCTCACCAAGCCGCTCTTCGATCTTTTTTAAAGACCGATCCCACAACTGAGTGATTTCTGAAATTGAATTAATCATATTAAAGTGCTCTTGTTTCTGCCAATCATTATAAAACAATCCACCATCATTTAACACGGAAAAGAACGGATTTCTATTTTTTCCACATTTCAAAAACTCATTGACTTTGATTATAGGGGTTTTTCCACCAAATTCACAAAATGCTTATGTGGATAAATTGTGGAAAAGTTTTTTTGGTGTTGTGGAATGAGGTGAAAAAGTGTTTGAGTTATAATTGAGGAAAAACTAATATAGTTACACTATAATTACTTTTATTTTTCTTGTCTTTTTTGTAGTATAAAAAATTGTGGAAAACTAAATTTCGTTATTTTTTTTAGGCTTTTTTGAGAATATTTTTTTATCGGAAGAAGCGAGCCACACACCTATAATCATGAGTCCAAGAGCGATATAGTACCACCAAGGAGGAGTCTCTTGGAAAATAGCAAACGAAATCATTACAGCAAGGAAGGGAGCTAAAGAGAAGAAAGCGCTAGTACGGGGTGCTCCAATAACTCTCTGCGCGTAAATATAGAAACACAAGCTTACTCCATAGGAAATTATGCCAACCCCAAGTATGGCAAAGAATGAGAATACTTGAGTTATTTGCTCGTTTAATCTTACGCCAATCATCAAACATAGAACACATGTAATAGAGCCTTCGATTATTATTGATACTATTGGATCTTTATCAGATATTCTCTTCATGAAGTTATTTCCAAATCCCCAGCAAATTGGAGCAATCAAAACCAAAAGAGCTCCAGTGGAGAATTTAAAATTTGTTAGATCATCGCTAGATAAAAGAATGCAAGCTATAAAAACCACGATGATACCAATCCATAGTCGTGGGGAAATTTTTTGTTTAAAAATAAATAGAGCGACCAAAGAGGTAATGACAATTTCAAAATTGCTGAGAAGAGCAGCGTTGGAAGCTGAAATTAATTTAAGACCCAACATGCTACAAGCGACACCAATCGCATTTAATGCTCCGATAGCAAAAACAAAGGGAAAATCACTTTTTTCAAGAGGCTTTTCTTTTATTTTAGGTTTAAAAATTTTGCGAAAAATAAAAAACACACAAGCGCAAAGAGCAGCGCCTAAATATAAAAGTCCACCGGAAATAACCGGACCTATCGTATTGCTGTTTAACAATAATTTTGATATTGGTGTGTTAATAGATGAGCAAACTGCAGCAATAATCGCGAAAATAATACCAATTCTAGCGCCCTTATTCATGGGCAAAGTATAGCACAGACCTACATACGCGTATACGCATTTCGTTGACATTTATCTATAAATGCTCATATACTTTTTAATGCTACGTAAAATCGGAGGTAATATTGTATGAAAAGAACTTATCAACCAAGCAAACTTCAGCATCAACGCAGAGCTGGATTTCGCGCAAGGATGAAGTCAGTCGGTGGCCGCTGTGCTCTTGCTCGTCGCAGAGCAAAAGGCAGAAAATCCCTTTCTGCATAGTCGAGGGTAAATGAAAGTTGTTAATAGAATAAAAGCCAATAAGCAGTTTGCTTTAATTATTCATGGCGGACGCGCAAAGAGTAATCGATCATATGTTGTGCATTTTGCACCGACCAACCTGCCTTATATGAGGGTTGGGATCTCTGTCTCTTCCAAAGTTGGAAACGCTGTTGTCCGTAACCGAATCAAACGACAAGTTAGAGCAATGTCTGATAGCATGTTTGACTATAACAAAGCGTCATTTGACCTAGTTATTATAGTTAAGAAAAATTTTCTTGATAACGACTACCAAACCAACAAATCACTTTTAAGTGAATTAGTACTTGTACAGATTGGAAAAAACGAATGAAAAAAAGTTTAAAATTTGGTTTAAGCGGTCTTGCACTTGCGGCGGGAGTTTTAATTTTAACTAGTTGTACTGCTTCGTTCTGCTCTGTTACGGACAAAGCCCACATTCTCTATCTATTTGATTATGGTGTGACAGCTTATTACGAAGATACAGTGGACAAACCGGAAGGCGCCGAGGAACTAACAGTTACAGTTAACGGAGAAGAATATTCAACTAACTTAGTTTTTACTGCCAGCTTTGATGAAGTTAACGCTAAATATATTAACAAAATCAACACAGCTGCCGAAGAAGCTTAT
>Ga0265294_10003148_pt1 | contig 21284 bp, 17 predicted proteins | sample MunlanPumphouse3_FD_192504 | JGI IMG/M metagenome (GOLD analysis project Ga0265294, IMG submission 192504) | Groundwater microbial communities from a municipal landfill in Southern Ontario, Canada - Pumphouse #3 | ecosystem: Environmental > Aquatic > Deep subsurface > Groundwater | place...
ACAATTATTCTCACCTGAGCTTTAACTTTGGCCCTACCCTTCATAGATGGATCGAGAAAGAAGATCCCGCACTTGACCTGACCCTTATAGAATCAGGAAAAAAAGCAATATCCCAGTGTTACAGCCATATGATCATGCCCCTTGCTTCCGCAGAGGACAAAAAGACCCAGACCATATGGGGCATAAAAGACTTTGAATATAGGTTCAAAAGAAAGCCTAAAGGGATGTGGCTTCCGGAGACAGCCGTTGACATTTCAACCCTCGAAGTCCTGAGTGAAAACGGGATAGCTTTTACTATCCTTGCTCCAAGACAGTGCGGCGCTGTAAATATGGATGGCAAATGGAAAGAGACACCTGAAGGGAACGGCCTTGATGTTACGCTGCCATACCTCTGCAGGCTCCCTTCAGGAAGGGCGATAACTATAGTCTTTTATCATGGGGAACTTGCGCATGACATAGCTTTCGGCGGGCTCCTGGAAAACGGAGACAGATTCCGGGATGCGCTTGTAGGCGCTGTAAAGATCCGAGCTGCAGACAGGCTTCTCGTAGTTGCGACAGACGGTGAGACATACGGCCATCACCATAAGTTTGGAGAGATGGCGCTGGCCCGTCTTTTTGAAAGGTTTGACCAGGACTCTGAAATCTCACTTCCTGACATAGGGACCTTTCTTGAAAACCATCCGGCCAAATATGAGTGCCGCATAAGAGAAAACTCATCATGGTCCTGCGTACACGGGATCGAGCGCTGGAGAAGCAACTGCGGGTGCAGCACGGGCGGGAAACCAGGCTGGAACCAGTCGTGGAGAGCTCCGTTAAGGGAAGCGTTCGACAAGCTGGCGGGCAAGATCGACGAGGCATTTTACGAAACAGTCTCGCCCTATTTCGATCCATGGGATCTGAGAAACATATCGATCGAACACTACCGTTCGGCGAAGGCAGACAGAAAAAAAGAGTATGAAGATGGAATGGAATTCCTTTCAAAATACCTGGGCGGGATAGGTGAAAAAGAGGGGGCCTCGATGCTCGCGATGCTTGAGGCAGAGCGGATGCGGATGTTCATGTTCACTTCGTGCGGATGGTTTTTTAACGATATCTCAGGCGTGGAAACAAAACAGGTCATCTCTTTCGCTGTAAGAGCAGCAGAGCTTGCCGGCAACGTGATAGAAAAAGACTTCATAACTGACCTCCTGACCGATCTGCGAAAAGCCAGGGGCAACGATAAAAAATATACCAATGCAAGGATACTGGCTGAGCGGGATATAATTTCGAAGATACCTGCGGGCGGCAACGGCAGAAACGGGAAACAGACTAACGGAGCGCTGAGATCTACAGGCTCTGCATTAATTTCCGAGGCAGAAGGCAACCAATTTGGAGGAGAAAATATGACAGACATGAATTATGGCGGAAATCTTGCCCAATCGATCCTATCTACACTTGAAAGAGATCCTGCATTCAGGAATGTTGCCTATTTTTCGATGGAGATAGGACTTACTCCGGAGATCCCGACCTATTCAGGCGGTCTGGGAATATTGGCCGGAGACATCCTTAAGAGTGGGGCAGATCTTGGAGTGCCTATGGTCGGAATTACACTCCTCTACAAAAAAGGCTATTTTGCACAGAAAATAAACGAACAGGGAAGACAAACAGAAAGACCTGTGGAATGGGACCCGACAGAGCTTCTTACGCAGCTGCCCAACAGGGTCTCAGTCGTCATGAACGGCAGAAGCGTCTCGGTAGGAGTCTGGTCCTACACGATAATCGGATATTCAGGCCATCCGATCCCGATCCTCTTCCTTGATACTGACCTCCCCGAAAACACGCCTGAGGACAGGGCGCTGACTGATGAGCTCTATGGGGGCGACAACAGATACAGGCTGTGCCAGGAACTTATACTGGGGATAGGCGGACTGAGGATACTTCGTGACCTGGGATACCGAAATGTAAAGACCTTCCACCTTAACGAGGGACATGCGGGCTTTATCACTCTTGAACTATTGAGGGAGCAGGGCTACCCCGACCTCCAGAAAGTACGCAACCAGGTCGTCTTCACAACGCATACCCCCGTCGAAGCAGGCCATGACTTCTTCTCTTATGACCTGATAAATGCGGTCATTGAGAGCACCTTCATTGAAAAGCTTAAGAACACCATAGGCGGAAGCGGACTCTCGATGACAGACCTTGCGCTTAAGTTCAGCAGGTATGTCAACGGAGTATCCAAGAAACATGCAGAGGTCAGCAGGGCCATGTTCAACTCTGATTCCATCGACTGGGTAACTAACGGTGTCCACTCCACAACATGGACATGTGAATCATTCGCTGCATTGTATGACAAATACATCCGTGGCTGGCGTTCAAACACCAGCAGGCTGATGCAGGCAATACAGATCCCGAACGAAGAGATCTGGGAGGCTCACCAGACTGCAAAGCTCAAGCTCCTGGATATGGTATATGAGGAGACCGGGCAGAAACTGGATCCTGAAATCCTTACGATAGGGTTTGCAAGAAGGGCTGCAACCTATAAAAGAGCTGACCTCGTCTTTACTGACATAAAAAGGCTTCTGGAGATCGGGGACGGCAGGATACAGTTCATATTCTCGGGAAAGGCTCATCCCCACGATGAACCCGGAAAGGACATCCTTCAGAAAATATTCAACATATCGAAGGAACTGGGGAAAACAATGCCCGTGGTCTTCATCGAAAATTACAACATCGCTCCTGCAAAGCTGATAACGTCAGGAGTGGACCTCTGGCTCAACACACCGGTAAGACCGAGAGAGGCCTCCGGTACAAGCGGCATGAAATGCGTACACAATGGGATAATGAACTTCTCCGTCCTGGACGGATGGTGGATCGAGGGCTGTCTTGAAGGTCATACGGGCTGGGCCATAGGACCGGAACCGGGTCCCGATGACATGAAAGGCTACAATGAAGCAGAGGACGCGGATGATCTCTACAGGAAACTTCAGAATAAGATCCTGCCCCTCTATTACAACAACAGACCAAGGTGGATAAGGATGATGAAGCTGGCTATTTCGATAAACGCGAGTTACTTCAACACACACAGGGTAGTCAGGGAATATTGCGAGAAAGCTTACGGAACTGTTTTCAGGGGCCTTTAAAAAATGATAGCCTATAAACATTTTACGCTCAAGGTGCTCCACATTGCTCCCGAGTGTTCTCCGCTCGCAAAAAAAGGCGGGCTTGGGGATGTTGTCGGTACGCTTCCGAAAGCCCTAAAAAAACAGAGCATTGACGCAAGGGTCTTGATGCCGGCGTGGCCCGGCGTACTTGAGAAGGCCGAAGAGGTGGGAACTCTCAACAGAGTGCCGCTCGGAGAGATCAGCGTCGCACTGAACTGGCGTGCCTATACTGCTTCAGTCCTTGAGGCTGAGGTCAACGGACTTCATATATATCTGCTCGACCAGCCGGAACTCTTTTCCGATCCGTGCATTTATCCCGAAAAACTGGATGCTGAGACTGTGCTTCCATTTATGTTCCTTTCTTTTGCTCCTTTCGAGCTCCTGAGGCTGACCGGGTGGAAACCGCAGTTCCTGCATGCCCACGACTGGCCGACTGCCCCTGTATCCGCAGCTTTGAAATGGCACAGGTATTATTCATACTTCAACGGAGATTACGATACAGTCTTCACCATACACAACCTTGCATTCCAGGGAATAATCGACCATTCTGTCCTTGACGGCTGGGGATTCAGCCAGAAGGCATATTCCAACCTTGATATGGACAGCATGGAGTTCTTTGGTCAGCTGAACATGATGAAGGGCGCCATCACGACCTCCGAAGCATTCACAACAGTAAGCCCGAACTACTCCTGGGACATCCAGACTCCCAACGGCGGCCTTGGCCTTGACGGTGTAATAGTCGCCCACAGGAACAAGCTGCGCGGAATAATCAACGGGATAGACTACGACATATGGAACCCTGAAACAGACAGCCTTCTCCCTGCCAACTACAGTCTGAAGGACATGACGGGAAAGGAAGAGTGCCGAAAAGCCCTCTTAAAAGAATGCGGCTGGAAGGAAGACAATAGGCCCATTTTCATATTTGTCGGAAGGCTGACGGAGCAAAAAGGGATAGACATAATGCTTGAAGCGGTCAAACCCTTTCTGGCAAAAAAGGCCAGATGCGTGATAGTCGGATCCGGCAACGATCTTTACACCAGAAGGATAAATGAGTTTCAAAAAGAAAACCCCGGCTCGGTGCACGCTATCCTCGAGTTCAACGAGAGCAAGGCGCATCTTACATACGCCGGAGGAGATATACTGCTGATGCCATCCCTATTCGAACCATGCGGCCTTTCTCAGCTGATAGCTTTTACCTACGGCACGATCCCTGTTGCGAGGGCAACAGGAGGGCTTGCCGATACTGTCATAGACGCTGACGGATCACCGGACGGAACCGGCTTTCTATTCAAGGAATTCACTTCAGAGGAACTTGAAAAAGCCATCGAAAGGGCTATCGCAGCTAAAAAAGATAATGCAAGATGGGAGAATATAATCAAAAACGCGATGAATTCCGATTTTTCATGGGATAATTCGGCAAAGGCCTACGCGGAACTCTACAGGGACATACTGACATCAGACTGATCTTTTACACAAATGCAACGTTGGTGAGACGAACTTTTTATAAAACCGAAATATAATAAATGAATGATTGTAACCATTATAAAAAACCATATCGTTTGTTTTTTTATAGGCTATAATTGTTTTGTAGTATCAGTGCTTCATATGTGATCCTTAACACTGCGTGATCTAAAAATGACTGACTTTTGTCCCCAAAATGGCAAGGCATCGTTAAAAAGATTTTTAAGGAGGGGTTAAGATGATCCATGGCAAGTACGGTCGTGTCCTGGGCATGGTACTGGCGGGGGGTAAGGGCGAACGACTGATGCCGCTTACAAAATACAGAGCTAAGCCTGCTGTCCCTTTCGCAGCAAAGTACAGGATCATAGATTTCGCGCTTTCCAACATGGTCAACAGCGGCCTTTTTTCAATTTATTGCATGATACAATTCAAAAGCCAGTCACTCCATGAACATATAGGAAAGGGATGGCAGTTTGGAAGTGCCCTCCGCGGCCGTGACTTTTTCGTCAATGTCGTACCTGCACAAATGTGGGATGGAGAACGCTGGTACGAGGGAACGGCTGATGCCATATTCCAGAACCTTCATCTGGTTACCCTTTTCAATGCAGACAGGATATGCATTTTTGCGGCTGACCATGTCTACAAGATGGACATCGAACAGATGCTCCAGTACCACATGGAAAACAAAGCGGATGTCACTGTTTCCGCATACGTTGTGCCATCTTCTGAAGCAAACCAGTTCGGGTGCATAGCAACAGATGAGACAGGACGGATAATCGACTTCGTAGAAAAACCGGACGTACCTCCTGAGATCCCGGGAAGGCCCGGCTTCAGTTTCGTTTCAATGGGAAACTACATTTTTGAACGGGAGACACTGGAAGAATCTGTACTTTCAGACAACGAGATCAAAGAGAGCTCACACGATTTCGGCAGGGATATAATCCCCTCCTTATACAAAAACCAGAAAGTAATGGCCTATGATTTCTCCACCAACGTGCTGCCCGGAGGAGACAGGCCTTACTGGAAAGACGTGGGAAGCATAAAAGCCTATTGGGAAGCTCAGATGGACCTTCTCAAGCACCCCTCTGAGCTGAGCCTTTTCAACCAGCAGTGGCCGATAAGGACAGTATCTTATTCCGATCCTCCGGGATTCACCTATCCCGCAGCAGACCACTCCTGTTCGGTCGACGGGTGCCTAAGGGCGGAAGCCAGCCGTGTTCTGGGAGCATATGTCAGGAAGAGCGTCCTTTCCAGGAATTGCGTGATCAAGCCCGGAGCTGTCGTTGAAGAATCAATAATCGGCCAGAACGTTGAGGTCGGAGAGAACTGCAGGCTCCGCAGGGTCATAGTTGATGCGCACAACATTATCCCGCCGGGAACCTCTATCGGCTTCGATCCTGTCGAGGACGCAAAGAATTATCATCTGGACCCAAGTTCGGGTGTGGTAGTTCTGGGCATGCCCAAAATACAGCTGAGAAAAAAACTCATAATACCCGGAAGCTATGAACAGCTCTTCCGTTCGCCCGATGAGACAGGTTTCTAGTTCGGTCCTGGGCTCCTCCGACGAGAGGGGATCGGATCGCAGGATTATACAGAAAGCTCTAGAAAAGGCAGTAGACGAGGGAAAACGGGTTACAAAAACCGGCAGAGTAGCAACATACATTCCCGAACTGTCCAAAGCCGACCCCGAACACGTGGGGGTATGCATAAAGACAGTAACGGGAGAGACTTATTCTGCAGGGGACTGGCATGAACCGTTCACGATGCAGAGCATATCTAAGACGATATCTCTGACACTGGCCCTGCAGACGGCCGGGTATGACAAGGTTTTCAGCAAAGTCGGACTTGAACCGACCGGCGATTCTTTCAATTCAATAGTGAAACTTGAGACCAGAACGGCTCACCCGCTGAACCCCATGATAAACGCCGGCGCGATAGCTACAGCCAGCTGCATACCGGGAGAAGACCCCTTCGAACTTTATCTGGATCTTGCAAGAAAAGTCTGTCTCAACAAAAGTCTCTCTATAAACCTCGAAGTATACCTCTCAGAAAAACGCGCCGGGATGAGAAACCGCTCTATGGCATACTGGATGAAGAGCGAGAACATAATTGAAGGAGATCCCGAAGATGCGCTCGACCTCTATTTCAGGATGTGCTCCGTCAACGTAACTGCCGAAGACCTCGCAAACTGGGGAATGGTACTCGCAAACGACGGTGTCGACCCTATAAGCGGAGAGAGACTCGCTGAAAGCTGGATAGTCAGGATCGTTAAAACATTCATGGTCACCTGCGGTATGTACGATGGTTCCGGTGAATTTGCGATCAAAGCAGGGATACCATCAAAAAGCGGAGTAGGGGGAGGCATCCTTTCCGTCGTAGAAGGCAGGATGGGGATTGGAGTTTTCAACCCCTCACTTGACTTTAAGGGAAACAGCGTAGGAGGCATGCACCTCTTAGAGCATCTTTCAAAAAGCCTCGGACTGCACTACTTTGCAGGAAAACAGCAGTAAGTGCCGGCTGAGCAATTGCTGAGCAGTTGCTGAGCCGTCGCTGAGCCATCGTAAAACCTAAGGATCCGGCCCATAACCGCCATTCACATATGCCGTTAATAGGGGATATCGATTTTTTTCTTTTATTTGATAACCAATTCTTCGCAGCTTGAAAAACTGCGAATTCCCCGCGATGCGAAGCGAGCAAATTCACCAGCGACCGGGCTTGTCGCGAATTCTCCGCGGCGGTCACGCCGTAATTCCCCGAACCTGTCCCTTACAACCGCTCAGCCATTGCTCAGCTATTGCTTAGCGACTGCTCAGCCATATCTTACGCATTTTATGTATTGACAACATAGACAATAAATAGTAATCTTCACTAGCTTGGTAGGGATGGTGAGGATTATGGCGATTTCACAAAAATGTCAATACGCTCTTAGAGCTATATACGAGCTCGCGCTACATCAGGATGAGGGTCCCTGCAAGATAGGGGCCATTGCCGAAGCGCAGTCTATACCGGTACGTTTCCTTGAAAACATCCTCAACAGCCTCAAAGGCGCGGACATTGTCGATTCCGCGAGAGGCAAAGAGGGCGGATATTATCTTCTTAAGCCTGCCGACAAAATTACAGTCGGAGAGGTGATAAGGTTCGTCCAGGGGCCCCTCGGACCCGTTGAATGCACGAGCCGCGTGGATGATGACTGCGATTTTTACAGCGACTGCGTCTTCAGACCACTTTGGGACAAGGCAAGGGCAGCACTTGAAAGCGTTTATGACGGAACAACGTTCCAGGATCTCGTCGATCAGTCAGCGAATATTTGCAGGATACCTCAGTGTAGCTGCAATAAAAAGAAGATAGAATCTAAATCTAATTAAGAGGTGACTTGTTATGACACCGCGTAAAGTTTATCTGGACAACTCAGCAACAACTCAGGTAGATAAGAGAGTGCTCGAAGCAATGCTTCCCTATTTTTCGGAAGATTACGGAAACCCGAACAGTCTCCATGCCTGGGGAAGACAAGCACGGGCTGGAGTGGACAAAGCCCGCGCACAGGTGGCAGAGCTTATCGGAGCGCAGCCGAAGGACATAATCTTTACCGGAGGCGGGAGCGAAGCCGACAACCTGGCCATCAAGGGAGCGGCATGGGCCCTCAAGGATAAAGGAAAACACATAATCACCAGCTCGATTGAGCATCACGCTCTTCTGGACACAGTTAAATGGCTCGGGAAGAACGGATTTGACTACACTATCCTTCCCGTTGACGAGACGGGAATGGTAGATCCCAAGGAACTGGAAGCGGCTATCAGGCCCGATACGATACTTGCCTCGATTATGTTCGCAAACAATGAAATAGGGACTATCGAACCCGTAGCCGAACTTGGCGAGGTCTGCCGCAAACATGGAGTGCTTTTCCATACAGACGGAGTACAGGCCACGGGGCACATAAAAATCGACGTCAAGGATCTTCCGATAGACATGATGACCATGGCTGCCCACAAGATGTACGGTCCCAAAGGAGTAGGCGCCCTCTATGTCAGAAAAGGCATCAAGCTTATCCCGGTGATACACGGAGGCGGCCAGGAGTTTGGAGTTCGTTCCGGGACGGAAAACACACCGGGACTCGTAGGCTTCGGAATGGCGGCGGAACTAGCTGCAAACCGTCTGGCAAGCGGCGAGATCGACAACGAGATGCGTCTGCGTGACAAACTGATCGACGGCCTAATGGAAAGGATACCGGAGATCACACTGACAGGGCACAGGACAAAGAGGCTGCCATACCACGCCAGCATCTGCGTCAAGTATGTCGAGGGCGAGGGTATGCTCCTCCTTATGGACGCAGCAGGTATAGGGGTATCAAGCGGATCGGCCTGCACCTCGGGAAGCCTGGAACCAAGCTATGTCCTGCTTTCACTTGGACTTGACCACCCGACGGCGCACGGCTCAGTAAGGATGACGCTGAGCAAAGATACGAGCGATGAGGACATCGATTATGTTCTGGAGAAATTCCCGCCAATCGTAGAAAAGCTGCGTTCTATGTCGCCTTTCTACAAGAAAAACCAATAAATATTGAATATCCCTGACTAAGGAGATGTTAGATCATGTACACCGAAAAAGTAGTAGATTACTTTATGAATCCCAGAAACGCAGGCAAGATGGATGACGCTAACGCGATAGGTGAAGTAGGAAATCCGAGATGCGGAGACGTAATGAAAATATATCTTAAGATCAACGACCAGGAGGTCATTGAAGATATAAAGTTCGAAACCTTCGGCTGTGCGGCAGCCATAGCGACAAGCTCGATGATAACCGAAATGGTAAAGGGCAAGACGATCACAGAAGCGCTGAAGATAAACAACAAAGACGTAGCGGAGGCCCTCGGAGGTCTGCCCCCTGCCAAGCTGCACTGTTCACTCCTTGCACAGGAGGGGATCGAAGCAGCCGTTGCAGATTACTTCATCCGTAAGACCGGCAAGGCTCCAGAGGGATTCAAAACCAACACGACCTGCACAGCCTGTGGAGGTTCATGCGGAGAAAGCGCCGGACATGACCACGAAGAGGAAGAAGAAACATTTGTGAGCGAGGACCATCGTGCTGCAGAATAAAAATGAGCCAGGAAAGATAATAGCGGTCTGCACATCCCCTGAAAAAGGGATGATAAAGCATGACGTGAGAGAAGGTCTCCTTCTTGAGGAACTGGGAATAGAGGGAGATGCACACGCCGGATTCATGCACCGCCAGGTGAGCCTGATCGCTGTCGAAGACATAAGGACCATGATGGAAAAGCTCCCGGACCTTGTACCCGGAAGCTTCGCAGAGAACCTGACGACTGAGGGATTCGACCTTTCTGCCCTAAAGATAGGCGACAGGCTCAAAGTCGGGGAAACGATCCTCGAGGTCTCGCAGATAGGCAAGGAATGCCATACGAAATGCGAGGTCTTCAGAAAGACCGGCGACTGCATAATGCCCAAAAAGGGAATTTTCACCCGTGTGATCAAGGGCGGAAAAGTAAAGACAGGAGATACTGTCCGGTTCGATAATTAGATCATTCGGCCTGACCTCAGGCAGCCGGGCGCTATATGCGCCTGCTGCCTTTTTTTATAAGGAAGGCGTCACGGAGGAGATAAAATGAGCGGTACTGAACACAAAAAAGAACATGACAAGAATGCCGAACAACATGAACACGAATGCTCATGCTGCTCATGCTCCGCAAATGAAAATATTTTCTGCGAATGCGAAGACGATGAGAACGAAGAAAAGGCTGTTTTTGCCAGGGAGATAAAATTACTCTCGGCAGCAGCAATAGTATTCGTCATGCTGCTCGTCACAGAAGAATTCTATTCCGGTTCAGTCAACGGAGTCCTGCTGGGTTCGGCTTTCATCGCCCTATACCTGGTCTGCGGCATGCCTGTACTGAGATCGGCACTCCGTGCGATATCGAGGTTTGATATTTTCAACGAGTTTACCCTTATGGGAGCGGCCACGCTCTCCGCCGTAGCGATAGGGGAGATGTCGGAAGCTGTCGGTGTCATGCTCTTTTACAGGTTGGGAGAGGCTTTCCAGGAGAGGGCTTCCTCCGGATCCAGGCGTTCGATAAAAGCCCTGCTGGCGACCAAACCCCTATCAGCAAGGGTAATAAAAGATGGTGAACCGATCGATGTAGACCCGAAAGAGATAGTAAAGGGGGACATCATTCAGGTCATGCCCGGTGAGATGATACCCATCGACGGCATCATAAGATCCGGAGCCTCGGATATCGATTCATCTTCTATGACCGGTGAATCGGTCCCCGTCCATGCCATCCAGGGAGATCCGGTACACGGAGGCACTCTTGCCCTTGACGGACTCATCACAATAGAGGCAGCAGGTCCCTTTGAAGATTCCACCATCGCAAGGATGCTTGAGATGGTACAGAACGCGGCAGCACGGAAATCACCCACTGAAAGGTTTATCACAAGATTTGCAAAATGGTATACTCCCGCTGTTTTCGCCATGGCCTCTATGGTGGCATTCATCCCGCCGCTTACCGGCAACGGGGACCTTAGGGAATGGTTTTACAGGGGACTGGTACTGCTGGTCATATCCTGCCCCTGCGCACTTGTAATATCGATACCTCTTGGATATTTCGGGGGTATCGGAAGCGCTTCTAAAAGAGGGATACTCGTAAAGGGAGCCAATGTCTTTGATGCTCTGAGCAAGGTGACGACTGCAATATTCGACAAGACAGGGACCCTTACATACGGCCGTTTCAAGGTCACAAAAGTTGTCCCGTTTGGAGAGGTCAGCAGGGAAGATCTTCTGAAAACCGCTGCAGCAGTCGAGATGGGATCTACTCACCCTGTGGCGGCATCGATAATTGAAGCTGCGGGGGAGACGGAGATCGACAATGAGGCTCTCATCACACAATCCTCCGGAAAAGGGATGATCCTTACAAAGGGGGATTCTGTCACAGCAGCAGGAAACGCAGCCCTTATGAGAGATTTCGGCATCACACCGGAGGAAGTCTCCACTCACGGAACTATAGTCCATGTCATGAAAGACAATCTGTATATGGGATACATAGTCCTTCAGGACAGCCTCAGAAAAGAATCGGGAAGGGCAATAAGAGAGCTGCGCGAGCAGGGGATAAAAGAGGTCTATATGCTTACAGGAGACCGTGAAAGCGTAGCCAGGCTGATTTCAGATGAACTCGGCCTCGACGGGTATCGTTCCGAACTTATGCCTGAGGATAAAGTTGAAGCATTGAAGGAGATATGCAAAGGAGAGACTGAAAAGACGCTCTATGTAGGCGACGGCATAAACGACGGCCCTGTTCTTGTGACCTCGGAGACGGGCATAGCCATGGGAGGGTTCGGCTCGCAGGTCGCAGTTGAAGTTGCAGATGCGGTCATTCTTGACGACTCCCCTCTTAAGGTTGTTGAACTTCTCCGTATAGCGAGAAAGACACGTACTATCGTCTGGCAGAATGTCTTCATGGCTCTGGGCGTAAAAGGCATATTCCTTATCGGGGGCGCGGCGGGGATAGCCGGCCTCTGGGAAGCGGTCTTCGCCGATGTCGGCGTCGCCCTGCTTGCGATCCTCAATGCGACAAGGGCATCAAGAGCATAACTTCTTTACCTCCAACAATACCCGAAGGCATAAAAATCAAGCCGGCCCACTATTTGAAAGCGGGGCCGGCCTTTTATTCCATCTTTATCAGTGATCAGGGTTTTGTCTCACAGGAACATATCGAGCAGTCGCGGAAGAGACATCCTCCGTCAAGGTTGGAAACATCAAAACCTTCCTGCTTCATGAGGCACGCGGCGTAGTAGCCCTCTTTTCCGTTCCTGCAGTGGACATATACAGGCTTGTTTCTGTCCAGCTGGCTGAGCTTTCCGCGAAGTTCCTCAAGAGGTATGCGACGGAAGCCGTCTATTCTTACTTCAGAGACAGAGATGTCATCGTCTCCCCTGACATCTATGAATATGGCCTCTTCTTCGGCAGGCATTCCTTCGATCGAGTTCCATTCGACCTTTTCAAGTTTTCCGGACAGAACGTTTTCAATGACGAACCCGACCATGTTTACCGCGTCCTTAGGGGTCCCGAAAGGAGGCGAGTATGCCAGCTCAAGCTCTGTGAGGTCATAAGCCGTCGCACCCATGCGGATGGAGGCGGCCAGTACGTCGCAGCGTTTGTCTACTCCCGTGCGACCGACTATCTGAGCACCGAGGATCCTTCCTGTCGGCACCTCGAAGACGACCTTCATCGCCATTTCCTCTCCGCCGGGGTAATAGCCGGCATGGGGATGATGGTAGACCAGCACCTTGTCAAAATCAAGGCCGTTCCTCTGTGCCTCTTTTTCACTCAGCCCCGTAAAAGCAACTGTCATATCGAATATCTTCAGTATCCCAGTGCCCTGTATCCCGCCGTACCTGCTCTTTATTCCGGCAATGTTGTCTGCGGCAATGCGCCCCTGCTTGTTGGCGGGACCTGCAAGAGCTACCGAAGCAGGCTTTCCCGTGATGAAGTTTTTCACCTCTGTCACATCGCCGACTGCATAAATATCCGGATCCGAGGTCATCATACGGTCATCGACCTTTATGAAACCGCGCTCGTTGAGATCGAGTCCTGCTTCTTTGGCAAGCTCGCTCTGAGGCTTCGCACCGACTGACATCAAGACCATATCCGTCCCGACCCCGCTCTCCCGAAGCCTGACCGTAAGGCCGTCACCGTTCTTCTCTATGGCAGTGACTCCATCATTTAGGATGACCTCTATCCCTTTTTCCGTGACATATTTATTGACAAGGACAGCCATGTCTGAGTCCAAAGGCGCGATAAGGTGATCGCTCAGCTCTACTATGGTTATCTTCTGGCCGGACTCAGCCAGATTTTCGGCAACTTCGAGCCCGATGGCGCCTCCGCCCACTATCACTACGTTTTTCACTTTTTTATCGCTGATAAACTCTTTTATCTTCACAGCATCGGGAATGTTCCAAAGGGTAAAAACCCCCTCTGAATCTATACCCGGGATGTTTGGACGGAAGGGGAAAGACCCTGTTGAAATGATCAGTTTGTCATAGCTTTCTGTGTACTTTTTCCCGGTTACGAGGTCTTCGGCTTCTACTTTTTTATTCTCCGTGTCTATAGAAGTAACTCTGTTATTCACTCTTGCGTCAATATTATTCTTCCTGACAAACTGCTCAGGAGTCCTCACTATCAGCTTGTTGACGTCATCGACTATCCTTCCGCCGAGGAAGTACGGCAGGCCGCAGGCAGCAAATGAGACGTAAGGGCCCTTCTCGAACATTATTATCTCAGCCTTCTCGTCAAGCCTGCGCAGCCTCGCCGCTGCAGTAGCTCCTCCTGCAACTCCGCCTATTACCAGCACCTTCATTTTTGCTGCCCCCTTTTTGTTCTGTCGGATGTTTTTCATAATAAAATATATAGCATAGCAATATATTAACATCATTCCTATGCCCGCTGTACATAGATGATCATATAACGGATAATCAGTAAAAGCTGCAAATAATTCTTATGCAAAGGGGATGGACTGTATGCTGTTCATATGTTTACCGACTTGAGAGACCTGCAAAAAAGCCAAGGAATGGCTTGACAAAAACAAGATCAAATACAGGGAGCGCGACATAAAGATCGACAACCCCACCTCAGAGGAAATAACAAAATGGCACAAAATGAGCGGGGCTGACCTGAAAAAATTTTTCAACACAAGCGGACAGGTCTACAAAAGCCTTGAACTTAAGGATAAGCTGCCGGATATGACCGAATGTGAGCAGATAAAGCTGCTTGCCACCGATGGGATGCTTGTCAAAAGGCCCCTTATCGTAGGAGATGATTTTGTCATCACCGGCTTCAGAGAGGAAGAATGGGGAAAAAAACTTCTCAAAGCATAATAATGAGATGTTAAAAATCAAAACATAAGATTTTCCCGCTTTAATGCGGATAGAAATGAACAATATTCAGTGTTAGTATTATAAATACAACGTATATAACATATCGACAAAACAATAAAAACTGGAGGGATCTTTAATGCTTACAAGCTCACGAAATCAGTTTAAAGGCGCAGTCAAGTCGGTAAAAAAGGGTGCGGTAAATGACGAGATAGTCATTAAGCTGCCCGGCGGCGCAGAACTTACATCAATAATCACTGAGACGAGCACAACGACCCTGGGACTTAAAGAGGGAACAGAGGTAATAGCTCTCGTAAAAGCATCATGGGTGATACTGGCAACGGATCTGGAAGGCATCAAACTCTCAGCCCGCAACCAGCTCTGCGGCAAAGTCAAGGAAGTTAAGACAGGTTCCGTGAACAGCGAAGTAGTTGTATCTCTCGACGGTGGAGACGAACTTGTAGCGATCGTTACCTGCGAAAGCGAAAAGAAACTTGGACTGGTCCCTGGTAAGAAAATCACAGCAATAATCAAAGCCCCTCATATAATAGTAGGAGTAGCTAAATAATTTAAAAAACAAGTTTATAAAGTCTGTTAAATTTAAAACAAATAAAAAATACGGGGTGATCACCCCGTATTTTTTATTTGTGCAGAGAACAGGACCCCTTGACTGATCTTTGCAAAGGCACGAAAATTACACTTTCTACAATTTAAGGTAAAGTGATGAATATGCACACTGCGGTAACGTATGGGAGGGCATGAAGATGGAAAAAGAGATAAGAAAAAAAATACTCGGGATACTTGAAAAGGATGCCAGGCTGAACGCTAAGGACATCGCCTCAATGCTGGGATGCGACGCTGGCGAGACAGCCGCCGAAATAAATGCGATGGAAAAGGAAAATATCATCTGCGGATACCATGCCTTTATAAACTGGGACAAGACTGACGACGAAAAGATCTCCGCTCTTATCGAGCTGAAAGTCACACCCCAGAGAGGCAACGGCTTCGACAAGATCGCGGAAAAGATCTATCAGTTCCCGGAGGTAGAGTCTCTTTACCTCATGTCGGGAGGATATGATTTCACAGTGATACTGAAAAAAGCGACCATGAAGGAGATCGCTTTCTTCGTTTCCTCAAAACTCGCGGTAATAGATGAGGTGCAGAACACTGCCACACACATAGTGCTTGTAAGGTATAAGGACCACGGCACTTCGTTCATAGAACCCCACAAAGATCTGAGGATGGTCGTAACGCCGTGAGGGACTTCATCTGCGAAAAGATCAAAAAGATAAAGCCCTCAGGCATACGCAGGCTTTTTGACATAGCCAACGAGATTCCTGACGTAATATCCCTCGGGGTCGGCGAACCTGATTTCGACACTCCATGGCACGTCAGGGAGGAAGGTATGTACGCACTTCAGAAGGGGCGCACATTTTACACCTCCAATGCCGGGCTTCCCGAGCTCAGGGACGAGATATGCAAAAACGTCAAAAGAAAATACGGTCTTGATTACGACAGCAAAAACGAGGTGGTTGTGACGATCGGAGGAAGCGAGGCTATAGACATTGCCTTAAGGGCGCTTCTGGATCCGGGTGACGAGGTGGTCTACCCCGAACCTTGCTTCGTCTCATACCAGCCATGCATACTGCTTTCTGACGGAGTGCCCGTGCCGATACCGCTCAGCTCCGATACGGAGTTCCGCCTGACGCCTGACAAACTTGAAGCCGCGATAACCGGAAAGACCAAGGCGCTTCTTATGTCGTACCCAAGCAACCCTACAGGAGCCATAATGGAGCGGGAAGATCTTGAAAAGATCGCCGAAGTGGTACGCAGGCACGACCTTATAGTGATAACGGACGAGATATACAGCGAACTTTCCTATAGGGGAGCTCATGTAAGCATTGCAAATATGCCCGGCATGCAGGAACGAACGATACTCATCAACGGATTTTCCAAGGCCTACGCCATGACAGGTTGGCGTCTTGGTTATGCGCTTGCTCCGGCCCATATCATGGAATACATGCTGAAGATCCACCAGTTCGCCATAATGTCCGCCCCTACTGTCAGCCAGTATGCTGCTGTGGCAGCACTGAGGGACGGCGACAAAGACATCGAGATGATGAAGGCATCATATGACCAGAGAAGACGTTTCCTCATGGAGGCGTTCAGGGAGATGGGACTTCCCTGCTTTGAGCCGTACGGCGCTTTCTACGTCTTCCCCGACATTTCGGAGTTCAAAATGACCTCGGAAGATTTCTGTACGGCACTTCTAAAAGCGGAGAACGTTGCCGTTGTTCCCGGCTCGGCATTCGGCGAGTGCGGAGACAAACACGTCAGGATCTCTTACGCCTACTCTGTCGATACTCTGAAAGAAGCAATGAAAAGGATGGCTCGTTTTATTGAGGGGCTGAGGCAATAACCCTTTTGATATTAAAATCAGGGGAGCCGCGGACGTCAGTCTGCTGCTCCCCTTTTATTTAAATTTCACTAAGGTTTTGTCAGCTCAGTGCGGTTTTCGCGCCACACTTCACAGAGTTGATGATCCCTTCGATCTGCTCATCGCTCATGTTTATGTTAAGCCCGGTCATTACCGCCCTGCTGAGGAGAGCTTCTGTCCCTGCCATGGTTTCGGGTGCATATGAGGGAGATTTTGTCCCAAATATGTCTTTTTCTCCCATCTCTTCAAGCGCCTTCCAGTGCTTTGCGTAGTGCCATGTGTTTTCCGATATTATGCTGAAACCGGTCCCAGCCTCCCCGGCCGCGCGCCTGAAACTCACAGCGGCCTCCGGTGAGGGCAGCATGAATATCAGATGGGAAGCCGTATCGCCTTCAACGTTGTGCAGCGGGCGGGCCTTTATCCCGGTCTCCTTGACTGCGTCCAGTATCTTTTTCTTTGTTGCCCTCAGCTTGTCCAGCGTAGCATCCATCTTGTCCAGGGCAATTACGCCCAGCGCACCCTGGAGCTCGCTCAGCCTGTAGTTGACTCCAAGACCAAACTTGCCCTCTTCGCCCCTGTCGTGCGCCTTGCTGTGGATATGTCCATGGTCATGGTAGCAGTCCATCCTGAAGAAGAGATCTTCATCGTCTGTTAAGACTATCCCTCCCTCTCCAACAGTGAGGGTCTTATTGGGATCAAAGCTCCAGGTCCCGCACTTGCCTATCGATCCGAGATACCTTCCTTTATACGTCCCTCCGACAACCTCGCAGGCATCTTCGATAACAGGGATGCTGTGTTTCCTTCCGATCTCCATGAATGGGTCAAGATCAGCTGCCCCTCCAAACATGTGCACGGGCATTATCGCTTTTGTCCTTTCGGTTATCAGCTTTTCTGCTGATAGAGGGTCAAGACTGAGCGTCTCATCTATCTCCCCGAGCACGGGGACTGCTCCGCATGCGACTATAGCCTCTATAGTCGCGATGAAGGTGAAAGGAGAAGTAATTACCTCATCTCCAGGATCCACTCCTATTCCTTTGAGGGCGACGATAAGCGCGGCAGTGCCGTTTGTAAGGGCAAGCGCATGCTTTGATCCCGTTATTTTTTCAGCCTTCGCTTCAAATTCTTCCACACGGTATATGCCGTTTCTCACAGAGTGAGAACCGTACCTGTGGATCATCTTTCTTTCAATGACATCAGTCAGTGCCTTAATTTCTTCCATTCCAAATATCTCGGTTCCTGCCATAATCATTCCTCCCCGGTCAGATCAGCCGTCTCTTTCTTAGTTTCCGGTCATTTCTCTATAGGCATTTCTTACAAACTCCGGAGTTGCCTCCGCCTGCCAGTTTTTTCCAAAACAGCTTTGCCACAGTTTCTCCATACCGAGAGCAGTCTTTGTCATCTTGTCTATGTCTTTTTCGCTTATTCCATAGTGTGAAGCATTGGGAAACGGTATCCCGTTCAATTCAAGGAATCTGATTGTATCCGCGTATCCGTCAGGGTAAATTTCCTCCATGGCCAGCATCGAAATCGTTACAGCAACACTGTGGGGCAAATGAGGAGAAGAATTGCTGAGTCCGTATGACAGAGCATGTGCAGCACCGACCCTTCCTTGAATGCTGCTGCTTCCCCCAAGCACTGAAGCCATCGCAGCTTTTATTGCAGTCCCTGTTTCATGCCTGTCCATTTTATGTGATAGCGCATCTCTTGCCAGCATCAGCCCCTTTGACGCATCAGTATGTGCATCCTCTGAGCTGGTCCTGCTTTTTGTGATTTCGTAATGATGGTAATAGCAGTCCATAAGCGTAAAGAACCTGTTGAATTTTGTTGCGCCTGCTGAAAGCTGAGGGTCAATAAACGCAACAGCAGGCTCAACAAATTTATTGTTTATGCCAAGTTTTTTTTCAGGGCCTCTCAATACCGCTATGGGGGTTATTTCTGCGCCTGTTCCGTTAAGCGTTGGAAGTACCCATATATCAAGTCCTTTATTCATTTCCATGTCATATCCCTGATATCCGGAAGAGGACCCCGGATTTGCGGTACAGATGGCAGCTGCTTTCGTCAGATCCATTGTCGAACCGCCGCCCACCGCTACAGCCAGATCCGGAAAACTGGGATCTGACCTTATCAGTTCAGCCAGCCTGTCAACGTCTTCTGTCTTCGGTTCTGAGGCTGACGCATCAAAAATGAAAACAGGGGCACGGTTGAACAGGGGACGAAAAACCTCCTGCTCAAGGAGAGCGCTGTCTAGGACAAAATATGGCCTCCTTGACTCGCATTCAAGTTTTTTTATCAGATCTCCGACTCCGTCATCTGAACAGATCACTGCAGTTGGAAAATTCGTTTTCCACCAGGGTGAGGAATTTACAAAAGCCTTTATATTTGTTGGAACACTTACCATTTTCAACTTCTCCTTTTATATTCTCCCGGCTGTCACGATCAAAACAGATCTTTTCTGCTTCGTTGAGCTGCGTGCGTATTTCCGACTCTTACTGAAACGTCACGGAAAGGTCTGGAAATTCGAGGGGTCTGAAAGGTGTTCCTCTATCTTCAGCAGGTCGTTGGGGGTATCTATCTCTATAGTGTCGCGTTCCGTTACGATGCACCTTATGGAATAGCCTCTTTCCAGTACCCTCAGCATCTCAAGGCTCTCTGTCTTCTCAAGCGGAGTCTGCTTCCACTTTGAAAACTCAAGCAGTAGATCACGCCTCCAGGCGTAGGGTCCGATGTGCTTGTACCATGTTCCTTCAGAACTCCGCCGGAAGGGTATCGGGGAACGGCTGAAGTAGAGTCCTTTACCATTCCTGTCAAAGACCATCTTAACAATGTCGGGAGATATTATCTCTTCATCCCGTTCGATCTTTTTTGCGAGAAGGGCAAGTGAGACATCCTGAGCAGAGCTTAGCACCTCAATTAGAGGGTCTATCATGTCGCTGCCGACAAGGGGATCATCCACCTGCACATTTATTACATATTCTGAGGGGATCCTCTCTGCGGCCCATGCTACACGGTCTCCACCGCTGGGAAGATCGGGGGGGGTCATCATTGCCTCTCCTCCGTTTTCACGGACAAGCGCAGCTATTCTTTCATCGTCTGTGGCGACGACTATCCTGTCTACATTTCTGCATCTGCTGACATTTGAAAGAACTCTTATGACAAGCGGTACCCCAGCTATCGGAATGAGGGGTTTTCCTGGAAGTCTTGTACTTGCAAATCTTGCGGGGATCACTGCAAGGGTCTTCATCCCTCTAACCTCCTTTTCAGACAGCTTATGCAGTGTATGGCCGAAAATATCGGCTTTCTCTGCTGTCATTTTTTGGTTAGAGGCCAAGAATAATCCTCTTTAATAAAATTGTCAAATACTTTTTTGCACAAAAAAAGCCGCGTATAAGCGGCCTCAGGATGGATATTTTTAAAAAAATAATGCAGGCCTTACTGTTCGAGCGTATAGATCGTCCACTTCAGAGAGGCTGCTTTTTTTGCCAGTTTGAGATCTCCTTTGAAATAAAGGCCTTTGAACTGCTTGTCCTCACCGGGAGCCAGCAAGATCTCCTCGATGAAGATATCACCGATCTCTTTCCTGTTATCTCCTACAAAGCTGCAGGCAGCTGAAAATTTGACAGGAGCTTCACCTTTGTTCACCAAGGTTATGTTTACTCCCTCTGATGTTACCTTGAGCCCACGGTACTCGACGGGAGCACCGTTGGGTATCTGCCCCTTTGAGCTGAAAACAGCAAAAGCCGGCATGGCAAAGATCAGTATCAGGATCATAGATATAGCTATTCTTTTCAATCCGGGCAACCCCGCTTCCTTTTCTGAATGTTTAAATTTTATCATATATGTCCCATTATCAGTTTCTTTACGAGTAGCCATATCAGCAAAAAAACCTGTATCCATTATAGGGAGTGTCGTATCATTAAAACAATAAGCGGCCCCCATAAAGGAAGCCGCCTTATATAAAGCCTGGCGGAGAGCAGAGGATTCGAACCCCTGGGGCTGTGACACCCAACTGATTTCAAGTCAGTCACCATAGACCACTCGGACAGCTCTCCGGACAACGTTAATATTATAGCGACCTTTTCATTTCAGGCAAGTCTTTATGTGATCTTTTTTTGGAGGTTGGCCATGTCAGAACTAAAAATGTCTTTTCGCGTAACAGGTATGACCTGTACTACCTGTTCGAAAATAGTTGAAAGAGCACTCTCGAAAGTCGAGGGTGTATCTTATGCTTCCGTCAATCTTGCGACAGAAAGCGTCTTTGTTGCAGCGGACGGGTCTGTCACATTTGAAATGCTTGAGAATGCTGTTGAAAAAAGCGGGTATAAGATACTTAAAGAGGCCCCCGCAGACATAGATGACATAAAATACCGCGAG
>Ga0265294_10003150_pt1 | contig 21280 bp, 21 predicted proteins | sample MunlanPumphouse3_FD_192504 | JGI IMG/M metagenome (GOLD analysis project Ga0265294, IMG submission 192504) | Groundwater microbial communities from a municipal landfill in Southern Ontario, Canada - Pumphouse #3 | ecosystem: Environmental > Aquatic > Deep subsurface > Groundwater | place...
CGTGTAAAATCGCTCGCACCCGAAGCAGTAAAGCCCCTCGTATTCGCTGAAGTAGATATCTCCGGCATCGTAAATTTTCTGCAAAATCCGCTCGACCACAGCCATATGGGCCGGATCCGTGGTACGAATAAAGGCGTTGTTGCGGATGTTGAGCTCCGGCCAGAGATTCCGGAAAAGGCCGCTGATCCGATCCACATAATTGCGGGCCGTCATGTTCGCCTTCTGCGCAGCGCGGACCACCTTGTCTCCATGCTCATCGACGCCGGTCAGAAAAAAGGTTTCCTGGCCGCGCATCTGATGAAACCGTGCGGCCACATCAGCGAGTATCGTTGTATATGCATGCCCGAGATGGGGTTTGGCGTTCACATAGTAGATGGGAGTCGTTATATAAAAAGGTTCCGACATTTTGATCATTCCCCCTGTTCTGTTAGCTCGTCGATTCCGATTTCAACTTCTATTCCGTCTTCAAACCGGACGGCGACACGGTTGCCGACCACATTCTGACGGACGACCTTGCCCTGCCCCCGTTTGGCATTGACTGTTTTTCCGATTTTTGGAAATTTTTCCCTCAGGGCGCAGTAGGTATCATATTCAAACGTCAGACAACACATCAGCCGACCGCATTGTCCGGAAATCTTTGTGGGATTCAGGGACAGGCCCTGCTCCTTGGCCATTCGAATGGATACCGGATCGAATTTTTCCATAAACAGCGAACAGCACAGCTGACGCCCGCACCGGCCTACGCCGCCGCACATCTTGGCCTGGTTTCTGATTCCCACCTGGCGCATCTCTATCCGCGCGCCAAGCTCTTTGACAAGGATCTTGACCAGCTGCCGGAAATCGATCCGGCCTTCCGCGGTGAAGAAAAAGGTCAGTTTGTTCTGGTCAAAGGTGCTTTCCACGGCAAACAGATTCATGGAAAGGCCGAGTTCCTGAATGCTGTTCATACAGAAATCAAAGGCGGATTTTTCCAGTTCGGTGTTTTGCGCCAGTTGTTCGAAATCCTCCTGGGTGGCCAGGCGAAACACTTTTTTCAGGGGTTTTTCCGGAGACGCGTCTTCACGGTACTCCGGTTCAACGATCACAGTCCCGAACCCAAGGCCCTGCTCGGTCTCCACAATCACATGGTCTCCACTGGACAGGACAAAGGCGCCGCAATCAAAATCATAAATTTTTCCTGCCGGCTTGAATCGAACTCCAACGACTTTTTGCATATGCCTCTTTTAAGTTTCAGACAACCGCAGGATCAGACCTTCGATTGTCAGCCGCAGGTTTGCATTGGCTGCAACTGCTTTTTCCGCCGCCCTGACCGCCTGAATCTTCGATAGAAGTATTTCGGGATTTTCATTTTGTGAACCACAATCCGGCAAGGGAATCAAGTCCTGATTGATGATTTTTCCGGGTCCGTAAAGTCTCACCAGCCCGTCTCGAAACCAGGACAGCATGACTTCCAGCGACTCGGCCAACCGGTCTTTATCCTGAGCCAGCCGCTGAGCAAGGGCCAGGCCCACGCTGATCGGCGCCTGCCGCAAACCCGCCAATTCCCGAACCAGCCAGTTTCTGCGCTCCAGCCAATCGCTCCGGCTCATGGCAATGGCCCGTCCCATGCTGCCGCCGGCCATCGCCGCCACCACCCGGGCAACGTCCGGAGAGAGATTACAATGCGAGACCAGCTCACGGCAGATGCCCGGAATCGATACCGGATTGAACCGTACGCGCTGGCATCGGGATACCACCGTAGGAAGCAGGTCCGAGGTTTCCGATGCGGTCAGCACCAGCAGGGTCTGCTCAGGCGGTTCCTCGAGCATCTTGAGAAGCGCGTTGGCGGATTCAGGATTCATCCGTTGCGCGTCTGAAATCATCACCACCCGATATCTGGCCTCATAGGGCTTCATGGCGAGCGTTCGGCCCAGGGCCCGGATCTGATCGATTCGAATCAGATTTCCCTGGGGCTGAATATGAAGTACGTCCGGATGATTTCCGGAGATGATTTTCCGGCATGAAACGCACTGGCCGCACGGCACCGAATCCGCGGAGACCCGGGAGGCTGCATCCCCAGGATATGATGCGCAATTCACCGCCATGGCAAACAGACGCGCGGTGGTCTGCTTTCCGACGCCGTCAATGCCCGTAAAAAGCAGCGCGTGCGCAACAGCCGACTGCTCGAGAAGGGCACGCAAAATTCCGATGGGTTTCTGCTGGTCTATGATGGATTCAAAGCCGGGCATCGTCTTACCGATCCACCCGGTCTTTCAGCTCTTTGCCGGACTTGAAAAACGGAAGCCTTTTGGGCTTGATCGCGACCTTTTCCCCGGTTTTGGGGTTCCGGCCCAGATAGCTCTTGTACTCTTTGACAAAAAAGCTGCACAGCCCCCGAATCTCCACACGATCGCCGCGCGCCAGAGCTTCGGCCATATCGTCGAAAAGAATTTGAACCACCGTGGCCGCTTCGGATTTGGATATACCGGCTTTGCTTTTCAACGCGGCAATCAATTCCAGTTTATTCATAACCTCTCCTTTTGCGTTTTTCTCATCCACGCATCGAATGTCAGGTTCTATTAAACAAAATAAGAAGGCAAGTCAAGCTGTTATGTTAACAAAGAGGATCATAAGGAGGGTCGATCGATCTTCCGCTGATTTTTTGCCCGGATCCGAAATCACTTTTGAGTTCAAATAGAATCGCCCCGACAGGACGAAATCGGCGGCACCATCTCAACATCCTGAGCGGAAACGTCCACGATCGCGCTTTGCCCCAGGGCTTCGATATTCACCGCCACCCGTTCTTTTCCCCGGTATCTTAAAAATACGCCGACAACGCCGGAAAACGCCCCGTTGACCACCACAACCCGGTCTCCTTTCTGCATGCAATTACGGGAAATGATCGGAGTTTCGGAAAGCGTCATGATTTTCAGAGATTCAATCACGGAATCCCCGACAGGAACCGGCCCGCCCTTGCCGCCCATCATTCGGACCACACCGATTGTGCGAAGAATATCGATATATTCCTTCGGGTTCAGATCGGTTTTGACAAAGAGGTAACCCGGAAAAAGCGGAACCTGAATCATCAGCGTTCTGTCCCGTCGCCTGCTCTTGACCCGGATCCTGGGCAGAAACGCTTCCAGGGACTTTTTGCACAACCCCTGAAAAACCACGTTCTCAAAACGGCTTCGGGTATACAGCGCATACCAGGAACGGAGAGGTTCGGTTATCGGCATATCGGAATCACCCGGCTGCGGATGGTCATGACAAAATCAATAAGCAGTATGGTGCAACACGCGAAGGCCTGCATCATCATACGAACAGCGATCATGCGATCATCCTCGGCCTCCTGCGGGTCATGAATGTCGGCGGCCATTGCGCAATCGGCCACCCGGGCCGGACGCCCCCCGGAAAAGCGGATTCTCAGGAGCGTGCTAACGATCACCATAACTGTTTCCCATCATTCTGAATCATCGTTGCACCAGCGGAACAACCCGGCCGCCGGGACTATATATCTCCCAGACCGCGCAGGCGGATTCTGAAGTCAAACCGCAGGTCTTCGTCCTCCTCGGAAAACCGCAGCTCCAACGCCCAGCACTGGCTCTGATAAACAATGCCGGCGCCGTAAGAGATGTTTTCATCTTTGTGAAGGTTGCGTTCAAAATCTCCGAACAGGGCCAGCGAATCGGTCAGTTCGGTATACCCTTCCAACCAGATCGACTCACTGACATTTCGGTTGTAGCGGTGCTCCACACTCACTTGGGCCGATCGCTGATTGCGCAGCAGCATGCGAACGTTCCGGGTCTGGAAATCATCATCATAGACGGACCATGTTGCATCGGCCTTCAGGGCGATGAATTCCTTTGGGTTCCACCACACCTCCCCATACACCGGTGAAAACGGCTCTTCCCGCTCGCTTTCCCCGATATCATAGCTTTGTTCCAGCTCGATCCGCAAAAACGGATTGTAGCGCAGCCGCTCTTCGTTTTTCAAATCTTCTTCCAGGTCCCGAAGCGCCTCCGCATTGCTTCGCGCAGGCCGCCGCACGCGGAACGCCTTTGCATCGCTTTGCGCCGGACGCTGCGCGCTGCGGGAAATCCAGTTGCTGATCAGAGAATATACGATGCGATTTTGCTCGGAAAGCGCATCAATTTCATCAAAATAAGGATGATCGTCCTCATTGAAGTCGGAAAGGTATTGATAGGCGATTTTCGGTTGAATGCTGTGCCGGATCGCATCAGAACCGTCCTGCGAATAAATCCTGGAAATTTCGGTGGAGAATTCCAGGTTCAGATCATACAGAGTCCTGGAAAGATCGCGGTTGTCGCCGGCGCCGGCTTCATCCCACTGGTCCACCAGCCATGAAGTCTGGCGCAAGCCGATCGATGGTTCGAAGAAAAAATAATTTCCATAATGATACGGCAGATACATGCGGGGGTGCAGGTCCATGCGTTGACCGCTGGTTCCGGACTCCCTGTAAAAATTCGTATAGGAGGCCTCTCCATTCCAGAACAAAGGAGTGCCCTCCCACCCCTGCTTGGCCAGAGCCAGCCCTGCAAAGGGAAGCTGCTGCAGGGTGTCGTCGGGCGCATCGCTCCGGCGCTTGACAACATCATCATACCACCGGCCTTCCAGGTTCAGGCTGTAGGCGTTGCCGGTCTTGAGCAGGTTGATCCGGTTGGTACGAATCCGGTCGTTATAATCGTCAAGATCTCTTCCAAAGGTTTCTGAAAAATATCTGTCGGTTTCATCGAATCCGGAATAGCCGTTTTTAAATTCGTGCAGGTAATCCTGATCGCTGACAATGTCCAGATCCATGCGCCCGGTGAACCCGAAAGGCAGAGTCTGATCCTGCTTCATTCGAAACCAGTAGCGATCCGAATTGGGCCGGAAAGCCGCGTCGCCGGCATACCCCCAGTCTTGCGAGTCGGCGGAGACGCCATCGTCGATTTTACGGTCACTGAATCCATCGAGCATCAGCGCGCCCTTTGATTTCTTGTCCAGGATATACCGGTATTCCATGCCCATCTTGACGCCGCGCGTTTCCATGACGTCGGCGTAAAGGGTGGCATCCGAACTGTCGTTGATCGCCCAGAAAAACGGCTGAACGTACTGAAACCCCTTGCGGTCCGAATGGCTGAATTCCGGCGTCAGCAGACCGGACTGGCGCTTGAGCTTGACCGGAAAGAACAGATAGGGCAGATAAAACACCGGCACGTCTTTGACCCACAGGGCCGCATGCTGCACCGTGCCATAGCCTTCCACGGTCACATTCAGGTTGCGGCCGGTGATCTTCCAGTCCGGCTTTTTCCCGTCACAGGACGAAAAACTGCCCCTGTCAATGGTGTATGTGCTTTTAGCGGTTTTCTGAATCGTATCGCCCTGAATGTAAAAATGGTTTTCCTGAATAAAGATGCTGCCGCCGTAAATGGTTCCGGTTTCCGAGTTCAGATCGATATCGACCCCCTCGCCGGTCAGCACATCCTTCCCGGCAATCAGCATCACATGCCCGTCGGCCGAGGCCTTCATCTGCTGGTGATCAAACCTCACCCTGTCGGCGGTCAGCCTGCGGTCCGCCCGGGTGATCACCACGTTTCCCTCCGCGATGTACACCTTGCCGGGCTCATCATAGGTGATCCGGTCCGCCGCGATGTTCCATGGGCCGGCATCTTTCGAACCCGCCAGGTTTTCCAGATCCTGCCCGGAAGCCCGGCCTCCCATGCAGAACCAGAAACACAGCAAACCGAATGCCAGACGGTAAAAACCCATCGAATTGAATTTTTGATTCAGGAAAACCATTGAAACGCAAGCCTTATACAAGATTTTCAAGCCGGCTTTTTCGGTTCAGCGTTGCGAATGCCTCCGCTAACTGTTTTAAATTTAAAGTATAAAATCCAAATCCCCGGCAAAAGTCAAGGAATGAATTTCTGAAACAGCGAATGAATGGCCGCGACATGCCCGCCCGGCCGGGATTGCGCTGTTTTGTCATCAACGAATCCGCCTGAATCGTTTTTCAATGGTGTTCATATGCGTTATTTCCGGTTTATATTTTCCGCAAGGCAACTTTTTTGAGCCTTTTTGCCTGGTTTTTGACGGATCCGCATAAATCCTGCCGGGTGGATTGAATCCATCCGGTGTCTGAAATTTCCAAACATCCTTTTAAAACGATTCCGTTCCACGTATTTTTTTATCGACAGTTTCTGATCCGCCCTCGGTCTGATGCGTTCCCTGAACCCCGACAGGATGAACGTCGCGGCGGCGTCAATACATGTCAGCCTCTTTTCAACGCTCATCGCCGGCATACCGGGCATAACCCAATGGTTTTGACAATTTCAGCCATCAGCCGCATCGATGCAAGGCGCCGTCGAACCGCTACGATCCCGGGCCTGCAGATCGAGCAGGAAGTTTGTGCGCAACGGCCGGAATCCGGCATTCAAGTCATTCCAGCCCTGCCCGAATTCAAGCCCGGACGATAGGACGCCGCAGCGCTTCCGATTTATTTCCGGCCGGTAAAACCGCAGCCCATTCTCAAAAAGCCTTTGTCGTAAAATTTATTGCTTGGAATTCCCATTCTATAATGCTAAATTTTACAATTTCGAGGCCGGGCTGCCAAAAACAAGGGGACTGAAGCTGCGGCGATAAACCCATGCGTCCCTATAAAAAAACCAGAACCTGACTCATACCGAAAAGGTTCCGACAAGCTGCGATGACACCTGAAAAATTATTGGATAGATCGGCCAAGCTCCTCGTGGCCGATTGGAAGCATCTCAAGCGCACCTTTATTCTTCCTGAAAACGATGCTTCCCGGGAAACCCTTGTCAAATACATGGAGCAGATTTTATTCGGGCTTCACGATTTTCTCAGAACACACGTCGGCATCACCGAAGCGGTCAGCTTGAAAGACCTGAGCCTGAAATTTTCCGACACCACAATCAACAAAGACCCGGTAGACAAGCTGGCGAATGTGATCACGGAGCTGATCGAGGATATCGGCCCGCATGCGGTCAATGTCGCCTCTCCCTTTTTCATCGGCCATATGACCTCGGCGATTCCGTTTTTCATGGTTCATCTGAAAACGATTGTTGCAGCGCTCAATCAGAACGTGGTCAAACTGGAAACCTCCAAGGTGGTTTCGGTCATTGAAAGACAGGTCCTGGCCAAGATTCACCGGCTGATCTTCGAGCAGAGCGACGAATTTTATCGCCTTCATGTTCAGGGCAGAGACGCCAGCCTCGGCGCTTTTGTGGAAGACGGAACCCTGGCCAATATTACCGCCCTGTGGGTGGCACGCAATACTGCTTTTGCCCCCCGAAACGAATTTCAGGGCATTGAGGCGGAGGGCCTTTCCGCCGCATACCAGGCCCATGACATTCAGCGGGCCGTCGTGCTGGTTTCCCGCAGGGGACATTATTCTTTGAAAAAGGCCGGGGGAATTCTGGGCATCGGCCACCAGAACGTCATTCCCATCGATGTGGACGCAAAAAACCGGATCAATACATCCGTTCTTGAAAAAACAATCCAGGCGATCAAGAATGATCCCGTGAAAACGCGGATCCTCGCGATGATCGGAATCGCCGGCACCACGGAAACCGGTTCCATTGACCCGCTTGGGCGACTGGCCGATATTGCCGCAGAGCACGGCATTCATTTTCATGTGGATGCCGCCTGGGGCGGCCCGACGCTGTTGTCTGAAAAATACCGCAGCCGGCTGCAGGGCATCGAACGGGCCGACTCGGTGACCATTGATGCGCACAAGCAATTTTATCTGCCCATGACCTGCGGCATGGTGTATTTCAAGAACCCGGCCCACATGGATGCCATTGCATACCATTCCCGATACGTCAACCGACCCGGATCGGTGGATCTGGGCATCAAATCGATTTCAGGCTCCAGGGAGGCAAACTCCCTGATTCTTCACAGCGCGCTGAAGATCATGGGGGTCAACGGCTACGCCCTGCTGATCAACCACGGCATTGACACAGCCCGGCAGTTTGCCGAAGAAATTGAGCGCCGGCCGAACTTTGAACTGACCACCTATCCGGAACTCAACATCCTGACCTACCGGTTCTGCCCGCCCGAGCTTAAATCGGACCTGACCGGTGCGGACCCGTCCCGGCGCCGTCAGGCCAACAAAAAGCTCAATCTGATCAATCACAAGATTCAACGCCTGCAACGGGAAGCCGGGAAAAGCTTCGTCTCACGGACCACCTTAAAACTTGAAAAGTATGAAGATGAAATCGTGGTTTTGAGAAGCGTGATCATGAATCCGATGACCCACATCGAAATATTGAAAAGCATCCTCGACGAACAGGAGCAGATATATCTGGCAGAATTAGGCGATAAGACGGTCAGGACCGTTCAAAACACCCTTCCTTGAACCGAGGTCCGAAAAAATATTCGCCGCCGTGATTCCGGGCGTCAAATCAGGCCAAAACATCCCGGCCGCGGACAAAATCTGACCCGTGGCCTCCAGATGCTATCCCAGCGCCACATCCAGAAACATCATCGCTGAAAAGCCGAGCAGCGTCCAAACGGTGGCAAGATCCGCATGGCCGCTTTGCTGGGATTCGGGAATCAGTTCTTCAACCACCACAAAAATCATCGCACCCGCAGCAAAGGAAAGCGCATAAGGCAGAATCGCCTGCGTCCTCAAAACCACCCAGGCGCCGACCACCCCGGCCATGGGTTCGACCATGCCGGACAGCTGCCCGTACCAGAAACTTCTGCCTGCCGTCATCCCGTCCCGCCTCAGCGGCATGGACACGGCCATGCCCTCTGGAAAATTCTGAATGCCGATGCCAAGTGCAAGGGCGCAGGCCGATGCAAAGGTGGCACCGGGCAGGCCGGAAGCCGCCGCTCCGAAAGCGACTCCCACGGCCAGGCCTTCAGGGATATTGTGAAGCGTAACCGCCAGAACCAGCAGCACGCTTCGCTTCCAGCGGGTGGGAATTCCTTCCGCTGCCTCCAGAGGAAGCCCCGAATGAAGGTGGGGAAGAATGCTGTCCAGAAAGGCGAGGAAAACGCCGCCGGCAAGAAAGCCAACAACCGCCGGAAGCCATTCCGGAACAGGGCCGTTCCGCGACATTTCAATAGCAGGGGCCAGTAAAGACCAGAAGCTTGCGGCGATCATCACGCCGGCGGCAAAGCCCATCATCCCGTCGAGAACCTTCTGCCGGACGGTTTGAATCAAAAAGACGGACGCAGCCCCCAGCGCTGTGACAGCCCAGGTAAAGCAGGTGGCCGCAAGCGCCTGATTAACCGGATGCAACGCTGAAAAACCTTCGAGCATCGTCGCCTCGCCTCATGATCAAGTCCGATGGAATCTTGAATGGTTTAAGTTCCGCCGCTCCGGGGTTCGAAGCCCGTTTCCTTCCGCACCCTGAATGAGTCGCATCCCGCAAGCGGAAGATAACGAAAACAACTGATCAGATGATCATTTACCAGACCGGCGGCCTGCATGAAGGCATAGCATATGGTCGGCCCGACAAACCGGAACCCGTCCTGCTTCATGGTCCGGCTCATTGCCGCGGACTGCGGGGTCTGAGCGGGAATTTCAGAAAGGCGGGTCCATGAATTGACGACAGGCGCTCCTTCGACAAAACGCCATACATAGGCATCCAATCCGCCGAATCGATCCTGAACCCGCAAAAAAGCACGGGCGTTTTGCACCGCCGCCTCCAGCTTCCTTCTGTTTCGAATGATGCCGGAATTGCCCATCAGCTGTTCGATCTTTTTTGAACCGTAAGCGGCTATTTTCACCGGGTCAAAACCATCCAGGGCTTTGCGGTAATGCTCGCGCTTTCGCAATACCGTGATCCAGCTCAAGCCGGCCTGCGCCCCTTCCAGAATCAACAATTCAAACAATTTCAGATCATCATGAAGGGGGGTTCCCCACTCGCTGTCATGATAGTGCATATACAACGGATCCTGTGTTGCCCAGGGACATCGCACCTTCATCGTTTTGAATCCTTTCGCGGGCCGACCCGGTGTGAGTTTTCATTCACAATCCGCAAATTTCATGATACTGCCATGCGAATCTAAAAAAATGAACCCTTTTTACGGAAACCCCAACACATGACCCCTCATCTTCAAAAACCGTCCGATCATGGTTCCGACTGGCACGAAATACTTTCCCGCTGCGTTTCCACAGGAAATGAGCTGGCAAAACACCTTCCTGTTCAGACGCAGACCATCGATCAAATCATCGCCCGCTATCCCATGCGCATCCCTTCGTATTATCTGTCCCTGATTCGCAGCCCGGATGATCCGCTGGGCAGACAGGCCATTCCGTCGATAGCGGAGTTGAGGGACACAATATTTCCCGAGGACCCCCTGGCTGAAGACGAGCAGACGCCGGTTCCCTGCCTGGTTCACCGGTATCCGGACAGAGTGCTTTTCTGGGTTTCAAACCAGTGCGCCATGTATTGCCGTTTCTGCATGCGCAAAAGAAGAATCGGCATGGCGGATACGGTCAGCGAAGCCGTCATGGACAGGGCCTTTAGCTATATTCGCGATCACACAAAAGTTCGAGAGGTCGTGCTCTCCGGCGGAGATCCGCTTCTGCTCGAAAATGATGCTCTGAAGCGCATTCTGACCACACTTCGAAAAATATCGCACGTGGAAGTGATCAGAATCCACACCCGCACGCCCTGCACCCTGCCCCAGCGCATAGAAAGGCCCCTGACGGAAATGCTCAAAACGTTTCACCCGGTTTACATCAATATTCATTTTAATCATCCGGATGAAATCACGCCGCAGGCCGCACGAGCCTGCGCCCTGCTGGCCGACGCGGGCATTGCGCTGGGCAGCCAGAGCGTTTTATTAAAGGGGGTCAATGATGATCCGCGGACCATGGGACGCCTGATGCGCGCGCTTCTGCGGATCCGCGTCAAGCCGTATTACCTGCACCATGCCGACCCGGTCAGGAGCACCGGACATTTTCGAACATCCATTCAAAAAGGGCTCGACATCATGAGGTCGCTTCGGGGTCACCTGTCGGGGATGTGCGTTCCGCAGTACATGATCGATCTGCCCGAAGGAGGCGGAAAGATTCCCCTGCTTCCCGAATATGTCAAAGCCATGTCCTGCGGCGGAATCATCGTGGAAAATTATCAGGGGCGGACATATCGCTACCCGGCGGAAGTGCATTCCGATTCGGGAACTTGAGGTCTTATAATTCGAAGAATATGGGGACGGTATTGATCTTTCTTGCCCATCCGGTTTGCCTTATAGTGCACAAACAGCATCGAAACGAAAAAAACCGAAAAGCCGACAATCGCCGCAGCCGTGGATTCCCCCCAGTCCAGCAGGGGCGCCAGTTCCCGGCCGATCAGCGCTCCGGCCAGAAGGCACAGGATCGGAAACGTGTAAATCAGAAAGGTGGCCTTAAGCATAGAACTGGTTTCAAAGCTGATGACCACTCGATCTCCCGGCTGGGCGTTCACCGCGTTGACGACCTCGACTTCGACTTCCACATCTTCTCCTCCCATCGCATGACAGGAGTTGCGCGCGGAGCATCCTTTGCAGGCATCGCTCTTGGTGGTTTTAATCCATGCGGTTCCGATTCCGATCTTTGTGACAACCCCTTGTTCGGTGGCCAAATTCAAATCCTCCCTGCTCCCGAATTCATGGTAAGAAGCGCACAGCGCGTCCGTTCAGCGGAAGCGCTGCCGTTTCAGGCATATTTACCAGGAGCCATCATAGCTTCTCAATCCGTTCATGTAAAGTCTGCCCACCGATGCGAACAAGGTATAGGAGGTCAGCAGCAGCGGCAAATCATAGGATTTTGCCAGGGTCACCACCTCATCCGGAGGCTTTTTCCCCCGGACGATCACCACCGCACCCACACCGGAGATCTTGGCTGTCCGGATCACATCGATGGTTGTAAGCCCTGTCAAAAGCACCGAACCTTCCGCCACTCCGGAAAGAATTTCCTCCATGCGATCCGCAGCGCCGCCTGAAATGATTTTTCTGTCAAGCTGTCCCTCTCCCGACAGAAGGGTTGCCTTTAAAATATCTTTGATTTCCGACACCTTCATAGCAAACGCCATCGCTCCTTATTTTGGTTGCCCCGACGGTTCTGAACAGGGCGCAAGCGACCCAGAGAACCTCACCTGGACCATCCGGGCACGGTGCAGGGCTTACATGCTGGGGACCTATCTCACAATAAGGGCAAAAAGTCAACGCCCTTGAGAAATGCAATTTTTTCTCTTGTTAATTAACTATAAATAAGACTTTATACTGATTATGATTCACATTCAAGTAAAAAATATTATTCAATTCTTGATAAATCATTGCAGCAGAAAAACTTCTTTCAATTTAAATTGTCCGCCGATGACGCACCGCCACTCCGTGGTCCATATAGCGTCTTGACGGATCAGGCGCCCTGAATTATGATGTTTTCCGGCTTTACAGGCTTTTGAAAAACAGTTGATCCAACACGCCCCGGTCTTGTCGCCCCCGGCATGATCACAGAAATGAAGGCGCAAAAACCATGTACGATATGAGAAAAGAGAAATTCAAAGCTGTCGAAGCAACGGCTTTTTTAAAAAACCGGGTTCGGACGCAACCTTGCATCGGATTGCTTGCCGGAACCGGCCTCAGCGAATCCATCTCCGATCTGCAGGTTTCCGAAACCATTTCCTACGAGCAGATCCCCCATTTCCCGGTTTCAACGGTTCGAAGCCACCCCGGCAGACTGGTTTTCGGCCGCCTGGCGGATCAGCCCGTAGTCGCGATGCAGGGACGCTTTCATCTATATGAAGGATACGATCCGCTTCAGGTCAGTTTTCCGATTCGCGTCATGCAGGAACTGGGAATTCGAGTCCTGATCGTCACCAATGCGGCCGGAGGGCTGAACCCCGCATACAGGCCCGGAGATCTCATGCTCATCGCGGATCATCTCAATCTGACCGGATTCAACCCCCTGGTCGGCCCCAATGAAGAAAGCTGGGGGGTGCGGTTTCCTCACATGGCCTTCGCCTATGCCCCGGATCTGCTGAAGCTGGCGGAACAGGCCGGACAAAACTGTCGAATCCCGTTGCAAAAAGGCGTTTATGCCGCCCTGCTCGGTCCCAGCCTGGAAACGCCGGCTGAAATTCGTTTCCTGCGGACCATCGGGGCCGATGCGGTCGGACTTTCAACCGTTCACGAGGTCATTGTCGGGGTGCATGCCGGCATGCGCATACTGGGCATCTCCATTATCACCAACGTGCATGATCCGAAGAACCCGGCGCCGGCCGTCCTGGAAGAAATCATCGCAACCGCGGAAAAATCCTCCAAAGCACTGGGCGTTCTGCTTCGAAATGTTGTGGAGGCGCTCCATGATTGAATCCGTCGTGGACATTCTGGTTTCAAACGGAACGGTTCTGACCATGAATGCGGCCGGAGATATCATTCCAAACGCGGCGGTCGCCATCAAGGGCGACCGCATCGCCGCCGTCGGCCCGATGAAGGATTTTGCCGTCTGCCGCGCCTCGCGAACCATCGACGCTCAAGGCGGCATTATTCTGCCCGGCCTGGTCAACACCCATACCCATGCGGCCATGACCTGTTTCCGGGGGCTTGCCGACGACCTGCCCCTGATGACATGGCTCAATGATCACATTTTTCCGGCCGAAGCCAGACTCACGCCCGAAATGGTTTATGCCGGAACGCTGCTGGCCTGCGCGGAAATGATACTGTCCGGAACCACCTGTTTTTGCGACATGTACCTGTTCGAAGCGCAGGCGGCCCGCGCGGCAAAGGAGGCAAAGATCCGCGCCGTCGTCGGCGAGGTGCTCTACGATTTTCCCTCGCCCGGTTACGGACCGCTTGAAAAAGGCTTTGAATACACCGAGGCCCTGATGGATGCGCACCAAAATGATCCGCTGATCACCATTGCCGTGGAGCCTCATTCCACATATCTGTGCGCACCGGCGCTTCTGCAAAAAGCCGCGGATCTGGCCCTGCGTCGGCATGCGCCCCTGGTGATCCACCTGTCTGAAACGCAAAGCGAGCTGGAAACCATTCAGCAGCGCTACGGCAAGAGCCCCGTGGCGCATCTCGCCGGTCTGGGCGTGCTTTCACCCAACCTCGTCGCCTGCCACTGCGTGGCGATATCCGATGCGGACATCGAGCTGATCCGGCGCCATGGCGTCAAGGTTTCCCATAACCCGGAAAGCAACATGAAGCTGGCCTCAGGCATTGCCCCGGTCTCCGGGCTGATGCGAAAAGGAATCTGCGTGGGTCTTGGCACCGACGGCTGCGCCAGCAACAACAACCTGGACATGTTTCTGGAAATGGACACCGCCGCCAAGCTCCACAAGGTGGCGACTCTGGACCCTACGGTGATGAGCGCCCCGGATACGCTTCGAATGGCCACGATCGACGGCGCCCGCTGCCTGGGGCTGGACAAAAAGATCGGATCCCTTGAACCCGGAAAACTGGCGGACCTGATCATCATCGACACGGCCAAGCCCCACCTGACGCCCATGTATGATCCGATCTCTCATCTGGTCTACGCCGTCAACGGGGCTGATGTGCAAACCGTGCTGATCAACGGCAGGATTGTGATGGAAAACCGCAGGCTGCTGACCCTGGATGTGGACGCCGTCTTGAAGACGATGCGCGACATCGCCCGAACCATCGCGGAAACCTGATGTGCGGTTCTAAATTTCCGATGGAAGGGTTTCCGCATCCATCCACACCGGAAACTCTGTCCGCCATTTCTGTAAAGCCGAAAAACTCAGCTGCCGGGTATGCACGCACTCAACATCCGCCTGCTGAAACAGAACATTGCCCATCGGATCGATCACAGCCGAATCTCCGCTGTAGCGCAGTCCTTTTCCGCCGGTTCCCACCCGGTTGACGCCGATCATATAGCACTGATTTTCGATCGCCCTTGCCTGCAGCAGAATCTTCCAGTGAGCCGAACGGCCGGCCGGCCAGTTGGCCGTGCAGACGGCAATGTCATAGGCATTTTCCAGGTTTCTCATCCACACGGGAAACCGCAGGTCATAACAGATAAACGGCCGGATCTTCCAGCCCCGAAGATCCACGGTCAGGCGTTCCCGACCCGCGCTGTACACCGTTTCCTCTCCGGCCATGCGAAACAGATGCCGCTTGTCGTAGGTATACAGAGCGCCATTCGCGCCGGCCCAGACCAGCCGGTTGTAAAACCTGCCCTTTTCCCGAATGACCATGCTGCCCGCAATGTCGGCCCCCAGTTTCCGGGCCTGGGTTCTGATCCACGCCACCGCATCGCCGTCCATTTCCTGTGCCACGGATGCGGCATTCATGGTAAAGCCGGTGGTGAACATCTCGGGAAGCACGATCAGATCCGTGGGTTGATCTATTCTGTCAAACCATTTTTCGAAGTGATTCAGATTGGCCAAAATGTCTTCCCAGAAAAGTTCGCACTGAATCCAGGTGATGGTCAGGTTTTCGTCTGCGCGCATAAGTCCCTGCTTTTTGAGTTTTATATAACTTGCCGATTTAAAATTATATATACAACCTTTGGTTCGAAAATCCGAATCAATTATACTTGGCGGCGTCAAAAAAGATGTCCTGACGGCCATTTAAAGACCGTCAGGACCCTTGAAAACAAAAACGCGTAAACTTTTTTGTTTATTTCTTCTGAACCTTGCTCAGAGAGATTCCCAGCGCCCTGGCCACACCTTCCCCGTACGCCGGATCGGCCTTCAGGCAGTTGCCGATGTGACGGATCTTGATCATCTCCGGCGCATCGCCCATGTTGCGGGCGGTGTTTTCACACAGGACCTTCTGCTGGGCCGGGCTCATCAGGCGGAAGAGCTTGCCCGGCTGAGTGTAGTAATCGTCGTCGTCCTCGCGGAAATTCCAGTGATAGGCATCGCCTTTCAGCTTCAGCGGCGGCTCGGAAAAGTCCGGCTGTTCCTGCCATTCGCCGTAGCTGTTGGGCTCATAGTGGAGGGTGCTGCCGTAGTTCCCGTCGACCCGAATCGCACCGTCGCGGTGGTAGCTGTGGTAGGGACATCGAGGCGCATTGACCGGAATCTGGTGGAGGTTCACGCCCAGGCGGTATCGCTGGGCGTCGCCGTAGGAGAAGAGCCGTCCCTGAAGCATCTTGTCCGGCGAGAAGCCGATGCCGGGAACGACGCTCGCCGGATTGAAAGCCGACTGCTCCACCTCGGCGAAGTAGTTCTCCGGATTCTTGTTCAGTTCCAGAACACCCACCTCGATCAGGGGATAGTCCTTCTTGTACCAGACCTTGGTCAGATCAAAGGGATTGTAGGGGCAGGTCTCCGCCTCCTTCTCCGTCATGATCTGGACATAAAAGGTCCAGCGGGGGAAATCCTTCTTTTCGATGCTCTCATAGAGATCCCGCTGGTGCGTTTCACGGCACTTGCCGATCGCGGCCTCGGCCTCCTCGTCGGTCAGGTTCTTGATGCCCTGCTGGGTCTTGAGGTGAAATTTGACCCAGAAGCGCTGGTTTTTGGCATTGATGAAGCTGAAGGTATGGCTGCCGAAGCCGTGCATATGGCGATAGGTGGCGGGGATCCCCCGGTCGCTCATGACGACGGTAACCTGGTGGAGCGCTTCGGGCAGCGAGCTCCAGAAGTCCCAGTTGTTCAGGGCGCTGCGCAGATTGGTTCTCGGATCCCTTTTGACCGCGTGGTTGAGGTCCGGAAATTTCAGCGGGTCTCGCAGGAAAAATACCGGCGTGTTGTTGCCCACCAGGTCCCAGTTGCCCTCCTCGGTGTAGAACTTCATGGCAAATCCCCGAATATCCCGCTCGGCGTCGGCGGCCCCGCGCTCGCCGGCCACGGTGGAAAAGCGCAGGAAGCAGTCGGTCTTCTTGCCGATCTTGGAAAAGATTTTGGCCTTGGTGTACTTTGTGATGTCGTGGGTGACGGTGAAGGTTCCGTATGCGCCGGACCCCTTGGCGTGCATGCGGCGTTCAGGGATGACCTCCCGGTCGAAGTGGGACATCTTCTCCAGGAACCAGACATCCTGCAGCAGCTGCGGTCCGCGCGGCCCGGCGGTCATGACGTTCTGGTTATCAACAACGGGCGCGCCGGCCCGGGTGGTCAGTTTCTTCTTTTCTTTCATCGGTCACCTCCATTTATTTGAAGTTTGTTGCGGCAGAATCGCAGATAGGCGGGCGATTTTTCCTCATTGAGACATACAGCCTCTTTCCTAAACAAATCCCGATTTATTTCATGCACTTCCTGCATATGCCATAGGCGACGACATGGGTACTGTCGATTTTTCCCCATGACTTGAGCTCCTCCGAAAGTCCAGCCTCATCAACCGACGGCCATTGAAAGTCGATGATTTCATGGCATTGATTGCAGATCGCGTGATGATGGTGCTCATATATCACTTCAAATCGGGCCTGACTTTCCGCGGTTTCCACTTTGTGAATCAGGCCGTGACGGGCGAAGGTGGCCAGGGTCCGGTAGACGGTGTCCAGGGAAAGCATCGGAATCTTTTGAATCAGACGCCTGTGCAGCGTTTCCGCTGACGGGTGATCGTCGGAAGCAGCCAGTTCGCTATAAATCTCCCGCCGCTGATGGGTTAATTTGATGCCCGCCTTGCGGCAGGCTGTTTCGAACCGACTGAATTGTTTTTGGAATCTGGTCTGGTCCATTCTCGTCGCCTGTACTTATAAAGAAATATTCTTATTTAGGATAATATCCGAACAAAAATTCCCTGTCAAGCGTATAAAAACAAAAAATTTGCAGGCTCGATCAAAAGGATTTTATCGGCAAATCTATGTCCAGTTTGAGGGCTCATCGCCCATACACGTTCCGTCCCGCCCGCGTTTCCGTTCGTCAAAACGGAGATGATCTCTCGTCACATTGCCGCCCGCGCAAAAGCGCCGCGTAACCGGCATCATGCGCTTTATGCTTCCGAACCGCCGATGAACCGATAGATTGCCGCGCCCAGCAGAGCGCCGATAATCGGCGCCACCCAGAACAACCACAGCTGGGCAATGGCCCAGTCGCCGGCAAACAGGGCGACGCCCGTGCTTCGGGCAGGATTGACGGAGGTATTGGTTACCGGAATGCTGATCAGATGAATCAGGGTCAGGCAAAGGCCGATGGCGACAGGCGCCATGCCCAGCGGCGCCCGTTTGTCCGTCGCACCGAGAATGACGAGCAGAAACATCATGGTCATCACGACCTCGCAGACCAGGGCCGCCAGAAGGGAGTATCCGCCCGGAGAATGGGCGCCATAGCCATTTGAAGCGAAACCGGCGGACAGGTCGAAGCCGGCCTTTCCGCTGGCGATGAGATAGAGAACGCCGCCCGCCGCGATCGCGCCGAGAACCTGGGCAAAGATGTAGGGCATCAATTCTTTTGCTGAAAAACGGCCGCCGGCCCATAAACCGACCGAAACCGCCGGATTGAGGTGGCAGCCGGATATATGCCCGATGGCATAGGCCATGGTCAGCACGGTCAGACCAAAGGCCAGCGACACGCCCAGCAGACCGATTCCCACATTGGGAAACGCGGCGGCCAGCACCGCGCTTCCGCACCCGCCAAGCACCAGCCAGAATGTCCCGAAGAATTCAGCAGCATATTTTTTCATCGTTTTTTCCTTTGCTTTTATGTGGTTACGATTCGCCCTCAGGGCTCAGCGCTCTGATCAGGGTGTTGAAAAACAAGAATCGGGCCGTCGAGCAAGGCGCGCGGCGATACGGCAAGCGCAGCATATTCAGGCATATGCGAGCAGTGGCGAGCGCCGCGCAACGCTGAATGGCGGCCTTGGGCGCAGTTTTTCAACAGCCTGTCAAATCGTTGCGTGCCTGTCTTCGATTTTGGCCGCAAGGTCATCCAGAGCCGAGAATGTTTCGGACCCAGGGAAACCCTTGCACAGAACCGTTCCGAGAACCTCGACCTTCAGATTCGGTATCAGGCCGGAAATCTGCTCTACGGCCCGGGTGCCCCACCCGTAGGAACCGATGATCGCCGCATACCTCAGCTTCGGACGCAGGGCGTTTGCCAGGTGGACGGCTGAAAAAACGCTCGGATGGGGCCCGGCATGCACCGTCGGCGTTCCGATCACGATCGTCGCCGCATCGACAAGGTCCATCGCCAGCTTTCCGATGTCGGTCGTCGACAGCTCGAACTTCTGGACCTTGACGCCCCTCTCCGTCAGCGCGGCGGCAAGATGATCGACCATGGCCTCGGTGCTCCCGTGCATCGAAATGTACGGAATCACCGCCAGATTCGATACCCGGTCCGAGACCCAGTCTTCATAGGCCGAAAGAATTCGGCCGGGATGATCGTGGATCGGGCCGTGGCTGGGCGCAATCAGGTCGAACTCCATTTCGCGCAATTTCTTCAGGTTGCCCTGAATCGCCTTGCGAAAGGGCATCATGATCTCGGCGTAATACCGCTTGGCCGCCTCGAGAACATACGGATCCTCGCCCGCGTACAGATCCGAGGTCGCAAGATGGGAACCCAGAAAATCGCACGAAAAGAGAATGCGATCCTCCGGAAGATGCGTAACCATGGTTTCAGGCCAGTGAACCCACGGAGTGTGGACAAATCGAAGGGTCTTGCCGCCGAGCGGAAGCGTCTCGCCGTCTTCAACGGTCTGAATGCGTTCGGCCGCGATGCCGAGATGATCGATCAGCAGCGGCATGGCTTTCGGCGAACAGACGACCTTGGCCTGATCGTATTTGCTCAGAACAAAAGGAATGGATCCGGAATGATCCTGCTCGGCATGATGCGAGACAACAAAATCGATGCGATCCACATTCGCCAGACGGCGCGAGAGGACGCCTTCCATGGCCGGATCGACCGCGTCCAGAAGCGCGGTTTTTTCCGATCCCTGGACAAGATAGGCATTGTAGCTGGTGCCGTCCGGCAGAGGAATCAGCGAGTCGAACAGCCGCCGATTCCAGTCGACAGCCCCCACCCATTGTACGCCGTCGCATATTTTTCTCGGCTTCATCGGTTTCTCCTTTGCTGTTTCTCATGCACCGAAGAAACGCTTTTTATATCAGCATCAGGATTCCTCCGGTGCGGCAAATTGTTCTCGCTCATAAAAAATCAAAGCCTCTTTTTTTCAAACCAGGCGAAAAGCAGCATGACCAGCACCCAGAAAACGGCGGTGATTATCCAGTGCGAGATTCCGAGTACATCGGAAAGCCCCACCTTGCCGAAATCCTTCCATGCGAGAACGGTTGATTTGAAAAAAGGATACAGTTCGGCAAACACTGCGGCCCCGACGATCATGCCCAGTATGGCGAACAGGGCGTGCCAGCGTCCCTCGCCTAGCGCGCCGACCGAGGTGCCGGGGCAAAAACCCATGATCGCCCATCCGGCGCCGAAAAGCGCCCCGCCGACGACAATCGCTCCGGCATTCATCGGCTTGTGGCTCAGCTTGATGATTTCAAGGTCGGCCAGAAGAAAAATTCCGACCATGCCAACCAGTATGGCCGAAAACATGAACTTGATGATCGTCATATCCTGAATCAGCAGGGCGCCGACCTGTTTTTCGAAACGGAGCACCCTGCCCTTTTGCAGCAGAAATCCGAAAAGAATTCCGGTAACCAGGCCCAGCCACTGTTCTGTACTCATCAGGACCTCCTTTGGTAAACCAGGTTGGCAACAAGGACGCCGAAGACAAAAAACATGGCCAGCGCGACTACGGAGCTGACCGACAACTGCATCATGCCGCTCAGGCCGTGTCCGCTGGGGCAGCCGTCCGCCAGGCGGGCGCCCACCATGGCGACGATTCCGCCGAAGAATGATCCGACGGCCCGTTTCCCGATGGATGGACCGAATCTTTCCTTCCATATCGGCGGAACGCCTTCGGCTTTAAAGCTCTTATCCGTGGCTGATGAAATCAACGCTCCCAGAAAAATGCCGGCTACCAGCATGAACTGCCAGTCAATCTTGATCTTGGTTTTGGTAAAGTATTCGTTTCCGGCCACATGTTCCGAGGCAACCTTTTGCTCGAAAATGCCCGCGGCCCGCACAAAGGTTGTCGATGCGCCCAAATAATTGGTTTTCCCCATCCACTGGGTGGTCGCATAGGCTGAAACAATCGCCAGCAGCCCTACCAGAGCGCCTGCAAGATAGGGACTCCATCCACCGTCCTTTGTTTTCCATGTCATCTGAATTCCCTCCTTTCTCTTTGTGTCAGTTTGGATCGAATGATCCGCTTCAACCGGAGTAAGACGTTTCACAGTAATATTGCGAACTTTTTCTGCGGGACCTGACCGCCGGGGCGATCTCCACAACACCCGACATCGCTGGAGTCGGAATCAGGCATTAGTGCTTTATTATGCGTCTTTTACGGTCGGAAATCAAGTCATCGCGCC
>Ga0265294_10003151_pt1 | contig 21268 bp, 30 predicted proteins | sample MunlanPumphouse3_FD_192504 | JGI IMG/M metagenome (GOLD analysis project Ga0265294, IMG submission 192504) | Groundwater microbial communities from a municipal landfill in Southern Ontario, Canada - Pumphouse #3 | ecosystem: Environmental > Aquatic > Deep subsurface > Groundwater | place...
GTCTTGACATACCTATATATTTATTTTGATTGATATTATATCTATCGTTAAAACTTGTGACGGGACCTGCATTAAGCGCATTGTTCCAATTGCCCCCTGCAAGCAGGAGAAACAAAACAAGCCAACTGCATCGCGCACGAACCAATAATATATTAGTCATTATCCTCCTTCAAGTTAACGTATAATACCGGTTAATTTTTTGCAGTGTCGCTTCAAACGGTATCTTATCCTCATATTTCCTGAGTTGTTCGGCGATAATTTGAGACCCAGTAAAAAATACATGGCGAGTATTATCAAGCACAAACTGGACGGTAATATAATCCGTATCCTCTTTATACTTGCTTCGTCCTACTTTAAATCCAGTAATTAGTATTTCTTTATTAATTACCGCGTTGATACTCATTTTTTCGCCATCAAGTTGTTTTGGTTCAGTAGCGAACTCTGAAAATTTATTTGGTGGCGTTATACTTCACCACCGAGGGGATAGAACTCGAGGCGGGCGGCACTAAGCCGACCGGAAAACGAAGGCGCAACAGTCGCAGTCCGACAACCGGGACCCGCATCAAGCGCAGAGTTCCAAGCGCCCCCCGCAAGCAGGATGTTCCCGTTTGCCGTAGGCGCATACCAATAATCGCAGAGATAGTATGCACTTCCACCGCCTGCGACAGATTTTGGGATAAATGCAAGGTTGCTGACTTCGTCCTGCAATGTCGCAGATATATACCCATTTGTCAAACCAGCAGGTCCGGTGACAGTTTCATACGACCCTGCCGCAAGTGTTGCCGACGGTGTGCCAGTCCCATCACGTTTCAATAGCCGTACTGACCCATCGAGGTAAAAGTTCGCGCCGATGTTGTACTTGAGACAATTCCCATACGGGTTCTCTTTCCCACGCCAGCAGATAGGCGTCTGTCCATTTGTGCCTGACCCGGTACCAGTGCCGTTTTCTGCCAGACGCGAATCGATATCATCAGCTCCCGTGTTCTTTCCAGCGAAACCCGTTCCAGATGGTAAATCGACAACTCCTTTCCCGAGTGCGGTCTGGAGGTCAGTCGTAGCGTATTCGATGTACATCAGTAGTTGGGATGCAGGAGTATTCCAGATGTTTTCGCATCCGCTTTTGATAGTGCCGGTGATGTTATTCGCATACAGTTCGGCATCGTCCATGGTAAATCTACCAGTGTTCGGGAGGTTGGGATATGCAACACCGCCGGTTACGGGAACTTTCCCGGATGCTGACCCAAGCTTAAACGTGCTTCCGTCTAGGTACCCATACGATTCATACGCCCCGGAATAGACAACTGGAGATGCAATTCCATTGTTCCTCTGCATCCATAACGGATGCACGGTAAACCCTGCGACAGGTCTTGGGGATACCCAATACCGACCAATACCCGCACCTGCAACACCGTAATCCGCTTTGGCGTACACGATTGGCTCGCTAACTGTCACGTCGCCAGCTGTCCCGTCCAGTGTCAGTCCGTCACCTCTAGGGTTTGTGCCGAACGTGTATATCCCGGTTGTCCGATTCCGCGTGCACCTCCAGCGACCTCCCCAAAGGATGTGCTTGTCAAAGTCAGAAGATGTCATTGCTGGGAGTGTATTACCCGCGGCATCAATGCGAGTTAGAATATTGCTTGTTGAATTGGTATCCCACATTACGCCGATAATGGGAGAGTTCAGTTGATTCATGAAATCAACCTGTTCCTGCAACGCAGATGCCCTTGTTTGGAGGGATGTCATATCATAGGCAGCAATCCCGCGGAATGCATACGTCCCTGCCGCCCAAGTAGCAGAGGGAGTCCCCTCTAACTTAGATACTCCTGTCAAATCATTGCCGCTTTTCCCCGTGTATCGGAACTCACCTGAGACAGCCCCCGATAAACAAACAATGTTGGGGGCATTCGGTAGTTTTGTCGCGTCCACTAATGACATAGTTGTACCAAGGGTTGTATATGATGCAGCAAGTGTGGTATATGGGGAACCCACCTGCGAGGGATAAAGGTCAGGAAGGACCATCTACACCACCGCCGGTAGAGTTATCGTCAGAACTACCGTCCCTTGGTCTCCCGCAAGTGCAAGCAACAATGGGGATATTGTTTCAGCGTCGCATAACGGGTCTCCCCCGGTGGAGGCTTCATAGAGTCGTACCTTTTCAATCAAACAAGGGAGGGTCACATCCGACCCGGAAACTGTTATGGAAAATGTCATTGGGGTTACATCCACAGATGAGGTTCTGGTAGAAACAAGAGAATATCTCCCATGTACGGCTACACCTGCGGTTGTTTGGAGTTCTGCATACCATTCGATGACGGGAGTTCGCTCTCTAAGAGCTTCATACCCTTCTGAGTTTAGATTAACGGTCATGGTCAAATACCTGTATAGCGGGATGGACATTTTATCGTGACTGTTCCGGACCCGCTTGCCGCAGTGTAGGTCACGATGTTTATGCCGGGAATAATCTGCCAGAACGTAGAATCGTCTGTAAGATACTGCATGGCATTGCTCTCAGTTCCAGATGGTGACCGGATACGGCAATACAAAGCACTATAAGTGGTATCGATGACAACTGTCTCGCCATCAGCCACCGCAAGAGTAAGACTGATTATCTCATTTGTTGATAAGTTTTCCAGATTCGGGTTTGTGCAGGGACCGGGGATTTCTACATGGATTGGTGATGCGATATCCCCCGTATTCATGATTTCAAGTGTAGACCCAGCCACACCGAATGAGGCTGGGAATGAAGCCGGAAATGACAATCCACCCGTATTAGATGAAATCAATAGTGTCTCAGCATCAGCATCATACCAGCACGGGTCGGGGGCTACGAGGTCCACAGTAACCTCTTGCCATACTTTACCTTGGGATTTTCGACCCGATATAAACTGCGGTGAGCCGGATTGAGTCCAGCATCTCAGACCATATCTCTCCCCGCTCTCCTGAGTCCAGATGAGTGTACCATACCCATACCGTGTATTGAACGCTGTAGCCACTTTCTTACGTTTCAGCTCAACATCTTCACGATTGGCGGAGGTAATGAGGAACCGGATCATCAAATTCCGTGGCATCAGTCGGACATTCTGAACGGCAGCCCCATCCTGATATGCTCCACGTAATGTTTGGATGTCATAATCCGGGCCCCCGAATCCATCCAAAGTTATGTACCTAAACGGAGGTGTTGGGATAGAGAACGACGGGTCGGCAATCACTAGAGTATCACCGTTGTAACCGGTCCATTCAAGATACATTAGACCACCTGTGTTCCGAGATTACGGAGTGTGCGTTTTGTCGTGTTCATCATTGTAGTAGCATCCGCGGCAGGGGAGTTAACAACCAGGTCTCCCTGAATAACTACCCCCTGCGAAGTATTCGCCTGGGTGTAAATGTCTGAGTCTTCTGTATCGGTACTCGTTCCGCTCAGTAATCCCGAGACATTGAGCTGTTCAATTATAGTTTTGATTTCTTCTGCCTTACTAGTATCACCTGATTTTTCCGCCTCTTTCAGTGCGGCGCTTAACTCCTTGCGGTAATCAACCTCTGACTGTAAATCGGCATATTTCTGTTCCATCTGTGACAATGCATCACTAATGCCCGAATATTCTAGATCTATTTCTTCGTGTTTCACATCCTCGAATTTAACCGTAGATATCAAAGATAGGGTAGGCATACTAAGTGCGCTCGCCACGGAATTATATGCGGATATCATGGAGTTTATCGCATTAATCACCGAATTGACCGCCCCTTCAAACAGGTCTATAACCCCATTCGCGATACTATCGGTAAAATCAAGAACCGAATTCCCCGCGTTGCTTATCTGCCCTAATATCCCATTGATACCGCCTTCGACCAGTTTCCCGAATGTATTGCCCCATCTTATCGCGACTTCGTATGTTTTTAGTAGTGCGGTATCCGTATCCCCTGCAAGAAGCGCAAGGAATATCATAAGAGAATCCAGCATCGTTAAGATGTAGGTGTCGACGAAACCCCAGATGGTTTGCAGTATGTTCATTACCCCTCCACTGTCGCCCCCAATATCATTCATCTTCGATAGGATGATGACCAGATACTCAATGACCTCAGACCCGTTTTCAGAGAACCATCCGGATAGAGTATCCATAATGTGGAACATTGGGATGAATGTTACGCCAATCTCCTTAACCTTGTCGAAGTTCTCAAAGAACAAGTTAACCCAGTATAAGGCCTTTTCTATGGACGGCTGGGCTTTGTCAAATTCATCAAGCAGTATATCCCCCAAAGGTCTAAGAGCTTTATCAACATCCGCTTTGAGCATGAGCATCTTATCGTCCAGAGTGATTGTCTCTTCGACAAGTTGCTCAATCGATTTGATACTCTCGTATGTAGACTCCGTTAGGTCAACATCCAGAACTCCCCCAAACAATGCCCCGGCCACTTTCCCGCTGAGTGTCCTGCCAAACACATCCATACCTATGACAAGAGCATCCCCTTCGGTCTCAGCCTGTTTCATCAGCTCGATAGTCCTCAGCAGTTCGGATTCTATCGCGCTCCCCGATATCCCGACTAATGCGGTATCGTATTCTTTCTGGGCTTTTATCTGGTTGTTCTTAGCCTCTGTGATAGCATCCGTTCTATCTTGGATAGCCGCTTCATATACCTCATTGGCAGTGTATAGTGCCGCAGAGGTCGAGGATAATGCACTAACATCACCAGATGCGATGGCAGTATTGTATGCCTCTATTGCTTTTTCCTTAGATAGTAGTGCCGCATCGATAGCATCCGTAGTATCAGACGAAACTATCTTCGCATACTCTTCGTTTGCGGAGGCTAATGCAGTTTCAGTAGACTTTACCACCGCCTCAGATGTTCCAGCTATTTTTGCCAGACCGGTTTCCAACGCGGTAACCAGTTCTTGAGCCGAGGACAGACTATCCTTTTTAACCGCATTGCCGATAACGTCGGCAGATTGTTTCGCGTCCAATCCCAATAGCTGAAATCCCCGGTCCCCTTCTGCAAGCAGAGATAGGAGGTCTTCTAATCCAACACCTGTATCCTGAGATACGTCGTTGAAGTAGGCGAGATATTCAGCTTGGTCTTCGACAGCCACTCCAAACTTGTTGAATATTTCCCTCGTGGTTTCAATCTGACTGGATACATCACCCCCAGTTACCTTTGCGAGGGATAAGTATGTCCTTGACAGTGATTCTAACTCGTCTCCCTGCAATCCATATGCGGTGTTCAGATCCCCGACAACCGTGGTAATGGTCTCAATATCCGCGGGGAATGACCCGTAGATATTACTGATGACATCCTCAAGTCCCTCGAGATTTGCGCCGGTCGCTCCGGTAGCAATCTGTATCTGCGCCATGGACTTTTCGAACTTTGTCGCAGACTCTACCGCAGCTTCCCCGATTTTTATAACCGCCGTAACAATTGCGGTAATAGCGGCAATAACCGCGACCCCCCCGATAGACATGTTCTTAAACGACGTTATGAGGGACTCGTTTTTATTTGCGGCATTCTTGGATTTATTACCTGTTTTCTCGATTTCATTACCGGCTTGTTCGGTTTTGTCCCCTGCGTTCTTGGCAGCCGTCCCCTCATCCTTCGCTGATTTCGTCAGTTTATCTACATCTTTTGCAGTGCCTTTTGATTCTGACCCCGCCTTATCTATAGATGTAGCGGTCTTTTTCGACTGTTTTTCAACATCCTCAAGTTGCCGTTCAAGATCATCAGACGCCTGTTCCGCTTTGTCAAATCCTCGTAATGCTTCATCGAGATTGGTTTCAAGTTCGACAACCATCCGGTCAACTACTGTGTCTGGCATTAGGTCTCCTTTGATGATGATTTCTTAAAATGTGCCCCGCACAATGACCGGAACCCCTCAATATCAGGGGACTCGTCCACGCGGTCGGGAGTCTGTCTTCCTTCCCTCTTACTCTTAGATAGATACTCGCCTAACTTTCCATTCATGGTTATGGCCGTAAGCATAGCGATTTCTTCACGGTCTCGTCGTTGCGATTCTACAGCAGAACGGTGATAAATCATAAGTTCAGTCAAGGTAAGTCTCCGGTTGATTTCATCGGGGGTCCATCCGAACACCTGACAGACGGGGATGATTATGTTCAGATAATCAGCCGAGGGTAATCTCAGTTTTTTTCAGACGCCGAATCCCCGGAAGCACACTCGTATATCACGGAAAATGCTTTCGCAAGAGGACCTAGTTTTACGTTCTTGAGGAGCCACTCCTTGTCAATACTATGGGGGGATGTGACGCCATTCGAAACTAAAGCAATGGCTTCTGCCATGACCTCTACCTGTTTGATTTCCCCTTTATTGACTCTATCACGGGTGTTTTTCACAAACATGACAAAGTCGAATGCAACCTGAGGAGAGACAAAAGTCAAGTCTACTTCTACCGTATCAGAACCCTTCCCAAATTTAAAGATTGCTGGTTCATCCTCTCCGGTTGAAAAATCATAGGTGGGCATGGTTATGCCACCGTGACTTCATCGATTACCGAATACAGGGAATCATCAGCTGGTCTTGATCTATCTTCAATACCAGTGATGGTTACCGGCATCTGTAAGAGATCGCGCTTCTTGTCAGACCCGAAGGTGAACTCAACCGAGTTCATAGACCTGACTTTGTAGATTTCAAGTGCGAAACTTTTACCCGCCGAGTTGGTATTCACTATCCACACGTGGAGATACACCGGTACAGTGGATGTGCCGAATGTAATCTTCTTAGAGGCAAGAGGGGTATAGGTGTAGTCAACTAATACTGTTTCACCGGAGGTGATTACATCAGACCCCGAGATTGCGGCAATAGTCGTGTATCCTTCTTTGTCCAGTCCGATAATGTAATCGGTATCTAAGACCGCAGCAGTGCCGCCCTGGGTTACGGTTATTGCAGTGACTAGTGTCGGGGTAACCCCGTTCTTGTGTGCGAGACGCTGGGAGATTTCACCCGTCAGTGTGTGGGGTTCATCAACAATACTAACAGGGGTTGACGCCGGAGTTGAGGTGACGGTTCCAATACGACCGGTAATCATGTTCAGGACGTCAATGTCGATGTTCTTCCACGCAGAAGCGGCGATAACTACCTTCACGTTGGTTGGTCCCATATCGATATCTTCGGTGTTGTCCGTCTCGATAAGTGTTTCATCTCCCGAAACGTTGAACGTGATTCCGTCCAGCATTCCGATAGAGGTTGCAGTGCTCATTGTGGCTTCCGTGTCAGTGTAGAGGGCCACACGCACGTCGGCTGACCCGAATTTCAGGTCCTTGATGTTTTCATACTGATTTGTCATGGTGATTTCAAATCCTGATAGGTTACTATCAGTGTCATTGTTCGCGAGAACGATACGGGGTTTGTGGCATCGTTCCTTGTCGGGATGGTCGATTCGTGATGGATGTCTTCTATCCCATTTCCGCCCCACCCGTCTAGAAGGGCGCGGACTTGTATCGCCAACGCTTTACTCTCCAGATCGGATTTGGTGATGCAAGACACGACGTAGGATGAAGACCAAGCACCTTCCCATGTGTTGCCAACTTCCGTTGTTTCGGATATCAAAACACAGGGGAACATTACAGGGGTCTCACCATCAGGGATAAGGACCAATAGGTTTGATATGTTAGCGCTTGCGATACGTGCCGCAATAATGGATGATACATCTAAGGTCATAGTGATTCCTCCTTGATTAGGTTCTTGACCAGGGTGCGGAGTTTGTCCCTAACATCATCTTTCTTAGCGACAAACGCGGGGGTAAGATACGGTCTTGGGGGGATGTATTTGTTGACCCCTTCCTCATACCGGACGTCTCCTAGTTCGTGGATTCTGGCATAGACAAGGTTCGTTCCTGTTACCGTTCTGACCGTACGTCCTTTCAACTCGGATTCGGTGGTTATAGACCGACCAAGGTCACCGGACTGTCTTTTGAGGTGACCCGCCTCATGACCGAGATAGACTATCCTCTTAGCCTCGGACTCCACGATTAGCATAGACCGAAGACAGAGGTCCGGGAGTTCACTCTCGAACTTCGCCTTGATTCGCTTGAATCCGTCCTTGTTCTCACGTTTGACCATATCAGATGAACGCCCCGATATCATAGCCAAGCACAAGCAGGATTACAAATACGAATGCCGCAACTAGAATTACAACCTGTTTGATTGACAGGGTTATATCCGAAGACGATTGGTCAGAACCATCCGCATTATGGGAGCAATCCTGACGCTTATGGGATTCAGCGTCCATCTTTGCCTCAATACGGTTGACTACCTTCCACGTCTCCTGAGAGTCGTGTCGGAGGGCGATAACACCCTCTTTTAGTTCGTGTATGTCGTCTTGCATGGCTTCGATACAACCCTGTTGACGAGCAAGGCTTTCCCGTGCGCAGATATCTTCGGTCATGCAACCATCTTCCACACATCAAACTCAACGTGGTGGACCGAGTTGCCATATCCCGAATATACACGAGGAGGATATTTCATGGTGTATGTACCACTCCATCCTTCATCGGTTGTTACCAGTTTGATTGGGATAGTGGTTCCAACCAGACCCAGATAATCCGGACCGGTAAAAATGACGGCATCGACCTTTTCTATTGTGGCAGTCGAGACTAATGAGACCAGAGATGTTTTCGGCTGAGTGAACCGGCACGACACAGACCCAAGCGGGGTATCAACATGCGTTGTTCGACCATTGACCACAGTGTCAACATTCTTGCTGACTGCCGCAGTGTGGCACAAAAGATTATTCATCTAAAGACCCTCCAGTTCAAAGCGACAACCGTGGTGTCAACACGTGTGGCTGACCCTGACATTGTCGATGCTGACCCTCCCCCGGCTACAGTCTCCGGTAGGATTTCATGATACAGATCAATCCAGTGGGATACTGAGGATTTAGTTACTTTTTTAGAGTAACTATATCCCCCTATGTTTTCGGATTGGAATCCTGACGAATCCCCTCTTGCCTGATATGACGCCGCAACAAGGTAACAAAGGGCTTTTGTTCGTGTTGTGCCGGAGATGTTGTTTACGCCGTCCTGAATTAGACGCTCAACTGCATCCTCGGAGAAAGCAGTGACGATAACCTCGGGTATCGTCAAATCCGTCCATAACAACACATCAGCAGCAGTTACCACGGGAATGCCTCTAGACTTCCAGTGAGGTAATTTTACAGACGGCGTCACATAATGAACTTGAATTCAGACGCTTGAAGTATGGGGATATCAGTTCGTATGACACACCCTTGACCGGGGAAAGACCTTCAAACTCAGGGTTTGCGAGAACAATCTTGTAGTCGACCGGGTTCAGCAGTTCGAAATGAACCCTGCTGGTATCGACCGGGGTAACAATTGCTGCTTCCTTGCTGCTTCCTCCCTGTAGTGCGAGGGTATCGGTAACATAGATGCTGCCGTTCCCGAGCAGTTTCTTGATGTATTCAATTTCAGGGGTACCATTGGTCATGATACGAGTGATCAGTTTCGTGTAGATGGTGGACGTGATTGCGAGGTTGTACGAATCGCCTTCACCTTTTACCTTATCTGCCATCAGTTTACCGATAGCTTCACCGATGTATCCATACATCGTTCCCGCAGTTGCAATAGACCCACCAGTAACGGAGTTTCCGGCAATCTGGTTCATACCTTTGATGGCATATGTGGTCCCATCGGGTTTCCAGCCATTGAACAGAAGCTCTTCTTCCTGCTCAGCTACCTTGAGACTCGCTGTCAGAGAGGTAAGAGAGTCTAGGCTGTTAGTAGCCCCCGGGGATACGGTACGGTTTTCCCATGTGAGAATATCCTGCATCTTGACCGAGAAGTTCTTGAACAGAACCGGGACTTTGACGATTTCAGCAGATGCTACCAGTGAATCGGAATGTTCCGAACCGTCTGGCAGTGAATACTGGACAAACGCCTCCGACAGGTCAGAGATTTTAGTAACTTCTAGATTGGTCAGACCATCCCCTTTCATGTAAGGGTTGATGCTCATGAACCGGCGGCCAACAAGAGAGTTTCTGAGTACAGGAATGATTTCTGTGCTCATCTGGGTTGCGGCACGGGTAAGCGGGGTTTCGTTGATTGTAGGCATGGTTTATTTTCCTCCTTAGACCAGTGACGTCACGTGGATACGTGCGGTGTTCGGGGTTGCGGTTGTGGATACTGCGATTACGACGGTCTCAAGCGCTCTTGCAACAGGACGGGCGGGCAGTGTTGCCGCGGATACTGCGAACGGAGTTTCTCCAGACTGGGTAATGGTGACTGCGAGCGAGGACAGTTTCAGGGTTCCGTCACCATTGGACGTAAGCAGATCTCCTGCCGTGATAGTAACAGCTGCACCGCCAACGGCTTCACCGATTGCGATGGCATAGATGTCGAAGCTGCCGCCTGACAGAACCGGAATGACATTCCCGCTGACATATGCGGTATCGTAGGTGTCAGGTCTGACGTTCGGACTTGCATCCTCGAATCCAGCCCATCCGATACATCCTGCACCAGAGGCAAAAGAGCCGTCGTGGAGTTTCGCTTTGTAGTCGTTTGAGTCAATCTGGAGGAGATGTCCCGGGAGCACGGCTTCCGTAAGAATCTTCTCGACTTTAGTCTCTGGTTTGCCGCGGACAACGATGTTGCCGTTCGGCGCGGTGTTGTATGATTCTCCTGTCATTTAATCAGTTCCTCGGGATTTTGGTAAGGTCGCCAACACCGGTAAGAGGCTGAGATTCCGTGTGTGTGAACGGTTCTCCAACCTTGCGGGTTTCTCCGCTCTCTTTGTATGTGTTGATGATCTTGGTCAACAGCGATGCTGGGTCACTCGTGAACTTTAGTTTCAGTTCAGCGACCTGTTCCGGCGTGGATTTCATTCCAACTGGGACGGAATCAAGGAACGCGGTGAATTTGTGTTCTGCTTCCTTCTCTTTATACTGAGCAAGTTCAGTGCGAAGAGTGTTCACTTCTGAACCCTGAGATTTCAGGTCAGCAATAGTCTTCTCGAGTTCTGCGATTTTAGCGTCCCTCTGTGCAAGAGCCTCAGTGAGAGTTTTTAACTCAGGTGTAGCTTCTGCCTGGCCCGGGGTTGCCGGGGTAATTAGTTCTGGCATGGTTGTTTCGGAATTGGTTACAGGTACTTTAGTCTCGGTGGGGGGATTTTCTACATGTGATACGTTGGGAGACTTCTGAGATTCTGCAATATCAGATTTCACCAGCGAATGCACCCACTCCACAAAAGGCATCTTTACCTTCTTGGTTGGTTTTTCTTCTGTCATGATTTCCGTGTGGACTAATGCACCGGGATCTCCTGGTTGCACCTTATCAATCACTTCTTCAAACAAGAGGACATGGTTCGGTTTTGGGGGGGAAGTTATCTTGTCACCGTCGTTCCTTGACATGAACGCGGATGATATCCCCAAAACTCCTTTGTTATACAGCCCTGATATCTCGGAATACAGGTCGTTGATATCGAGGGTTGCCTTCAATCGGGGATGCCCTCCCACTTCGATTCTAGGGCTCTTCACGTGTCCAACGAAGACCCCGCCAATCTTCTTGGCAGTCTCAGCTGGATTATGTGCGATACCTTCAAAATCAAGGGGATGAACACCCTGACGCTGATAGATGATTGGGATGCCTTCCCAATCGCCCACAGTCTGGGCAAACAAATCCTTTCCTAGTATTATCTTCTTGTCGCCGACTCTCCTATCGAGGGTCTGCAAAGTAGTGTCTGAAAATGCGCCGACTGATTTACTGAAAACACAGGTAGTATTCCCGAAAATAGCTTCTTCTTGTTCGTCAGGCACAGTATATTATATTACCCATAAAGTATATATGCGCGATACCCCCTGCAAGTCAAGGCGCTTATATGCAGGTCAGGTGGTGTTACAATTTGTAATAGGTTGAAAAACAGAGATGGTTATAACTTTTTGTTTAATTCAAAAGGCTTAACTTTGGCGAGATAGTCCCTATCGATAATCCACAACTTGTTATTATCTATTGACGAATCGGACATAGGATGCAGAGATTCAACCATCTCAACGATTCTCTGCTTCATTTGGTCCCGGTTATTTGTCATAATCTACCTCAGTAGGTAATTGCTCCTCCCATTTTTCGCACGCCATACGCTGGGGATCAACAATAACTCTTTCATTTTCGAGTAATCCACCGACGCACACATACGTAGCGAACATTTTATCTTGGCGTTCAAATTTCTTGCATGTTTCACATCTGCTTGGTTTGGTAGCAACGATATACCTCACCGCTGCCTCTTCTGGGGTGTGACCCCACTCGGCATCACTTTCTTGTAGATTGGTGAAATATGGTCCGTGTGCAAACCAGGCGTCACCATCTTTTCGGATGATAATCGTTATGTCTGCGTCTTTCTCTCTTTTAGTCATTTTGTATTACCTCTTTGTCATAAATAGCATTCAACCTCTTCAATTTTATCATCTGCCTTGATTCCATCCTCAATGTCGATAATCTCATTCATCTCACCTGATACTTTGAATAAAGATACTTCTTCCCAAATACTGACAACCGGAACGCTTCTGCTTCGGTTAGATTCATCCCTATACGCAGATACACATACCACGCGATCCAGTCCACAATACACTTTTCAGATTCGCCATTTTTCACATGGGTGTCAATCTTGTTCCGGAGGGAGTACTCAAACTCATCCATTTTTCGGAATGACGTCCCGATATGGGAATTCTCGTTGTCCCATATCTGAGAGTATGGGTAGAGGATGCTTGTGAAGCAATCCCCGTTATACTGGATTTGAGTTGTCATGTTCCTTTAATCCCCTGCCCAGTTCACATCTACCTTTACCGTGAATGCGTAAAATGCATCCCAGTCTTCTGTGCTAAGTAATGCGTTTGCGCATTTCCTGATCGTTCGTTTGTTTAACCGGTAACGGTTGATGTCCTCCATGTCATTATCTTCACAGGCTCTTAAGAATTCTGCGTGATTCTCAACGTAGATTTCGCTAATTTTGTCTAATTCTGTTTGGGTCATTTTTCTTTACACCTTTTTTGTTTGTTTTAGTATACTATATTATTGGACGTATCGCTATATATATGTAACTAAACCCCACTAACCAACTACTAATCTATTACTAATATCTACTAAATTAGTAATTGGGAGACCGCCTCATTTGGCAGCATCCAATAACTCTACCCCGGATAAATAATATCCCGCGTTGTTCATCGTCTCGGTGTATGACTCTTCCCCTTCGAAGCTGTCAACCACCTCACGTTCATCCCGCTCCATGTTATCATAGACCACCTTTCCGTATGATGGCGGCAGCCACCCCTTATGCTGCGCTCCGAAGATGTTGAATTTTTTGAGTAACTCCTCATCCTTGAACGTCAGATGCACGGTCCCCTTCTTATAACACGTAATCGTGAAGTAATGGGATTCGATATTACGGGTCTGCCGGGTTTTTTGTGCCCGGTCTATTACCTCGTAGATGGTCTCTACCGGTTTTGGTTTATTCGACAGGTAGTTCAGGGTTTTCTCAATATCGGACAACTCAAATCTAGGGTCATATGTTCCGTAGTAATGCAGATCCTCAATGACATCATATAAATGGCACGGGATGATTACCTTCTTCCCAACAATCCACGCCTTGTTGGTCTTCCATCCGTTGAAGTAATGGATGTTCTTAGACATTTCATCGAACCAGTGATGTTCGTTTGACAGTTCGTCGAACAGTTTAATGATTGTGTCCTCAGTCGCTTTGGTCAGTTTGTTGATAAGATTGATTCTGATCTCCCCTATATTGAACTCATTGAAGTCATAGTCTTTCAACCTCTCTACATCAGTATGGCATATTTTCAAGAGGTTGGACGTGAACTGTTTCGTGAACTGTTTGGATAGGAACAGCGTATCCCAGTATTTGGCCCGGACCCGCCTGAGGTATTCGTTTTCATTCGGAGGGTAGTTACGACCGTTGTTCTCAGTGTAGAAATCCAGGGTGATAATACCCTTTGACAGTGCGAGATACGGCATCATGCTCTTGTAGTCCCGTATCAGCTGTAGTCCTGCCTGTGCCTCAAACCGGAACTGGGTTATAGTCGCTTTGACGTAATCCGCTTCTGTCAGGTCAGTAGGTTCTCCCGGCTGGATTATCCTAACGTCGTTCACCTTTTTCAGGGAGCTGATAATGATGCTCTCTTTATCGGCGTCCGGGATGCTGACTTTGATTAATGCGATTTCTACCCATGTCTTCCGCTCGGCCTGCCTGAACTCGTCGCTGAGATACTCGATGCTCGCTCCATACTGGTCTAACATCCCGTTGACTCTCACTCTAGTGAGGTTGTTAGGGTTCCGAATCGTTTCAGCGTTGAGGATGCAGATTACCGCACCACCATCTTTCTGGAGTTCCAATGCCTTCTCCAAGTGCTTCTCACCCGAAGCAAACGGAGGATTCATGATTATCAAATCGTAATGCTTGTACGTCTCGAATGTCAGGAAGTCATCGTGTACAACCCTGTATCCCTTACCGGTCAAGACGTGCCGCAGGTCGGGATTGATTTCTATCGTGTCGATGTCGGGACGGTATGTTTCACCATATCCGCACCCGTAACTATGACCCGATGTCGCTTTCAGTTTCGGGATAAGTGCATCTACAATGTCGCCTTTCCCAGCAGACGGTTCGAGGATAGAATATACCCCAGTCAGACTGATCCCAGATAGCATCTTGTCGATGAGCGTTTTTGGCGTGGGGTAAAATGAGTCTATTGGAGAAGTCATTTCAAACCACCATTACTTTCCAAGACAAATAACTCTCTCAACAACATATTGGACGTAGTCTTCGCTCGGGGATGTCTCATCGTCTATAGGGACATAGCACACGCCCCCAAACTGCTTTGGTATGCATGTGACCTCAATACCTAATTTTCCAAGAGGGATTCTCAGAGCCTCAGCTAATGTTTCAGTAGTCCACCCAACTAAATTGTTAGCATCTCCAGTTACGGTAAAATATCCTGTTGTCATAATATTTCTCTCCATTTCTCAAGGATGGCTTTTCGTTTTTCCATTTTCTTCTGGTCCACAGGGATATTATTTTCCCAGTCGTTAATCATAATTTGATGGCATTGTTGCTGATATACGGTCTCATCTGCCTTCTGTTTTGTAAACCTAGATGCAAATCTAGATTGGTATTCGTGGGTAATTGTGTACTTTGCCATTCTTCTTTTCACCGTTTGTTTTTGTATACTATATTATTAGGAGTATCAATATATAAATATAACTAAACGAACATTTATTAATAAAAAAAAGAAAAATTCACGTGATAAACTACTCTGCGGCAGGTATCGCGTGGATGTATTCCGTCCCGGTGAACATCATCTTCTCGCCGTAAGCGGTTGTAAACACCTCGCCTACCTCTGGGAAATATGGGCGGTAATCGCAACGACAGTTAGGGTGCGTAGGAAGCGGGGGCTGAGTCCCGAGCTTGTATATCAGCCCTATTAGCGGCATGCAGATATCGCATGCATCGGTTTCATCGCCAAGCCGCTGAACATACTCAACACCGGCACGGGTGTACCGGTCAGTCTCGCCGTTGTAATAACATTTCGTGGTCTCCGTCCGTGCGATAGAAGAAGCCTGTCCTTTGTAGTCCGAGAACGTGTCCTGTAAGTCAGCGGCAATAGACCCTTTGGGATACTTTCCAGTCGAACTGATTTTTAGACCGGTTGGTTTCCCTTCCGCGATGCCTTTCTTGATGATATCTGCGAGTGAGTTTCTTGTTCCGACCGCTTTATCACCAAGCCAATCTATTTCTTTTGTCTCGAACCCAATCACTTTTCCATCAGCGTCCTTTACATATTCTGTTACATCTATCTTACCGGTTTCAACGAGCTTCTTCTCGTATGCATCGGCGTATTTCAGGGCGTCGGATTCAGTGACCTTAAATGATATGCCGCTCTTAAGCTGAGTGCTTGCGTGGAACATACCTGCAGAATACGATTCCCCTGCGATAGACACAAGGGAATCAGTCATTCGTTCAATCCATTTCGCGGTTATCTTGTCAAGACCGGCTTCGAGGGATGTCATTTCTTAGTCTCTGCCGCATACTTTCTCAACAATCCCCTTACCTCATGCTCAAAGTCATCAGTAGCCTCTTCCATCCCTACGATAGCCTCGTTTGCGATACGATTCCGCACCCGATACGCCGAGACTGTAGGTGAGTTCTGATCCGTGAACGAGAACGGGGATGCTGCCGCCTGAGGGACCGCGATTTTGTCCCAATCGGAGTTTATCTTCGTCAGGTCATCATCGTTGAGCGGTTCGAACCCTAAGAGTTTGCGGCACTCGTTGATAGATAGAGACCGGTTCGTTGCCCCAAGAGTGGCTTTCTGGAGATTGGCATTTTCATCCTCTAATACCGTGTGGCGGATTGAGACCTTCGAGTAATACGTATCAGGATACCCGTTGTGATTCAGGTAGTACGTCGGAAGAGCGTTCAACTGGCCTTCCAGCATCTTGATTAACCCGAGGATGTAGTTGTTCAGCAAAGTCAGCTGAGCTTTCGAGTCACTACCGATAAGTGTCCCGTCTTTCCCTATCATCCCAGTAGGATTGAGATAGTTCGTGATGGTTTCGGCGCCCATCTTGATAGATGTTATCGCCAGAGACCCCTCTTTGACCTCTACCTTCTCAAGGGTGAAGTTACTCCGCAGGGTGTATCCGGTATCCTTTCCCCAGTTGGCCAGAATCTTCTGGGCGTATTCTACATCACTCTCGATGGTGACGCCGTTGATGACTTTTTCCGGCTGTGGGTTCTCAATCTTGATGAACATGAGCGGAGCTCCCGTTCTGAACATCTGCTGACCAAGAGTGTTCCAGGCATAGTCCAGGAACCCGATTATCGGGGCTATCGGATATATGACGCTTTCCCCATCTGGGTAGTTGTCGGACGGGTCCTTGATTACAAACAAGGAGTCAAACGGTAACTCGACAGGGGTTCCGGTAGTTTGAGTCTGATAATAATGCGTGGTTCTATCCAGTGTGTTATAAACGATGCCTTTCAGGATACGACCATAAACAAGGTTGGACCCACCCATGGTCGCAGGAGCTGCCGAAAATGTATACGGATGCAACCGCACTAATTCTGTGCAGACCAGTTCTCCTTTGTCTCTGGTCCATACCTGATTGTAGATGGACGGGCCATAGAGGAACAGGTCCGGTAAGGCAGATCTCGCCACCTGACTCAGTGAACATTTGGGTTTCTCGAACATGGCATTGACCCGCTTTGTTGTCTCCTCGACCTCGTCACCATTCTCATCATAGATGGTAGTGGTGACCTCTCCTGATAAGACAAGATTGGTTGTCTGCTGGATAGGCCCTGCAACATACAGATTTTCTGAGATTTCAAGCAGTGTTTTCGCTGTTGTCCCCCGGTAGTTATAGGGAGTCATCCCATTCGATACGAAGGTATATCCTGTTTGGGTAGTTGACCCATCGGATGCTGGATTTTGTAGTGTGGTAGGCGGCATGATTTATCTTCTTCCTCCCCCGAACGACGGAGGACGGTTTTTACGGGTGAAACTAATCTGGGGGGCCAAGGACGGGTGTAACCGGTTATGACCGGTTGAACACGGGTGGTTAGGCTGGATGCCTGATATCTCTTCATCCATTAGCGCGTATATGGCATAAACTAACCCGTCCATGCGGTCAGGGGATTTGTCTCCAGGAGCCCAACTTATCATCTGGTCCTCAAGTTCTGGCAGGTAGTCAACGTGATGCACCTTGCCCATTTCATACAACCCAGCTATGGGTTCAGCCCGCAGGAGCTTTCCACGTGTGGCCCGGACGCCAAGATAGTTCACGTTCCTGTCAACGTTCTTGATGTTGGTCTCAACCAGATCCCCACCCTGGTTCACTTCTCCGACAATGATATCTGCCATATGATACTGGTATGCGGCAACGACTTCCAGAGCCCATTCGGATGGGGTCCCGACTAATGACCGGTCGTTGACGATATAATACTCTCCGTCCTGAGCAAGCCCCGCAACGATGATACCCGTTTCATCACTCTTCTCATTGCTGGTAACTGCCGGGTCAACCCCTACGGCCACACGGACGAATGGAGGATGGTTCGGGCGCCGGTTCACATCAATCATCTCGCGAGTCCATAATGCTCCTGCCCGACGGTCGAGCCATTCACCACGGAGGAACCTCGCCCGCTGACGTTCGGGTAAGGTCATCAGCACGTTTGAGATGTAGTCTTCCGGTAAATGCGGATTGTCAGCAGGGTTCATCAGCATGGACCCATACAATTCCTGATTCAACAGAGGCATATCTGTACCCGGCTGGGTGTGACGGATATACAGGTCGTATAACCAGTGGTCCTTGTCCGGTGGATTGCAGTCCACGAGGATGAGGTTCTTACTGAACCCGGCGTTCTCTGCAAGACGCGTTAATGCCGTGGTGTATGCGTGGTAACTTATCTGGGACGCTTCGTTAAAATAGATGGTCGAATACTCACGACCGAGAATCTTATCAACACGCTGGTTGTCGTCCAGACCCCCCAGCCATATCTCAGATCCGTTCGGGAGGATAAATACCCAATCCGACTTGTTCAATGTGTATGGGATGCCCTTCATCTCAAGGATTTTCGGGAGAGTATCCATGCCAATGGCGGTTTTCACATCATTGAATCTGAACCGTAGGATGGCGTGCCGGGATTTCTTCGCGAGAGCTCTCACGACGATAGCATATACCAGAATAGCAGTTTTTCCAGACCGTGACCCACCATATAGCAGGATGTATTTACAGAACTGGATTAGAGACCCAGCCCTTGTCTGAGCAGGGGTTTTCTTGAATTCCTTTAATTCAGGTTTAGAGGAAACCTGCATCCTGTTCCTCGAAGGTGATGACTAGATTGCCCGTCTGTTTTACATCCATCTTCTCTTTCCAGTTGTCCGGGTCGCGGTTGGTCAGGATGAACTTCAATGCCTGAGTATCAGGGGGATTTGTTACGATGATATTCTCAGACTGTATCGACCCATCGGGGCGTGTGATTACCCGTTTGGTTACTGTTTTCGATATCCCATTGGCACGTTCATATAAGCTCTTAAGGCAGTTCTGGGACCCGATAAATAATGCATACTTTACCGCTTCGGCAAATTCAGGGTGTTCATTCCTCCAGTTATAATAGGATTGAGTGGAGCAATTGAGCAATGTACATATTTGATACACTGTCCCGTAGAACTCTGTGTTGCCCTCTGCAAGCGTTTTTAACACCTCACAGAACCCCGGCTGATACTCGGTATACTGACTGGATGCGCTCTTGCGGCAGCCCCCTTTTTTCGATTTAGTTTTCTGTTTCTTCTTAGTCCCTGTTTTTTTAACCATTGTTCCTATTCTCCTCGGGTATATTTTCAAAAAATTATGGGGTTTTTGCCACTTCTACACTGGATTCTGCCGCCACAGTAGAGACTGCAACCGGTTCAGTAGAGCCGCCCCAACGGTTAGTTATGTTCCCTTTGGTAATCTCCCATGACACACTCGGGCTCGAACAGGTGATGTAATACCTTTCTGTCTGTTTGGTCTCGGCTTCCTGAATCGTGGAAAGAGCCTTGGCAATGCAGGCGGGAGATGTTCCAATCTCAGACATAAGGATACTGCGTTCATATTCCGTCATGTACCAGTAGGTCTCAAGCGAGTATGTCTTGGAGGTGGTCTCGGTAACCTTTGCCATAGTATCAGTATAGTTCTGCACGGTTGGAGTGCCGTAGGATACGAACGCATGATACACCTCGTGTTCCTGATCTGACCCCTTGCCCTTGTTGATGACGGACCGGTCGATATTACCCGCATGATCATACAGGATGATACCATACTCGACCTGAGACTTAGATTCCGCCTTTGCGATGACTGCAAGGAGGTCGTCCTTCCGGATTTCTGCACCCCAGTCACGGAGGTTATGGAACAGCTGGTCTTTGGCAGCATCGGTCATCTTCCAGGTCGTCTCAGGGACTACCCCGGAGGTGATGAGTGCGGTCTGTTCTTCGGTCTGCGGCACGTCGCTTGACATCAGGTCTATTACAGCAGTAATGGTCCCCGCAAGGTCTTTGTTCAACGCTTTCTCAGCTACGAGTTTTATCTGTGTGTAATGCTTTGCTATCCATCCGGATGCAGTGCCGATGATACCGGTGATTACACCAAGAATCACCCAAATCTGGTCAATGTTTTCTAACATGGTTCTTTTCTTATCTTGTTTGGTTTTGGTCGGAGGGCGATACATGGTCACCACACGGATGACAAGTGGGAGATTAGGATTATCTGACTGAGGTCTCACCCCCGGCGGGAATCATCTGGGATGACCGGACCCCAACGGGGCGGGATGGACCGGATGTTTTCCAAATGTCTCGTTTAACCGACTCAAACACGAATCCGGGTTCATATACGCGTATGGGATTCAATTTATTCACACTCCCCCGTTTTTCCCGCCCTGTTGCATTGTCTTCTCCCTCTGACTGACATCGCAATTCCACCTCATCTATACTGGAAGAATTTTAACCTATTCTGGCATTCAGGGCAAGTATGTTCTTCTGCAAGTTTCTCGTTTAGGTCCCAGTGGTCAAACTTGATTACCGGCATAACTTTCCTACCACAGATACACTCTCCTCGTTCATACGCTTCTTTCGACGCATACGCATGGGCAAACTTGGACCGATACGACCCCATACCCCAGATAACTACGACTGGTTCCTTCAGATCTGTCATGCATTACCTTTCTTAGCACGCCGTGTTCTCTTGGCCTTTACTGGTTCACCTTCACCCTGCTTTACTTTAGCGGATGGTTTCTGTTCCGGAAATACCTGACCTTGCTCATGCTCTGGGTCTAGTTCGGGTTCTGGTTCTGACTGAGAGGGACAGACCAAATAGTCTATGTCAGATTCATCAGGATTCTGCAATCTCTTAGCCTCAGCATTCGAGGCGTCGATAATCTGTTGTTCCTTGTTACGGGACCGCAGATGATTCTCACGGTTGATGCACCCGTCACAACTCACTTTCCCGCACTTGCAGGTAAACGCAGCACGAACAACCATAAGACCGTTCTTCACTGCCGGAAAATAATACTGTGTTGGCATTCTTTCTTCATTCAGGATTTGGTGTTCGAATAGCTACACAAAAATAAATAAGACAAAATCAATTCGGTAAAAAATGATTGATACTCGTGATATTCGTCATTCAGAGGTATATTGCACCTGACCTAATATAATACTATCCACGCAGGGGATTACAACCGGGGGGTGAGAGGGGGATTCAAAAGGGGGGCATAGGGGGAGG
>Ga0265294_10003153_pt1 | contig 21264 bp, 23 predicted proteins | sample MunlanPumphouse3_FD_192504 | JGI IMG/M metagenome (GOLD analysis project Ga0265294, IMG submission 192504) | Groundwater microbial communities from a municipal landfill in Southern Ontario, Canada - Pumphouse #3 | ecosystem: Environmental > Aquatic > Deep subsurface > Groundwater | place...
CAAAGTAAAAGATGAGAGTGAACGCAGAATTCCTACTTCTCAATTAAATGAATTTGTTAAAACAGTGATTGATAGACGCCCTCCTTCTCATAAAACAGGCACCATGCTAAAGATTTACTATATTACTCAACCTGATACAGATCCACCTACTTTCATCTTCTTCTGTAATAGTCCACGCAAGATAGCTGATGACTATAAGAAGTTCTTGCATAATCAAATACGCAAGGTGTTTAAGTTTGAAGGTGCTACTATAAAGATGATATTTAAAGGTAAAGATGCTAATGAACCCGATATTATATATTAGCTTAGCTTATCTGTTGGCGTATCTTATTGGCGGATTTCCTACCAGTGCGATTGCCGGCAAACTAAAAGGCATAGATATTACCAAACATGGAAGCGGTAATGCAGGTGCTACTAATGCTTTAAGAGTGTTAGGAACCAAGATAGGCGTTACTGTGATGTTGGTTGATGCTTTGAAGGGAGTAGCTGTTATAGCCTTAGGAAGCTGGATTATTACTCAGTTTGCTCGTGAATCCAATCAAATCTATGATATCACGCTGGGCATAACAGGTATTATTGGACATGTCTTCTCTATCTTTTTAAAGTTTAAAGGTGGAAAAGGTGTTGCCACTGCTGCAGGTGTTTATGCCTATCTTTCTCCGGTTACTATGCTTATTGCTTTGGCAGCCTTTGTGCTAACTGTCGCCTTGAGTAAATATGTTTCGCTGGGCTCTATTGTGGCAGCTACGGTGCTTGTGATTAGTCAGTTGGTGATGAATATAATGACTGACTTTGCAGGGTTACCGACCTTGATTATGACGGTTCTGCTCGCATTGTTTATAATTATTAAGCATAAGCAGAATATCAAAAGATTGATGGCAGGGAACGAGAACAAAATTTCTTTCAAGAAAATTAACAAATAGCAATTGAAGAGGAAGATCTTTATCCACTGATTACACAGATTTCACGGATTAAAATGGATACGGATCCTCTTAATTCCCCTCTTCATTCGCAAAGCGAATCTCTGGAGAGGGGTGGCAGCTTGCTGACGGGGTGTGGTCTTATTCCCCTCTGTGGAGGGGTGCCGGTATTCCCGGCGGGGTGGTCTCTTAATTCCTCTCTTCCTTTGCTGTAGGCAAAGTCTCTGGAGAGGGGTATCAGCTATGCTGACGAGGTGTGGTTCTTCAAGTCCCCTTAGGGAATTTGTTGCTTCTTAATATTAAAGTGCATAGAAGCGTACCAGTTTACGCTTCCTAAATTAGATAAAAATTAAAATTCGTAGGAGTTTTTGATGTGTGGAATCATAGGAGTTTTTAATCATAAAGGTGCAGCAGAGTTAGCAGCCTTAGGGATGTTCGCTGAACAACATAGAGGACAAGAGAGCTGTGGCATGGCAGTTTCCGATGGGAAAGTATTTACTCTCAGGAAGAAGATGGGCTTAGTGAAGCAAGTATTCACGCCGGAAATCCTGGGTAAGATGAAAGGGAAAGTCGCTATCGGGCATGTTCGCTATCCTACCAAAGGTTCAGCTACAGCCTATAACTCGCAACCTCATACAGTAGAATCTCTTTATGGTGCTACTTATGCCTTAGCCAGCAATGGCGATGTTGTGAACTATTATGAAGTTAAAGAGGAGTTGGAACGCAAAGGTGTTTATTTCAACAGTGAGAATGATGGTGAGCTAATTCTAAAGTATATTATCTATCAAATTCAAGCTGAAGGAATGACCATTGTGGAAGCTATTAAGTCTATGATGAAGAAGATTAAAGGTGCCTATTCCACTGTTCTGGCAACTCCTGACAAGCTGTATATGATTCGTGATCCCTATGCAATCAGACCTATGGTGTGGGGTAAGATGAAGAATGGCACTGTAATTGTCGCTTCTGAATCTTGTGCTTTGGATATTATTGGTGTGGAAAATAGGTTAGAGGTTCCTCCTGCCGGGATTATTGAAGTGAGTGAAAGAGATATTAAGATATTTGAGAATGATCCTAATGATTATCGCTTTTACCCTGAAGAGAGACACTGTATCTTCGAATTAATCTACTTCTCGCGTCCTGATAGTTTTCATTTTGATGAGAATGTTTATGAAGTGAGAAAGAAGATTGGTGCTATGTTGGCATTGAAAGATGATGTTCAACCAGATGTAGTTGTGCCTGTTCCGGATTCAGCAAACTTCATGGCTGTGGGTTATGCTAATCAAAAGAATTGTTACTTCAGCATGGGTTTGATTCGTAATCACTATGTCGGCAGAACCTTCATCAAGCCTGAACAGAGCAGTCGTGATGAATCAGTTTCGCAGAAGTTTAGTACGCTGCCTAATTTCTTCACAGGTAAGAAGGTGGTTCTGGTTGACGACTCCATTGTCAGAGGTACAACTATCAAACAGATTGTTAATATGATTAGGAAAGCAGGAGCTGCCGAGATTCATCTTAGAATAGGTTCCCCTGCTGTAAAGAATTCTTGTTATTATGGAATTGACACGCCTAATGCTACTGAATTAATAGCTAATCAAAAGAGTTTAGAGGAGATAAGAGATTATGCCGGTGCAGATTCTCTTAAACATATTGAGTTGGAAGATTTACTAAAATGTGTGAAAACAAATGAATATTGTCATGCTTGTTTTTCAGGCGTGTACCCAATAAAGTTAGGTTAAAATGGATATTGATTTAAAGAAATTTGATAAGTATGCTGTTGCAGCTACTACTAAAAAGATTGCTGTTCTTGGTGACATTATGATAGATCACTATATTATTGGTCATGTATCCAGGATTTCTCCTGAAGCACCTGTTCCGATTTTGGAAGATTTAACTGATGAATATCGCCTTGGTGGGGCAGCTAATGTGGCTGCTAACATTTCAAGCTTAGACGCTAAAACATATCTTATTAGTGTTTTAGGTGAAGATAGTAATAGCCTTGTTCTCATGGATTTATTAAAAAAGAAGAATATCGATACCTCTTATATTGTCTGTGATAAAAGTAGGCCAACAACTATAAAAACACGAGTTACCTCTAAAAAGCAGCAAATTGTGAGAGTAGATAGAGAAGTAACAACTCCGATTAGTTCAGATATTGAAGATACTATTATTGCTAACTTTTCCAAGATTGTAACTGAAATAAATGCCTTGGTCATAGAAGACTATAATAAAGGCTTGCTTACTAAACGTGTAATTGAAAGTGTAATTAAAATAGCTAAAGAACATAAAGTCCTAATCACTGTTGACCCTAAGGTTGATAACTTCTTCACTTACAAAGGTGTAGATGTCTTCAAACCAAACTTAATTGAACTCTCTAAAAACATGAATGCCAAGATTAATAACGAGAGAGATTTGCACAATATTGCCTGGAAGCTGTTTGATGAAATCGAAGCACGCTATTTAATTGTAACTTTAGGTGAGAAGGGAATGCTGATTTTTGAAAGAGATAAGAACATCTTCTCACTACCCTCTTATGCTCGCGAAGTGTTTGATGTTTCCGGTGCTGGAGATACTGTTATCAGTACGCTTACTTTGGCTATGACACTGACAGATTCTGTTTTGGAATCAGCTATTATTGCCAATCATGCAGCCGGGATAGTTTGTGGCAAGCAAGGCACTTCACCCACTTCTTGGCAAGAGATTAGGGAGTCGGTTGAGCAGGAATCTCAATGAAGATTAAGGAGAGAATAAAGAGCTGGCAAGAGATTGAAGTAATCGTCAAGCAGTGCCGAGAAGAGAAGCAAAGAATCGTCTTTACTAACGGTTGTTTTGATATTCTGCACTTTGGACATGTCAGCTATTTAGAAGAGGCAAAAGAGTGTGGTGATCTTCTCATTGTCGGCTTAAACAGCGATGCTTCTGTCAAAAGATTAAAAGGGGAAACCAGACCTATCAATGGCGAATTAGAACGTGCTTTTGTCTTATGTGGACTTAAATCCGTAGATTTTGTGGTTATCTTCGACCAAGATACTCCTTATGATTTAATCAAGCTGATTACCCCGCAGGTATTAGTGAAAGGCGGAGATTGGAAACCGGAGCAGATAGTAGGTTCCGAGCATGTGTTGAACCATGGGGGAGAGGTGAAGAGCTTGCTGTTTCAAGCAGGTTTCTCTTCTACAAAAGTGATTGATAAAATGAATAAGGAGAAGTAAAAAATGTCCGTAGATAGTTCTCAGATTGGCATAGTTAAGAAGTATGAAAATGGTGTCGCTACGGTTGTGATGGATGTGCAAGGTGGCTGTGCCGGCTGTAAAATGCACGGCGTGTGTGGAAGTGATAAGCAGAATGCAGAGCATACCATTAACACTGATATAGAGCTGGTTGCAGGTGATAAAGTCATTCTCTACATTGATCCCTCTAAAAGAATCTTTTCAGCCCTGATGTTGTTCATTTTCCCTATTGTCAGCTTAGTGATTTTCTATTATATTGCCTCCTTATTTCTTGCTGAAGGCTTTTCAATTCTCTTTGGCTTTGTGGGTTTAATAGTTGCATTTATCATTAATAAGGTTATAGATAAGGTATGGGGTAAGAAAGTTGCTTTCATTATTGCCGGTAAATATGAAGAGGATATAGAACAATGAGAATAATCTTGAAAGATATGGTGTTTTATGGCTATCATGGTGTGCAAGATGAAGAACGAACTCTGGGACAACGCTTTATCGTTACTATAAAACTCAACACAGACGATGTGCATGATAAATATATTACTAAATTAGAAGATACTGTGGACTACACAAAAGTCTATGAAGTGATTAAAAATGTAATGGAAAAAGATAAGTTTTTGTTATTAGAGAATTGTGCCAACAAAATACTGGACACACTGCTTGAGAGCTTTACACTGGTGCAAACAGCAACGATAAGCATCAGAAAGCCTTCTGTACCGATTCAAGGACAGCTCAGCTTCTCGGAAATTGAGATGATTCGAGGTCGGTAATGGAAGTGATTCTCTCACTGGGTTCTAATCTCAATGACCGAGAGAATAATCTAACTAAAGCACTTTCCGAACTTTCCCAAATCTGCTCACTTACCAAACAGAGTAAGATTTACGAGACGCCACCCTGGGGGAAAACAGATCAAGCAAACTTCTTGAATCAAGTTGTAGTGGCTGAGACAAAGCTACAACCGCAAGAGCTGTTGGAACAGATTCATTTGATAGAAGCTAAGCTGGGAAGGGTTCGTCAGGAGAAATGGGGACCAAGAATCATCGATATTGATATTCTCTATTATGGTAACTTAATTTTAAACCAAGAGAATTTGATTATTCCTCATCCATATTTGCAAGAGAGAGCTTTTGTGCTAGACCCCTTAGAAGAGATTTATAGTGATAAAATAGACCCGCGTTACAACTTAACGGTCAGGGAATTAAATAAAACATTAAAGACAGGAGAAAAGATGAACAAGGTAGGAGCAATTGTCCTCGCTGCAGGCAAGGGTACAAGAATGAGATCCACTAATCCCAAAGTTGCCTTTCAATTGGCAGATAAATCTTTGGTAGAGAGAGTAGTAGAGACAGCGTCTAAATTAAATTCTAATCTTACTTGTGTGATAGTTGGTTATGCCAAAGAGAAAGTTATGGAGCTAGTTAGCAAGTACGATAATATTGCTTTTGCTGAACAGAAAGAGCAATTGGGAACCGGACATGCTGTGAAAATGGCACGAGAAGTGTTTGCTGATTTTGCAGGAGATATCTTTATTTTATGTGGTGATGTGCCATTAACCACTCCGAAAACTTTGCAAGGTCTGCTCCAAACTCACAGAGCCAATAAAGCTGCATGTACTGTTTTAACCCATGTAATCGATGATCCTGCACGCTATGGTAGAATCATTAGAGATGCTCAAGGAAATATTGATTGCATTGTGGAGTATAAAGATGCTACCGACAAACAAAGAGAGATTAGAGAGATTAATACAGGTATTTATGTCTTTAAAAAAGAGATGTTGTTCTCTGCCTTAGAAGAGATTACCAATGATAATGCTCAACATGAATATTATCTACCTGACACACTTAAAATCCTTAACCTCAGAAAAGAAATAGTGGCAGGACATATTCTTGATAACTTCGTGGAAGCAGCCGGGATCAACTCACAAGAGCAATTAGCTCAATTAGAAACAGAGTATTATAATGATATCAAACGTCGCTGGATGAATAATGGTGTGAGTATTGAAAACCCGTCATCTGTCATAATTGGCGAAGATGTTACCATCGGCAGAGATGTGCAAATAGCTGCAAATGTTGTGATTAAAGGCGATACTAAGATTGCTGATGAAGCGATAATCGGAGTAAACTCTTTTCTTAAAGATGCGGAAATTGGTTTCAAATGCCAACTCAAAGGCTTTAATATAGTGATTAATAACAAACTCTCGGCTAACACTGTTTTAGATTATACACAAACACTTTTGACCAGGGAGAGCTAGGCATGGCAGATAATTATCTCTATTCACCATGGCGACTTGATTATATTCTTTCTGAAAAAGAAGAAGGTTGTATCTTCTGCTTAAAACCTGAACAGACTGATGATGCTAAAAACGGTATCTTATATAGAAGTACTAACTGCTTTGTAATCCAGAATTTATACCCTTATAATAATGGTCATATTATGGTTGTGCCTTATCATCATGTGCCGACTCTCTATGAACTTAGTGAAGTTGAAATGATAGATCTCTTTGCTACAGTGAGAGTTGCCGAGAAAGTGCTTCGTCTTACTTACCACTGTGAAGGTCTGAATATTGGAGTCAACGAAGGTCATGCTGCCGGTGCCGGTATTGCTGAACATATTCATGTTCACTTAGTTCCGCGGTGGGTTGGTGATGTGAATTTCATGACTGTTGTGGGGGGCAAAAGAGTTATCCCTGAAGCCTTTGAAGAGACCTTTAGAAAATTAAAAGAACAGTTTGACAGTTTTGCAGGTTAGAATAATTTGTCATTTAAGCTTAAACTTATAATAGGTGTTATCTGCGTTGTTGCAGTTCTTGCACTAACGGTAGTTTCAGTAATTTATATCAAGGGCTCCAGAAGTGAAGAGGTTCCGCTTGATGATAGAGAACTTGCGATTAAGATCTTGAATGGCTGTGGAGTCCCCGGATTAGCCAGAGATTATGAAACGTATTTAAAAGAGAAATACGGAAGTTATGAAAATACCTTTTTTAAGTTTTCAGAACCTTCGAATATGAGAAAATATATCTATAATAAAAGTGTGATTATTGTTTCTCAAGAGATAGATTTTGCTGTCTCACCCAATAATTTAGAAGTATTGATTGACAGAACTGGTATTGAGCATTGGACTTATGCCATTGACGAAGTAGAGATGCCTGATTATCAATTTTTGATAATTGTGGGTAGCGATTTCCAAAATATCATGAAATAAGAGAGATATTATGCAAGGTAAAGAACTAGTTGAAAAACTGATTGAGTGGTCTGTAAACAGAAAAGCAGACAATGTTAAGTTTTACGATTTGAAAGGTAAAACTTCTTACACAGATTTCGTAGTGATTGTTGAGGGTAGTTCAGAACTACATCTCAATGCTATTGCTGAAAATATAATTGACGAATGCAAGGAAAATAAGATTCATGTGCGCGGTAAAGAAGGCATGAAATCTTCTTCTTGGGTTCTTTTAGACTTCGTTGATGTGATAGTTCATATCCTCACACCTGCTACCAGAGAATTTTACAAATTAGATAGTCTTTTTTCTAAATTGCAAAACGGCGATGAAGATTTAGATGAAGAGTTGGAAGATGAGGTAGATGAAGAACTATACGAAGAATTTGATGAAGATCTAGATGATGAATTAGACGGTGATGAGGAAAGTGATGGTTAAAGGTATTATTCGTAGTATTATAGCTTCAGCTTTTGATAAGTTGAATTTAGAAAATAATGATAAATTCAATGTTGAAGTACCTAATAATCCGCTTCACGGTGATTATGCTACTAATGCAGCCATGGTACTTGCGAAACTAAACCATAAAAGACCGAATGAACTTGCTCAAGCACTCAAAAAGCAACTGGAAAAAGATAAAAAGATAGCTAAAGTAGAAATTGCCGGTCCTGGTTTTATTAATATTACGCTTGATGTTTCTCTCTACCAAGAGCTTCTCTATGAGATACTTAAGGCAAAAGAACAATATGGTGCTTCGGAACATGGCAAAGATAAAACAGTGCTACTGGAGTTTGTCTCAGCCAACCCAACAGGACCACTCAACATCGTAAGTGCAAGAGCTGCAACCTACGGTGATACCCTCTACCGGATTTTGACCAAAGTTGGTTTTGAAGTAAAGCGCGAGTTTTACGTCAATGATGCCGGTAATCAGGTCGATATCTTGGCTGAATCCTTAGAGCTACGCTTACGCCAAGTTAGAGGCGAGAATATTGGTGATTTTCCTATTGATGCTTATCATGGTGATTACCTGATTCAAATGGCTTCTGAACTTAATATTACAGAGGGGAGCAGACTGCTCATGCTTCCTGAAAGAGATAGAATTGAGAGCCTCACTGAGTATGCTTTAGATGTGATTCATGAGATGCAGGTTGAAAGCTTGGAAAAGATAGGCTGTGAATTTGAGAACTGGGTTTCGGAGAAGAAACTACGTGAACAAGGTATTGTAGAAGAAGTACTTAGTTTCTTAGCTGAAGCAGAATGTACCTACGAGAAAGATGATGCTATTTGGTTCAGCTCCACTAAGTTCGGCGATGATAAAGATCGCGTCTTAATGAAAGCTGACGGTACGATTACTTATTTCGTTCCTGACTTAGCTTATCATCTCACTAAATACCAACGCGGATTTGATTATATCATTGATGTTTTAGGTCCTGATCACCATGGCTATGTTCCGCGCTTAAGAGCTGCAATTGAAGCTTTGAAATATGATAGAAATAAACTGGAAATTATCTTCTTACAACAGATTAACCTCTTTGAAGATGGAGAGAAGATTAAAATGTCCAAGCGTCTTGGTAAGATTATTACCATGGATGACTTGATTAATGAAGTGGGTAAAGATGTGGTGCGTTTCTTCTTTATTGATAGAAAAACTAATGCTCATCTAAATTTCGATATGGATCTGGCTAAGAAAGAGAGTGAAGAAAATCCTGTTTATTATATCCAGTATGCTCATGCCCGGATTAGCAGTATCCTGAAGAAAGCACGTAAAGATCATGATATCAGAATCGGCAAACCGTCGCGCAGCGCTATCGCTTGTCTGAAAGAAGATGAAGAGATTAATATGATGAAACAGATGATTGCCTTCCCGCAGTTGCTTGTGGATATTGCCGATACCCGTGAACCTCACAGATTAGCTATTTATGTTTATGAATTAGCCGGGATGGTGCATAAGTTTTACGGTAAGCATAAAGTTATTGATATTACTGATAGTGAGACTACTAAAGGGCGTCTTTTCTTGATGACAGCAGCCAAAAGCGTGATTGCGATTGCTCTTGATTTAATCGGGGTAAGTGCTCCGGACAAAATGAAGAGTAAAGGAACAACTCCTAAGAAAGAACAGAAATCTACTAAGGGCGATATAGAAACCATCATGGGTAACGCGATTAAGAAACGAAAACTATTGCAGGAACCTATGAGTATGGAAGAAGAGACAGAGGATAGTGTTGAATATGAGGAAGCAGAAGAGAAGCCAAAAACTGCTAAACCTAAGAAGAAAACCACTACTAGTAGCTCTGCCAAACTACCTGAACCGGAAGATCTTGTGCTTAAATCTAAAGAGAAAATAACAACTCGAAAGACTAAAATAGTTGCTGAGCCTGAAAAGGCTGAACCTAAAAAGATAGAGCCTAAAAAGGCAGAACCTAAAAAGACAGAGTCCAAAAAAGTTGAACCCAAAAAGGTAGAGCCTAAAAAGCCCGCCCCTAAAAAAGTTGAACCTAAGAAAGCTGAGTCTAAGAAGGCTGCACCCAAGAAAGTAGAACCCAAAAAAGCAGAGCCTAAAAAGAAACCGGCACCGAAGAAAACAGTAGCAAAAGAGACAGAAACCAAAGCTCCGACAAAGAGTAGCACCAAGAAAAAAACTACTGATAAATAAGGTGCTTGCTCAATTAATTTTAATAAATATGTAACGAATAACTTAATCCCGCGTTTAATAGCGTGGGATTAACTTTTATAATGTTGAATTCAATAGATCTTAGTTTTTGATTTCTTTTTTTAAAAGAGATTGCTTTAATAAACATGAATAAATCAGCCTCTTGGGGGACTTTCTTGTTTCTGAACTTTGAATAAGAGAGATTCTAATCAAACTGATTTTATAAGGAGAAATATGAGAACCTTAATCGTATCGGACACCCATCACAATATTGAATTGTACAAGAGCGTGTTAGAGAGCAGTAAGGCTGATGTCTTATTTCATCTGGGTGATTATTATGAGGATTCTGAGAGAGCTAAGTTTAGCAACTATTGTCAGACTCTGTATCGCGTTCCCGGTATCTATCATCCCGGTTATAGAAACCGCACTCTCCCTGCTATCGAGAAGCTGGAAATCTCCGGAATAGACGTAATTCTAGTGCACGATATTGAAGATGTAAACTTTGCTAATATCCGGAACAGCATAATCTTCTATGGTCATTCTCATACTCATAAAGTAAGTAAACATGAATCAAATATCCTGATTAATCCCGGACACTTAAAAGAGCTGGTAGATCGTCAGCAATTGGCTTCTTACCTTATCTTAACTCAGCAACCTAACGAGCTGACAATTGAGTGGCATCAGGTGCAAAACGGACTAATAAAAACATATAAAATAGTGAAAAATAAAGATAATACATTGGAGTTAAAGTTATGATGGAAAATCAATTCGTACCTAAAAGCGAGAATACCTACGACTTGCAACCATTGCTTAACGAGATTAGAAAAGTAATAGTTGGACAAGATTATATGGTCGAAAGAATCTTAATTGGTTTATTAGCAGATGGGCATATTCTTATCGAAGGTGTCCCTGGATTAGCTAAGACCTTGACAGTAAGTACAATAGCTCAAGCATTAAAAGTAGATTTTAAAAGAATTCAATTCACTCCGGACTTGCTTCCGGCTGATATTACAGGGACTTTAATCTATAATCAAAAAACAGCAGAATTCACCCCTAAAAAAGGTCCTATCTTTGCTAACTTCATCTTAGCTGATGAGATTAACAGAGCACCCTCGAAGGTTCAATCCGCACTTTTAGAAGCTATGCAGGAGAAGCAGGTTACTTTGGGTGATGAGACTCATATTCTACCCAAACCATTCTTAGTAATGGCAACCCAGAATCCTTTAGAACAAGAGGGAACTTATCCGCTTCCGGAAGCCCAGCTTGATAGATTCATGCTGAAACTGAAAGTCTTGTACCCTTCTAAGAACGAAGAAAAAGAGATTCTCCGCAGAATGGTGAACACGCTAAACGTGAATATAAATCCCATCTTCAATCCTGATGATATTATCAAGATGCGTCAAGAAGTGGAAGCTATCTATATGGATGAAAAACTCTATGATTATATAGTCGATATCGTGTTTGCTACCCGTACTCCGGGCTTATACAGAAACTTAAAACCTTTAGAGAATTACATAGAATTTGGCGCTTCTCCACGTGCTTCGATCTCCTTAGCCAAAGCAGCCAAAGCCCATGCCTACTTACAAAACAGAAATTATGTGATTCCCGATGATATTAAAGCTATCAGCAAAGATGTGCTACGTCATAGGATTATTCTCTCTTACGAAGCTGAAGCTGAACAATATGATAGTGATATGATAATCAGTAAGATATTTGATGAGGTAGAAGTACCATAGTATGAAAACAAGTGATATTATCAAGAAGATCAAGAAGATAGAGATTTCTACCAAAAACATAGTGGAAGAACTATTTGCGGGAGAATACCACTCACTCTTCAAAGGACAAGGTCTGGAGTTCTCTGAAGTAAGAGAATACACCCCGGGTGATAACTACCGCCTGATTGATTGGAATGTTACTGCCCGTAATCAAAAACCCTTCATTAAGACTTTCGAAGAGACGCGTGAGCTTAATGTTTTGTTTCTGGTAGATTGCAGTGCTTCCAATATCTTCGGTACCAAGAACCAGCTGAAATCAGAGTATATTGCGGAAATAACAGCCGTTCTCTCCTTCTCTGCTTTGATGAATCAAGACCTCTGTGGACTTCTCATGTTCTCCAGTGAAATAGAGAAGTATATCCCACCGCGTAAGGGAAAGAAGAGTGCTTTGCAGATGCTGCGAGAGATTCTCTTTTATGAAGCCAAAGAATCCGGTACAGATATTACCAAGGCGATTAAATTCATCTTAAAGGTAATCAAAAAGAGAAGTATCATCTTCCTTATCTCTGATTTTGAAGATAGTGGTTATATCGATGCCCTCAAACATCTCAAGAATAAGCATGATGTGGTTGCCATAAAAGTCTCAGACCCTGCTGAAACAAACCTGCCTGCTATTGGTATTGTTCACTTCTATGACCCGGAAACAGGCGAAGATATCGTGGTTAATACTAATAATCCGAACTTCCGCAAGAACTATATTACTGAATCTAATAACTGGGAAATCGAAACCCGGAACATTATGCAAGAGAGTCAAGTTGACTTTTTAAACCTCAACACTGAACAATCTTATGTCAAAGAGTTGCAGAAATTCTTTAACAAGAGATTAAAAAGGAAAAGATAAGAGTTCATTAGTCTATGAAGAAACTTCTATTATCTCTAATATTAATTATAAACATCTTCTGTTTATCAGGCTGGGAACAAAAGAATAGCGTTCCCGAGCCTTTAAAAGTGCTGTATCCCTTCTCAATTCAGCTTAAATTGGATTCTTCTTATAATCTAATCAAAGCTGAAATGCCGAATCGTAAGAATCTGCTCAAGTATGATGAAGACCAATGGCGGGTTACTCTGTCTGACTCCCTAAAACTAACACTTATGGCACTTAAACCCGGTGAAATACAAGTACCGGCTATTCAGCTGTTAGCCTTTGATGAACTGGGAACTGACACACTTTACACCGAGCCATTTCTGATTCAGGTAATGGCGATTAGTGATTCGACTTCCTTGCTGACAGATATTAAGCCTGTTCGCGGAGTTAAGCAACCAATTCTTCTTGAATCACAATATGGTTGGATTTTTACTCTTTTGAAGTACTTGTTGCTTGTCGGAGTTTTAGCTCTAATAATCTATTTAATTTACCGTTATCGTGACTCTTTGCTCAAGTTTTTGAATAAACATAAATTGGCTGAAGAAGAAATTATTCAGTTACCGTGGGAGTATGCACTACTGGAGTTGAAGCAATTTAAAAGCAAAATGCTACTAGTAGCCGGGAGAGAATATCTCTTCTCTGTAGAAATGTCCTTGTTGCTGAGAAGATTTATAGCCCGCTATTATGCTATTCCGGCAGCTGAAATGACAACTTATGAACTTCAAGAAGCTTTTAAATTCATAAATATTAAAGATAAAGCGACCATTATTACATATTTAAAGCAATTAGACCAGGTGAAATACACCAAAGGTAAAGTTGTTCAAGATTTTAGTCCTGCAGATATAACTGCTTGGTTAGAGAACTACCTCTTAGAAATAAAGTCTTTAGAAGAGAGTAAAACAGCAGAGAAGGAGAGTAAATGATTAAATTCCAAAACCCCTATATGCTGATAGTTCTGGCAGTAATTCCACTTTATATTGTGCTGCAGATTTGGTTCAAAAAGAAATTTACCAACAAGATACCTTTCTCGCGGACTAACCTGCTCATCAAAGCAGCTAATAATAAAAGAAGAAGCTTCTCTAACATTGATATTATGCGCTATGTTACTATTTTTCTTCTGATAATTGCCTTGTGTGAACCGGAAATCAGAAGCCAAAAGAAAGTTTTGGCTACTTGGGAAAGAAGTAATACTGATATCGTTATTTGTCTTGATGTCAGTGGTTCTATGCTGATCGAAACAGGCGGTAACAGAATGTTCACCAGTAGCTATTCCAACAGATTAAGAGATGCCAAAAAAGTGATTGAGAACTTTGTCGGCAAGCTCCAAGGTCAGCAAGTTTCTCTGATTACTTTCTCTAATTCTGCCCAAATCTTGACCCCGCTCTCTGATGATTATTCATTAGTGATTGAAAAGACTAAAGAGATTGATATAGATAGATCAAAGCAGGCTCTAACTGCTATCGGCATGGGAATATCCCTCTCGGCAGCAGTGTTAAAAGATTCTCCGGCAGAATCGAAGTTCATAATTCTAATTACCGATGGAGTGAATAATACAGGCGTTTATCAACCTTTAGAAGCGACAAAGTCCTTCGCTGTGCCATATGACTTAAAGATTTATCCGATTGGTTTTAATGCTTCACGAACAGGAGGCTTTACCGGTGATGATGTAGATATCGAAACTTTAAATAAGATTGCCCAACTCACCGGAAGTGGCAAAGCTGAATTGGCAAGCTCCAGCGAAGCATTGGAAACGATTATCGATAATATTGGTAAATCAGAGAATATCCAAGAGGATAAAGAGCTGCCCAACGCCTATTCTCCGGTGCATAATCTCTTTATCAGCATCGCCTTCTTGCTTCTCTTGCTAGAATTCTATTTAAGGAAAGTTAAATATTATGAAGTACAATAGATTTATGATTATGAAAACTAACACTATGCTAACTAATAAGACAACTAGGAGTAATTATGATTTGGGGTAATCCTTACTGGCAAACTTTAATCTTTATTATTGCTCCTCTCCTTGTAGTTCTGACCTTAGTGGTGATATTCATCACTGATAAACAGAGGAAAAAGAGCTTTGCCAGATTCTCTTCAGAGAGATTCTTCTGCTTCTGGAATCAAGGCTTCATCTCCTTCTATTGGAACTTAAGAACCTTTATCTATGCACTTGTGTTTGTGATGTTAATCGTGGCACTGGCAAATCCCAAGTGGGGTAAGAAAGAGACTGATTACGCTCGTTCCGGCATAGATATAGTCTATCTCCTAGATGTCTCGAAAAGTATGGATATCAATGATATTTCGCCTTCCCGCTTGCATCGTTCTCTCTCTCTAATCAGTGTGCTTTCGGAGAGATTATCAGGCGACAGAATTGCCTTAATTACCTTTGCCGGAAGTACTAATACTGTTTTTTCTTTTACTGATAATGTCAAGGTTGCTCACTCCATGATGAACCTGATTAACACCGACGATGTGAAGGTGTTCGGAACTAATATTCCTTTGGCTTTATTAGAAACTAATCGCTTGATAGAACGTGCTGCCAAGAAGAATGTAGTAGTCTTTTTCTTTAGTGATGGCGATAATTTAGAACAAGGCGAACCTCAGATTATGGAGCAAATTGCTGATTTGAAAAAACGCGGTGTAACCCTCTATTCTATCGGAGTTGGTACTCCTAAAGGGCACTTCCTAAAAGATAATACAGATGTTGTTTCGCGTCTGAATGAAGGGCTGTTAACCAGAGCAGCAGTAGCGACCGGTGGTACTTATATCGGCTTGAATGAAGAGAGTAATGCCCTGCAGGAGCTGGAAAAGGTTATTAATGAATATGATAAAAACCGCTACTCTTCCCACAACCCGCTCTTTTATAAAGAACAGTTTTGGCTTCCTCTTCTAATTGCCCTTATTCTGCTCTTAACCGAGACTTTTATTCCCTATGTAAAACCTTCTAAATTAAAAAGATATATCGAGAGTTAGTTATGAGAAAATCAATAATATTTGCAGTTATTTTTCTATCCTTAGCCACCCTGTTTGGAGGCTCTGTCATTAGAGATAACAACAAAGCAGTAGTTTCTGCACAAGATACGCTTCTTTATAATGCGGAAAAAATGATTGACAAAGCTTTGAAAAAAGATGAAGATAACCCTATTCTCAATCATAATCGTGGGGTGATTAAATTACGCCAATTTGAAGAGTATAAAGATAAATCAGGGATAACTGAAGCTATCGCTAATCTGGAAAAAGCCAAAGCTGATACCAGTAGAACTAATCTTCACTCTGCCTACTATAATCAAGCTAACGGCTACTATCATCTGCAAGATTACGGACAAGCCATGCAGAATTACCAAGAGTCTAGCACTTTTTTAGACTCAACCAGCGTTGACCCTGATTTGCTCTATAACTACGCCAATTCTCTTTATAAAATAGCCGAAACTAATGCTGAATATGATTCTCTTTTTGCATATGCTCAAGAGATTTATCAAGGTACAGCCGGCATGGTGGATAGTAATCACAAACAACAAATTCTGCATAACTTGGGCAATAGTTTCTTTAAACAGAAGATGTATCAAGAATCCCTAAGTTCCTATATTGAAGCACTTAGGCTCAATCCTAAGTCTGAAGATACCCGTCTGAATTACGAAATTGCTCTCCGTGAATTAGAAGCCCAACAATCTCAAGAACAACAACAGCAGGACAATCCTGATGACCAAGGAGAAGAGCAAGAGAGCTCGGAAACTTCAGAGCAAGAACAACAAAAGCAACAAGATGAAGCTAAAGAAAAACAAGATCAATATAAAGATTTGAGCGAAGAAGAGAAAGAGAAATTAGAAGCTGAAAAGAAGTTAGATGCTCTGCTCCAGCAACAATCTCAACCTGAAAATGAGGATAAACCGGATATGAAGAAAGCACGACCTACAGGCAGATATTGGTAAAACAGGAGATAACTATGCTAACTTTTTATAAACTCTTGCGACATAAACTACTACAGCTCTTAATTATTAGCCTGACAGGGTTATTGCCTACTCTTCTTTATGGAAACAACATTGAAGTAAATTCATCGGTATCTTCCACTAAAATAGGCTTAGAAGATGCTTTCAACTATACTATTAGTGTAGAATCAACAGGAAAAGAAGAGCTTAAAGTTGATATCAAACTAATTGAATTCGCAGCTGATTTGCACGGACCTAACATCTCCAACGCTTTTTCAAGTTCATTCAATAACGGAAGATTCTCTTCTTCAAGAACACAAACACATACCTATACCGCTTATGCACGTAAAGAAGGGACTCTCACTCTTCCACAAATAGAAGTTATTGTTAATGGTAAGAAGTTCTTCACCCAAGTTCATAAGATAGAAGTGGTGGCAGGTACTTTACGCCAACAACGGCAAACTAGGCAACAGACAAGGTCGCCATTTGACTCCTTCTTTGATCGCGGTTATGAAGCACCACCCAGAAATCAAAATAAATCATTTATTGAAGTGGAGATGAGTCGTGATTCTGTCTATGTCGGACAAGAGATTATTGCCAAATACACACTCTATGCTACGAGTAATCAATACAATATCAGAGCCGAAATTGAACCTTACGAAGGTTATGGGACAGTTAGCAGGGAAATACCTGATGCCGAATGGGTTAGAGTTAAAGCAAGGGGAGGTCAATATCTCATGCGCGAAATAGGCATCATCGTGATTACTGCTCAGCAAGCCGGAATGCTTACCCTCCCTAAAATGAGTGTAGTTGAAGATAATTTCTTTAATAAAATTGTTACGAATAGTCCTGAGAAGAAGCTGCTTGCCAAAGAGTTACCTCAAAAAGGCAAGGCGATAGATTTCTCTAATGCGATTGGTACCTTCACGATAAAATCAGAGCTAAACCAGAACACCATGTTTGATAATCAACAGAATCAATTAATCGTTACAATCAGAGGGAGAGGGAACTTCAAGAATATCCTCTATCCGCAGATTCATCAAGTCGATGGCTTAGAAATTCTGAAGCCCAAAGCTGTGCTGGATACTGCTAAAGAAGATGATAGTAGGTTGGTTCTCACTTATGATATAATCCCCTCTGCTTCCGGAAAATTCAAAATACCGGTGGTAAACTTCAACTATTTTGATGATAAATTAGAGAAGTATCAAACTATCTATTCTTGCAGTCATCTGCTTACCGTAAAAACAGTATCTGCTGCTGAAAGCATTACTAATGCTAATAATCAAGAGATCTTCTTTAGCCGAAATAGACTCTATCTAGGAACGATTAATCATGAATATCTGATCACCAACAAAGCCACCTACTGGGTTCTACTTAACCTCTTTATTCTTACCATGACTGGCTATCTTCTCTATTACAAACAGCAGAAGAAGCTGATGGGTAATATTGGTTTTGTGAGAAGAAAAGAGGGATTGTTGATTCTTAAGAAATCTATTGACGAATCTCAAAGTTTAGTCCAAAATAACGATCTTAGTTTCTATACTAAAGCCCAGAATAACTTGCTTAAATTCATCTCAATAACTACTAAAGCTTCTCTTCAACTATCTCAACAAGAGTTGATTAAAGAGCTTAAAAACAGTAGTGTGCATAAAGTTACAGTAGAGAAGATTAACTCTTTCTTAACATATTGTGAGCAGATTAAATACCGACCAAACTTTGAAACCAAAGAGAATATTACCAAAGACTTTCAGAAATATCAGGATATCTACCATGAAATCAAAAACAGTTAGAATTTATATTAGGATGCTCTCTACGCTTAATCTCAAACTCTACGGAGTTGTTTTGTTCTTTCTTGCTATGACTACTTTACCTCTCCAAGCTAATGAGCTGAACTTGCTCTTTAAACAGGCTAATAACTTCGTTCAACAAGGTAACTACTATGATGCTGTGAAGATTTACCATGAACTGGAAAAGCAGTCTAACGACCCACATCTCTTCTATAATATCGGAAACTGCTATAGTCAGATAGAAGAACCGGGATTTGCTGTTTATTACTACAAAAAAGCACTTTATATTGATAGTAGTAATAAGAAAGCCCGACAGGCTTTAGAGCAAGCAGAAAGTACTATTATTAGTGCTAGTCCGGCAGAAAGCTCCTTTACAACACGACTTATCTTTGACTTTTATAACATGCTGAGCATTAATAGACTTGCTATTATCATTCTGCTCTTATTCATACTTTTGGGAAGCCTTATTTATCTTATTCTTTCCCAAAAACTCAATATCTCTATCTTTGCTAAAAGATTCTACCTAACTTTCAGTATCTTCCTTCTACTTATGTTTATTTCTATTTCAATCAGTAAATTCTCCAATTACCATAACAATCAAGATATCGTAGTGGTCAAAAAGAATACTGTTATTCATAAAGATGAAGAGGGAAGAATCTTTTCTACCAATAAGAAGCTACAAGCAGGACTAACTCTCCGGTTCTTATACTCTATTAATGAACGAAAAGCAGGGTACTCTGTTGTAGCATTGCCGAATGGAGAGAGAATAGCGATTGAAGATAGCGCGTTTAGGAAAATTAGAGATTGAAGAAAGAATGGAGAATTTACCACCGATAATGTAGGGTGCGTATTGCATACGCCCTTTTTTTAGGCAGGGATTTTCACGGATTAAGACTGATACGGATTCTTTTTTACTGGGATTGCGGATGCCCATATTCGTATTTATCTTTGACTGCTGTATTTTAAGAAAAGACCTCACCACGCCGGAAATACCGGCATCCACCTTCGCTAAAAGCTTCGGAGGATAAACTCCCTCTCCATACAATTCGCTTTGCGAATGAAGAGGGGAATTAAGAGGTCGCGTATCCATCTTAATCTTTCTAATCAGTGTTCTATGAATTGTTTTATAAAACAAAAAAGCCTGACTTTCGTCAGGCTTTAAATTTGGTACAGAAGGCGGGACTTGAACCCGCACACCCAAATAGGGAACAAGATCCTTAGTCTTGCGTGTCTGCCAATTCCACCACTCCTGCTCTAAGCAAAACTTTTATCTTTCAGGTGTTTCAGAAGTTGGTTCTGAAATCGGAACTTCTTGAACATCACCATTATCGAATTCTAATTCACCGGCAGTTGCTTCCTGAGTAGTTTCTACTTTAATTTTAGAAGCTAATCCAGCACTACCTGTATTTCTTGACTTAACAGTTATTGCTAAGAAGACACAAGAAATCAAGAAAAGTCCACCAATAATCTGAGTCCATTTTTTCATCATTTCTGAAGCACTACTTCCAAATACATTTGAAGCTGCTCCACCTAAGTTACTATCTAATCCGCTACCCTTAGAAGTTTGTGCCAAGATAATTAATACCAAGGCAATACTAATAAGTATATGTATTACTAAAAGAAATATTTCCATTTTCTCTCCCTTGCAATAAGTTTATACATTTAAATTAAGGACACTTTATATGTCAAGAATATTTTTATGAATTTATAATAAATACTTAATCTATGCCTATTGCTTTTCTTAATCGTTTAATTGTTGCAGAAGCTATAACTCTCGCCTTTTCAGCACCTTCTTTCAATACGGAGTCCACATATTCTCTGTTTTCTAACAGCTCAAAATACTTTTCGCGAGGCTGTTTTAGTTGCTCATTTATCGCTTCAAAGAGTGCTTGTTTGGCATCGCCCCAACCTAATCCACCGGCTAAGTAGCGTTCTTTCAATTGTTGTTGTTGCTCCGGTGTAGCAAATACTTTATAAAGAGAGAAAACATTGCAAGTTTCAGGGTCTTTTGGCTCTTCAATAGTTTGAGAATTGGTAACTATTTTCATGATAATCTTTCTCAACTTCTTTTCAGGCAAGAAGAGAGAGATCTCATTATTATAGCTTTTACTCATCTTTCTTCCATCTAAACCGACAATTAGTCCTGCATTATCATGGGTGAAAGCTTGTGGCAACTTCAGAATCTCACTCTTGTAGTTGAAATTGATAGATTGGGCAATATCGTTAGCCATTTCCAAGTGTTGAAGCTGGTCTTTACCCACGGGAACGACATCGGCATCAAAGAGCAGAATATCGGCAGACATCAGAATTGGGTAGGTGAACAAGCCTATGTTTACGCCATCATCTTGAGCATTTCCATCCTCTTCATTCTGCTGCACAACCGCTTTATAAGCGTGAGCTCTGTTCATCAATCCCTTAGGTGTGAATGCCATCAGGATAGTAGCTAGCTCAAAGGTTTCAGGAACATCTGATTGCCTGTAGAATAGCACGCTATTAGGGTCTAAGCCACATGCTAACCAGGCAGCAGCGACTTCGAAAGTCATATCTTTTAATTTCACAGGGTCTTTTATTTGATTAAGAGCATGATAATCCGCAATAAAATAGCGAGCATCAAAATCTTTTGCCAACTCTAAGGCTGGTCTAATCGAACCAACATAATTACCCAGATGTGGCATGCCTGTTGGCTTTATACCTGTGAGGGAAACTTTTTTATTCATTTATCCTCCGTGAATAATATTAATTATTTATTTAAGGGAATTGAAGAACCACCCCGCCGGAAGTACCGACACCCCTCCTCAGAGGGGAATTTAAGACCACACCCCGTCAGCAAAGCTGCCACCCCTCTCCAGAAACCTTTCTCCGAAAGGGAAGAGGGGAATTAAGAGACCACCCCGCCGGAAATACCGGCACCC
>Ga0265294_10003154_pt1 | contig 21260 bp, 21 predicted proteins | sample MunlanPumphouse3_FD_192504 | JGI IMG/M metagenome (GOLD analysis project Ga0265294, IMG submission 192504) | Groundwater microbial communities from a municipal landfill in Southern Ontario, Canada - Pumphouse #3 | ecosystem: Environmental > Aquatic > Deep subsurface > Groundwater | place...
GAGCCCCTGAGCGGAGGATCCTTACTGGTCGGGTATGCATTCCGGGCAACTACCGCGGGAGAGGAAAAGCGCAGGGGAACCGTTTCCGGATTCTTTGATTATCCGGGGAATCCCTGCCTGGAACTGGAATTTGAGGGGGAAACAAAGTTGTTGCCCTTACATCCGGATTTCATACTTTCTGTCAATCACAAAAACCGTCATCTGGAATTTCAGTTGCCTGAAGGTCTGTAATCTTATTAACTCAACCCCTTGAACGAAATGTCAGTGTATCCCGACTGACTGCTTGGAGTAAAGCCAACGTAACACCAATAATCTCCTATTCGGTTGGGACTCATATAGGAACCATTATTCTGTTTTGTGTAACCTTTGCTTTTAATGGTTGACAGGTATTTGTCAGCATCCCCGGTTTTAGCCCTGATCACTACCATTTCATAAAACAAATTGTCGGTTTGGTAGTCCACAAAAGTACATGAACCCGCAAACGAAGGGTAAGCTTTCAAAAAAGTGTATTCAGAGGAGATGGCGTCCCAGTCTGAATAATCTCCGGCAGGATCATCATCCTCTTTCCCGGATGGGGTTGTGGTCAGGGTCACCACTAGGACATCCCCTGCCGGGACGTCCACCTGGCGGGTGGATTTGTTCCCGTCGGGATCTACGGCCGTGATCAGCCATTTTCCCTTGTTAAGAATAGTGTACATGAATTGCCTGCCCTCATCTATGATATTGCCGATGCTTACATAGATCGAGGCCATGGAAGGCGAAGTGCTTTCAGGATTCTGGGCGATCACGATATCGGCTTTTTTCTCCGGGTCATCGTCTTCCACAAAGACAAAGGAACGGTTGGTCCCAGGAACGTTTTCCGTGTCTGTTTTGGCCACATCCACCACTTCCTTGATGATGGCGGCCATTTTTGTAGCGTATCCCGCACCCATTTCCTTTACTGTAGGATCGTCGGGATCCATCGAGCTGACCGCTGCGGTAAGCTCTTGTGCGATCTCTGCAGAAACGGCCCCGGTAGTGGAATTGTAAATATCCAGGGTCATTTCCCCGACGTCCCGGGCATCCAGACCTCCCGAGGTGGTGGTTTGCATCGCATCTACCATAAACTCGGTTCCCGTTTCCACACCTTTGGCTCCTTCGGCCACAAAGATCTTCTGGATGGTAAGACCGCGCTCTATCGAGGTGTCCCCGAATTCCTCGTTGTCCTGCTGGAAATCGTTGAACATCTGGGAGGCCTGGTGATCGAAGTCCCCTTTTTCCAGTTTTTTCCAAAAATCACTTTCACTGGAAGTTTTTGCTTTCCAATCGGGCCGGAGTTTGTTGTAAAGTTCGGTACGGTCGGAAGGCGGGATGTTCGAAGCCACTTTCAGGACACGTTCCCGGCTCCTTGCTCCGCTGCCGGTGACCCAGGAAAGGAATTTGGTGCTTGAGGCGATGAAGCCTTTGGTATTGACCTTAGTAAGGATTCCGGATTTCTCCAGGTTACTGGTCGCTTTTTCATATTCCTTGATATAAGGGGCCATTGCGGCAACCATCCCGAAGAATTCGTCGTATTCCGCCGGGCTGACACTACCCTTCAGAATATTCCGGGTAAATCCGTCGGAAGTGGCCTTCAGGTAGTATAGGGTTATGGTTTGTTTGCTTACGGCAAAATCGGCAAAAACAGCCACGTCTTCCCGGAATTGTTCCGAACCTTCGTAGTTTCTGAAGTTCCCCTGGCAGCCGGCAGCTGTAATTCCGGCCAACACAACAAGCAAAATATCTCTAATCTTTTTCATAAACAAGTTGTTATAAATCTTCTCTAAGATAGAGAAAAAAATATTCCCGCCATGCTTTTACCCCAGACTTTCTTTGATCAGACGGGCTGCCAGCCGGGCACAATTGTCAATCCCCAGAAGACCTGCGTCAAGTGTAAAATGGTATGAATCGGCCTTTCCCCATTCCTTGTTGGTGAAATAGTTGTAATAGGAGGCACGTTTTTTTTCTTCACGGGCAATGAATGCCTCGGCTTCTTCGGGTGAGATGCCCCTGCGTTCCGCTACGTTGGCAATGCGCAGTGGGAGCGGAGCATGAATGAAAACGCTGCGCATACGGGGATCATCCCTGAGGATATAATCTGAACAGCGTCCTATGAAAAGGCAGGATTGCTGACCGGCAATATTCCGGATCACTTCTGACTGGATACTGAAGATTCTGTCCCTGGAGAGGGTGGCATTCATAGGATCGAAAAATGCGCCCCCCAGGATATCGTGTGCGTTTAGAATACGCGAGAAGCCCCGGGAGACTTTTTCATCGGACTTTTCAAAGATATCTTCGCACATTCCGCTCTCTTTGGCGGCGTAATAAAGGAGTTCCTTGTCGTAAAAAAACAGGCCCAGGGCCGAGGCGATCATCTTTCCCACAAAATAGCCTCCGCTGCCCAATTGCCTGCCCAGGGAAACGATGATCCTATCCGTTGTTGTCATAATGTTTCCTGAATTCTTTCAATTGTTTTGTTATTAGTATTGCAGCTACAATGAACGATGCTGCATCGGATACGGGCATGCTGGCCCAGACTCCGGTCACTCCAAAAAAACGCGGGAGGATAAGCAGACAGGGGATCAGGAAAATGACCTGTCGGGTAAGTGATAAAAAAATGGCTTTTCCGGGTTTGCGTATGGCCTGGAAAAAATTGGAGGTTACCAGGGGAAGGGCGACCAAAGGAAAAACCGCAAGATCAATATGCAACCCTTCAACAGTCAGGCGGGCCAGCGTAGGATCATTGGTGAAAAGACTAACTGCGGCTGCCGGGAAAAATTGTGCGATAACGAACGCCAGGATGCTTACACATAAAGCACATAAAAAAGTCAATTTAAAAATATCCGTAACCCGCTTGTATTGTTGTGCCCCGTAATTGAACCCTACCAGGGGTTGCATTCCCTGGTTGAATCCGAACATGATCATGATAAACAGAAAAACCATCCGGTTGGCGATCCCGTAGGCCCCTACCGCATAGTCCCCTCCAAAATCAAAGAACGCACGGTTGATGATAATGATCACCAGGCTGTTGACCACGTTCATAAGGAAAGGTGCCAGTCCCACGGATATGATGTTTTTGGGCATGCCTTTACGGATGGCAAAGATCCCTTTCTTGAAATGTAAAAGGGAATCGCTCCGGGTATAATGGCGCAAAAGAATGCCTAATGCCACAACCTGGGCCAGTACGGTAGCCAGTGCAGCCCCACGGATACCCCACCTGAACCAGAAAATGAACAACGGGTCCAGGACCAGGTTCACGACTACGGCAATAAGGGTTGCCAACATAGCCTTTTTTGGATAACCGCTCGCTCGCAGGTTGTCGTTTAATCCGTGATATACGTGTGTGATCACGTTGCCCATGAGAATGATCTGCATGTATTCCCGGGCGTAGGGTAAGGTAAGTTCGCTGGCGCCGAAAAACCTGAGGGTGGGATCCAGAAAAATAAGGGCGGTTATGGAATAAAGAATCCCGATGACAGTGTTCAGGGTAACGGCGTTGCCCAGGGTTACTTCAGCCGTGGGCATATCCTTTTGTCCCAGTTTTACAGAGATCAGGGTAGAGGCTCCCACCCCGATCATGGACCCGAAGGCTGCAGAGATGTTCATCAGCGGTAAGGTCAGGGAAAGGCCTGCGATGGCCAGGGCATTCACCCCCCTTCCGATGAACATCACATCGGCAATGTTGTATATACTGGCGGCCGTCATGGAAATGATGGCCGGCATGGCATAACGGAACAGAAGCCGGGGAATGTGTTCCTTATCGAGCGAGAGGGTTTTTACCTGTTCAAGCACGCCAATAGATTTTTTTACGGGAGACCAGGGAAACCAGCCACATGGTAAACAAGACTACAAGAAACGCACTCAGTGTGCCCACCCAGGGGTAGTCAGCCGGTCTGGCCCATTGATACACAACCTGTAAATAAGTGATCCTCATAAGGGGTACGACAAACATGCCGTGTGCCACATAACTCAGGAGCGGATTGGCTCCGGCTCCCGAAAATATACCCGAAAGAACGCCCCGGGGGAAAAATTCGGATAGGTAATGAAGCCACAACAGCAGCAGGATGGCAATACCGCCGCTGACAAAACAATAGGAAAATGAACAGGGGACTTTTGTCAGGCCGGGTTCAAAACCTTCTATCCACAGACCGGACAGTATGAGCAATCCTCCCAGGAACAGCAACGGAACGTATTGAGGGGCCTTTTTTCTCATAAGGAACACCAGTCCGTACAGGGCAAGAACGGTAAAGATCTTGCCTCCGGGCAGCCACCGGTTGTAACTGCTTACACAGATCCAGGCTGCCAGCAGGAGCATTCCCCAGAATAAGAGGTGGGTAAGAAAGCCGCCCCGCGGGATTCCCGTGTCGTGCTCTTCCTGCATGGTCAGCAGCCGGTCCCCGACCCAGGTAGCCGGGATCAGGATCATCAGGAAGTTGATCTCTTCCATGTTCAAAAGCCAGGAGATGTTTCTGCTGGCGTAAAGGATCCCGTCAAACCCAAGAAATCTGGAAACAATACTGATGGCGATCACTCCCAGAAAAGCAGCAAGCCTCCATTTGACGTTATCCCGTGTGAAATACCAGATCAGGGCTCCGAAAAGGTATAAAAATGCCAGCAGCAGGATAATGATGTTCCGGCTGAAGAGCGTCATCTGCACATCGTATGCAAAGGCATAGAGCACCAGCAGGGCAAGGGCCGTAACCCACCCGGCGATCCTTGTTTTTAAGGATGCTCCCTTCACATAAATGAGCCATAATGCTCCGAAACCGGCCAGGATCAGGAATTTGGACCAGTATCCAGGTAAGGAGGGTTGCAACAGGTTGCATAAAAAGGAAAAAGCCAGCAACATGAGGAACCGTTCTCCGATATCTTTCAAATCGCGGCGCGTGTCCATTCCCGACCTTTTCCATTTGGCCCTGAACGCAAACGGGATGGCCGCTCCCATGCAAAATATGAAAACAGGAAAAACGAGGTCCACCCACCCCAGTCCGTAACGGGTCATGTCCAGTATGTGCTCCGGTGGCGGGTTTTGAATATGGTACATCCAGGCAGGAAGCACACCGTAGGGAATGATGGCCGAGAAAACCATCCCAAAGATGGATAATCCACGTAATATATCCAGACTGACAAACCTTTTCATGATTCCCGTAAAAAGGGATCCAGAACAATTCTCATTTCTTTCAGTTTTTCGCTCAGCAGGGCTGCATCCGAGGCTTCGGCAATAAACCGCAGGTAGGGTTCCGTGTTGGAAGGCCTTACGTTAAACCACCATTCGGGGAATTCGATGCGGTATCCGTCAAAATCGAAAAAAGCGGAAGGGGATTCCTTTGATGTAAAATGTTCTTTAAGCGCATCCATGGCTTCCTGTTTGCGTGCAATACGGAAATTGATCTCACCGGAATTCTCGTATTTACGGATATCGGCAATGATGCGGGACAGGGGTCTGTTCAATTTCACCAGTACATCCAACACCAGCAGCGCGGCCAGCAGACCGCTGTCTGAATAAAAGAAATCCCTGAAATAATAATGACCGGCCAGCTCCCCGCCGTACAAGCCGTCGATTTCCCTGAGCCGGGGTGCCGCGAAGGCCCGTCCTACGCGCCATGTGTGCATTTGTGCCCCCATAGGTGCCAGGTATTCTCCCACTGCCTTGGAGGAACGGATGTCCTGGAGCACCCTGGCGGGTGTCCCGTTCAGGAAGTGATGACCCAGCAGGGCGATGACCAGATCCGGAGATATAAATGTCCCGTGTTCATCGGTGAACATAACCCGGTCGGCATCCCCGTCAAAAATAATTCCGATATCGCATTTTTCTTCGTGGACCAGGAATTGCAGCTGTCTGATATTTTCAGGTACCAGGGGATTTGGGGGATGGTTCGGAAAACGACCGTCCAGCTCTTCATTTATATAGAAAACACCATCAGTTCCCAGGAGTCTTTTGACAAACAATCCGGCCATCCCGTTGGAAATGTCAATGCCGGCCTTCAGACCGTTCATACGGGGAACAAAAGCCCTCAGGTAGGTGAAATACGCCTCTCTCAGGTCCAGCGGGATCACTTTACCTCGTTTTTCATGAACGACGGGTTCTTTATGCAGAACCCAATCTTCCAGCAGGTTAAGCCCGTTTTCGTACCCTATGGGCATGGCTTCCGGTCCCGAAACCTTTAGTCCGTTGTATTCCGGACCGTTATGGGAGGCGGTAATCTGTACCGAACCGTCAAAATGATGTTTTGCTGTGGCGTAATAGACCATGGGCGTAGTGGTCAGCCCCAGGTCGTAGACATCGGCACCGGCATCACAGATCCCCTTTACCAGGTATTCAAAGACTTCCGGCGACGATTCACGGCAGTCACGTCCCACGGCAATGCGGCCGGTTTTCAGAAGCGCCGGCAGAAAGAAGCCCATTTTGTATACATTTTCCGGGAACAGGTCTTTCATGTAAATGCCGCGGATATCATAAGCATGGAAAGCCCCCATATTATTTTACGATTTTGGTTTTGTAAAAAGTTTTCACTTCACCCCTGGCAATGGCCTGCAGTTTGCTCTGGAGCATTTTCTTGCGAATGGCGGGTGCCAGGTCTGTGAAGAGCTCCCCTTCAAGGTGCGAATACTCATGCTGGACCATCCGGGATGCCATGCCGTGAAACCATTCTTCCACCGGTTCAAAATCCCGGTTCAGGTAAGCCATTTTCACGCTTTTCGGACGTTCAATGTCGGCCCATAATTTGGGCAGGCTCAGGCACCCTTCCTGGTATACGACCGTTTCAGGACTTGTCTCGATGATACGCGGATTGATCACCAGCCGTTTGAAATCCTTCAGCTCGGGGCGGTCTTCAGCCAATTCGCTGCCATCGACCATGAATATCCTGACGGAAAGGCCTATCTGAGGAGCGGCCAGTCCCACGCCGTCTGCATAGTACAACGTATCCCACATGTCCCCTATTAATTTGTCCAGGTGGGGATAATCGGGTGTTATATCCTGTGCTTTTTGTCTGAGTACGGAAGATCCGTACAGGTATACTGGTAAAATCATAATGTATTGTTTTGCAGGTACTCCTGTAAAATGAGTACGGCACTGATCTTGTCTACGGCGGCCTTGTCCCTGCGTGCTTTTTGTTTCAATCCTCCGTCGATCATGGCCTGAAAAGCCATTTTGGAAGTAAAACGCTCATCGGCCAGGATAACCGGGATACCGGGAAAAGTCCTTTTCAAATGCGTTACAAAGGCTGTAACACGGGGGGCATTTTGTGCCGGGGTGTTGTTCAGGAGTTTGGGGTAACCTACAACAAAAACATCCACCGGCTGGGTCTCTGTATACTGTTTGAGAAACCCGGTCACCTTGTCCACGGGAACTGTCTCAAGGGGGGTGGCAAAGATGTTCAGGGGATCGCTTACTGCCAGTCCCACTCGTTTCTGGCCATAGTCAATTCCCAAAATCCGTCCCATGATGCAAAGGTAATACAAATTGGAAAATGATTCGTACATTTGCGCGAACAAAGCGTTTCTATGGCATCTGGTCATTCCAAGAAGAAAGCCCTCAGGGAAAGGTATATATTCGGTGTTTTTGATATTGAATCCCACAAACAGGTGTTCAACATTAAGTTTTCCGTACTGCATTTGTTATTGGGTTTGGCGGGATTTCTGATCGTGGTGGTAACGAGCGTGGTGCTAACGGTCATTTATACTCCTTTACGCGAGCTGGTCCCGGGTTATCCCAATGCACAGACCCGGCAGGTGATGATGGAAAACGCCTTGCGCGCAGATTCCCTGGAAAAGGTCATTCACCTGTGGGAAATCCACCTTGTGAACCTGCAGCGCGTACTTGCCGGTCAGGCTCCCATGGCGCCCGAAGAGATACTGCCCAAAGGCCAGGGACCCGATATCCCGGAATTTACCGTTGGAGGCAGGTCCAGAGAAGATTCTCTTTTAAGGGCCGGGGCCGAGTTGAGGGAACAGCAAAGCAGAAGCAGCATCAGCGGGAGTAACCTGCATATAGAGGGACTTCATTTTTTTCCCCCGGTAAGGGGGCTGATTACTTCCGGATTCAGTCCGGCTGAAAACCATTATGCCATCGATATCGTGGCCCCCGAGAATTCTGTGATCTACGCTGTTCTTGACGGGACAGTGAATTTTGCATCCTGGACCGAAGAATTCGGATATGTTTTGCAAATACAGCATGAAAACAACCTGTTGTCTATATACAAGCATTGTTCCCAGTTGTTCAAAAAAGTAGGGGATCCGGTAACGGCGGGGTCTGCCGTTGCCATTATAGGCAGCCATGGCACGTATTCAACGGGTTTCCATCTGCATTTTGAGTTATGGCATAAAGGTGTCCCGCTGGACCCGGCAGATTACATAAATTTCTGACATGATATCCCCCAAACGAATAGCCATTTTAGGGTCGACCGGTTCCATCGGGGTGCAGGCCCTGGATGTCATAAGAAAGTATCCCGCCCTTTTCCGCGCTCAGGTATTAACGGCCCGTCAGTCGTCAGAGATCCTGATTCGCCAGGCTCTCGAATTCAGACCGGATGTTGTTGTGGTAACACGTGAAGAGGCATATCTTACGGTGAAGGAAGCTTTGAGCGGGACCTCTGTCAAGGTGCTGACAGGCAACGGGGCCATTCCCGAAGTCCTTGAAACGGTTCCTTCAGATCTGGTATTGAACGCACTGGTAGGCTTTGCCGGTCTGGGACCCACCCTGGCAGCACTTCAAAGCGGCAGGACCCTGGCCCTGGCCAATAAGGAAAGTCTTGTCACAGGGGGACATTTGGTCATGCGCCTGGCCCGCAGAAACAAAAGGTCCATCATCCCTGTGGACAGCGAGCATTCAGCGATTTTTCAATGTCTTCAGGGCGAGCAGGCAACAGTGGAAAAGATCATACTGACCGCTTCGGGCGGTCCGTTTTTCAGGTATGACAGCAAAGATCTGGAAACCATTACCAAAGCACAGGCACTGGACCACCCCACCTGGAGTATGGGGGCCAAGGTTACGATCGATTCCGCTACGCTCATGAACAAGGGACTGGAGGTTATCGAAGCTTTCTGGCTTTTTGGCCAGCCCGCATCCCGGATAGAGGTGATGATCCATCCCCAGTCACTGATCCATTCCATGGTCCAGTTTACTGACGGGACCATAAAGGCTCAGATGGGGTATCCCGATATGCGCCTTCCCATTCTGTATGCATTTTCGTATCCCCAGCGCCTGGATTTTCCTGAAGGCCGCCGGATGGATATTTCGCATTTTCGCTCCATGGAATTCCACGAACCGCCGGCAAGCCGTTTTCCATGCCTTCAGCTGGCTTACCGGGCATTGAAAGAAGGAGGGAATGTTCCCTGTACCCTGAATGCGGCCAATGAAGTAGCCGTGGAAGCGTTTCTGAACGAAACGCTGGGCTTTTCGGGCATTCCCCGGCTCATCGAACGTACCATGGCTGCGATCCCTTTCCTGTCCGATCCGTCTTATGCGCAATTGGACGAAACACACCGCGAAGCTCAGCGGGTGGCACAAAATTTGTTGACAAGTTCTTGATTTTATGGAAGTATTGATCAAAATCGCTCAGGTTATCCTGGCCCTCTCCTTTTTAATTCTGATTCACGAATTGGGGCACTTTCTTTTTGCCCGCCTGTTCAAGATACGGGTAGACAAGTTTTACCTGTTTTTTGATCCATGGTTCAGTCTGGTCCGGTTTAAACCAAAGAATTCCCATACCGAATACGGAATAGGGTGGTTGCCCTTCGGAGGCTATTGCAAAATATCGGGGATGGTGGATGAATCCATGGACAAGAAACAATTGAAGGAAGAGCCAAAACCCTGGGAATTCCGCAGCAAACCGGCATGGCAGCGTTTTTGTGTAATGGTCGGAGGCGTGCTGTTCAACATGATACTGGCTGTCATACTCTACGGAATGATCCTTTTTACCTGGGGTGAAGAGTATATACGTACCCGGGACGCATCGTACGGAATTCATTGCAGTCCGCTTGCCATGGAAATTGGATTCCGCAACGGGGACAAGATCCTGGCTTTTGATGACCGGGTAGTGACGGAAGATCCTTTACATACACTTCATGTGGACCTGATACGTACCCGTCCGGCAGTGGTTACCGTGCTCCGGGGGGCGGACACCGTACGTTTCAATTTCGACCAGGGTTATATCAGGGAAATGCTCAATGCCAAGGGCCTTTTTACCCTGCGATATCCTTTTGTAGTGTCTTCTGTTCCGGACACATCCCTCAACGCCCTGGCAGGATTGGTCCCGGGTGACCGGATTGTCTCCGTGAACGACCTTCCCACCCCGGCGCTTCAGGATGTCCAGGAAGTACTGGCCGGCAATAAGGGGGAGACCGTGTATGCCGGCATCATAAGAGATCAGACAGTGCTTACGATACCTCTCCGGGTTAACGAAGAAGGCCTGGTCATGGTGGGCATAGTCAATCCGGTGGAGCTCGTTCCTGTTACGGTGAAACAGTATTCATTTCTTAAGGCGTTCCCCGCAGGGATTAAGAAGGCATACGAGACCGGGGCCAATTATATCCGTGAACTGGGGCTGATCTTTACGCCCAAGACACAGGCATACAAATCGGTAGGGAGCTTTATTGCAATAGGGAGCATTTTCCCGGGCACCTGGAACTGGGAGATCTTCTGGAACATTACAGCGTGGTTGTCCATTATGCTGGCCATATTGAACCTGCTACCCATACCCGCTCTGGACGGAGGTCATATTGTGCTTGTGCTTTACGAGATGGTCACCAAGCGTAAACCCTCCGAAAAATTTCTGGAGTATTCCCAGATCGTAGGGATGGTCCTTCTGATAGGACTCATGTTCCTTGCCTTCGGGAATGACCTGTACAGACTTTTTACATAATTCATTAATAAAACCGATATGAGGAAAAGATCTTTTATTTTTTCAGGACTACTGGCTGTCCTGCTTCTTCCGGCCTGTTCAGAAGGGACGCAGCTGAAACAGAATGTGAGCGGAAAAGCGGGAGAAGTAATTGTTGTTATGGACAAAGGAGACTGGGAATCAGGCCCCGGACAGTCGCTGCGCTCCATTCTGGCAGTAGATTTTCCTTTTCTGCCTCAGCGGGAACCCCTGTTTACGATGTTCAACATTCAGGAAAATGCGTTTTCTTCCATATTTCAGATCCATCGCAACATCATCATATGCAACACCAACCCCGATCTGCCTGAAGCCAAAATGGTAATTCAAAAAGACATATGGGCATCACCCCAGATCGTTGTCACCTTATCGGGTCCCGATCAGGAAAGCATAGCCGGGTGTATTGATTCCAACAGTGATCTGTTGAGGAATGCCATGGAGCAGGCGGAAAGGAACAGGGTGATCCAGAATTCCAAAAAATTCGAGGAAAAATCCATTCGTCAGCATGTGGTCAAGGTGCTGGGCGGTTCTCCGTTTTTTCCGACAGGCTACCGGATCAAAAAACAGACAGAGGATTTCATCTGGGTTGCCTATGAAACGACGTATACCACCCAGGGGATCTTTATTTATACCTATCCTTACAGAAATCAGGAAGACCTGACCTTGTCACGCATCATAGCCGAACGCAATCTGAAACTGGAAAAAGAAGTCCCCGGTCCGCTTGACAATACATACATGACTACCAATTCCCTCATTGAACCTTCCTTCAGGTGGGTCGACTACAACAACCGTGAATTCGTTGAGATCAGGGGTCTGTGGGACGTGAAAAACGATTTCATGGGAGGGCCGTTCGTATGTCACTGCTTCTTTGACAGGGAAAATAAAAACATAGTCGTACTGGAGGCATTCGTCTATGCACCAAGGTATGAAAAGCGAAATTATTTACGTCAGGTTGAATCTGTGATCTACTCGTTCGAGTGGCAAAAAGAGTAAAAAAATTTGTAGGAAAGAAAATTCGTTATACCTTTGCGCTCCCAAATCGGCCAGTTCGTCTAACGGTTAGGACTCAAGATTTTCATTCTTGCAATAGGGGTTCGATTCCCCTACTGGCTACAAAATAACTGAAAGAATAATGGCTCATCACGCATCAGCAGAAAAACGCAATCGTCAAAATCTCAAAAGACGTCTTCACAACAGGTATTATGCCAGAACTACACGTAATGCCATCAAGGCAGTACGGAACACAACAGACAAGACAGCAGCAGCTGCTATGTTGCCCAAAGTCTTCTCGATGATAGACAAACTGGCGAAGATCAATGTTATACACGATAACAAAGCGGGTAACCTAAAGAGCGGTCTGAACTCCTATGTAAGCAGACTGGCATAGTTTATCCTTTTTGTCCTGTTTTTTACGGAATGCTTTCCAAATTTTGGGAAGCATTTTTGTTTGTATCATATGGAACGCAATCTGAAGATCCGGGAGTGGGCTCTCGAGGAAAGACCCCGTGAAAGATTCATGGAAAAAGGGCCTGCTTCTCTGACAAATGCGGAATTACTTGCCATCCTTCTGCGAACGGGGACAGGAAAGAAAAATGTTATGGAAATAGCCAGGACCCTCTTGTCTGAACACGATAACCGCTTGCAGGAGCTGGTCAGGTCTCCGGTAGAAAAGCTTACCCGAATAAAAGGTATCGGCACGGCCAAGGCCGTGACCCTGTGTGCTGCTTTTGAGCTGGGCAGAAGGGCACAGATACCCGCGGAAAGTCGTGATGCCATAACCTCGGCAGACCAGGTGGCGCGCATGATGATTCCCATGCTCAGGGACCTGACCTACGAGACCTGCTGGGTACTTTTTTTTGACGGGGGCAGGAAATACCTGGGTAAAGAACAGATCAGCAGCGGGGGGTTGAATGCCACGATAGTGGATGTCAGAATGGTGCTGAAAAAGGCACTTGACAAGCTTTCATGTGAACTTATCCTGGTACATAACCATCCTTCAGGAAATAACAAACCGGGACGTCAGGACAGGATCCTTACCAGGACGCTGAAAGAAGCAGCCAGAATGGTTGATCTGCATCTGATAGATCATATTGTGATTGGGGGGAACGGGTATTTCAGTTTTGCGGAAGAAGGAATCTTGTAATTCCGGGGACTTTTGTACCTTTGATGAAAATATCCCTCTATGATAACGTATGTTTTTGCTGAAAAGGATTCTCTTTTCAACGCCGTTCTTGCGGAAATGCGCGATGTGAACATTCAAAAGGATTCAATGCGGTTCAGATACAATCTGGAGCGCCTGGGATACATGTTTGCCTACGAAATAAGCAAAACATTAACTTACAGGGAAGAAGAGGTGCAGACGCCTCTTGGGATATCAAACTGCAGGGTGCTCAATGACCAGGTAGTGCTGGCCACCGTCTTGCGTGCCGGATTGCCGCTTCATGAGGGAATGCTCAAGATCTTTGACAAGGCCCAGAATGCGTTCGTGGCAGCTTTCAGGAAATACGGCAGGAATTACAAATTTACGATTCAGCTGGAATATATGGCCAGTCCTTCGCTCGAGGACAAAGTGCTGATCCTCTCGGACCCCATGCTGGCAACCGGCTCCACCATTTATCTGACCTATCAGGAAATGATACAGCAGAAAGGAACTCCAAAACATTGTCATATTGTGTCTCCCATAGCCTCCCGCGAGGGATACGAATACCTGTGCCGGAAGCTGCCTCAGAAGGGGGTTTCCATTTGGTTGGGGGCTATTGATGAAGAATTGACCACCAAATCGTACATCGTCCCCGGCCTTGGCGATGCCGGCGATCTGGCGTACGGAGAAAAATAAGGTCAGCGGTAGACCGGCTCTCCTGCCACAAAAGTCATTTTACACCTTGTTCCGGGGATTTCTTCAACCGGCAAGGTCATGAGATCATCGCTCCACACAACAAAATCAGCCCATTTACCCGGTTCAATGGACCCTTTGCTCTCCTGGCGGAAAGACCCGGCGGCAGCCCAGATGGTCATTCCCCTGAGGGTGTTTTCCCTTGAGATCGCATTTTCAGGTTGCCAGCCTCCCGCAGGCTTGAAATTCAGGTTCATCCGGGTAACAGCCGCAAAGAAGGTGTACAGCGGATTGATGCTTTCCACCGGAGCATCGGTGCCAAAGGGAGCCCAACCCGCTGCATGAATCAGATCCTGAAAGGCATAAGCTCCTTTTACACGTTCCGGGCCCAGGCGATCGGCAGCCCATCCCATATCGGCTGTGGCGTGCGAGGGCTGTATGGATGGTACTATGTTCAAATCTCCAAAACGTTTGAAATCACCCGGAGCCACTACCTGGGCATGTTCAATGCGCCAGCGCAGGTCATTTCCCGGTTCCAGGAACTGTTGGTAGAAATCGAGTACTTTTCCGACCCCTTTGTCCCCAATGGCATGGGTGGCCACCTGGAATCCCCTTTCATATGCTTTTTTACAGACGCTCAGAAAAAGACTGTCGGATGTTACCTGGATACCGCTATTGGCCGGATCGTCAGCGTAGGGGGCATACAGCAGGGCCCCGCTCGAACCCAGCGCTCCGTCAATATAGAGTTTAACTGCACTCACATCCAGTCTGTCAGAGCGGTAAGGTTTCGTAAAACGAGTGAAATTTTCTTCTGAGGGATTCATCCATACATCTGTCCTTATTTTCAGACTTCCCGACTTGATCAGTGAATCCAGCAGCAGGATCTGTCTCAGGGGAAGCCCGGCGTCTGAGACCGATCCCAGGCCCATGGAAAAACAAAGCTCCTGGGCTTCGAGGATGCAGTCTGCCAGCACCTGGTCCTTCATGGGAGGAATTTGGGCGTTGATCCTTTCGTATGTGTTCTCCAGAAAAATGCCTGAAAACCTGCCATTTTCACCAATCAGTGCTTCTCCGGCAGGTATGGAGGGATCTCCGGGTTGCAGTCCCGACATGTCTATGGCGCGATCGTTTACCCACAGGGCATGAAAATCTACCCGGCGCAGATACACCGGAATGTCTGGGAAGGCGTTGTTCAAGGCCTCGTTGTCCGGGAGGGACTTGTTTTTCCATATAGTCTGATCCCATCCGTCACCCACAAGAAAATCCGGTTGGAACAGGTCGTAATGTTTCTTTAGTCGTTCAACGACCTCACTGACAGAAGCTGCGCCACGCAGGTCCACGTAACGCAATCCCTGCGCAACCTGAAATAAATGGCTGTGTGCATCGTTGAAAGCAGGATATACAGGTGCTCCCTGAAGGTCCAGTTGTGTGCGTCCCCTGAAGCGTGCCCCGATTTCTTCCGTTGTTCCTGTTGCTATGAAAATGCCCCGGTCGACCGCAAATGCTTCACATACGGAGAAAGAGTCGTCTACTGTGTAGACTTTGGCGTTGAATACCACAAGGTCCACGGTTTTAAGCGTACATGACCCGGGAACAAGGAGTGTCATTCCCATAACGAATAAAAGAGTAATATGATGCTTCATTTCAGATCTGTTTTCTCAGGCGGGCAATAGGTATATTGAGCTGTTCACGGTATTTGGCAACGGTTCTGCGGGCTACTTTGTAGCCAATTTCATTCAGTCTGGCCACAAGTTCTTCGTCTGTCAGGGGTTTCCGCTTGTCTTCCGTGTCAATACTTGCTGCCAGGATGTTCTTGATCTCCCTGGTTGAGACTTCTTCTCCGGATTCTGTCATAAGTCCTTCAGAGAAAAAGTATTTCAGTGAATAGATCCCGAAATGGGTTTGAATGTATTTGGAATTTACCACCCTGGATATGGTAGAAATATCGAGTCCGGTTTTTTCGGCAATATTTTTGAGTACCATGGGTCTGAGTTTTGTCTCGTCTCCTTCTGCAAAGTACTCACTTTGAAATTCCAGGATCGCCTTCATGGTGTTCAGCAATGTGTTCTGACGTTGTTTCAGGGCTTCAATAAACCATTTGGCAGAATCGAGTTTCTGCTTGACAAATGTGGCAGCCTCCTTACTTTCACGGGAACTTTTGTCTGCTGCCTTCAGAAGCATATCAGCATAACGCTTGTTGATCCTGAGTTCAGGTACGGAAAACCTGGGCAGAGACAACACGGGTTCCCCGTCTTTCATTTCCAGAAGAAAATCGGGAACCACCTGCTGGGCCCTGTCCGTATAGGAGTCGTCTACATTCCCTCCGGGCCGGGGATTCAGCTTAAGGATTTCTTCTATGGCTTCTTTCAGATCTTCTTCCGTAATACCGAGTCGCGTAATGATCTTGTCGTAATGCTTTTTGGTAAACTCATTGAAATGTTTATCCAGGATGATACCGGCTATTTCAACGGCGGGTTTGGACTCTTTGGCACGAATCTGCAGGAGAAGGCATTCCCTTAAGTCCCGCGCGCCTACACCCGGGGGATCAAATTCCTGAATAATGGCAAGGGCTTGTTCAATTTCTTCCTTTTTTGCCTCCACTCCAAGTCGGAAGGCCATGTCGTCACTCAGGGTTTCGATGTCTCTTCTCAGGTATCCGTCATCATCAAGACTCCCTATGACAAACAGGGCGATGTTGCGTTCCTGCTCGGAAAGAGTACGAAAACCAAGTTGTGCTTCCAGGTGTTGGTGAAAACTTTCCTTAACGGAAAAAGTGGGAAAATCCTTCTTGATGTCTCTTGACTGGTTGTTCGCGTATAATTTGTATGAAGGGATGGAATCGTCGTGGCCATAGTAATCACTCAGGGAAAGTTCACTTCCGCTTTCGGATTCTTCTTCGCTTTCTTTTGTTTCCAGCACAGGATTCTCCTCCAGCTCTTTCCTGACCCTTTGGTCAAGTTCGAGGGCAGGAAGCTCCAGCAGCTTGATGGTCTGTATCTGCAGGGGGGACAATTTTTGTTTCAGCTGCAGCTTCTGTTGTAGTGACTGGGATAACATTCAAAATTCAGTTGCTTGGTGCAAAGATACACAATTGCATTCTTTTAGATAACTTTGCCCCAATAAAACTTGTACGCAGTCCTATGGAACCCATTATCCCTCCGGTCCCCAAACATTTACTGGAACAAGAATTGACCAAGGAACGGCTGGTCAGGTATTCTTCCCGTGGCGAAAACAGATTGTACGATATCAACGCTCATGAAGCTCCCAACACCATGAGAGAGATCGGCAGGCTGCGCGAGATCGCTTTCCGTGTGGCCGGAGGGGGAACCGGCCTTGCCTCGGACATCGATCATTATGACGTTCATCCCGAGGCTCCCTACCGTCAGCTTGTCGTCTGGGATCCCAAGCGGAAAGAGATCCTGGGCGGATACCGGTACATCATCGGGGCAGGGATACTGCCGGAAAACCTGGCCACACATCCGATTTTTAATTTTTCGGAAACCTTTATCCGGGAGTACCTCCCTTTTACCATTGAGTTGGGGCGTTCCTTTGTACAGCCCAACTATCAGAATTCCAATGAAAACCGTTCGGGACTTTACGCTCTTGACAACCTGTGGGATGGCCTGGGTGCCCTGATTGTACGTTATCCGTGCATGAAATATTTCTTCGGGAAAGTAACCATGTACCGTTCTTATAACAAACAGGCCAGGAATTGTCTGTTGTATTTTCTGAACAAATATTTCCCGGATCCCGAACTTCTGGTTACCGCAAAAAGTCCTCTGGACTACAATGCGGGAAATCCTTATTACGGGGAAATTTTTAAAAACGGCCAGTACGAAGAAGATTACAGGGCGCTTGTCCGGGAGATCCGTGCTTGCGGTGAAAGGATCCCGCCGCTGATCAATTCCTATATGAGAATATCACCCAACATGCGTGTATTCGGGACCACATTGAATGCCCATTTCGGAGATGTTGAAGAGACAGGTATTCTCATTACGATCAAGGACATGTATCCCGACAGGGTGGGACGTCACATGAATTCGCTCAGGAATTTTGCGGAAAAGGTGAGGCTTAAGTGGTGGCACAGGGACCCTGTTACCGATAAAAACTGCGATCAGAGTGTCGGATAAGCGATCGTTTCACGGGTAATGAAAGCCTGGGGATATGTTCTCCTGATTCCGTTCATAAAACGAATGGCGTCACTTTTTGTCCGAAAATCTCCCACAGTCACTTTAAAATACGGATTTTCGTAGACTCTGTAAACAGGTATGCCGGGGTGAATTTCAGAGAATTGCATAACAATTTCTTCCGATTCTGACCGTGCTGTTTGTTTGTTGTCAAAAAAAATTCTGACCCTGAATCCCTGCATTTTTCCGGAAGTGAGACGGTTGGTTTCCACCAGCCTGTTTAACCTGATCGCCACAGAGTCGGACTGGATGATCTCTACGCGGTTCCCGTATGGCCCCGGTTTTCTGAAATGGTCAAAAACATTGTACTGCGTGTACAAAGAGTCCGGTTGCCGGGCATTCACGCGGAGCGAAAACACGGCGTTCATCAGAATGGCCAGGAAGAGATAAACGGCTATTCTTTTCATAGGTTAAGGAATTTTTTTGCGGCTATGTTATTGAAATGCATTTTTTTTCTGATGCCTCCGCTCCTGAACGTGGCATCAATATCGAGCACGACATGATCCAGCAGGGTCTCGTCCAGGTCAACTGTCCCCGAAAGAAGTACAGATAAGTCGCTGATCTTTAATGATAAAACTCCTTCGCTCGTGGATACTTCCCGGGGGGTAAAGACCATCGCCGAATCCAGATAAAACTGGGCAACAGGTTTGTCTTTGAGTTTCAGAACGCCTTCCATCCCGGTAAGTTGTACCCGCCCCCCCGTGGGGTTGTTCAGGGTAGCACTGATTTTCATGCGTGCAGTAGACAGGCTGGTCATGTTGAATTGCCTGATGGCAAAGTTCTCAATGGAAATCTCCCTGTAATGGTTGCAGCCGGTGATTGTCAGAACGGCCAGTATGTATAGGACAGCACTTTTTCTGTTCATGTTGCAAAGGTATACATTTAGGGTGAATATGCTATATTTGTGCCATGATTCCTTTTTACGTCGAAACATATGGCTGCCAAATGAATGTAAGTGATTCCGAGGTGGTAGCCAGACTCCTTTCAGATCACGGATACAGGCCCTGTGACCTTCCGGAAGATGCCCGGGTCATACTGGTCAATACCTGTTCGATCAGGGAAAATGCCGAAAAACGAGTGATGGCACGGCTGGACTATTTTGGTCTGATGAAACGGCAGGACCCGCAGTTAAAGGTGGGAATCCTGGGATGCATGGCCACACGGCTCAAAGAAGCATTGTTGGAACACCCTGCAGTCGATTTTGTTGCAGGTCCGGACAGTTACAGGCACCTGCCCGGGATGCTCGGCCCGTCACCAACGGCTCCGGTACAGGTAAAGCTTTCTGCCACAGAAACCTATGCTGATATTAAGCCTTACAGGGAACTGAGCCGCGGAGTTACTTCTTTTGTTACCATCATGCGCGGATGCAACAACATGTGTGCTTACTGCATCGTTCCATACGTTCGCGGCAGGGAAAGAAGCCGTGATCCCCTTTCCGTTGAAGAGGAGGTCAGAGACCTTTTTGCCGGTGGGTTCCGCGAAGTGACATTATTGGGGCAAAATGTGAATTCTTACCACTGGAAGCCCGGGGACAGTACGGCTCCGGTGACCTTTGCACAATTACTGGAAAGGGTGGCAGGGATATCCTCTTTGTTAAGGGTGCGGTATACCACTTCGCATCCCAAGGACATGCAGGATGACGTGTTGCGGGCCATGGCCCGTTATCCTAACATATGCAAGCATATTCATCTGCCGGTACAAAGCGGAAGCAATCAGATGCTAAAAAAAATGAACCGCGGGTATACACGGGAAGATTACCTGGAAAGGATAGCCTCCATTCGCCGCATTCTGCCGGGATGCAGCATTTCCTCGGACATTATTGCCGGGTTTTGCGATGAAACCCCGGAAGATCATGCGCAGACGCTTTCCCTTATGAAAGAAGCCCGTTTTGATCAGGCATTCATGTTCCATTATTCACAACGTCCCAACACACTGGCCGCCCGTCACTATCAGGACAATGTGCCCGAAGATGTGAAGATCGGCCGATTGAATGAGATCATTGCCTTGCAGAACCTTTTATCGCTGGAAAGCAACCGTGCCGATGTGGATAAGGAATTTGAAGTGCTTGTGGAAGGTGTTTCCAAACGTTCCCGGGAAGATTATTTTGGACGTACCGGGACCAACAAGGTCTGTGTATTTCCCCACGGGAACAGTACCGTTGGGAATTATGTCCGGGTAAAAGTGAAATCCTGTACCGCAGCTACTCTCAAAGCAGAGATCATCACAGAAAACAATAGATCATGACAAAAATCAGAACTACGTACATTGGAGACCTCCATGTTCAAGCCATTCATCTCGATTCCGGATCGCTCATTGAAACAGATGCTCCCGTTGACAACCAGGGAAAAGGAGAACTTTTTTCACCCACCGATCTTTTTGCCACCTCACTGGCCGCCTGCATGATTACCATCATGGGCATCTCGGCCCGCAACTACGGCTTTGCACTTGAAGGAGCCTATGCCGAGGTGGAGAAGGTCATGGCCTCTTCTCCCCGCAGGGTGGCCGAGATCATCGTGGATCTGCATTTCCCCGACGGCAAATCTTACAGTGAACGCGAAAGAAAGCTCATTGAGGCAGCGGCAAAAGCCTGTCCAGTCGCCAACTCACTCCATCCGGACCTGAAAAAAACCCTGCGGTTTCATTACTAAAAAAAAATAACTACATTTGCTGCCCCCGTTTACCAAAAAATTGCCCGGATGGCGGAATCGGTAGACGCGCTGGTCTCAAACACCAGTGGCCGCAAGGCTGTGCCGGTTCGACCCCGGCTCCGGGTACAAGAAAAAGCAGGCAGGGAAGCCTGCTTTTTTTGTGCCCGGTCGTTTACCACTGGTCGTGGGAAGCTCCCTTTCTTTATTCCTCTCCCTTCGCCCCCCACAGCGCACCGCGAAGGGGCGGGTCGCTTCGCCCCGCATTTTTGGAAGACCTGCAATTTTTGGCAACTCCTCCTCATTTAGGCCGGTTTTTGAGGACGAACCTGCATTTTTTGGCAACTCATCCTCAAAAACGCCCCTTTTTGAGGACGAACGGTTGTTTTTTGGCAACTCATCCTCAAAAACGCCCCTTTTTGAGGACGAACCTGCAGTTTTCGGCAACTCATCCTCAAAAACGCCCCTTTTTGAGGACGAACGGTTGTTTTTTGGCAACTCATCCTCATTAAGGCCGGTTTTTGAGGACGAACCTGCAGTTTTCGGCAACTCCTCCTCAAAAACGCCCCTTTTTGAGGACGAACCTGCATTTTTTGGCAACTCATCCTCAAAAACGCCCCTTTTTGAGGACGAACGGTTGTTTTTTGGCAACTCCTCCTCAAAAACGCCCCTTTTTGAGGAGGAACGGTTGTTTTTT
>Ga0265294_10003156_pt1 | contig 21246 bp, 16 predicted proteins | sample MunlanPumphouse3_FD_192504 | JGI IMG/M metagenome (GOLD analysis project Ga0265294, IMG submission 192504) | Groundwater microbial communities from a municipal landfill in Southern Ontario, Canada - Pumphouse #3 | ecosystem: Environmental > Aquatic > Deep subsurface > Groundwater | place...
TTAGTTACAAATGGATAACAGCCAATTATTTAAAGGCGTAGAAGGAGCAATCTTCGATTTAGATGGAACCTTAGTGGATTCCTTAAGCGTTTGGCATGATATCGATATCGACTTCTTTAAGAAGCATAACATGGATGTTCCGCAAGACTATTTTGTTAATATCGGCCATATGAGCTTTATGGAAATGGCTAAATATACTCAGGAAAGATTTTCCTTTAAAGAATCGCCTAAAGAAATAGCTGATTACTGGGTAAAGCAGTCAGAAGTAGCTTATGCCACTAAAGTAACAGCTAAGCCCTATGCTAAAGACATGCTGAAGTACTTAAAGGAAGTAAAGCATCTACCAATTTCTTTAGCTACCTCCAATAGAAAAGAACTCTATGAGCCTTGCTTAAAGAATCTAGGTATGTTTCAGTACTTCGATTACTTTATGAATGTTAATGATATCAACTCTTCTAAAAGTGAACCGAAGATCTATTTAAACTTAGCTACCATCATGAAATCGGATCCAAAAGATACCTTAGTCTTTGAAGATATCCTCACTGCCTGTAAGACTGCCTATCAGGCTGGCTTTAGAACAGTCGGAGTATTTGATCAAAGCAGTAAGAAGAACGAAGGACTCATAAAAGAGAACTCTACCCGCTATATTCTTTCTTTTAAAGAACTTCTTAATTAGTCAAATCGTAGTTTAAATACAACAAATCAGAGTGGTAAAACCACTCTTTTTGTTCTCTTTCTATTGTTACTTAACCTATTTATTATTAGAATAATAGAGATTTAATTAGGAGAGTAATTCGCTTTGCCTACTCGTCAACACGTTAGGTCATTGACCTAGCCGGGTAGACAACCACATTCATGGTGGAAATGAGACCTGTTAAAGGAAAGGATTACCTTATATGAAGAAGAATGAAGTCTCCGAAAAGAAGCCACAGGAAGTCTATCCTGCTCATGCCAAAACCCCTAAAGAGGTTTGGGAGCATTATCAGACTGATCCTGATAATGGCTTAACTCCAGATGAAGCTAAAAAGAGATTAGAAGAATACGGACCTAATAAACTCCAGGAAGCTAAGAACTCACCTTTTATTATTAAGTTCCTTAAGCAGTTTACCGATCCGATGGTCATCGTCCTTTTAATTGCAGCTTTAATCTCCTTAGCTATCTTTATTGTCAACAAGACTAGAGGAGAAGCCGCTGATGAATGGATCGACTGTATTGTCATATTAGCTATTGTTATTGTTAATGCTCTAATTGGTTCTATCCAGGAACAGAAAGCTGAGCAATCACTAGAAGCCTTGAAGAAACTCTCTACTCCGACCTGCACTGTAAAACGAGGCGGTAAGATAGCTTCCATTAAAGCCGAAGATGTCGTACCTGGTGACTTAGTAGTCTTAGAGGAAGGTGATATCATCCCCGCAGATGTAAGATTAATCACTTCTGTTGATATGAAGTCTGATGAATCTTCTCTGACTGGTGAATCAGTACCAGCTGAGAAATCATCTAAGGGTGTCTTACCTATAGATACCGTCCCTGCTGATAAATCCAACATTGGACATATGAGCTGCCCAATTAGTTATGGTAGAGGTACCGGTATTGTTATTGCTACCGGTATGAATACCGAAGTCGGTAAGATTGCTACTATGCTTACTACTGCTGAAGATGAACAGACTCCTTTACAGAAGAAGCTTGCTATCTTATCCAAGCAGTTAGGCTTAATCTGTCTATTCATTGTCATTGCTACCTTTGTCGTTGGTATGATCTGGGCCTGTATTAAGATTGGCCTCTCCGCCAGCCCTGATTGGTCAAAATTAGGAACTGAGACTCTTACCTTATTTGAATCAGCTATTGCTTTAGCTGTAGCTGCTATACCTGAAGGCTTACCGGCAATTGTTACAATTGCTCTAGCTTTAGGTGTCGGTAAGATGGTCAAAGTAAATACTATTGTTAGAAAGTTACCTTCAGTTGAAACCTTAGGATCAGTAACAGTAGTCTGTTCTGATAAGACTGGTACTCTTACTCAGAATAGAATGACCGTTAAGAAAGTCTACATTAACGGAACTACCTATGATGCCGATAAAGCCGTTAAACCTGAATTCTTAGCTACCGGTATGATGCTTTGCTCCAATGCTTCTATCAATGGTGATAGATACGGAGATCCTACTGAGATTGCCTTACTTGATTATGCTTTAACCTTAGGTATCGAAAAAGAGAAGACTGAAGAAAGTTCACAACCTCGTATTGATGAATTACCTTTTGATTCAGTCAGAAAGATGATGTCTACTGAACATCAGTTGACTGACGGCAAGAAGATCATCTACACCAAAGGTGCTCTTGATTCTATCCTTAAGCATGTTGACTCGATTGATATCAACGGTGTAGTAAGACCTATCACTAAAGAAGATATCGATGCTATTAACTTAGCTGCCTCCAATATGGCAAAAGAAGCCTATAGAGTCTTAGCCTTTGCCTACAAGTATCAGAATGAAAGAGATGAGCGCCCTGAAGAAGAGCACTTAATCTATTCAGGCATGGTCGGTATGATCGATCCTGAAAGAAAAGAAGCTAAGCCGGCTGTTGAAAAGCTTAGAAATGCTGGTATCAGGACTGTCATGATCACAGGTGATCATAAAGATACGGCCTTCGCTATTGCGAAGAACTTAGGTATTGCTGATGATCCTAATCAGTGCATCAGCGGTGATGAATTAAATGATATGACTCCTGAGCAGTTACAGGAAACCGTCAAGACTGTCAGAGTCTTTGCTAGAGTCTCTCCTGAAAACAAGGTTCAGATCGTCAAAGCCTTAAAAGCCAATGGCAATATTGTCTCTATGACTGGTGATGGCGTTAATGATGCCCCCTCTCTTAGAGCTGCCGATATCGGTATTGCTATGGGTATCACTGGCACCGATGTTGCAAAGTCGGCTGCTGATATGGTCTTAACTGATGATAACTTTGCTTCCATTGAGAAAGCTGTTGAGGAGGGAAGAGGTATCTACGCTAACGTCAAGAAAGCTATCCTCTACCTCTTATCTTCAAACTTTGGTGAAGTCATGGTGATGTTCATCACTTTACTCTTAGGCTGGCCTTTACCTCTTGCTACTCTTCATATTCTCTGGATCAACTTAATCACTGATTCCTTACCTGCTATTGCCTTAAGTATGGACGATAAAGAAAAAGATATTATGAAGCAGAAACCAAGGAATCCAAAAGACGGAATCTTCTCGCATGGTGCCTTTGGTTTCACCATCGGATATGGTGTCGTCATCTTCGTTATTACGACAATCGCCTTCTTATTACCAGTATTTGAACATATGGGTGCCATTAGTTCCTGGGATTGGAGCTGGGATGGATTAGTCAGATGCATGAACTCTCAGGATATCGATGGAAACTTCGTTGGCGTCAAATACGTCAATGGTCAGTACATTACTCAAGTCTTTGAATCCGAAGCTGCTCTTGATGCCGTTCAGTTCACTGAAGGCTACCTTAATGTCCATGAACAGGCTCAGACATTCGCCTTCACAGTCTTAGCTATGTCTCAGGTCTTCCATATGGTTGGTATGACTGATATCAAGCATTCCTTCATCAACGTCTTCAGAAGCAAGAACTGGATGCTATTAGTTGCCTTTGTCGCTGGCTTTGGCTTACAGGTCTTAGTCACCGAAGTCAATCCTTTTGCTCTGGTCTTTGGAACTACTAAGCTCCAAGGTATCGAATGGTTAGAGCTGATTGGCTTAGCTATTGTTCCTCTTGTCGTCCACGAAATCTTAGCCCCTGTCTTCAGAAAGAAAAACGTTCAGATTATCTAGCTAACTAAAAACAACTGAGCGCCTGATTATTCAAGCGCTCTTTTAATTTTTGGCTTATTCCTTTTTTCTTAATGAAACCTTAAATTCTTGGGGGTATAATAACCCTATATAGAAAGGGAAACTTATGTTATGGAAAACGATTATATAATTACTACCGATAACTTAACTAAGGCCTATAACAAGTCTTTAGCTCTTGATCGAGTCTCTATTGGTATCCATAAAGGTGAGATTCTAGGCTTAGTTGGTAAAAACGGTGCGGGTAAGACTACTCTTATTAGAATCCTTTCTGGTATTGTAAAACCAACTAGCGGAACTTTTTCTCTCTTTGGAGACAAGGATCCTAAGCATTTACCAAGTCTCTTAAAGAATGCTAGCTGCATGATTGAACATCCAGCTTTATATGATGAATTATCCGGTAAAGACAATCTAATAGCTACCTGTCTTATTAAAGGAATGGATAAGGAAGTAAAGAGCGGATACATCCAAGATAGACTTAACTTTGTCGGCTTAGGTGCTTTATATAACAGCACTAAGAAAGTCAAAGACTATTCTTTAGGTATGAAGCAAAGATTAGGCATTGCTATGGCTACAATCGGTGATCCTAAATTGATGATGCTTGATGAACCTACTAATGGACTAGATCCACAAGGCATTAAAGAAATCAGAGACTTATTAGTTAACTTAAATAAAGAAAAAGGTGTCACTATCTTAATCTCCAGCCATATTCTTCCGGAATTATCTAAGTTTGCTACTTCTTATGCCTTTATCGATAAAGGCCATATCTTAAAATCGATTTCAGAATTTGAACTAGAAAAAGAAGTCGGTAAAGATTTAATGATTCAAACTAATGATAATGCTAAGGCTTTCTCTCTCTTATCTTCTAAAGGCTATAGTGTCACTAACGATGGAGTCATCTACATTAAGAAAGTTGATGATTCAGCTGCTGTTCTGAATATTCTCAATACTAATCATTTAACGATTAATTTCTTTAAAGAGAAAGACAACACCCTTGAAGACTACTATATGAATCTTTTAGGAGGCAACAAGAATGTTTAAGCTCTTTAAATCATATTGGTTCCGTCTTAAACGCTTCCCCTTCTTCTGGGTTGCTATTGGCATAGTGGCTTTTGTCGCCATTGCCTGTGTCAGTATTGCGACTACCATTTCCTATTATTCTTACACTCAGACTCAAAGCATAGGAGAGGCTTATACCTCTTCAATCTCATTAACTTACTTAAGCTACCAGTTCTTAACCCCTAACTCGCTAGTTCCAATCCTAGTATTACTAGTTATTGCTATCTTCTTCTTAAGAGATGTTCAGCATGGCGTCTATCGAAATCAGTTATTATCTGGATTCTCAAGGACTCAAGTCTACTTAGGAACTATTCTCTTCTCTTACTTTATCTTCTTGACTATCTTTGCTGCCTTCTTGATTCCTTTCTATGTAGTAGGTGCCTGTATGCCTAGGAACTTGTTACCAATTTCTATCCTAGACGGACAGACTTCTGCTTTAAGTTATCTAATAATCTTAATTTCTGATTTAGCACTACCTGTCATCTTAGATAGTGTTATCTTGATGACACAAAATAGAGGAGCCAGTATTGGTATCTTCTTTGGTATCTATTTCTTAGTCTCCATGATTGGATTAATCACTACTTTCAGCAGCGTGTACGGCTATTATCAGTTAGCCGAATTCTTTACTAATTACCAAATATCAAAGGCTTCCTCAATCGTTCCTAACTTTGATACAGCCATTAAAATAGAATTAGTTGATGGAGTTTATCAATCCTCTTCAGTCACTGGAAGAACTATACCTTTAATTCTAAAAACTGTCTTCACTAAAGTCTTCTATATGGCTGCCTTTGGAGTAGTAGGCGGTGTTGTCTATAATAGAAGAAGCTTACGCTAATCAGTTAGTCTTCTTGCTGATTTTAAAGATAGCAATTTGCTCTAAGTTTAGAAGGAACAGAACGATAAAGCCGAAGAGGAAACTCTCCGGCATATTTTTTTTCATCTCTTTTAGTTTGAAGTTCTTAAAGGTCTTCAGCAAATAAGTCTCATACTTTAGTTTGCTGCCATCTTGAAGATTATTGATAGCTTTAACAATAAACCTATTATCTAAAGAGAACGCATACTCTAAAGCTTCTTTAGCATAGAAAAGGAAATCAGCTCTTAGGTAAGAGTTAGTATATAAAGAAATAAAGTGATTAACATAACTAGAATAAGTAATCGGATTAGGTAAGAAAACTTCTTTAATGACACCGCTTGGATCATCAGAAATGGCGGCTGTCCTCTTTTCAGCAAAGTTAGCAGCATATTCAATTTCTTTAGAAAGAGCGACATGATCAAACATCCTCTCATCCATTAAGTTAGTGCCAGTAGCAATAAAGAAGCCTTCTCTTAAAGCCTCATTGTTAAGCTGAGTTGAATGGAAGTAATGAGAGAAATCAGGTTTAATCGTTCTTAAAGTATCAAAATAAGAAGGCAAGTCCTTCAAAGAGAAGGTTTGAGAAACACTAAAGCCAAAGATCTTCTTAATCTCCTTCATTGATGGATGCTTCTTAGCAACCAAAGTCCGATAGAACCTTTCCTGATAACAGACCGGTAATCCTAAAGCCGCACTCTCCTTACGGGCTCTTTCTTTCTTGTTGCTAATCTTGGAGTACTTGTTAGAAACGGCGCTTAAGGCAAAAAGGAAAGCTTCCTGATCTTCTTTAAGCAAGTAGAAAGAAATCAGTTTCTTAGTATCAGAGAACGCAAAGAAATTAGGTCCAGGAGAGACATTCATCCTGGCATCATTAATCAAATGAGGATAACTAACTAAGTAATGCCTACTCTTATCCTCATCATTGAAGAAAGAATGATAAGTCATCTGGAAGAAAGAGCGATTAAGATGTCCAGCATAGCTGCTAGCTAACTCTGAAACATCATTCTCAAAGACTGTCTTCTTTTTAGAGAAGACATCCTTATAGCCATAGACATAATCTAAGAAAGTTGAACGGAAAGTATCATCATCCATATCTAAGATCCTAGAAATACTCTTTGCTGATACGCTATTGTTAGTATTATCTAAGGATTTCTCAAAATTAATCTTAATGAAATCAGGTGAGAAATATAGTCTTAAATCCTCATCAGCTTTTTCTCTTAGAGAATAGAAAGGACGGTTAGTATTCTCTTTGCCTAAGATATAGACGCCTTTCCTTAAAGACTGTCTAAAAACCATAGGCATAGCTAAAGAAGGATCATTCCTAATAACACTGACATGGTCTTTTTGGTTAGCAATGGAAATCTTAGGTTTAAAATTCAATTGAGAAATAATGTCTTTGTTTAGATCAAGACCTAAAATAACTTCCTGAGGAATACCTAAGAAGACTGCTTCAACGGAATAGTCCTTACAGGTTGGGAATTCAAAACGATAAAGGTATTCGTTCCCATAAAGAGAAACTAGATACAAGAAGGACTGACTAGATAAGAAGAATCGACGGAAGATCTTATGAAGATTATTTAAAGCTTCTTCATCATCACTATCAAAATAGAACTGATTATCTTTATCTAAGTAAGCAATAAAAAGACGTCCTTTATAGACATTAGTAATAGGAAGATAAGGATCAGTAAAGTTCTCTCCCTGTGATACTAAAGAGAAAACACCTTTTTCCTGTCTTTTAACAAGACTATCAAAATACTTGCTAGCTTCAGAAGAGAACAAATAATTGAAAGAACTAGAAATCAATAACTGGAAAGTCAAAGAATCAATACTTGAATCAGCTCCAATAACTAGACTTGTGGCTTCAGTTGAGTTATAGCCTTCATTTAAAAGAGAGAAATACTTCTTAACAGTCAATAGCTTCCCTTCATGGTCATCATAATTGACAAAGGCTCTTAGAACAGAAAGGCTATTCAAAGAAATAGCGATATTGTAAGTCGTCTTTTCTAAATCATCTAAGCATTCTTTAAAGGTCTCTGTATCCCCGGAAGTGAAAAGATTGATCTTTTCATCATTCCCATTAAAATAAAGGAAATATGGGCAGTCATCCGGTAAATCAAAGAAATCATTAAAGGCGTTAATAAATAAGCCTCGATCACCTAAGCCTAAGATATAATTAAAAATCTGCTTAGTATCATTGCTAGGAGAATAGATAGTGCCATTAGACTGAGCAAAAGAAAGGACAATACCATTTTCTCTAAAAGTCAGATTTTCATTGAAAGTAAGAAGGTTAACAAAGTGTTCGGCATCGCCGTTTTCAAAATCATAGAACTTAGTAGCTAGATAAGCCGGATAAGGCATACCCATTAACTTAATAAAAATAGAAGGAACAAAAGCTAAATCAGGATGCTTTAAGAAGTAATTCTTAGTAGCTATATAACTATTCTTAATTCTTTCTTTATCTAAAAGACAGCAAGTATAGGATTGAGGATCAAGAGTTTCAGTTACTTCCTCACCCTGTTTACTAAAGTGACGGAAATCAGAAGAGACCATATCAAAATTAACACCGTAATAGATAAAGCGAGGGTTGATATTGATTGACTGTAAATCATGAGTTAAGACAGTATTAGGTAAAAGATTCTTGGAATTATAGTGCTTAACAAAGAAATCATTAATCAAGCCTTTGATGATAGCATAGAAGTAAGAAACTAGGGCATTCTTAGCACTCTGATAGGCAGGATTATTCTCATTAGCAGTATCATTTTTAAAAGCAAAGTCAGCTTTCTGAGTAAGTGTCATATCATTGATAGGACGATAGAATTTTAAATAGCCATCCTTATCAATATTAAGAAGCTTTTCCCCAAAGTCTATTAAAAGCTTATCACCGGTTTCATTTTCTTTTTTGTAGCGTTCAGGAATTTTCTCTTCATCAACATAGATAGGAAATAAAGAGCCTTCATCAATGTCTCCACCCATAACCATTCTTTCAGGATTCTGAAAGAAGAAACCATTCTCAATCAAGTAATTGATAACGCCAATAATAGCAAAATGATTAGAAGTCAAGACATCAGAATTTAAGTCCTTGATTTCGCCATAGCCTTTAAAAAGTCCATCTTCAAAACTAATACGGGAAATAATCTCATCAGGAGTTAAAGGCAAGGACTTAGAAGTCTTATCCTTCTTAACCATCACTTCTAAAGGTAAGCCTAAGACCTGGAAAAGAACTTCTGATGAAGAGGAGCTTTCTAAAGTCATTCCTAAAGGAGAACTAAAAACCGGGTATTTAGTTTTAGATATATAAAGATCAAAGAAACGGATTCTTTCTAATAGGGAGGCTTTATTCTCAATGGCCATATGATAATCACCATTGCCATTAGTGTAGACATCATAAAAGGCTCCGCTTAATTCATAGCGGTATTTCGTATCATAAGATAAAGCCTTATCTTCTTTAAATAATTCCGGACTATATTCCATATGCTTTTATCTTCCTACCCTGGCTTCCTCTAAGACAAACTGCTCAATGAACTTCTCCAGTAGATAGGTTAAGAATCCTAAGATAGTTTGAGCTGTAACAGAAAGGAATTCCTTCCTTACTCGATTAATCTGAGGGAAATAAGTTAATACCATCTCTTTAATAGTACTATCCTGACCTAAATTTGTTAAGAAGCCAAAGAAGACCTCTTTATTAGTAGAGTAAGTATCAAGAATCACACCGGTTGCATAAGCTAAGGCTTCCTGTTTATCAGGAAGCAGTTTGCCAAAGTCAAAAAGATCCTCTTTAAGTTTGTCCTTATCCATCGTTAAGAAGGAATAGAAACAGTCAGCAGGAACCTTTGAGGCAAAAAGAATAGAAGGCAACTTAAAGTCATCATTGCCGGCTAAATTATAGGAATAGTTAGGATCAAAAGAAACATCCGATAATTCTTCATAATACATTACTAAAATACCTTGATGAGCTAAAGAATTATTAGCAAAGGAATAATCAGCTTCCTTATCATCCTTGAAGGGGTAGGCCTTTCCAAAAGGAAACGCATAGGCAGAATGATTGATGTTAGTGCAGCGTCTACAAATGGCTTCCCTAAATTCAAAGCGGGAAACTAGATCATCAATAGAGCCTAAAGAAAGATCATAGTCAGCAAACTTGGCTACCACCCTGAAAGGTAAGCCTGCTACTCCTAGAATTATTGGGGTTTCAATCTGTTTATCAATCTGGTGAGCTTCCGAATTATTAAAAATCTTCTTTAAAAGATCAACCATCGGCTTATGGTCGCATTCGCAGAAATAGAACTTGTCCGATATAGAGTCATTAGCATAAGCATTAAAGACTCTCCCTAAATGGATATAAGGATAAGGAAGACGGGGATTATAGTCTAGATTAAGAGAAATCATCTGATTCAAGGAAGGAATCTCATCTCTTGATACATATAAGGCATAACCTATTTCAATCATCTTATAGATATCATAAAGTCTAATAAAAACACCTTGGTTCTTATAAATCAGAGGATATAAGTCAGGGGTGCAGTCAAAAAGCAGTTTCTTAATGGTATCAATACCTAAATTAAGGAATGAAGTGATCTTAGCAGCAAAATCAATATAGGAGACATCGGAAGGGAAGAAGCAAGATAACATAGCGACAATCGTTCCTTTAGTGACATCAATATAGGGAAGCAAGATCGGATCTACTCTCTTTCTATCAAAGAAAAGAACAGCTTTATAAGTGCTATCTTTTAAGCTATCAACAAGACTGTCAACTGAAAAGAAGTTCTCCATATCTAGCTTATTGAAATAGACACCTTTTTTAGAGGAAATAGCTCTGATGTAAGTAGAGAACATATTGTAAGACTCAAATTTATCCTCATCTAAGGATTCATAGTAGCTAGGTGAACTATGTCGGCATAAATGGCAAATATCATCCTTAAAAGGAATCTGAGGAAGAATAGATTTATCAGGATTAATCAAAGAATTGATGTTATCAGGTAAACCTAAGTTAGTCAGAATATAAACATTGCGCTCATAGATGCTAGTACGATTCTTATGTTTTCTTTCACTTTCATAATCAAAAAGGCTTCCATAATACTCAATTCTGCTGACAATCGCTTCGCTTTCTGATGAGCAAATAAAGGGAGTCGAGAAATAGCTTTCCCTGAAGGAATAACATAAAAGACCAAAGGTGACATACGGATAAGGAAGGTTAGGCTCATAAGTCTCATTCATCTTCGGTAAGCCATCTAAAGCCACTAAGGACCTAGTATCAGAACTATTAATAGCCTTTAGACGGTATTCTCTTTCGACAATCAGGAAGGGATAAGAAAGCAGATAGAAGAAGAAATCAATTAAGTAAGGCTTAGAAAGACTTTGTAAGTCTAACTGCTTGCAAAGGCCATCAATAGCTTCAACAATATTCTTCTCTTCCTTAAAGGAATCAAAGAAAAGAGTAATAGCAGAATTGTTTGATTTCTCATCCAGGCTCTTAAGAGCTTCTCTGATCTCTTTTTCCTGAGGATTGTCAGCTAAAGAATAGCTAGGCAAGATGTCATTAAAAAGGCTAAGATCCTGAATATCAAACATCTTTACTAGAAGAGGATCTCTTCTAGCCTTTCTGATATTCACTTTAATTAAAGATTGAGGATCCTTACTGAGAAGAGGAATCGAAGAATTAATTTCAATGCCTTCTTCTTTTAGCTTCCTATCGAAGAATACAAAACGATGTTCTTTCTCTTTTTCAAGATAAGAATAGAACATATCAAATCTCTTAGCTGATAAATAAGAGATTGTATCAGTGATGCCTTCTTCAAAAGGTAAGGACTTTAAGATACCATTGACTGTTAAATTATCTAAAGAAGAAACATATTTAAAGCCGGGAAATGGTAAACCTAACTTGCTATAGAAAGAAAGCGGGGTATCATCATCTTCTAATTCATTCTGAATGATAGTCTTGATTCTGGATTTATCTAAAATATTAAAAAACCAGTTCTTCTTATCATAGGAATACATATCCCCGTTATAAGAAGAAAGGACATAGATGTCTCTTTGATCATGGAGCAAAGAGACATACATGAAAGATAGTTTGGCCGTAACCTTATTTAAGACTTCGAAAGAATAATGATCATAAAGAACATTAATCAGGGAAGCTAAATACTGACGGCAAAGAAGCGAATACTTTAAGCGGAATTCTTCATTCTGGCTTAGATTAGCTAAGTCTTCATCATAAGTGGCATTAACAAAATATGCTAGTCTTCTATCAAATGAATAGATGTCTAGTTTCTTCATCCAGTCAATAAATTGCTTACTGGTCGATTTGCCTAAGAAATCAATAGAGAACCTACTGGAGGTAGCATCAGAATAAAGACTTCTAATATCTTCTTCCTTGATACCTTTCTCATTAATATAAACCGGTAAGCCGTTAGTAATTCCTTCTACAAATGGTTTAGTTTCATCAAATGGGAAATAGAAGCCCTGAACTAAGCAGAAGAGTTTGAAATCATCAGTAAACCACTTTCTATTCAAAGGCTGATAGATAGCTAAATAGCATTCTTTCTTTAGGGTTGTGGTGTTACTAGCAAATCTTAATTGAGGAAGAAGATCTTTTTGGTAGTCAACTCTCTTATAGAAGTCTTCTGGTAAACCAAAGACCTGCTTAAAGACATCTAAAGAGTTAGCGGGCTTTAAAGCAAAACTGCTGCCATCATAAACAGGATAGCTCTTCTCTTTAAGAATTCGGTTCTTATAGAACCAATAAGCAGAAATAAGAGATTCTTTATCATCAACAGGAAGCACTAGCCAATTGTTGTTATCAATAAAGCCAACATGGAAAACGCCAAATACGGCTTTCTTATAATTTGAATGAAAGCTAATATCGATTTTTTGATTTCCAAAGAGTGCATATCCCATTGCTGTAAGCTTTTAAAAATCTGAGAAAGTTAAACTAGCCTGTGTCTCATTAACACTATTTACCTCAAAACCATACTGAGGTTTGTTGCCATCATCAAAGACAAAATTAGAATAAGTCCCGTTTGAGCCAAAAGAACTATGACTAGTAAATAAGGAGCTATTAGAAGCATAGCCGGTCTTTCTTCCTTGGATTCTTTCTCCAGTAGCTGAGATTAAGGAGTTCAATCTTCCCCGGTAGAAATCAGCCTTAGTATCACACATTCTAGTATCATAGCAATATGATCTGGTATTGGAATAGATATAGAAATAAGTAGAATAGTTTCCCCAATCAGAAAGAGCAGGTAATTTATCATAAGTAGCTCCATCCCAAACTAAGGATTTATTGCTAACAGTCAGTTTTCCTAATTTTGAGTTAACGTGGAAGACTAAAATACCAGGTTCAGAATAAGCTCTTAAGTTACCAGTATAGGTAGTATAAGCATCCTGATCATTTAATCCGGTCGGAGTATAAAGCTCAATTAAAAGATATTCGTCAAAAGCCGTCTCATTATAGTCAGTGCTGCCATCCTTATAGATAGGAAGAAGATAAGATTCACCGGTTGATTCAAAGTCTTTAAGAGTTAAGGTTGAAGTATGGTTATTAAGATAGTCTTCATCAATGATAGTCGGAGTAGACCAACCTAGAACATATTTAGAATAGGCATCATGATCTCCGATATTGAAGTCCATCATATCAACACCGCCAGTAGGGGTATCATAATTGGATTTTCCATCATAGTCATAAGAATAGTAATCATCTAAGCCCATCATATGGCCGGTTTCATGAATAAAGGTATGAGCATCACCATTAGAAGCGGAATTAGTCGGTAAGTATTTTCCTTCAGTGGCAAAATCAATACTAGCCCAGGAATAAGTGCTGGCATAGTATTTGCTATCATACTTGTTATCTAAGCCAGTCCATGTCGTAAAAGCCCAGTATAAATCAGAGTCACTATCGTAATTTGTTGAATAGACCATCCAGATAGCATCAATATAGCTATCGTTGTTAGTGTCATAAGGGCTTAAGTCAAAATTATTGCTTACTAAAGCATTTAAGGCAGCTCTTAAAATAACATCAGTATAATTGCCACTGCTGTAATTCTTGCTGCTTTCTTCTAATTCAGAGACAGTTTGATTAAGAGTAACCACATCAGAAACTCCACCAGTTAAAGAAAGCTTTCCATAACTTGAAGTCTCATAGAAGGATTTAACTGATTCCCAGCCAGTATCACTAGCTTCACCAAAGAAAGTATTGTTAAGTCTACTTAATTCAGTTGTAGTAAAAGAATCATCCGAAAACTGAATCGGAATGACTAAAATGCTAGGACTGCCAGTAGATGGTAAGTAGTTATAGCCAAAGCCTTTGCCGACATTCTGAATATTTATATTATCCTTACTATCTTTAGAGCCATAACTAGGAGTCTTATAAGTGGCGTTATAGGAAGAATCAGTACCAAAATTAGTCGAAGAGCTAGTAGTGCCTTCGTGTTGACCAATATCAATGACTGTCTTACCTAAAAAGAAGCAAGAGGTCAAAGACCCAATTATAAATAGGGAGCAAGCAGCAACTAAAAGTTCTTTTTTCTTCATAAATTAATCTCCGTAATCTGATCCACGGCTTTCAGGTTCAATTAGAACCCTAGCCTGATCTGCTACATCCATAGCTGTTAAGAAGATAAATCCTTCAGCGATAACAATGGGATTATCTTCCTGACCGACAAATACGACTTTCTTATTCTTCCTGACAATCTTATCCATCGTATCAAGAAGCTTCTGATAAGACTCAGGTCTTAGCATCTTATAGCCCTGCAAATAGGTGTAAAACTGCGGTTCAATATAAAAGATTGAGCCATCATCATTCTCATAGCAGACAGCAAAGCGGTTCTTTAAATCAATCAGGACCTTACGGTCCGCCCATTCTGGATATTTGTTCATTGTTTACTTCCTGTTTATGATTATATCATTTGATAGCCGGTTTCATGCTAAATAAGGTAAGGTATTTTTTCAATAGCAAAAAGCCCTAGCTTCTTGCTGATTATAACGAGTAAAAGAAGCTTAATCTAATAGCTTCAAACTAAGATAAAGATTCAGAAATATCTTTGATTTCCTGACTAATCCATCTAAAGTCAGCTTTTAAAGACTCCATCTTAACGTTATCAACTGCTAAAGAAGCAATCAAAGAGCAATCATTTAAGGCTTTCTTTTCTTTGGCGTCAAAGAAATCTTTCTTGACTAGCATACTTTCAATATAGGAGACGGTCTCATCAATAGTACCTATCTTCTTCTCATATTCAAAATTCTTATCAAAAGGCTTCTTGCCATGGTTCTTTCTGATTAAGAGTTTCTTTAACATCAATAAAGAAGGTAAAGAACTAACTAAAGAAGAATAAGTAATCCTCTTATTCTCATCTTTGATAGAAGAGATCTTATCTAGATAGTTATCAAAGCTGTTTTTCATAAGTCGAGTGCTCCTCTAATTGTCTGCATACAGGAAGCCGCTACCTGTAGAAACTTCATTGGAGGGTTTTCAATCTCATAGAAAATCTTTAGAGAATTCTGAAGTAATCCTTTCAGGAATAATGAATCTTCTTTAAGCTTATTACGATACTTGCTAATGAATCCGACTTCACACCAATCATAGAGATTGTCTACATATTGAATTAGTTTCTCATTATCCTGAAGACTAGCAATCAGCTTAGTCCAGTCTTCAGTCGTATATTCTTCCTTCTTCATAGAAAGAGCAAACATAAAGCCATCTTCTTCAACCATTCTTTCTAAAAGGGATTCAAATTCAGGGAAGGCTTCAGCAAACTCTTTATTGCTTTTTTCTAAAGACCTAACAAGTGGGAAAAGAGAATAGATGCAAGCTGATCCACAGTAAAGAGAAGAATCTTTATCTTCTAAAGCCCTAAAGTCTTTTTCTTTTTTCTTCATACATGCAGTAAGGAGAAAAGTTCTCCAACCTTCTGATGGATAACCACATCCGCTCTACTATCGGCAGCTGTAGGATCTTTATTAATTAAAACTAAGTGTTTTCCTTGGAAGTAATCAATGAAAGAAGCAGCTGGATAAACCACTAAAGAAGTACCAGCCACAATCAGTAAATCAGCATTAGTAATCTGAACCATGGCTTTAGTAATGACATTCTCATCCAATGATTCACCATAAAGAACCACATCCGGTTTAATCAAGCCACCGCATTTAGGACAATGCGGAACAGTCTCTTTAGTCTCTTTAACAAACTTGCCATCATAGAAAGCACCACATTGCTGACAATAGTTACGATGAACGGAGCCATGTAACTCAATCACATTCTTGCTTCCTGCCATCTGATGAAGACCATCAATATTCTGAGTGACAATAGCCTTCAGCTTCTTAGCCTGCTCAAGCTTAGCTAAGTAATAGTGAGCAGCATTAGGTTTCTTATCTAAAAGAAGCATTCTATCCTTATAGAAACGATAGAATTCCTCAGTATGAGTCAAAAAGAAGAAAGAAGAAATAATCTCCTCGGGATCATATTTATATTTTTGATTATAGAGTCCATCTTTAGACCTGAAATCCGGAATACCGGATTCAGTCGAAACACCAGCTCCGCCAAAAAAGACAATATCATGAGCATCATCGATTAATTTCTGTAGAGTATTAGCATCCTCTTGAATTGATGACATAAGATATTCCCTCCTATAGTTAATATTATAAAGAGAGAGAAAGTATTTGGTAGATTAAAAGAAGAAACTTACTTAGCTAAAACAGGTTCTCTATAATGGAAGATAATCTTAATTTCAAAGACATCATCATTAACTGAGAATCCCAAAACACCATCATTAAGTTCCACAATATTTTTAATGGATTTTAAGCCATAGCCATGGTTTTCCTTATCGGTTTTAGTAGTAACTGGTAAACCATCAACCACCTTAGGCTGTGACTTAGTAAAGTTATCAGCAATAATGACTATATTATTCCTAATTCTTTGAACGCTCAGCTTAATGTTTCTCTTCTCAGGATTTTCTTCTTTGCTGGCACTTTCAATAGCATTATCAAGGATATTTCCAAACATAGAATAGATGTGATACGGTTTCATAAAGCTAAGTAAAGAGCCATCAACAATTGAAGTTAAGGTACATTTCTGCTTTTCACAAAGCAACTGTTTTTCCATTAAGATGATATCTAAAGCATTACTTCCTGAATACATTAAGGCATCATGCTTTAATTCATCGCTGCCAATCTCATTATTCAGTTGCTGCTGAGCCATAACATGTTTCATGTCATGATATTTTATATTAATCTTCTCTGCTTCAATCTTAGCTGTCTCATACCTGGTCTTATCCTTTTTAAGAAGAATACCTAACATCTTGTTTTCTTCCTTTAAGGTATTAGAAACTAAGTTCAGGAAAAGAATAACTAGTCCAGCTACAGAAAGAATCACATTAGAGAAGTTAATTAAAGCAAAAGCAGCCTTTTCATCAGCGAGATTATCAACTAGTGGTTCCTGAGTATAGAAACTAATGACTATGGTAGCGACAATAACAAAAGTCGTTACAATCAAAGTCGTAATACTATTAATCTGAATCTCTTTATTCTTTAGTTTTCTGCCAAATAGGAAATAAACCAGAACATAAGTGAAAGCCATAATCAAAAAATAAGAAAGAAAATAATACCAATTACTTCTAAGGTTAATATCAATCAAGGAAATAACCGTAAAGTTAATCCCATAAGCTAAATGCTGAAGACAAAGAGTTGATCCAACAATAAAGACCGACTGATAGAAATTTATCTTTAAACAGAGATATCCAAAAAACACCATCATAGCAAATACTGATAAATACATGACGATATCAAATTTATGATTGTATCCAGGTATCTGACGGCAAGCCCAAAATCCTAGAAGAACAATAAAGCTAAAACTTAACCTAAGAATACCATGGTTTCTTTTTTTGACATTAACTGCAAATACTAAAAAAGCTAAGTAAAGACTAATAATGTATTCAATAACCCACATTACGACAATCATGATATGGCTAACGTTGTTCATGAGATGCTCTTATTTCAACCAACTAGGTTAAAACCAGTTGACCTATAATGGTGCACATATCTAAGATGAATAAAATTAAGGATAAGATGTATTATTTATCATGAAAACAAAGAAATTGTTGCTGGGTGTTCCCTATTATCTTATTGTTGCTGTCTTTCTATTAGGTGCTGTCGGAATTATAGTAGGTTCCTTTTATGATCTGCAGATTTCTAATTCCTTTGTTAATGTCAATCAATTCGACCGTTTAATAGAAGGCTTTGTTTTAGTCTTCGTCTATGCTCTAATCCCTTTTGGCGGAGTAATGATCTTCATTAGTTTAAAAGATAAAGGAACTTTCTTAAACATCTTAAGGTGGATAATTCTTATCTTTTCATTTTTATCAGCAGTCTACTTCTTAGGAGATCCTTTAAAATGGAGCTTCGGCTATAAAGGAGATGGCAGTGATAGCTTTACTATTTACCTTCCTGGTTATGCTATTGCCCTAGTATTAATGGGTTTATTAATCCCCTTAGCTTTCAAAGTACTAGCTAAAGACAATAAAGAGTACTTATTAAGATTAGGAATCCTAATACTCTTAGTCTTGTTTATTCAATATGGCTTATCTTTGCTTCTTAAGAACTTAGCTTCACGCCCTCGTTACCGTTTCTTAATCAGCGATTCTAATACTACAAATATTGAATTTAGAAATTGGTGGGAATTTAAACCTTTCTCTAGCAATGGCAATGATGGCTTAAGAAGTTTCCCTAGCGGTCATATGTCCTGGTGTTCAATGCTATTTATTCTTCCTTTATTCCACTCAGCTTTAAAGAAGCAAATTAAAAATGGAAACATCTATTTATTTATTTGGGCCTCTTTATATACGATCTTAGTCGGAATAACTAGAATCCACTCTGGAGGGCATTTCTTAAGTGATGTCTGCTGGGGATTAGTAACTGGTTTAGGTGTTGTAGTAATTTTAAATTTAATAGTTAAACCAAATAAAAGCTTATTAGCTAAGCCACTAACATCATCGCATCAATAAGGGTAGGATATAATTCTGTATTATTATGGCGGTTAATAATCTTATAGCTGCCACCATCATCCCACCAATAGCATTTTATGCCGTAAGTTTTAGCCTTCTTTAAATAATAAGTAGCCCATTCAGTCTTCTTATCTAATGTACTGTTATTTCCTTTGACTCCAAATTCTCCAATAATAACGGGGTACCATTTTTTAATAAAGATATTATTTAAATTGCTCATAAAGCTATCAATGTCAGATACCTTATAAGTATCGCTTTCCCCAGAGCAGAATGAATAAGGAGTATAAGCGTGAACGCTTAATACCAACTTATTCTTAATAGTATCAGCAGGGAAAGCAAAATTAGTCATTTCTCCTTTAGCGGCTGAAGCGGCATAAGTGTTAAGAACTAACACTCTAGTAGGATTATTACCAGTTGATTTTCTGATGATATCCACAAAGTCTTGATTAAGCTGATTAACAATATCGCAAGTAGCCTTACTGACTCCGTTCCAGTTTGAACTCTTATTCAGTATTTCATTCAAGCCTTCAAAAATAAGTTTTTCACTATAGTCTTTAAAATAATCAGCGACTTGAATCCAGATTTTCTTAAATTTACTTTCTTCCTTACTGAATTCTTCATCATCAGGATCAGCAAAAAGCCAACCTTTAGTACCGGTGTCATGATGAACATTAATGATGCAAGTCAAACCATCATCTAAAACATAATCAACTACTTCTTTAACTCTTTTTAGCCAACTAGAATCAATCTGATTGTTGCTATCCATATGTTCGTACCAAGTAACCGGAACGCGAATAGCATTAAAGCCGGAAACTTTTACGGTATCAATAAGAGTCTTAGTGGTTAGAGGATTTCCCCAGCATTTTTTCCGTAACTGAAGGAGAATAGATGGTCCCTTCTTTTACCCAATCAGTATAGGCTTTAGGATAAGCATCAAGAGTGTTTCCTAAATTCCAACCTAATTTAATATCTGAGACAAAGTCAGTAGCTGATAAACCGGTGGTTTCAGAAGCACTAACAGAGGAGGAACTATCTCCCTGTCCCATGCTAGGCACTTCATAACTAGAGGAACAGCTAGCAAGGGAAAAAGCAATTAAAAGACAAAAAGATAAATCACAGGCTTTTCCAGCTTTTGTATTCATACTTGTAATTTTAAGCATAAATTGTGTTTAAGAAAAGACTAAATGGAATAACTAGTTGAAAAAGAAGCACAGAAATTAATCGAATATAAAAAAAGAGTCTTTTATGACTCCTTAGTTAGCTAAAGGAAACGAATACTAATCCATGTTCCAATCAGTGACTTTTAAGCCGTTAATATCAGTAAAGTCACCAGTTAGAAGCATAACAAAATCAATAATAGTTCCAATACCGAATAAGCCACCAGTCAGTAACCAAAGAATACCCGTTCCAACCTTACCAACATAAAAGCGATGGATACCGGCTACACAGATAAATCCTAAAGCGCAGAGAATAGTAGCAATACCACGTGATCTATCAGACTTTTCTGCTGGTCTAACAATCTTAGCATTAGAAGTAGCAGCACCTCCGACACGAGCCCCACACTTAGGGCAGAACTCAGCACCTTCTGGGATCTCAGTCCCACATTGTGAACAGAATCTAGCCATTTTAATTAATCCCCCTATTTAACATAACCAGATAGAAAATCAGAAGCTGAAATTTGGCCACCATTATTGATAATGTTGATAGCTCCGGTTACAGCAACAATAATGATAACAACAAGTTCAATAGCAAAAGCAACTATGCCGATAATACCCATAACAAAGCCAGCCTTGGCCTTAGTATCATTATTACGGTAAGGAGCACCTAAGACAAGAGCAACAATACATAAGATAATTCCAAAGCCAGGAAGCAATCCTAAAATACCGCAAATCATACTAGCCATTCCTTTATCAGAAGCTTCTCCGGAATTAGAATTCATCGAATCGCTATTCATTTGATTAGAAGCATTTGGTGAATAAGATGGTGAATAAGAAGGGGTAGCACCAGTATTAGCAAATGAACTATTACTATTTAGGTTTCCAGTTAAATTAGCACCGCAATAAGGACAGAATTTAGCATTAGGATCGACTTCTTTGCCACAGCTAGGACAGAATTTAGTTTCTTCCATTATTTTGTCATCCTTTTATTACTTATGTTGGTATTATAAGACAACAGTATAGAAATTTAAAGTTCACGTTTTCTTTGATGAAAAAATATTACTTCTTTACTTATATAGAAAAATTGAAAGCGATTTCTTTACCTGTTTGCTCAGTTTTTTGACAAATGACTTTGACTATCTTTAATTAATAGTTTATACACTAAGGTAATAAAACCAAAAGGAACATTATACCGGGAGTCAACTAAAAGTCTGTATCGTCAAAGAGAGGAAGTGGCTTTTTGGTGCTTTCTAAAAATTGCTATTAATTTCCGTATCTCCTTAGATATTTCGCAAAAAGAGCTTGGCTTATGTTTTATAGCTAAGCTCCTTTTTGTTTTCTATAAAAAAGATTATCTAAAGCGGCAAAGGGAAGCAGAA
>Ga0265294_10003157_pt1 | contig 21245 bp, 19 predicted proteins | sample MunlanPumphouse3_FD_192504 | JGI IMG/M metagenome (GOLD analysis project Ga0265294, IMG submission 192504) | Groundwater microbial communities from a municipal landfill in Southern Ontario, Canada - Pumphouse #3 | ecosystem: Environmental > Aquatic > Deep subsurface > Groundwater | place...
GAAGTAGGGGATGTTCCGGGATTCGCACTCACGTATGATGGGCGAGAGCTTGATAATTTCTGGCCGGGTGCCGAGGACGAGGGAGAACATGCGTGATGTGGTATTTCCTCTGGGAACAATTGAATGTACCGGTCAACCAGGCAGGGGAATTGGGTGAAGCCCAGGTCAGATGTGTGTTTCCTGCAGTGGCTATGCGAAATTGATGATATTTTGCTATTTCATCGGTCACTGCCGTGTCATAGATCTTCACAGTCTCGTATCTTTCTGAAAGGGAATAGATCTCCCTGGGAGGAACCTCTTCTGCGTCGAGTCACAGAGATATCCTGGTTTCGTTCGAAAAAGGTGGTGCAATCTTCGATCATTTCATGGAATTGATCTTCTATCCTGAGGACGTATTCAAAAAACCTGGTCGACCTTGTTAGCCCCAGCAGTATCTGTCCTTACATGAAACACGAGATTGTTCCAAAGGTTAAAATGGTTATTTATTGATGAGCAACGCTTCAAATCCAGCTTGTACAAAATGATGGTCACTGGTAAGTACTTTGTGTATGTTCCATTCCTTCATGACAACTATCGAGATACAATCGGTAAGACTCCATGCTTTATCCGATCGTTGTTCATACAGCATCCACCCCTTCTCCCATAATTCCCGGTCGACAAATATGATCTCTACACGGGTTGATGCGAGAAGATTATTCCGAAAGGTTATTACCGCTGATTTGTATGCGGGATCACACAGGGCATTTGCCGTTTCAACAAGAATTGATGAAGTTGTGATTACATGTGAACCTGATTTCAGCAATTTCTTGTAGAGCCGATTGGTTTTTGTATGGAGGTTATCCTGTTGGTTTAATAGTGCAATCCAACAGACCGTATCGACAAAAAAGGTGTTATTATTCATGGACTTCCCGTTTCGGTGTCCCGTACAGATAGTGGTTATGTTCCGTCGAAAGATCGGGGATCCGGGTCGTCACTGCTAATGATGCAATATTAAATGCAGGATCGTTCTCTACATCGATATCTTCGTCAATATCTTTTATGGTGATTGTATATTTTTTCCCTGCCTTAAGGTTGACAGGGCCGGATGGCCGGAGTACCGATCCATCGAATACAACTTTCAATGTTTTAGCCATACCTGATTTCTCCATTATGTGCAAACGGCAGAATCAATTATCATATTTGTTTTAGGTTCTCCTGAATAATTAATCATTGTGAATGGGGTGTATTTTTTGGGAAGAAGAGATACTGCCCCCGGTTTCCAGGAATATATCATAGGCATGCCCGGATCAGCTGGGGCCGGATACGATAGTCTTTTGATTTTATTACAACCAGCAGATCGATATCTGAATCATCAGTCGCCTGGCCCCGGGAAACCGAACCGAATACGATTGACCTTCACGATCTGGTGATCGTATTCAGAAATGCAATCGTAAACGGTCTGGATCTTTCCGGGACTCAAACATTGGTACAGTATACATTTCCTCCCACTCCATGAACTTTGCAGGTATCAGTTCCCCGGGCAGGGACTCCTGAACCCGGCAGAAGGCCGGACGGGACGGTCGATATTGTGCAAAACCCATCAACGGGGTCATCGCCAGGTCCTTCCGGAGGGCAGCCCCTAACCGTTCTTTATGGATGGACTTCATATTAATAACAACTTTTCTTTAGGAGAGAACAGTTATATAAATGGAGCCCGAATATGAAGATACGATATGAATAAAGACCAGCTATCTGATGTAATCTTACAGCAGCAGGAGATCTTTAGGGAGATTCCCGGAGATGTGATCGAGCGTGAAATTGATCCCGAAAAATACATGCGAGGAAAAGAGATAGTAATTGTTACCGGAATCAGACGATCGGGCAAGAGCACCTTGTTAAAACTCATCGCTGAAAGATACCGTGAAAACGGCGAAAATGTCCTGTTCATAAATTTTGAGGATATAAGACTTTCAGATATCACGACAAAAAATTACAGCGATATTGAAGATATCGCAATTGAATTTTTCTCTCCTGAAAAAAAGGCGGTCTTCTTCTTCGACGAGATCCAGTATGCACCATCATGGGAAAGATGGCTTAACAATCTCCATTTCAAAGGGCACAAAGTATTTGTCACCGGTTCGAATGCCAGGATACTGGGCAGTGAGATTGCAACGGCACTTACAGGGAGAAATGTCGTACTCGATCTGTACCCGTTTACTTTTAAAGAATATCTAAAACTAAAAAAAGTAGACATCCCGCCGGAGAAGATGCTTACATCAAAAAAATCCGCAGAAATATTTCACTACTTTAAGGTATATCTTGAAATGGGAGGATTCCCCGAAGTTCTAAAGGAGGACAACATAGAACTTTCAGCGTATTACTTCAATGACATCCTGAAAAGGGATATTGAAAACCGCCATAATATAAAGGACAGTACGGGGCTATCGAGGCTTGCGACCTATCTTGCAACAAATTCTTCTTCGATTTTTACATACTCTACACTCAAACAGATTACAGGGATAAAAAGCAACAACACGATCAGCCAGTATATCGAATATTTCAGAAATTCATATCTTTTCTATACGCTTCCTGCCTTTTATTACTCCCTGAAAAAGCAGGTCCAGGCATCATCAAAGATATACTCGGGGGATAACAGTTTTCTAAAGACGGTTTCATTCAGTTTTTCAGACAACACCGGACAGAAACTAAAAAACCTGGTGTTCTTATACCTTCTCCAGTCAAAAAAAGGCTATACGCTGTTCTACCATCTCCATGAGAAATCCGGTAAGGAATGCGATTTCCTGATAATGATGGCGACATGTATCCATTCGGCGATACAGGTATCAGCTGATCTGAGAGATAATAAGACAAAAACAAGAGAAGTAAACGGACTCCTTGACGCATTAAATACATATAAACTGAAAAGGGGGTTCATCCTGACAATGAATACCAGTGGGATGGAAGAGATATCAGGAAAGGAGATCGTAATACTTCCGGTATGGAAGTACATGCTGTATCCTGATTTGTATCAGGAATGCACCAGATGATCAAACAGGGCGGATCGTTCATCGGCAAACCTGACACCTTCTTTTGCTATTTCAGAAAAGAGTTGAAAAATTTCTCTCTCTCATACATTCTGTTTCAGATATGGCCTTCACAGGGTAGTCCACTATTCGGTATTCAGGAGAGAGTAAACATTTTTCACGAAAATTCATTCTTTTCCGGGGATGGTCTGTTATCTCCATGAGTATATCGGAACGGGTATGAATGATGTATCTGTGTAGTCCAAGGTTGTTATCCGCGAGATGGCGAAACCCCGTTCTCTTTCGTATCGCTCCCTTTAATCCCTGCGAGCAGGATCGATCCCCTCGTTGATCGTCTCCTGGCCGCTCGGTATTTTCTCTTAATGTGACGCAGGGGACGCGTGAGGTGATGATCCCGTCATCCCTTCAGGAATATACTTATGAATAAGGGAATTATAACCCTCTTACGAGCATTGACTATTTTTTGCAGTATTAATATCGTCAAAACCGAGAATTACAGTTTCATTTACCTTCCCGGCTAAAAGTACAGCTTAAAATCGAATGAAATCTGAAAAAAGCCAAGATTGAACCGTTAAATTGATCGTACTTGAGGGAGTATTCTTTTTTGAACACAAATGAACACTCCCATAATCGTAGATCCTGAGGATCCAAAATGGTTACTGCTGAAACGGGTAATCGATCACACGAACTCCCGCCAAGTCAAACAGGCCATGTCCCGACATGGCATAACCCCTGTTGTGAGGGCAGGAACGATTATACGAATACTCTTCATTTCAATGTTCTTCTCAACGGATATAACGTATCTTGTTCGTGAACTGGAGAAAAGACCTGCATTGAGGAATTTTGCACACATCACTGAGGTTCCCTCCGTATCATCGATCTACCGGTTTATCAGCACATTTGAGGAAGAACAATTTATCAACCTGGTATCTGCTATCCTGAATTCATTGTGTACAACACCGTCGCGCAGGAAGTCCCGGACACTGATCGTGGACGGATCCGCCATCACTCTGGATCTCAACATATTCAGGAGAAAATTCAGGAAGAAGGACTTGCTGACAAGAGATTACCGGTGGGGTTTTTCGAACACGTGCGGGTATTACCTGGGTTACAAACTTACACTCGTGGTCGAATATCCGACACTATTGCCGGTATGCGTGCTCTTTCATCCAGGATCACCTCACGACTCAAAGCTTTTCCAAGAGATTTTGGACGAACTCCGAAGAAGAAGAATCGTCAGAAATGGCGATTTAGTCGTCTTTGACAAGGGTTATTTCTCAACTCAGAATTATCAGCTGGGTATTCTGAAGTACCGGATTGTCCCCGTCATATTCCCCAGGAAAAACTTCGATATTCAAAAGGCTTTCAGTAAAATCTGTTATCCTCTCTCGGTATACTCCCGGCATGATGGGAAAGAAGCTAAACGTCTATATGAGAAGCTGGTTTCACGATTGAAACGGGAACTCGACCAATGGACTGATTACCTGGATATTCGATCTCTTATAGAGGATATATTCAAATTAGCCAAAAATGCATTCGCCATGAAGAGATTACACCGATATTCTCGTCGATCGGTTCATAAATTCGTCTGTGTGAATGTACTTTTAGCCGGGATCATCATATTGCTGGGATTTAACTCAAAGAAGCAATTACAGGCCTTGGCTGAATGGTGAGAGGAGGAGGGGGTTAATATTAATACATTCTTGAGCACGATATTTAGCTGGGTTGCACGAGGTTTGTCTGTCATGATCAAAAACGCATCTCCCCGGTTGCGTCTCGCACTGGTCGTCATCGTCCTGATGGGCACTGTGAGCCTCTTTGGAGACATCGTCTACGAAGGCGCACGGAGCGTGACCGGCCCGTACCTGCTCGTCATGGGAGCCAGTGCATTCACGGTCTCTGTCGTGGCAGGCCTCGGGGAATTTCTGGGATATGGCATCAGGTTAATCTCGGGCTATTTCGCCGACAGGACCCGGAATTACTGGGTATTCACCATAACCGGATACCTGATGATCGGGGCGATACCCCTCCTCGTCTTCGCCGGAAGCTGGGAGACGGCAGCCTTTCTCCTGATAGTGGAACGAATTGGAAAAGGGATCCGTTCCCCGTCAAAAGATGCGATACTATCCCACGCTGCAAAAGAGTGCGGCAGAGGGTTTGGCTTCGGAATCCACGAGGCCATGGACCAGATCGGGGCGGTTCTCGGCCCGCTTCTCTTTTCAGGGGCACTTCTCCTGTACGGGGAGTACCAGCCAGGGTTTGCCCTCATGTCTCTCCCATTTCTCCTCCTCGTGGTTGCGCTGGTTGTTGCCTGGCGGAAGATCCCGGACCCGCAGCAGCTCGAGGAGCATGATGATACGCAGCAGACGGACCTCTTCCCGGGAATCATGGTGCCATATTCTCTCTTCACAGCGTTTGTGATGGCCGGATTTTTTGTATTCCCCCTTTTGGCGTTCCATTTCAAACAGCTGTCCATCGTCCCTGATGCCCAGATCCCGTTTTTTTACGCGATTGCGATGGGCGTCGATGCCGTTGTTGCCCTCATCATCGGAAAGGCATATGACCGACGGGGGATAGGGGTTCTCTTTCTCCTCCCGATTCTTGGCGCGTGCGTTCCCGTTTTGGCCTTCTCCTTCGGATATCCTGGTGCCCTTCTCGGAACCATCCTTTGGGGTGCGGCTATGGGGGTCCAGGAGACTGTTTTGAGAGCGGCTGTTGCCGATTACACGCACATCAGTAAGCGGGGGACTGCATATGGTATCCTGAATACCGTGTATGGTGCGGCATGGTTTGCCGGAAGTGTAACGATGGGAATGCTATATGAATTCAATATCAGCCTGTTGATAGCATTTGTCGCCATCATGCAGGCTGGAGGTTTCGTGATATTCCACCATCTTATGAGGCGAATGAGATGAGCCGGCAGGAAAGACCTGGGATGTTCAGGGCATCCAGGAAAAAACAATCTTTCAGTCTTCCGTTGTTTCGGACAACAACTCCCTTGCAAATAGTATGATGGTAAGTACAATAGATCCCAGGGTAAAGATGATGACGATGACGGTGATGAGTCCCAGGTATTCCTGGATGATCTCAAGTTGGCCTGCCAGAAATCCGCCAAGTGAAAGCAGCCCGGTCCAGGCGAGAGCCCCGATGAAGTTATACAGGGTGAACTTCCCATAGTCCATGGACCCGGCCCCGGCAAGAAAAGGCGCAAATTTCCTGACCATGGGAACAAACCGGGCCATTACGACCGTCGTCGCTCCGTAATGATGAAAAAACCTGTTTGTCCTGGTTACTTTTTCATCAGTAAAGACGTGGCTGAAGCGTCTTAAAAAGACCTTCGTTCCTATGTATTTTCCGGTCCAGTAACTTACCGCATACCCGATAAACGCCGCCCACGCCGAGACCGTTATCAGCAAGAAGATATCAAGCCCGCCTTCAGCAGCGAGGACCCCTCCAAGAAAAAGAAGAGAGTTCCCCGTGATCGGGGCAACCACTATCCCGCACTCCACCAGGATGATCAGGAAGATGAGGAGGTATATCAGTGCTCCGTACTCGGCTGCCAGTGCGGGAAGGCTCCCTTCTATACCCAGTGCGGGTCCGGGCAGAATGAAAAGCATGGATGCGTGATAATTGGGATTGACCTCTCTTTAAACAGACGATGGTTCTCATTCCGGCAAAAACGAACCTGGTCATGATGGCTGAACGTTCGGGGACTGGCAGCAGTGAATGCCCATAAATATCTGTAGGTTTCCACGATCTGTATGGCAGGAAGGATCTCTGTAACGGTGACGGGCCACGTGCAGGGGGTAGGGTACCGGTATTATGTGACAGACTGTGCAATTGATCGTGGCATATCGGGTTATGTGAAGAATAACCCGGACGGGACGGTGAGCGTGGTTGCGGAGGGCGAAGAATCAAAACTTCAGGACCTTATCGATGCCATGCGTGCCGCCGGCGATCCCTACATACATGTACACGATATGAGCGTAACCTGGGAGACCGCCCGGCAGGAATTTCGTGGATTTTTCATCAGAAGGTGAAAAACCGATAGGAGACAGGAATCGGCATGCTTGATCCACTTCTGGCCTTTGTAGTTATTTTGGCCTTAATTACCGCAATCAGCCTCAAATACCGGATAATCCCTTTCTTCACACTTATCGGTGGCGCCCTGGTATTCGGTCTCCTGGCAGGGATGGATCCGGACACGATAATCCATGCTGTCATTGACGGCCTGGGAAGGACGTTTGGGATATTCGGCATCATAATTCTCTCGGGCTCTGTGATTGCCCGGATGCTTGTGAAACAGGACTTAATCGGAGTAATCGTGAATGATATGCGAAGGTGGATACGGGATCCTTTCACGATTGCCGGAGCAGGAGGGTATCTGCTCGCTGTCCCGGTATCATGCTGCATAACCGCTTTTATGATGCTGGCTCCATTTGCATCCCATCTTTCCGGGAACAAAAAACTCCGAAACGACCTAATCTATATTACTGCGCTTGGGACTCTCTCATCGTTTGCTTTCCTGTTCCCGACTCCCGTGACCATTCCGCTCTTCTCATCGTTTTCAACTGAAATATCGCCTCTTTGGTACAATGCACTTGCTCTCCCAGTCTCGCTCATGGTGCTTGGAGGGGTAATCATTGCATTCACGGTTCTCAGGGGGAGTATACCGGAAGAGACCCTTCCCGGTGAACAAGGGGAAGTGAAACCCCGAAAAGTCCATGTGAGGGCCTGGCTGCCTTTCATCGTCATCCTGCTTTCCATTCCCGCGGGAATTCTTATGGGGCTCTCCAGTTCGGCGCTTATCCAGTTTATCATGCTTGCAGGAGCGGCATGTGCGGTGATCCTTGCCACACCCGAGGTTCGGATCGAAGCGATGGCAGAGGGTGTAAAACATGGCGGGGTTATAATTTTTGATATATGCGGTGCAGGAGCGCTTGGATACGTGATAGTCCAGGGTGGTTTTGCGGCCGGCCTCCTATCCGCTATAGGGGGCTTCTTGCCGATCCTCTGTGTTCCTTTCGTTGTCGCGGCGCTCATCCAGACCGCGCAGGGTTCACGGGTTGTGACTGCGGTCATTGCCGGGGAGATAATCGCCGGTACCGGTGCTGTTGCGCTCATCCACCCCCTGATCCTTATCCTCATGATTGCCGCCGGAACCTGTGTCATATCGTATGTGACAGATCCCTATTTCTGGCTGGTTCAACGGACCACCGGCGATGAGATAGGTGTCGTGGTCAGGAAGTATACTGTTCCGCTCGCAATTGCGGGACTGGCAGTATTCCTGTTCGCGGCCGGCCTGCAGGTCGTGTTATTCTGAAAAATCTCCATTTTTTATGCAGGAGACTGGCATACACGAATCATGAAGGATGCGCAGGGATTTCCGCCAAAAAGGTTTTTTCAGGTCACGGCCCTGATAAAATCGGCGACCGGACGTCTTTTCGTATGAGCTGTCCGGTCTGCATACCCTGCCCGGAAGATCATCTGGAGAGTGTGTGTCGGTGAAATTCCCATGTAGTCCCTCAACTCACCCCTGGTCTCCTCCATGTCCGGGTACTCGCAAAGGACCTGGCTGAATGGCTGAACTGCAAGCCCCATCTCTGCAGCTTTTAAACAGACCCGCTCGTATGTCCTCCCGGCTTTCACCTGGTCGGTATGGGTATTCCCCTTTGTCGATATCCATCCAAAGGTTGCAGCTGACACTGCCTGTCTCCTGGTAAGTTTCACCGCTTCACGACCGAACAGGGAACAGGGGGATTCGGCTCTCTCCCGGGAGATCAGGGACTTGTCAGCCAGTTTCCGCGAGATGCCGGGTATTCCACACTGGGCGATGCCGTACCCGTCCCGGCACTCTTCACCCTCCTCGCCGGAAAACCGGAAATACCGAAGTGTTTCTGCTACCCTGTCCTCACCTGAGACGTCGATCTCCATTGCCCTGACAATATAGCCTGCAAATATTTCGCATGTTGATCTCTCCGTGATAAAACCGGTCGCGACGAAGTTGCTCTCGTTTGCCATCGAGAGCTCCGTAATCTGTTCCCAAGAAACGGACCTGTCGCGATATACTCTCCTGTTCGTTTCCCGCTCGAGGATTTGTGCGAAAAGAGCATCTCTTTCAACGGCGTCATCTTTTTCAAGTTCCATGGTCGCCAGGGGTTTTTCGAAATCAAGCGTGCTTCCGGGCCATCCTCCCGGGAAAAGGTCGATATCTGTCCGATACCCGAAATTCCGGGATGCAAGGTCCAGGTTCTCGATGAACGCACCGTGTGAAATGCATGCCTGGCGATACTCTGGGTCAGATGCAGGAAGCAGGTGTTCTTGATCGATAAAGAGGTGTATCCTGTGTGTTCCGTCGAATTCGACAATCCATGGCTGGGTGTTGTGCGGGCTTGGAGCACGTACTGCATACGAGAGCACGATTCGCCTGATGTCCTGCTCTGCCGGGTCTTGGCCTTCCCATCCATTCGATTCAGGGTCCATTGATCTATCCATTCACTATTGCGAGTTTATCTGATAATAGGGTGCCCTCTGGAAGAGGCGGATTCGTTCATTCGCGTCCAATGCAGTTATCAGACATCACGACGAACCTGACGGGAAGTGAGTGACAGTATCACACGCGGGTGCCGCACACAGGATGACCTGGAATCGCAGCTTTTGCGTATTGACGGGAAGGGGTACAAGGCGTACCGTGACATCGTCGGAAGATACCGGTTTTCTGATTATGTATTCTGCATCGACCATGTGCAGGCAGATCCCTTTGCTCCTCCCAGCAGGGTGCGGGTTTCTGTTCCACTGGAAAAGGCACTGATCCCCCGGGAAGCGTTATCCACCGCCTCAAGGGAGGTAGCAACACGGGACTTTCTCATCAGGTCCTTTTCGCATTCCCTCCATAAAACAGGCAGTCCCGTGCGTGGCACCGGTCGGAGCGGACTGGTGACTATCGATTCACCTGGACAGGAGATACTCGCCCGGACGGCGATGGTCTTTTCAGGCGGGGCAGTTGAAGCACGATTTGCGATCGGTCTCCCTGCCACGGGAAGGCGGATCGCAGGTCTTTCTGCCCATGAAATGATATTTGGAGTCATTCCTGGTATTGTGAAGCGGGCCCTCATGTATGAAAGCCTCGATCCGGACAGGTTCCAGGCCCACATCAGGACATGCGAGAACGCAGATCTCCTGAGGCATTCACTTCCCGGGAAAGGGCTTGTCGCATTCGTCGCCGACGGCGCAGTGCTGCCACGGGCAAGCGGGGTGGACGACCGTCCAATGGCCGGCAGGGGCGTGGTCCCGTTCGAATCCCCGCCGTCACTCCGGGTCTCTTTTGAGCTGCCTGATGGAGGCGAAGTGACCGGGATGGGGATACGAAGCGGCATCACTCTCGTGGTAGGAGGGGGATTCCATGGGAAATCTACCCTGCTGCGTGCGCTGGAACGCGGAATATACAACCATATCCCGGGTGACGGTCGTGAATATGTCGTATCCAGCCCCGGAGCGGTGAAGATCAGGGCAGAAGACGGGCGAAGGGTGGAGAAAGTGGATATCTCACCCTTCATATCCAACCTGCCCTTTGGTCGGGATACCCGGTCGTTCTGTTCCGATGATGCAAGCGGCAGCACTTCACAGGCGGCAAATATCATGGAGTCGCTCGAGGTGGGCGCAGATCTTCTCCTGATTGACGAGGATACATCTGCCACCAATTTCATGATACGGGACCACAGGATGCAGGAACTGGTAAGAAAAGATAAAGAGCCCATCACCCCCTTCATCGATCGTGCTGCCCAGATCTCGTCCGGGCTCGGTGTCTCGACGGTCCTGGTAATCGGAGGATCGGGAGACTATTTTGATATCGCCGATTCCGTCATCTGCATGGAAGAGTTCCGCCCGCGGGACTGCACACAGGAGGCACTGGAGATTGCAGCCAGGCACCGGTCGGAGAGAACTGCCGAAGGGGGCATGAATTTTGGATCAATCCGCCGGAGAATACCGCTCGCCCGAAGTATCAACCCGATATCCGGCCGGCGGGAGGTGAAAATATCAGGGAAAGGAATCCATTCCATTGCCTTCGGTATTCATACCATCGACTTATCTGTAGTAGAGCAGCTGGTGGATTCAAGCCAGACGGCAGCAATCGGCCAGGCCATCCACTATGCCACCAGGTACATGGACGGGAAAAAGACCCTCGCCGAAGTCGTCTCCAGCACCTTCTCCGACATTTCCCGGGGAGGGCTGGACGTCCTCGGGAGACGGGGATCACGCGATTATGCCGACTTCAGGCCACTGGATCTCGCTTGTGCAATAAACCGGCTGAGAACGCTTGAAGTGATTCAACAGGACGGGGAAAAAAATGGATCCCGAAACCCACCTTTGCCACTGAAAGAATAAGAGTGTTCTCTGAATGTTTCCGGTTACTCGCCGTGATTGGTCATAGCCGGCGCTTGCCCGAGGCCTCTGCGGTTATCTTTTATCCCTCCTGATGCATTGCCAGTCCAGCAGCATACTCTCTCTCCCGCAATCAGAAAATCTATAGGCACAGCCAACGTATCGCTTAAATTATCGAACTATCGTATGCCCCCCCTGGACCTTTCTCATTTTACCGGGCTCTCCAACGAAGAAGCACAACAGCGTCTTCTTCAGGATGGCCCGAATCAACTCCCCTCCCGTGAAACCCGCGGGATATTTGGCATCGTGAGGGATGTCATTCGGGAGCCTATGTTTCTCCTACTCGTAGGAGCCGGGTCAATCTATTTCGTGCTCGGGGATATCGAGGAAGGAGCCCTGCTCCTTTCCTTTGTCCTTGTGATCATCGCGATCACCGTCTACCAGGAACAAAAGACCGAGAGAGCCCTTGAAGCATTGAGAAACCTGTCCAGCCCACGGGCACTGGTGATCCGGGAAGCCCGATTGGTCCGGATCGCAGGACGCGACGTTGTGAGAGGTGACTTTCTGTTTGTCAGCGAAGGGGACCGCATCGCTGCGGATGCCCTGCTGGTGGCATCCACCAATCTCTCCATCGACGAATCACTCCTGACCGGCGAATCGGTCCCGGTCAGAAAACTCCCCCCCGAGGGGGAACCCTGCGAGCAGAAGCCGGGAGGGGATGACCAGCCCTGGCTCTATTCGGGGACCCTGGTGGTTCAGGGCCAGGGGGTTGCGGAAGTGGTTTCAGTTGGTATCCATACCCGGATGGGCGAGATCGGAAAAGCGTTGCAGACGGTCAAAGAGGAAGAGACCCGCCTGCATGTCGAGACTGCGCACATCGTCAGGAGTATTGCACTCATCGGATTATTTCTCTTCTTCATCGTCGTGGTCGCATACGGCCTGACACGAGGGGACTGGCTCCACGGACTCCTCGCCGGCATCACGCTGGCCATGGCCATTCTCCCCGAAGAATTCCCTGTGGTCCTGACAGTATTTCTGGCACTCGGTGCCTGGCGCCTTTCCAAAATTAACGTCCTTGCCCGCCATGTCCCGGCAATCGAGACCCTCGGGGCAACCACCGTCTTATGCACGGACAAGACCGGGACGCTCACCCTCAACCAGATGACCGTCGTGAAGTGTGCGGTCGCCGATTCCTCGTTCGATTGTCTCACCGGGGGAAACGGTCCTCTCCCTGAACCATTCCATGAGCTCTTCGAGTATGCGATTCTCTCCTGCAAGAAGGATCCCTTTGACCCCATGGAACAGGCGCTTCTGAAGACAGGAATCGATGATCTTTCCGGGACCGAGCACCTTCACGAAGACTGGGAGCTCCTGCAGGAATACCCGCTCTCCCGGGAACTGCTGGCCATGTCCAATGTCTGGCGATTAAAAAAGAGTGATGATTACATTATCGCAGCAAAAGGGGCTCCCGAAGCAATCTTCGACCTCTGCCACCTTGGTGAGCAGGAGGTTGCAGTGCTGACCGGCGAGGCAGAGACCCTCGCCGCACAGGGGCTCCGTGTTCTGGGAGTTGCAAAGTCAACGTTCCGGCTCGGCCAGCTGCCTGACGGCCAGCATGCCTTTCCGTTCACCTATCTCGGACTGATCGGGTTTGCCGATCCGGTGAGGCCGGATGCTGCGGAAGCGATCTCGGAGTGCAGGACCGCGGGCATCAGGGTTGTCATGATCACCGGAGACTACCCTGCTACCGCACAAAACATCGCTGCCCAGATCGGGATTCCTGAAACTGATATCATTCTCACCGGGCCAGACCTCGAATCGATGCCCGCGGCAAAGAGGGATGAGGAGATTTGCACCACTTCCCTTTTTGCAAGGGTCGTTCCTGAGCAGAAGCTCCAGATTGTCGAATCTTTGAAGTCCTGTGGTGAGATAGTTGCCATGACGGGCGATGGGGTGAATGATGCCCCGGCACTGAAGGCCGCCCATATCGGTATCGCGATGGGGGGGCGGGGGACCGACGTGGCCAGGGAAGCGTCGTCGCTGGTCCTCCTTGATGATAATTTTGCATCGATTGTTGCAGGGATCCGGATGGGACGGAGGATCTATGCAAATCTGAAGAAGGCCATGGCATACATCATATCAGTTCATGTCCCTATCGCCGGCTTATCGCTCGTTCCCGTCCTCTTCGGATGGCCGCTGATCCTTCTGCCCATCCAGATTGTGTTCCTGGAGCTGATCATCGACCCCGCATGCTCCGTAGTGTTCGAGGCGGAGCAGGAGGAACCTGACACCATGCAGCGACCTCCCAGGAAACCCGACGCACGTATACTCGATCGCGCCACGGTCACGATTGCTCTTGCACAGGGATTTGTTGCCCTTGGATTCGTTCTCGCAATCTATCTGTATGGGATGATGGAAGGGCTTTCCGAGGACGAATTGCGTACCCTTACCTTCGTCACGATTGTGGTTGCCAACCTCGCCCTGATCTGCACCAACCGGTCATGGACTCAGAGCATTGTTACAACTCTTAAAAAACCAAACACGGCGTTCTGGTGGGTGATCGGGCTAACGATAGTATTCCTTGCCGCAGACCTTGTTGTCCCGGGCCTGCGGGCACTGTTCCAGTTCGCACCCATCTCTCTTAACAATCTCCTGCTCTGTATCATGTGTGGAATGCTGAGTATCGCGTGGTTCGAGGTGTTCAAAGTGATTCGTTCCCGGAGAACCCCGGACTGATCCCAGGCCCTGGATTCTCTTCACCTATTTTCAAAGGGTATCGGAGAACTGGAAAAGGGAATGAGGAATTAATCCAGGCATCTTATAATCTCGAGGATGGGGGACAGATCCCCACGTCAGCGAAGGTCCTCTGTCCATATTCGAAGGGATTGTCCATATCCTTGAGAAGGAGGATGATGGAGATCAGGAGGGCGATGATGATGGAGAAGATGATCATATCCTCATTGCGGGGATCGATCTTGACAAAGAAGAGAATCAGTATCACGCCGGCAACAGGGATCTCGGCGATGGAACAGGGTGCCGGGATGAAGGAGGTCTCCGCTACCGTCTTCAAATAACCTGGAAGCCTGTCAATATTCCAGAGTATCGTCCGGATTTTATTGACATACCGGGGCTGAAAGATATGGAGTCATGTATCTGCATCATTTCTTTGGCTTTTGGCCTCCCTGGTGTATGGAAAGGATCTTTCCCACAAAAAAACGGAAGGGAGGTGCTCCGTGCACATCCCGTTAACACATCTAGAGATCCGGGCTGCTCTCTCTCCCGATGATCCGTGCAATATCAGACATCTCGCGTGCGAGAAGCCGGATGAGATCATCGAGGGTGATAAGTCCGACCAGGCGCTCCGCTCCGTCGATGACGGGCATTCTCCGTACTCCGGCTGTTCTCATCTCCTGTAAAGCCTCAAAGATCCCAGTATCCTTCGTGATGGATTTCACTTCCCGGGTCATGATGGAACTGACCAGGGCCGCGGGTGAAACATCGCAGAGAAGGGGACCTCTCAGTGCCATGTCACGATCTGTGACGATTCCCACGGGTTTATGATCCTCGGTGACAATGACACACCCGAGATTCTTCTCTTTCATCAACTCGGCGACGAACCGTATCTGTGCGTCCGGTTTCACACTCAGGACGTTCTTCTGGCAGCAGGTATAAACCGACATCTCTATTCTCCAATGACCGGTATAGAATGTCCGGGAGATATAAATAGGTATTGGCAGATCGGTTCAGACAATCAACCGCCGCTTCATCAGGTGAATTGATACGAAGAAGAACAGGACGGTCAGGACGGATATCCATCCGATGCTGTACAGGAAATAGGGTGAAAGATCGGAGAGCGTGAGTGACCGGGTGACCGTGACAACCTGTGTGAGTGGGAGAAATCCCCGGGCGAAGATCTGGAGCCCTCCGGGAAGAACATCGAGGGGAAAGAAGGTCCCTGAAAAGAGGAACATCGGAGTGATAAAAAGGAAGCTCGGGTAGTTCAGGGCGTCGATACCAGGTGTGATTGCGGTGAAACACATCGCGATACCGGCAAAGAGGAGCCCGGCAAGGAAAGAGAACGGCAGGATAAACAGGGAGAGCGGGAGATCGACGACACCGAAAGCTATCAACACTGCGAGCATCACGGACGAGTAGATGAAACTGCGGGTGGCCCCCCACAGGAGTTCGCCGGCAATCACTTCGTCGAGTGCGAGGGGAGTGGCAATCATTGCATCAAAGGTCTTCTGGTAATACATGCGGACAAACGAAGAATAGGTGCATTCGAAGAATGCCGAGTTCATTATCGATATTGCAACCAGTGCCGGGGCAATGAACTCCACGTATGGTACCCCGTCGATCTCCCCTACAAACATACCAAGCCCGAAACCAATAGCCAGGAGGTAGAGGATCGGCTCGATAAATGGCGGCAGAAAATTTACCTGGTAGGTTTTGAAAAAGACATCCCAGTTCCTGCGCCATACCTTCAATGCACCACGGGTCAGTCTCGGGATATATACCGATTGCGCCATCAGTCCTTCAGGGCCCTCCCGGTCAGCTTGAGAAAGACATCTTCAAGCGATCCTCTCCGGGCGAATACATGCCCCGGATTGCAGGTATCAAAGAGGCTTTTTGCCACTTCGCGGGGATTGTCCGTAAAAATCTGGACCATATCCCCAAAGACCTCATAGGAGACCCCCATATTCTCGATGCATGCGATAACTTCAGGGGTGTGCTCGGCCTCAACGATATCGGAACCCACGTGACCTGATACCAGGTCTGCAGGGGAACCTTCGACGAGTATCTTCCCTTCATCCATGATAACGAGCCGGTTGCATAGGCGCTCCGCCTCTTCAAGATAATGTGTGGTGAATACAATCGTGTTTCCCTGCGCCTGCAACACCTTCAGCTTCTCCCAGATGAGATGCCGTGCCTGCGGATCAAGACCGATGGTCGGCTCATCAAGCACCAGGAGATCCGGGTTGTTGATGAGGGCCCGTGCAAGGACAAGCCGCCTCTTCATCCCTCCCGAGAGCCGCTCAATCAGGACATCCCTCTTCTCCTCCAGCTGGACGAATCGGAGCAACTCCTCAATTCGCCCGGTCGCCTCCTGCTTTGGTATGCCAAAATACCGTGAATAGACCAGCAGGTTCTCAAAACAGGTGAATTCGGTATCCAGGTTGGTCTCCTGGGGGACAACGCCAAGCCGCTTTTTTATCGATCTCTGGTATATACCGGCTTCCCTGCCAAATACCTTCAGGGATCCGCCGGATTTTGGCGAGACACACTGGATCATCTTCATGGTGGTGGTCTTGCCGGCACCATTCGGGCCCAGAAAACCGAACACTTCACCTGGAAATACTGAAAAACTGATATTATTCACTGCAACAAATGAACCGAATGTCTTGCTGAGATCCTGTGCGTCGATTATTGGTGTCGTTGCATCCATGCCCTGTATGTGATTGGATCTTCTCTCATCAACACTCTTTCGTTCCGGTTCATGCAACTGCAACCGCGTGTTATACACGGCGGGGATTCTTGACCGGATTTTTGTTGTATTGTCCCCTGCATCCCAATCGTGAAGGATGAGTCATCACCATTTCGGAGAGACAAGCTATTTTTCCCCTCACGAGGAATCCTAAATCATGCCCATACGGGAGATAGCAGTATCAAACTTCAAGAGTTTCCGGAAGATGGCGATAGAGCCTGACAATTTCAATATCATCATAGGATCCAATGCAGCAGGAAAGTCAAATTTCATCCAGGTTTTCAAGTTCATTCGGGATATTGCCAAGTATGGCCTCAATAACGCGATTTCGCTCCAGGGGGGTGTCGAATACCTGAGAAATACCATCATCGGACCTGATGAACCATTCAATTTCAGGATAGTCTACAACCTTGAAGAGAAACTCGAGGAGGTCATCGGGTTGTGGAACACAATTCCCGTCTCATTCGAACCTTTTGAGATACTCTATGAATTCGAGTTGACTTTTATCGATAGTGGTGAATATTACGAGATAACCCGGGATCTCCTGGTAATCTCGGGAAATTATTTCCTTTCAGGACAAGACGCCGTAGAAGAGCTGGGAGCGGGAACAATCAGCCTGACGCTCGTCGACCAGTCTATTCGATACAGCATACACCCCCCTACCGGTCTTGACATCGGCGATGCAGATCTCTTTCCACACCTGTTCCAGAGAAAAGACCTGCCCACAGGGAGGCTGATCATGAACCAGCCAGTCAGTGTCCCCGGAATCCCCCCGATGGAATGGATCTTCCGCGGAATGAAAGTCTTCGATTTCGATCCGATGCTTCTGAAAAAAGCAGTGCCGATAATGGGGAAAACCGAGCTCGAGAAGGACGGCAGGAACCTTGCAATCGTGATAAAAAAGATCATCGACGATCCGGAAAAGAAACGCGAGTTCTCGTTGCTGATAAAGGACATGCTCCCCTTCGTTGACGACATTGCCGTGGAGAAATTCATGGATATGTCGTTGTTTCTAAAAATGAAAGAGATATACAGTAAAGACAAGTACCTGCCGGCATCCTTCATATCGGACGGTACGCTCAATATCTGTGCCCTGATCATCGCCCTGTATTTTGAGAGTCGCCCGGTGACGGTGATCGAAGAGCCCGAGAGAAACATCCACCCCTATCTGATATCGAGGCTGGTGGAGATGCTCAAGGACGCAGCCAGAAACAAGCAGATAATCATCACCACGCACAACCCCGAGATGGTTAAAAATGTGAATATCGACGATATTCTTCTCATATCACGCGATGCAGAGGGATTTTCAAGAATATCCCGGCCGGCAAGCAAGCAGGAGATCCAGGATTTTCTGGAGAGGGAGATCGGTATCGAGGAACTTTTTATTCAGAACCTGTTGGGAATGGAATGAGTGATCGCAGGCTTTTCCTCTTTGTCGAAGGAAATGACGACGAGAGGTTCTTCAGGAATGTCATCCGGCCGCTTTTTTTGGGCGGGTACCAGTCGGTCGAACTCATCATGTACGCGTGCATGAAGAGCACACAGGTATGCAAATTCATAAAGACCGTCTCGTCACTTGGGCACGACTTCATCCTTGTCGCAGATATCGACGAAGCACCGGGTGTGAAAGCGAAGAAACGTATCATAAGACATCGTTTCTGCGTAGTTGACGATGACGACATCATGGTCATTATAAAGGAGATAGAGAGCTGGTACCTGGCAGGTGTGGACGATCATGCCGCAGCAAGGCTTGGAGTTCATCCACCCCGGTATACCGACCAGGTCACAAAGGAGGACTTCAACCGCAGGATCCCCCGCAGGTATACATCCCGGGTGGCCTACATGGTTGATATCCTCAACCTCTTTTCTATAGATACCGCAAAGAAAAAGAACAGGTCATTTCTCTTCTTTATGAAAAAATACCACCTTTCGAGGAGGAAATGAATCGTTTTCCCGCTTTTTTGGTATTGCCTCCCTTATGCCAGGGGCGACGAAAGTAACTCTTTATTATGATAAACAACCACTATCGTGTATTGCTGCGGGCAGTCTGACATGTCAGGGGGATTTCCATTGATGATACCCGCTGGGGAAGATAGGGTGGCTTTCGGTTTCGGTTCAGCATCTCCTCCCTGCACCGGGGGATTCTTGTGAAAGGCGAGTTCTGGCGAATAAAATTTCCGGCCATACTGGGCCAGAGAGATGTCTGGATTGCAATTCTCGCGGTTACGACCATTTTTGCGTTCGTTTTGAACTATTACGGGCTTATCAGGGGTGTCTCCGTTGTAACCCCACATCTATTCTACCTGCCGATAGTTATCGCCGGCTACTGGTTCCCGAGAAGAGGAATCGTTTTTACAGTGATCGTTGCGATGACGTACCTTACAATGGTCTATATCATGACATATCCTGATATCGACAGTATCACCTCCGCAACGGCCAGGTTTTATGTGCTGGTAGCCATCGGTCTCATCGTCGCATCCCTCTCGAGCAATCTCAAGGAGAAGGAAGACCGGTACCATGGAATATTCGATTACTCTGAAGCAGGCGTCTTTCTTGTCCGCTACAACCCCGAGGAGATGTTGATCGAGGAGGTGAATGAGCGCGGCGCAGATATCCTCGGATACCGGGCGAGTGAATTGACCGGGCGTTCCCTCCATGAGATATGGCAGAGCAGGGAGGAATACGATCGCTTTGTTCAAAAGATTAGCAGAGAAGGAACGATAACCGACCTGGAGTCCGGGCTCCTGAAAAAACACAACAAGGAGATTATTGTACTGATTTCAGCCGGGCGACTACCAGAAAACATGATGGTTTTCACCATTGTCGATATAACCGAGAGAAAGAATGCAGAAGAAGCCTTAAAAGAGAGCAAGGAGCGGTATCAGGGGCTTTACAACAATGCACAGGTCGGGCTGGTCAGGAGCCGGATTGAGGACGGGAGAGTCCTGGAGGCCAATGATCACATGGCCATGATGTTTGGATACAGGAACTCCCGGGAATTTATTGAAAATTTCTCCTTCTCGCAGAACTATGTGGATGAAGGCACCCGCGATGAGATGATCTCGCGACTCCAGAAAAATACCACCGTATCAAATTTTGAGGCCCGTTTCAGAAGAAGGGACGGCAGTATCATATGGACCCGGTTCTGGGCCCGCATCTTTCCAAAGAAGGGATACCTGGAAGGAGTGTATACTGATGTGACCGAGGAGAAGATCTCAGCCCAGGCGCTGGGGGAGAGCGAGGAACGATACAGGAGACTTGTGCAGAACATACCCGACTACGTGCTGGTCTTCTCCCTTGACAGGATAATCTTTGCCAATCCCGCAACCGCTTCAGCGGTTGGGAAGGGTATCGAGGAGCTCTCCAATACGTCCGTGTACGATTTCATAGCCCCTGAATACTGGGAGATTGTCAGGAAGAATACGCTGAAAACCATGAATGGTGAGCCGGTTGAACCCTACGAGGTCGAGATCCGGGTTCCCGACATGCCGAAGAGAATCGCCATCATGAACACGACGCTTCTCCGGTACCAGGAACAGCGGGTTATCCTGGCAGTGCTCACTGACATCACGGACCAAAAGCAGGTCGAGGAGGCACTGACGGCATCCAAGGATCAGTACAGGGCCACCATCGATGCCATGAGTGACGGGATATACCTGCTTGACCACAATCTGCACCTTATACTCATCAACTCAATATTCGGAAGGTGGCTGAAGGCCGGGGGGGTGACCGGAGACGTGATCGGAAGGCGTATCGATGAGGTGCTCCCCAGCCTCAGGGAGAAAATTGTTGAGGAGTTCAGGCACGTCTTCTCGACAGGCCGCATGCAGATCTCAAATGACGAGATCCATATCAGGAATAAACGCTTCATCTTCGAAACCCGCAAGATCCCCGTATTTGAAGATGGGAAGGTCGTCAGGGTTGTGACGATCATGCGGAATATCACCCGGCAGAAGCAGATCGAAGAAGAGAAACGGGTAGCCTACGAACAGATCGAGAAGAACATCGAGCAGTTTGCAATTCTTGGGGACCATATCCGAAACCCCATGCAGGTGATCGTCGGTCTGGCGGACCTCGAGGGTGGTCCGATAAATGAGAAGATCCAGCACCAGGCACGCGAGATCGACAGGACCATCAGCCAGCTTGACAGGGGCTGGATTGAATCCGAGAAGATACGGGAATTTGTGAAGAAATATTACGGTATCGGAAAGTAGGAGCAGGGTCCCTGCACCATGATCTTTCAGACGATCGGATTGCTTTTTTAGACTTTTCATGTACCGGTCTTTTCCAGGATTCCACTCCCGATTGGTACATATTTTTCAGGGAATGATCGGATCAAAGAAGAGGTCCGGGGA
>Ga0265294_10003158_pt1 | contig 21245 bp, 21 predicted proteins | sample MunlanPumphouse3_FD_192504 | JGI IMG/M metagenome (GOLD analysis project Ga0265294, IMG submission 192504) | Groundwater microbial communities from a municipal landfill in Southern Ontario, Canada - Pumphouse #3 | ecosystem: Environmental > Aquatic > Deep subsurface > Groundwater | place...
CAAAACTCATCTTATCCAACAATCCACTTCTAACCATCTTGTAGATGTCTTGATTCGTATTGGTATCTAGTAATTCAGCACGGACTTTTAAACCAATATTATCTACTGTTAGTGATAAAGATTGGTTCTTGGTTCTGGCAATAATTAAAAAGGAGTCCATATGATTGTATTTCATAGGAACATCCTTCATTTTGGTATCACTTAAAGCTCTTGAATCGATTTCTTCAATGAATCCATATTCTTCATCACCAATGAGTGTTTCATTATGAAAGACTAGTGCATAGCCTTCCAAGATCATCTTGTCTTCTTCTTCATGAAGTGTGACATCTGCTAGTCTAGTTTCCTTGATCATCTTTTCTAACCTCAACTTTCTTAGGCTTTGTAATTGCTTGTTTTTGATATACATATTCAAGCTCGGAATCCTTATAAAATAATGACTCTAGCTTTTCCTTTTTACAATATTCATCAATAATAATTGTTTTTTGTTTCTGTGTTTCCAAGATGACTTTAAGTGCATGTTCTGAAATCTTTCCATTAACTGTTATTTTCATCTTTAGGTTCCTCCGTTCCTACTTGATATTGATTTGCTTTATCAGCATCAACAAAGTTTAATGATTGAAGGCGTTTGTTTCCACCTTCTATAGGTTCTAGTCCGAGTAGTGCTCTTGATTCATTGAGTGACATTATTCCTAGACTCATCAATTTTTCAATTGCTGTAACATTGGTGTTCCATGAAGCATACTGCAACCTTTCGCTATAAAAGATAATTTCTTCTCCACGTTCTAATTGATTATTGGTAAGTAAGCCTATAGAAAAAGCCTCGCTAAGTTGAATAGCTAAAGGCTCAATGGTTGACTCGTAAAATGAGTTAAATTCCTCTTCTGAATACTTGCTTGTGAATATTGGGACAGAGACACCAAAATAATCGAGGATCTTTGATTGCAAGAATTCTAGTGTATCTTTATCGATTAATTTCGGATCAACATCTAAAGGAATATATTCACTCTTTAGATCAATCGGAATGATAGAACTTCCTTTTGTGTTGACTGAATCAGAAAGTACACTATCAAAAAGTTCTCTTTGTTTTTTCTTATCTGTTTCTGATAGCATACCATTCATCTTAACAATACCTTTAATCTGCATCGAGGATTTGATCGCATTATCAATCCCTTGCAACAAGCTATCATTGATTGAGATTGTTTTAAGAATCGCTTCATGATCTCCACTTGATCCATTACCACCAAAGATATCGTTTTGTCCAAAATGACGTCTTAAATGGATAATATTGTCGTATGGTAGAATGTATGATTCTCCATTATCAAATAGCAACTTGATGAAATAGGTTTCAGCATTATCAATAATCATTTCAACTGTAATCGGTCTTAATGGATAGATACCTTTGAGTTCACCCGAATCCTTATCGAACTTTGGATAAACAAACGCATTATCATTCAACAAGAGTAATGTGATAGTTTTATAGATGAAATCGTAAGGTGTCATAATCTCATTTGGTTTATACTTCAATAAAAAAGACAGTCGACCTTTTTTCTCGGTCACTGTCTTATCGTTTTCGGTTTTGATAAATCTAGGTTTAAGCTTAGCACATTGGCTAGCAACCCTATCAATACATATCTTAACCACATCACTTTTTGAAATGTTTGTTCCAAAGGGGGTATAAAACGTATTTAAATTACTAATTAACTGGAGTGCATCAAATGATCCAGTTTTACTTTTTCTTTTAATGAAACCCATGTGCACCTCCTAGATCATGTTTTCGTAATCTGTTTTGTATCTATTAAGAATAACATATGCAATGATCAACGCGACTGTACCATCAATTCGCTTGTATTTAGAGTTAAGTTTCGATGGTTGTATATTTCCATTTAAATCAACTTTCGCTTGTGTATTTGATAGACACCATTTCATGATTGGATTGTTATTGTAGTTAACCAAATTGTTCTTTAAATCAGCTTCTAGAATTTTCATGGGTTCAGATAATGAGTAGATGCCTTGTCTTACTTTATCCATATTAAATCCTAAGTCTTCCATTTCTTTAATCCAATACTGTGAATTCCATGGGTCATATCCAACCCACAAAGGTCTGATTCCATACTTTTGTATCATTTTCATGAACCATTCAGTCACCAAACTAAAATCATTTTGATTGCCTTCTGTTAAGGTAACAAATCCTTTTTTTATCCAGATATCATATGGAACATTGTCTTCTTTGATTCTTTTCTCTACAACTTCACTTGGCATAAAGAAGTGGGGAATCACATACTTTTTATTACTATCTCTTTTTTGAATGACAAGTACTGCTGCTGTCAAATCGGTTGTTGATGATAAGTCTACGCCACCAACCGCATATGAATCTCTTAGCTCATCAATTGAGTAAGTATCTTCATTGTTTAAGTCATCAAAGGACAACCACGATCCAGAATCTGCTTGTTTGATATTAAAATCCTTACAAAGCATCGTCACTCTAGTTGATAAATCATGTTTCGATTTGTTCATAACATCTTCTAAATATAAAGGCGTTTTAACCACACCAATACTCGGATTTGACTTTTGCCAAGTTGATTGATCTTCATATATTTCTTTGGTTGAATCTTGAGTGTATAACCAGGGCAATACCCTATGATCTGATATTTCACCTTTTAGCATCTTTCTTGCATAATCTAACTTGCTATCTAAAAAACCACCGATTGTTGTCCCTTCAGTGGTTATGATAAATATGAGTGGTTCTTTTTTTGTTGATTGGGATTGTTTAATCGCATCATATACTTTAGAATCTGTCATTTCATGAACTTCATCGATACATCCAACCTCGATATTGTAGCCATCCTTATTTCTTGATTGTGCTGATAGCTTCTTTATCTTGTTCTTTGTTTTTGGTGAATAGATATGAAAGATGTTCTTCTTGCTTCTAGTATCTTTGGATAAAGCCGGAGACTGCTCTCTCATATTATTAATCTCTTCAAAAAGAATGTTAGCTTGTTCTGTTGTATTAGATGCACATACGATGTCCACACCACCACTTGAAAGAAAGAACTCAGCTAAATCAATGCCTGCAACAAATGTTGTCTTACCATTCTTGCGAGCAATCAGTAATATGACTTCATTAAATCTTCTGAGTCCTGAATCAGCCATTTTGAATCCATAAGCAGTTTGTATGAGTGCTTTTTCCCAAAGTTCTAAGATGAATGGTAATCCATTGAATGGTGACTTTGTGTGTTTACAAAATGTCTCAATGAAATCAATTCGCAGGTTGCCAGGCTTTTCATCAAAGATGTACTCTGGATCATCCAGATCTTTTAAAAGTTGATCTAACTCAGTTTTCAGTTCTTGCCCTACGATGATATTACCATCTTCAATTTCATTGTAGTATTCAATTAAATAGTTCATACATTCGCTCTCTTAAGAAACTCATCAAATGCATCATCTCCATCATCAACTTGTGTACCAAGAATTGTATTTAGGGTTTTAATGACTGTACCATATGAATTCACAAGTTTTGTGTAATACTTAGCTGCTTCAGTTTGACGTTGTGTGCCTTTGCTGGATAATTGAATAGCTCCATGCTTTCTGATTTGCTCTTGTAACTTATCAAGTTCCACCTTCATAAATGCAGCTTGATAAATTAAATTATCTACTAATTCTGTCTTTGATTCATCAACCAAAGAAAAAAGCGACTTTAATCGCTCGTATTCATGTTCTATTTTCATAACTTGTTAATATCCTCTAAATATACTTTAGAAAAACTATCAAAATATGGATCGTCTTGAATTTTATTTTTCTCGAAAATATGCAAGCTTAATTTATTTAATATAGGTATTATTTCCGAATTCAAGTCTGCTATTTTCTTTATTTCTTGTGATTCTATATCTCGAGCATGTGTTATTTCTTCTCTTAATCCTTTCAATTTCAACCATTCAGGTTCTGTTAATCCATCTCTAAGACTAGCTTCATATAATTTTCTAGCTTGAAATATGGCATTGTGACAAAGCGTCATATGCAAATCACTATAAGCAATGTGCTTATTTTTAAACTCCTCATCAGATATATTTAGTTCTTTAAATCTGTTCAAAATTTTATCTGTTAAAAACTTTAGAAGCATCAAACTTCTTATAAAATTTTCTTCTAGGACATGCATATTCTCACCTACTTCAAAACTAAATTCTGGATTTTCAAAAATAAGAGCCCGCATTTTTTAATTGCCCCCCGTACGGTACCCTAGCTCGCACTTCTTATTCTAATGGGGGGGGGTTAAAAATAAATAAAATCATAGAACTTTTCTTTAGAGAATTATTCTATGATTTCTTCTGATGATGCTAATCTACATAAACTCTCAAAATAAATTTAAGCTTAAAAATATATCATCAACTAGTAATTTAAAGATTCTCTTATTTAGATTCACTGAAATTGTTTACCAGTTGATCTTTTACAAACGTCAGTTAATATCAAATAATAGTGAAATCCATCCTCATACATTCCGTACACCTTTTAACATTTAACTTATTACTATGCACAAACTATCATTATCGCTGCAACCCCATACACTCTCTATACATTCACTCACACTCACAATGATTAGTATTTATAGCATTCTTTTATTGTCAAGTTCTTCCATTATCTCTTTCACAGATCTATTATCTGCTGGTCTCGTCGTAATCATTTGAAGGTTCTTTTTAATCGCTGCTTCAAAGTACCGATATTTTTCATCCACTTCGGTTATAAGCTTCTTATAGTACTTCGCTAAGTACCTGGTTGCTTCTTGAACAAGACGATATCCATACTCATCAATCAGTCTTTCAAAGAGTTCATTAAACTTATAGATATCAACAGAATGACTACTGATATATTCTTCTTCAATGATAGCAATTGTTAAGTGATGTTTCTGTGGTGCTTTTTCTTCGATATCAACCATTCTTTGTTCCTTACGTTGCTGCTTCTTTGTTATCTTGGGTTCTTTATCCTCTTTAGGTTTATCATCTCTTACAAGCTCATTAACGATGGAATCTATTAACCAATAAGGATAATCTTCTGCTTGCTTCCGTTTCTTTGCAGCTATTTCAAACATCTCTTGAATCTCTATAGATGTGAAGATTTGTTCTTCGTAAAGTTTCTGATCAAAGAGATCAATTGAAACCATATAACTTATCATTTCTTGAAGTTTATCTTTCCCACTAATGAATTTAGCAGGAATGTATTTTAGTACCAAATATGCTGCTGTTGTTAAATCATAATTCACAAAATAGCCTTTTGAATAGATATGAGAGAGTAGGACCATATAGGTCATATAACCCAATGGTCCATACTTATGTACTAACTTTGAGATCCTTGGTTCTGTAAAGTGATCGACATCGACACTAAAGAACTCAATCCCTTTAATCTTTGCTGGCATCTTAACCTACTCGCTTTTCTAAGACTTGAATATAGTTCTTGATTTGCTGCTCAGTGAATCTCCATTTATTACCTAGCTTAATTCCTTTTAAATGACCTTCACTTAAATGCTTATATACGGTTCTTGGTCTTATCTTTAAAAAGTTTGCAATATCTTCTAATGTATAAAATTTCATTGAATTATCTTCTGATATCATGTGTTGTTCTTCTCCTCTTTATTGGTTTCAAATAATTTATTGGAATACGTTCTACAGTATCGTCTTTCAGTCTATTTAAATGATGTGCATAGATTAATGTGGTTTCTATATTGGCATGTCTTAGAAGCTGTTGTGTCGCTTCTAAGGTATTACCACTTTTCAGTGATAAGGTTGCACAGGTATGTCTTAATGAATGCACAGATATTCTTCTATTACTACCAAGACAATCATCAATGAGCTTTTTCATGGAATGTCTGACAGTATCGACTTTAATTGCCTCTAAATTGATTGAAAAGTTGTGTGAAACGAACAAATACTTATTGTCATCAGCTCTCCAATATAGATAATCCTTAATAGACTGATAAACAGGTTCTGATAACTTAACGAAGTTATCTTTCCCGTCTTTACCTTTACCTTGAATATATAAGACTTTAAAATCATTAATCGTATCGATATCGGATATCTTAGCTCTAGCAATTTCAATGGTTCTAAGTCCTGTAGTCAGCATTAACAGTAATATTGCATAGCTTCTAAAGTCTGCAAGTGATATTACATCAGATATAACCGGTTTACTATAACTCATTAATATCTTTGCTTGTTCTAAACTTAACGCTTCCTTACGGTATCTCTTTTCAATCTTTGCTCCTTTGATCCCTTCAGCAACATCTTTCTTATATACGTCCTCATCGAATCCATAACCTAATCCGTTATGGATTCTGATCCATTTATAGAAGTTCTTAAGGACGACCATTTGCTTTTGAATCGTTGTTGCCTGTAATCCATCCTTCCACATCGAATCACGATACCCAATGATATCTGAACGTTTGGCATAACGGATATTATGTCTTTTAAGATAGTTAATATAACGGTCTATTAAAAGACCATAATCTTTGATACTCTTATGCTTCAAATCCAGATTCTCTAAATAAGTATCTTTGATTTCTTCAAGTGGATGGTATTTAATCATTTAATCTAATCTTTCCCTTCTTTAATAAGTATTGGTATTCATACCTGTAGAGATCTTCTAATGTAATGCCATAAGCTCTAGCGAGTCTTGCCATCATCATGAATGATGCTTGATCTCCTTGATGACCATTTTCAATATTTAGGATATAGTTATAGCTCACTTCACTTAAACTCGCCATTTCTTCAAGACTTAAATCTTGTGATTCTCTTAAAGTCTTTAAATAGATTCTTTTCATGGTGTATATACCAAGCGCGTACGCGCCTTTATCAAATTTATCAATTTATCTTTTTTCTTTCCTTTCTCTATAACTATCCTTTACTCATTTAATACAAACAATCGCTTATAAAAACTTGATTTCATGAAATGTAAAAAAAGTTGATTCTCATCAACTAGCTTTCAAGTATATAGGACTTTTCTACGCCATCTCAAACCTATCGTTATCTATATCTATACATAGACAAACACATTTTCGAACACGGTATTTAAGACGTCATTCATAGACAAGACCGTATTGTTTTGGTGAAGAACAAGGGCGGTAGAAGACATCTGTACTGTTTTTAAAATGGATAAGTAGGTAATAGGGATTCTCCTCTACTCTACTAACTAGCCAATGAATTTGTTGGCCTACTCCAATTCTATCATTTAAGGTTATGCGACTAATTTTTACTTAAAAAATAGTGTAAAATGATAAATTATTAGAAAAATAAGTTCAAAAAATACCTGCGTTATTAGCCATTTTCACCATCAAATCTTATTAATCATTCAACTTGACACATACTTGACACTATGTTGATGATGTTTTATTTCCGAATAACCATAAAATCCACTAAAACTCTAAAAATTATGGAATATATTGTAATAATTTATGCTTTGAGCATGATTGACAAATTGAAATGCATAAGAAATTACTTTCGCATGATACAATACTCTCTGACTGACATAACAAGTAAAGGAACTTCACCATGCAAACCGATAAAAGATTTATTCCACTTGGAAAGATATTAAGAGATCGTCTAAACCTATCTAGAGAAGACGTTATTGAGGAATTATTAAAATACGGTACTCAAATCAGTACCTATACATTAAGAAATTATGAAACTGGCACTCAAGATATGCCACTTACGATTATGCATCATCTATGCCATATCTATGATTGCACCATCAATCAATTTTTAGCAGAACGTAATCAACAAGAGGATCGTTTCAAGAAAGCAGACTATGTAACCTATGATTTAACAAAAGATTACAAGCTTATCGTGAATAAGCATCAAGAAAAAGCATATGACATCAAATCCAATATTAAAGATAATCAAGAAATCTATGCACATGCTTTGTTAGGTTATGATTGCCCAAATACCTTATTACCTGAAGGATCAAGACTGATCTATCAAGCGAGTGATAAATATCAGATTAAACTAAAAAACATTTATGATTACTATATTATCTCAAAGACAGAGTTTATTAACGGCAAATCATACGAAAAAACATACGTAACCAAAGCCAAAGAAATCGAGGATTCTTCAAGACCTAAACTTGTTCAATACTTCTTTGATGGTAAAGTAGAGCATATCTCATCTGCTGCATTTCTTAAAATGGTTGAAGGTTTGGTTGTTAAAATCATCATTGATATTAAAAAGTAATGAAAATGAATAAATACCCACAACTGTTGGTTGTAAGCGAATATTAAATTCGTTATACTGATAGCGGTGAAGACAGGAAGGTGGACAAGACACTCTTAATTGAGGGGATTGTTCATTTTCTTTTTTTATTTATCCCCTTAACCCTTAAAGAGTGCCACATTGACTTGCTAATACTTCGATTACTAGTTAACATGTGTACTAAGAAAACTAACAGGAGGTCTTCACCATGAAACAAACCGTTGAAATCATTCAACCCAAACCAAAGTATAAAGATATCTTCACCAATCAAGTGATTCGAAAGAAAAGAGTCGCAGCCTATGCCAGAGTCTCAACCGATGAGACAGACCAGTTAAACAGTTATCAAGCTCAAATCGAAGAGTTCACGAGAAGGATTAATACAAATCTAGAATGGGAATTTGCAGGCATGTTTTGTGATGAAGGCATCACAGGAACCAATATGCTCAAACGTCCTGGATTCATGAAAATGATTGATGCTGCTAAAGGTGGCCATATCGATTTAATCTTAACAAAATCGATATCACGCTTCTCTCGTAATACAGTCGATATCTTAACAACCATTAAAGAACTGAGATCAATTGGTGTTGAGATCTTCTTCGAAAAAGAAAACATCACATCAGTGGATCCAAAGATCGACTTTGTCTTAACGATTATGTCATCGATGGCTCAAGAGGAATCACGCTCCATATCAGAGAATACCAAATGGGGTATTCAAAAGAGATTCCAACAAGGCAAGCTTATCATGTGTACCAGAAACTTCTTAGGCTATGACATGAATGAACTTGGTGATTTAATTATTAACAAAGAACAAGCAGAAACCGTTAAATACATCTTTAAATGCTATATCAACGGGATGTCAACCTCAAAACTTACCAATCACCTAAAAGAGATGCAACTCAAGAATGGTAGAGGTGTTGTCAATTGGTTTCCAGATACCATTAAAGAGATTTTAATCAATGAGAAGTATGTTGGTGATCTTCTTCTACAAAAGACGGTTACAGTCGATTATTTAAGCCATGAGAGTAAAATCAATGATGGCTACGCAACCAAGTATTATATCAAGAATGCACACGAAGCCATCATTGAACGTGAAGTCTATGATATCGTTCAAACGATGATGCATGCAAGACACTTAATTGTCTCAGTTGACTCCAAAGAACGATTTAAACACTTAGCTCAAAAGCCAATGAAAGGTTTAGTGTATTGTAGTCAGTGTAAGCGCATGTTTAACTCTAAAATGCATAACTCAGGAACGACATTTAAAAAGAGTATGCTGAAGTGTCATACATCAAGGAATAACCCAATGGAGTGTGATAACCATTCGATTCATGAACCACTCTTAGAACGTGCAACACTTCATGTAGTTGAGACGATGACGAAAACAAAGGATATGCAAGATAGTATCTTATTCTATATGGAACAAACCCTTAAAAAGAATAATTCACATGAACAACTTCAAAACTTAAAACTAGACCGTGTTGATCTAGGAAATAAACTGAAAGCGCATGTGAATAACCGAATACACAGTTCATTATCCGATAGTGACTATAAGAAAGAATACCAACGTTTAGAAATCGAGTATAACAGCATTACAAAGCATATTGAAGCATTGACTCAAGACATCACCAAAGAACACTTAATGAGACGAAGATTTTACGCATTAAAGAGCTTTATCGATACCAACTACCAGGATACAAGCATCATCAAGAGCTTCTTCGGTATCGTCTTAATGATGGGTCAAAATCACGTGAGATATGTGATTGATGATACCTTCATTACGATTGATGAATTACATGAACAAATGGATACTTTGAAAGAACTTCCTATCTTGATGAAGGGAACTTACTATGATTTAAATACAAGAGAAAATATATACTACGAGGTGGTTATTTATGAAAGAAATTAAAGTCATTGAATCCAATAAAACAAAACAAGCTAGTAAAGGTAAAAAAAGGGTTGCTGCATATGCTAGAGTATCCACTAAACAAGAACTCCAAGAATCATCACTAGATATACAAATTGCACATTATGTTAAAGAGATTATCTTCAATAAGGATTATGCCTTTGCAGGGATCTATTATGATTATGGTAAATCAGGTACTTCTATGAAGAAGCGTGATGGGTTACAAGCACTACTTAAAAAGATTGATGAAGGTAGAATAGATCTTGTCTTGGTTAAATCGTTATCCAGGTTTGCTAGAAACACGATTGATGCATTAAATGTCATTCAAGATACTAGAAAAAAAGGTGTTGAGTTCTACTTTGAAAAAGAAAACATATCAAGCTTAGATACTACCATTGATATGATACTGACGATGATGGCTGGCATGGCCGAAGCTGAATCACAATCCATGTCACAAAACATCTCATGGGGTCATCAAAAAAGAGCTGAGAAAGGTGTAGTTCCTCTTAGACCAGTCTTTGGTTATGATATTACCAAAGATAGACAAATGGTAATCAACTCATTAGAAACTGAAGTTATCCAAGTTATCTTTGATATGACCATGAAAGAGTATCCAATGAAAAAGATTGTTGAATACATAAAAAGCCTAGATGTAAAGACCAAACAAGGTAGACCTATCAATAAATATACTCAAATCAAAAACATACTTACAGATATTAGATATACAGGACAAATCATACGAGGAAAGACTTACACAAAAATAGAAGGCTTAGAAAAAACTAGAGCCATCAATGATGGCGATAGACCACTTTACGTGATTAAGAACCATCACCCTGGAATTATTGATTTAGCTACATTTGATAAGGTACAAGAAATATTAAGTCAATCTAAGCAGGCTTACATCAAAAGACCCTCTAGGACAATAGACTTAAAAAACTTCATCTTCTCACTGAATCATGAAGCATATCTTCATCGTAAACAGATTGATGTCGATAACAGTGACTACGATTTATTAGAGAATGAATATCAACGGAAAAGCGATTCTCCAAGGCTTTATATGAAGACTGCTAAGCACGTCCTTAAAAGAGCAATGAACTCGTTAGGACGCAATTTTAGCGACCTGGAAGCCAAGTACGACAAGCAAGTGAAACTACTTCTAAAGAAATATGATCTCGAACTAGAACTAATCACATTGGCGAACCTGGTAGCTGGTTATAAGCAAGAGTATTACAAGATTAAAGATAAGAAGATTCTGGATTCTTCTGATACTGCATTGATGTTTCAACTTGAAGATGTAATTACAAAATTCAGTGTTGAGTATGTACAATTAGAAGATAAGTATTTTGAGAACAGGGAAATGTATAAATACCCTGAGGTGATAAAAAAGTTGATTTGTTCTTATGATTATCCAATCCAAGAGATTGATCCAAATATGGTTAAAAGCATATTTAGCAATCTAGTGATAGTAGATCCAGAAAACTATGTGTTCATCATTGATACTACTAATAAAAAGTTAACGCTGGAGGATATGAAAAAAGCAGCGACTATGAAGCCGTTGCTTGAAGGCAAATGTGTCTCTAAAGGAAAGAACTCAGATATGATAGCTTGGAAAATATCATTAATCTAATATGTAGCAACTTGCTATTGTTAATAGAAGGTTATTATACTCAAACTATCTTCATCAATTGAGTATTTTAGTGCACAGGTGAATTTATCACATTTTGTTTGAGATATGAAATCAAAAATAACTTCAAACTTAACAATATGATACTCATTGATAAGTGATAAATCTATATTATATACAACACTATTCTTGATCTTATCAAATATAAGCTCTTCAATCTTGTCTACATCTTCTTCTGCTAGTCCTAGTCTAGTCATTGTTTTTTTACTGTTTTCAACATATGTCAATTTATCTTGAGTGACTTTTAATGGTTTATCGACCAAGTCATTACTTTTAGTGATAACGTTACTCATTAGATGTTGATATTCACTTTCTTCCCAAACTATAACGTCAGAAGATATCATATATTTAAGAAATATATCAAAATAATCGCCACGAATACTCAAAACTTTATATCCCATACTTTCAAGCATATCCGATGATATGCATCTATCACTTATCTCGTCAATATCAGGTTCATGACCTGTTATTGCAAGCCCATCGTGTAATACATATCGTGTACCAATTGTGCGTCTCAAGTACGTTTTCAATAAACTAGAGTAAGTCATATCAGCATACCCTATAATTGATTCTATTTTTGATAAATTTGACGTAATAGCATAAACATCTTCCTCCGACAAGTTGTTAATGTAAATGCAATAAAGCCCATTTACAATATATTTCCTTTTTTCATTGTCTATTTTCATATAATCAAATAGAATGTTTAGCACTTTGACAGGTGCTTTACCATGAGTTAAGTCTAAGTAATCACCGGTTAATATGTTGTGGGGTTTCTTTCTATCAAGGTGTGGCAGTATTTTTGATAAGGCTGTATCTCCATAGTTGAAAGTTTTTAAAAGTGAAATATCAAATACAAATAGATATTCTTTTTTATCTTTGTTTGGAACTAGTGAATATTTAAGTTTCTCGTAATCAAATGCTTTATTAATGTGATTCAAAAAATCGTTGGAAAATTCAATAATACTAAATGACATAATTTCTGGCGACAAACTAGCATAGTTTTTCAGTGCTGTAAACATAACATTATCCCTTGATTCTATTGTGTGTATTTTCATATGTTAAGTTCACTATTCTGTAGCAACAATTTAGATTTTAGACTGCTGCTAGCCAATTTTTTCATAAGAATATTGATTTTTAACATATACGTGTAAGTATGATCCTACTGAACTTGATGATAATAGATCCTCATAAACATACTTTGGGACATTGGAATATGCATATTTTGAACCATCTAAAAACTGTACAAACAATGTTGAAGTGTGATCATCATAACCTATAGAATCTACATTTGATGAAGATACATGTACCATAATAACATCACTCATTTTTCGGTGCTCCTTTCGAATTTCTTAGTATAGAAAGCATTTCAGAATATTTAGAAAGATCAGGCTTTTGACTTTTCCATTTTTGAGAGATAACTGGGTCGCTTGAAAAACCTTCATTTTTTAAATAATACTTCACTTTACAAGGTATCTTTACAGACTCTCCCATTATTATTGCTTCACCAGTTCTTAAAGTTGATAAAGTTTTCGTTATTGATTCCATATCCGAGTCAATAGCTCCGTTAATAAATGCTTTATCTTTTGGATTGTTTAATCTTAAACACATCATTGTTCCCATCTGACTGATTATAGTGTCCCCTATTTCACTTGGACGTTGAGTTATCATCATTAATCCAGCACCATATTTTCTTCCTTCTTTTGAAATGCGTTCAATAACATTTCTTGCGACATTTTGTCTAGATTTTGTATCTCCAAAATACGAGTGTGCTTCTTCAAGTACAATCAACATAGGAAAGTCTTTTCCGTTTACAGGACTTTCTAGTAAAGTTAAGGAATTATATACTATGTTCAAAATAGTTCCGACTATAATATGATGTGTGTATGAAGGGATATTTGATAAATCGATAATTGTTATTTTTTTGTCATGACCGAACCAACTAAATAACAAAGAGTCTAAATCTGATTTTACAACACCCTCATCATTAGGAGTATAGTCGCCTGGATGAAACATGAAATTGTAACGAGGATCAAGTAGTTTAGCTCTAATACTATCTAAAAATGATTGAATTCCTTTTTTTAGATTATTATCAATGTATGGAGCGGATGAACCGAATCCAGGCGGTTTGAATTTTGCTGAGATGAATTTATCGGGATTTCCTTCTTTCACTAATGCTTCATCATCAGTTCCTCTATTGTTTAATGTTCTTCTTTCATTTCGATCAAGTTCATACCAAAGGTTTTTTAAGCTAAACGGATATGGTGTATCAATAGTAAATTGTCCTGGGTTGTCACCTGTTTTCTTAGCTGAGTTAACTTTCCTTTCGAGAACCAATTCTGCTATCATTGATAATTGATTTTCATTCAAATTGTTGTAAAACAAGTCTAAGAGAGAGTAAAAATCTATTGCCCAAAATGGTACAAATAAGTCGTCAATATTTGGATCTCTCATTTCAGTTGATGATCTGATTTTGAAAACCTTCGAGTCATCTTTCACTACTTTTGAATATTCACCGTGAGGGTCAATTACAAATATTCTAGATGCTTCAAGTTCCTTTTTAGATGATATTTCTTTTAAAATAACTGTTACTGCATTGGATTTACCTGTACCAGTTGCTCCAATTACAATAGAGTGTCTTGATATCAACTTGTTCATATCGACCATTACTTGAATTGAGTCATTACTGCTTAAATGACCTATTCTTAATGGATAAACATTCCTATCAAGTAGATGTATGATTTCTAACTCATCATTCGTAAGCAGAAAAACTTCATCTTTTGTTAATGGAAACTGAGTAATTCCTTTTTCAAAATGGTTTCCAGAAATTTCACCTAAAAGCAATACTTCAGCATGTCTATAGTTTGAATATTCCTTCTCAACTTCATCCTTGATTCTCTCATTCAGATTAATTGACGTGATAATTCCTATTAAACTAACATATCCTATCGAAATTTTGACCAAACTTCCAATTTGTCCGATTTTCACGATTGAATCTCCATAGACTACTATGTCTGATGCAACATTGTTATCCAAAATCACATCGATTTGATTACCTTTTACTGATAGAACATAGCCAATACTGTATTTATTCATCTTTACTTATCTCCAATCGCATGGACTCGAGATATCGGAATAACTGAGGTGAATCAACAATTTTCAATATTGCTTTAATTTTTTGTTTTTCTTCGTCTACTTTTTTTTCGTTTTTACTTTGCACAAATATGGATTCGAAGAGATATTCTGTTAAGTCGAGATTATCCTTACTAATATTATCGTATTCATACTCTCCATACTGACCATCGATGTATGCAGATTTGTTACCCAACAACCAAAATCTATTGTTTTCAATACACATTTTTTTTAAACTATTACTATTTTCAAGCAGGGATTCACCTGATGGTAACTTGTCATATAAAAGACCAACGACTAATGAATTGGTGTTCGTCTTCAATGCATCTAGAATTATTTCATTAATATGTTGATCTTGAAAAGAGTATCCAGATGTAATTAAGACACAATCGTCGGATTTAATAAAATAGGACAGCCTATCTAATAGACAAGTATATGGTTCTTTTCTGGAATCTTTGTACTTTAAAATTGAAGGAAGAATCATTAAACTTTTAGTTTTCATCGAGCGGATTATACCATTGTGCGATTCCGACCATCCTAATGATCCATGTATTTTCCACAGTTTAACATTCTCGTCTTTGCTTATTTTACTTATGTAAGTTGAATCAAAAAATGGGTGTAAAGAACCGAAAAAACCATCAACGAATTTAACTTTTGAATTTTCTAAAGCCATTTCAATAAGCATATCGTAATTAGTTGTGAAAATTTCGATGCCAAAGTCACGCTTCGTATTCTTTAGCCAATTTGCAAACTTTACGTGAGGTAGAAAATGATCTAGTTGTTTTTCGTGAATATCTAAATGTTTTACAAGGATATCTTTTATTTGATCTACAATAGAATCTCTTAATGCTATAAGTTGCTGTTTATTCAAATTATCAATGGTACCTTTACCAATAACTTCAATGCGCATATTTATATTAGTTAGTAGGGACTCAATATTGAACACATCACCATCATTTTCTTTTATAGACTTTATTGTATTCGCATAATCTTCTTTTATCTCATCCACAATTCTTTGAGTAATCTCCTTGATCCCTGGAATACTATATAATTTGAGATCATCACCTAAATTAATAGAACTCCCCGCACCAAATAGAAAACCTAATTTCTTTTTATTTGATGACAAAATAGAGTTTAAATTATTCGATACTTTTAGCACACTGTGTGACATTTTATCCCTCTTTTCACTGATTGATTTTTAATTACATAAATCGAGTAAATAATATTCATTATAGTTATGGTTGCAAATTGATTTGTATTCTTTTAATATTGAGATTATTTCAGTCCTAGCGAAGTAATCCTTTATCCAAGTGTAGCTATTGTCATATCGCTTACCGTTAAGTTTCACTCTTTGTTTTGCAAACACTTTTGCTTTAGTATTGCTTTTACATTTTTGATATTCCTCGTACAAGGATTCAGCAATTATAATAAGGATTTCAAATTCTGGTTTTGTACAATATTTTTCTTCTGAGTGTATTTTCTCTCTAATATCCTTTGGAATTTTCAGTTTATCCGTTATCTTGTCGCCAATTCTAATGATTTTTACTTGCTCATCCTTATCAAGTTGTCTGATCATGGCAAGCAGGTATGAATCTAACTGACGTTTTTGATGAGGTCTTAAATCCAACATATCATCTACATTTATTTTGAATAGTCCCTTATCTATTAATAATTCAATAAATGCTTTTTCACTATTACCCTCTAACAGTATCAGATATTTCATTAATCAATTCTTTCTTTAACTCCATTAAACGATCATAATTGATAAGGGTTTGGAAAGTATTGTTATTAAATTGATTACTCTTGCTTAAGTCGATGCGATCTTTAAAATCTTTATATAAATTGCATGCTGTAATGTGATCGTTCTTTCTCATTACAAAGATGTTATCTCTTCTTCTAAAAATATCTAGTATCTCCACATAATGCGTACTAAAAATGAGATTTGCGTTCTTAACATTTATCCGCTTATCATTAAAAATCATAATGATGTTTTCGACGAGATTTTTATGGAAGCTGTTTTCGATTTCATCAATAATGAGAGTTCCACCCATTTTGAGAATTGCGATGGTTAATCCAAACATAATCAATCCTTTTTTAGTACCGTCTGAAAGAAGCATATCGACTTCTTTCTCGCTGTATGTTTTTGCTCCAATACCATTCAAGTCTAGAACGAATAATTTCTTATCTAGATCATATTCGAATTTTTTGATCCCTTCATCAAATAAATTAGTAATTTTTAACATTAACTCAGTCGAAACTTCTACAAGATTAAAAATATCAAATATACTTTCAATGCGATAATTATGGATCCAATTATTTGTATTAATAACTAGTGTTCTCTTAATTGTAAGTTTGTAAAGGATAGATGTGTCTGAAACGTTACTGGTGTAAGTGTTGTTTTCATCAAAATCTAGATCGAGGATTCGCTTGCTGTAACTCTTTGAATATTTTTTTGAGTATAGCTTTTCATTAGAAAACTTACAGTAACTTGTTTCGTTTAGTAATGTTGCTTCTGGAATGCTGATATTGCTTTCGTATTTATATACCGTTTCAAGTAAATAGAAAAAGACTGTTAACTTTATTGTTTTAGATCTGAAATCTAATTTATCGTATTTGATTCGTCCACTCAAAAGCAACTCATTTACAAATTCTATCATCGATAAAACAGATGATTTTCCACTGGCGTTCTTACCTGTAAAAACTATGGTGGTTGGTATATATAAACCTTCATCTAGTTCAATGACTTCATCGTCCTTATCTGAATTATTCACACGAGCTTTATTTAAAAAGTCTATTTCGAAATTGTTTTCTAGCAACTTGTATCCCGAAATAATTATTTTAAGTATTTTCATTTTAGATTCCTCCTAGTATTTTCATTATATACCCAAATTGGCATTTTGTAAACATTCACACGTTTATTTCGTTTGAAAATATATTATTTATGCTTTTTTAATGTTTTTTGGTATCGTTTAGTTGAAAAAAACAATCCAGCTTAAAACTAAGTTGACTTTTATATTGTATTAGTCTATCTCCGTAGCAGCATACTTAAACTATTCGGATATTTATTTTGTATTCAGCCACTTAATTATTTCTCTTAATGAGTTTGAACCAATGACTGATGTTATGAAGTCGTTCGATCTGTCAAATACTGTGTAACGAAATTCATTTGCTCGGTTTTCTATTTGAATAACGAACAATGATTCGTCTGTTTCGATATCAGTAATTCTGAAATCATCATAGAGTGGTCCGTTAAGAGGACAGTTGTTCTTAAACCATACATAACTACTCTCAAGATCTACTTTACCACCTGGTTTAATCTGTTTAATAATATTACCCATTCTTCTTGTTTTATTCACTAAACTACTATCTTTGCAAAACCAATCATACCAACCAGCTTCAATTTGAGTTTGAACATCGCTAGATGCGTATTTACCGTCATTGAATCGTTCAACCCATTCTCTTATGCTTATTTCCTTTCTCATGCTTAAATCACCTTCCTTTGTGTATATCTTTGGTATGTATATATATCACTCAAATGACGCTATTAATCAAGTAAAATCCTTCATTCTCGTGAACTCATTCTTTTATCGGAAATAACTTGTAATGAATATGTAGTGAGTTAACACACAATTTATAAAATCTCATTTTTTTGAAAACCTCATATTAGCTTCATGGTGCTGTGAAGTCAATAATCTATTATGTAAAATAAAACACTAAATGGACAAAACAGTTCAAAATGATAAAAAAGATAGGATTTTGTCCTATCGGTGTCAATTCTTCAATTTAGGGTGTAACAGATGTTAACTCACTGTATTCACATGCAAAATCATCGACAGTTCTAGTTTAGAGGTGGCGGTGTTTTTCATAGAAACTGGCAAAAGTCAAGTCAATTATGTCATTTTGCCTCTTTATTAAGACAATAAGTCACTATCCAAACTTCATAACAAAATACATCCATTTCATAAGGAAGTACATAGGATGCATAGCGATGACTATGTTCAACAGTATGAGATTTAACAATTTAGTTCCACATACTTTACTGTCAAGACGAGAGCATTTTTACGTATTAACTCAATTTAACAATCATTATAAAACTATCAAAATACCATCTGCGGGGTATTTCACAATTCCCTTAGTTGTGTTAAAATCAGTCAGATGAAAGGAAGCCCTATATGACACAATCAGAACTTGTAACCAACACACTTTTAAATCTATTCCCTAATACTCTATTTAAATCTAGAGAACTTTATCAGAGATACTTCTCTACAGAAGTTTCAGAAGCAAATTTCTTTAAGGTCATTAATAGACTGATCACTTCTAATCTGTTAATTTCTTTTTCTAAAGGTGTGTTCTACATACCAAAGCAGGGCAAAAATGGGACTATCCCTTTATCGCCATCAACGATTAAGTCACTAGTGATTTCTACTAATGAACATGGATGTGAAGTGGGTGATATTTTATATTATCAACTAAAACTTACCACTCAAAAACCTAAAACTTATGCTTACTATACGAATTCCATTGCTGAGCAGAAGAAAACATATGGGTATGCCCTATTCAAAAAGCTTGATCTTATGTTTGATGGTTTAATAACACTTCATATTCAATTCATGGATGTTTTAGAGCATTTTGAAGATATTCATCAAATCAATCATAAGAACTTCTTATCATATTGCGAATCGTTTTGTAAAAGTTTTGATGAGAAAACATTCTTTATCATCCATAGACAATTGAACTATCAAAAGAAACATGTTGCTTTTTTAGTTGAGATTCTTAATTACTATGCTGTAACACACTCTTTGAACTCATTGCTTTCACATCGATCAAAATATCATATTCCACCTTGGTTAACTCCTATTTACTAGATATAGAGGGTAGTGGATCAAGGTAGTCTTTAAGGCAGTTTGTCACTACTACTTTTTTTCACATGCGATTTAGTGTATAATATTACTGTAGTGCTATTCTGTATATATACGTTGACAAGTGATAGACTATGCGGTAGTTAATATTTGACAATTTACAAATAAGTGATATAATTAAGGTACAAGGTCGGAATGAAGACCTAAAACTCATTTCCAGCGGTCGGGATGAAGACCTAAAACTCATTCCCATTGGATAGCTAAGGCTATCCTATTTTTATATAATAATGATACGGCGGGGAAATATGACAAAACCATTTTATGAACGTATTAAAGATGATGTAGTTGAAGCATCATTAGCTTATGAATCAAATTATGTCCTAATTGATTATTTAATTGTATATGGTAAAGATAGTAAATTTTCGCACATTACTATAAAAGCTGAAAGGGATAATTACCTTCACTTAACTGGGATTATAACAAAATTAAAACCTAAGATTTTCTTCGAAAAATGTCTCAATAATACGCTTCTCTCAAGTGACATTGATGTTCCTGCAACAAAAGCTTTAGAGAAAAGTTATAAAGGAACACTGCGAAGAAAAATAAATGTACTTAAAGATTTTACTAAGGGTGTTGATTCTTCATATGTAATTCAAGAAAATTATGTAAAAAATCGAGTGGTTTGTTCAATTGCCAGCACAAATCTAAACTTAACTATCGGATACATTGACACAGGAAATTGTCTGAGACCTAAAAGTTTGATTTCTGGTGATTCCTTAGATCATTCTAAGAAGCAATCTTTATTTCTAATACTTAAAAAGAGTAGATCTGAAAAATTATACAAAAACATGATTTTTGGTAGTGTAGGTTTCCTTGAAGAATATTCAGATCAAAACCCTCAATTTAAAGCATTACTAAAAATTGATTTCAAGTGAAAAATAGACAAGATACTTCTTGTTTTTTTTATGCTTTAATTTTAAATTTGTATAGCAAGTATGCTTCTTCCAAAATTTAATAAAGTTTTTCTATTCCGATTATTCCTTTTGCTAGGCTGTTAAGTGAGTTTTTCTTGGGGTAGATAAAGTATTGAATTGGATTTTTTATGTTTTATACCATCAAATCTTTATATTTTATACCGTTCTCTATCATTTTTAGCATTTTCATGTGTATAGGATGACATACGGTTCATAAGGACATACAAAGGATAGACAGTCCTTCAGTATAGCTGGCGGTGACATCCTTAGTTTCTGGTTCAGCAGGAATACTTTCTTCCCATCTCGCAGTTAAAATAAGATCTTGTTCTAGCGTAGTACTAAAATCAAATGATTCTGTCTCTGATAAATTAGAATACCACCCTTTAAATATATAAGACTCTCTCGTTTGAACCAAAGGCTCGAAAGTCTTTTCTCCCTTAAAAACCTGAATTGAAACAGAATCAATTTCGG
>Ga0265294_10003159_pt1 | contig 21240 bp, 17 predicted proteins | sample MunlanPumphouse3_FD_192504 | JGI IMG/M metagenome (GOLD analysis project Ga0265294, IMG submission 192504) | Groundwater microbial communities from a municipal landfill in Southern Ontario, Canada - Pumphouse #3 | ecosystem: Environmental > Aquatic > Deep subsurface > Groundwater | place...
AAAAAAATTATTTTTTCAATAAAATGAAGAATCATCCATAAAAAGTATTACATTTGCACTTTTAATACAAATAATATTATAATGAAAACAGGAACAGTAAAATTCTTCAATGATGCCAAAGGATTTGGTTTTATCATCGACGAAGAAACAAACAACGAGTACTTTGTACACGTGTCAGGTTTAATTGATGAAGTTCGCGAAGGCGACTCCGTTGAATTCGAACTCAAAGAAGGTAAAAAAGGATTGAATGCAGTAAATGTGAAAGTAGCATAACGAAATACACTTTTTTATCCCAAAAGCCTGTCGCACAACGACAGGCTTTTTTTATGCATCCAAAATCCAACCGCTTACAGAAAGATAAATCAACGACTTTACTACCTTTGTAAAATAAATACAACACGATGCAACCGATATATCTTGATTATAACGCCACCACCCCGGTAAGCCGCGAAGTGGCCAGTGCCATGCAACCCTACATTGAGTCACGTTTTGGAAATCCATCCAGCACACACCGCTATGGAACAGAAACAAAAAAAGCGGTAGAGATTGCCCGCGCACAAGTAGCTGCGCTCATTGGCTGCGAGCCCGCTGAGATTGTTTTTACCAGTGGTGGTACCGAGTCGAACAACTACGCCATAAAAGGCGCAGCCCTGGCATCAGCAAAAAAAGGCAACCATATTATCACCTCATCAATTGAGCATCCGGCTGTATTTGAAGTTTGCAAATACCTCGAAAAAAAAGGATTTGAAGTCACCTGGCTCCCTGTTGATGAATACGGAATTGTTGATCCGGCAGAGGTAGAAAAAACCATTCGTCCCACGACTGTGCTCATCAGTATCATGCATGCCAATAACGAAACAGGTTCCATACAACCTATCGAAGCCATCGGAAAACTTGCCACCCATCACAATATCCTATTTCATAGTGATGCAGCCCAGTCGCTCGGAAAAATTAAAACCGATGTAAACGCCCTGCACGTCGATTTATTAAGCATTGCAGGCCACAAGCTATATGCCCCCAAAGGAATTGGAGCGCTCTATATACGTAACGGTGTAGTGCTGGAAAAGCTGATTCACGGGGCTGACCACGAACAAAACCTTCGGGCAGGAACAGAAAATGTTATTGAAATTGTCGGACTGGGCAAAGCCTGTGAAATTGCAGCACATCACCTAAAACAAAACGCCACACATTATCAAAAAACCCGCGATTATCTTCATCAACTTATCACCCATAGTCTTCCGGAATGCAAACTGAACGGACATCCTGAAAAACGGCTTCCCAACACCTTGAGCCTTTCGTTCCCAGGCGTGGAAGCAAACACGCTGCTCAACAGGCTCGAAAATATAGCTGCCTCTGCCGGGGCAGCCTGTCATGCAGAAAGCATTGATGTTTCAGCGGTTTTACAAGCTATGAAAGTACCTCTCCGCTATGCCATGGGTACCTTGCGTTTCTCTACCGGAAGGGAAACCACCCTGCCGGATATCAAACAGGCAGCACAGGAAATCATTGAAACCGCTCGCCAGCTTATACCTGAACATCAGGAAAATAAAATCAACCCTTCAGTCTCCGTAAAAAATATTAAGCTGACCCATTATACCCATGGACTGGGATGTGCCTGTAAAATAGAACCCAGAAAACTGGAAGAAGTCTTACGGCTTCTGCCGTCATGGAGCCATCCCGATATTCTCGTGGGCACAGAAACCTCCGATGATGCAACCGTCTACCGCATTAATGATTCCACCGCCCTTGTCCAGACCCTCGACTTCTTCACGCCCATTGCCGATGATCCCTACGATTTCGGAGCCATTGCAGCAGCCAATGCACTCAGTGATATTTATGCCATGGGAGCAGTACCCCTGTTTGCGCTAAATATTGTTGGATTTCCCGAGAACCAGCTTCCCATGGAAGTGTTACATCAAATATTAAAAGGGGCACAGGAAAAGGCAGCTGAGGCCGGTATTGGAGTATTAGGAGGGCACTCCATCGAAGATCCGGAACCAAAATTCGGAATGGTCGTGACAGGAATCGTTCACCCCCAAAAAGTAATTAAAAACTATGGCGCACTACCCGGTGACTGTCTGATTTTAACAAAACCGCTTGGCCTTGGTATTCTTACGACCGCAATAAAACGAGGCCTTGTAGAGGAGTCAACTGAAAAAATGGCCATGAAAGTGATGAAAACGCTCAACAAAGCCGCAGCGGAATTAATGCTTCGATACAAGGTACATGCCTGTACTGACGTAACCGGTTTCGGGCTGTTAGGACATCTGTATGAAATGACAAAAGCATCAAAATGCAACATAAGCCTAACCTATGACCATATCCCCATTTTTCCGGAAGCCACCTCCCTGGCAACTGCCGGAGTAATCCCCGGGGGAACCCATAAAAACCATGCTTTTATAAAAAACCAGGTAAACTTTAACCACCATCCCCTACTCCATCAGATGCTTCTCTGCGACGCCCAGACCTCGGGAGGACTGCTAATCGCTATGCCTGCATCCGAAGCAGAACAATACGTTCATGCACTGAACAAAACTGGAAATCATGATGCTGCGGTTATTGGAGTATTTACAGAAGCAGGTGAGGGCAAAATCAGTATTTTATAAAACCAAATAAAGGTTAAAACCATACCGAAACAACAGAATTAATATTCTATCCCCTCTCTGGCTTCTATCCCTTTGGAATAGTAATGCTTAATTTCTTTCATTTCGGTCACCAGATCCGCATTGTCGATCAGTTCCTGTGGGGCATACCTTCCGGTAACAATCACTTCTGTTTTTTCGGCGCGGCCGTTAATTGCGTTCCACAGGCTATCCAGCGAAAAGAGACGATAATAAAGGGCAATAGCAGCCTCATCCAGCACAACTACGTCATACTGTCCGGAAGAAAGGATTCCGGTAACTTCCTCCAGCCCCTTTTGTGCGGCCTGAATATCCTTTTCGGTTGGATCATTATAAATAAAACAATCCAATCCATACTGTTTGACAGTGATCATGGGCAGATATTTTTCCACTGCCCGTATTTCAGCATAACTTCTGCCTTTCACAAACTGGGCAAAAAACACATTTTTTCCGGCTCCTGCAGCCCGGAGAGAAAGACCAAAAGCAGCGGTAGTTTTCCCTTTCCCATTGCCTGTATACACATGTACCATTCCTTGCATCGTTTAAAGTTTTGGTTTAAAACAAAAAGTTCCCGGGTTAATACCCACCTGAAAAGTATCACGGAGAATTCCCGCAGCCGTATACCGATACACCCAACCCCTTTGTACATAATCAATTGCGTCGGCTACATACACTTCAGAAGTCACAGGATCGACCCCCAAGGCATAAAAACCACCTGAAGGGAAGTTCCTGCGATTTCGCTGAATAAAAACTTCCGGTTGAAAATCACCACGTACAGCAACCCGGTATACATCGCTATGAATAAAATATAAAGTATCCCCTGTTCCATTAAGCTTTAATTCCAACAGCTTGTCACCCGGGTCAAACCGAAAGGTATCTTCAATAACAGCCGAAAGTGCATCGATCCGGGTCAGCCCCGGAGATTCCTGTCCGTAAGGGCTTCCTGCTATTCCACCATCAGACAGAACCCATATTTTTCCATACCGGTCGCAGGCCAAAGAGGAAGGCTGTTTTACAACTTCTATCGAGTCGATCACGGCATCGGCCGAAGCATCAATCACCAGTACCTGGTTATCAAAACTCCAGCAGGTAACATACACCCGGTTTTCGTATTGTACCATCTGTTCGGTCGGATGTTGATAGGAATAATTTTCAGGGGTTTTTACGCTGATCTGTCCGGTTATTTCCATTGTAATAGGATCGATTACAGCCAAAGAGCGTGCGTAAAGATCGGATACATAGGCTTTATGGCTATCTAAAAAATGAATATACCGGGGTGAAACCAGTCCCTGAATCTTTCCTTCATAACGAAATGTCCGTGTATTCATAACTACAATTTTCCCGCTGTTATTCACTACAATATAGGCAAGTGAGTCACGAATTACAGCCGATTGTGCCACATCGCCCAAGGGAAGGGCATTCGTCTGATAAAAAACATCATTATAAACTTTGTTATGGTGAATATCATAATAAGAGACAGAAGCATTGTCGTACATAAAATTCCCCTCACAAACAATAAAAAGCCCGTCGTATCCCTGAGCCACCGGAACAGGACGGTGTTTCCAGAGTTCATCATCTTTCATACAGCCTGAGACCATGGCCAGACATCCCAAAAACAACAGAAATAAAACAACCAATTGATATCGCATAGGCATTTTATAAGGTAATCATAATCTGAAGCAAATAATTTCGTTTCGGCATGGGTGTAAACAAAACCGTATGATAGGTTTCATTAAAAAGATTATAAATTTTAACCTCAGCATCGATTGAAAAACGGGGAAAAACAAACCGCTTACCCAGGAGCAAATCATTCATAAAATAGGGATACAACCAATCACGCTGTATTCTGTCATTACTGGAAGTTGTATACCGTTCACTGAAACTGTTATGTTGATAAGTGACTGAAAAAGAGCGGAACGTAACTTTAAACATAGCATTACCGGAATGACGCGGGATAAAAGCCAATTGTTTTCCATACGCATCATCACCCCAGGCCACTGGGTCACCGTAATTTATAGCCCGGGTAAATGCATAATTCGCCACCGTGTTAATTCCAACGGATCCAAGAAGTAAACTGCCGGAAAAAGAAAGCTCAACCCCTTTCGAAACCACCCGAGCAATATTTTGCGGTTCCCAATACCCTTTAAAATCGGGTAACCAGATAATCCAGTCGGTGATATCATTATAAAATGCTGACCCTTCAAGATGAAGCTTCACGTCACCGGATGCCCAGGCCATCTCCATACCCAATTCACCAGCTATGCCATGTTCAGGGCGCAAATCAGGGTTACCACCAGGCACCCAGAATAAATCGTTTAACGTGGGCTGATGGTAATTTCGGGCGATGTGTCCTTTTATCAACAGCGTTTGTTCTGGAAGAACCCTGTAGTCGAAACCCACGAAAGGAATCACCGGAAGGAGCTTTCCGTCCACCCGCTCGAGACGGGTCATAAAATTCAGGTTGAGGCGGCCGGCAAAACTTTTATAAGCCGACAGAAAAAGCGATTGCTCATGACGCAACTTTGAATACCCGGTTTTTGTTACTGTATCTTCGGTTACGACCTGATGAATATTCCAATCGAATGCACCCTTTAATTTAAAGCCCTTCGGCAAAGACCGTGAATAATATAATCCATTAAAAAGGCTTTTCACAAAGCTATGGGAAGAAACGGCAGGATAAGCGCCGGTCCCCGCAATGGTATTTACCAGGGAATAATTCAGTGTTTTATGGCTTATCCCCGTGCGCACCCGAAGTAAAGAGACCGAACCGTAATGATTCCATTCCATAACCCCTTTATGGTCGATATCCTGCTGACGGCTTTGTCCAACTCCCTCAGGGCCTTCATAACTGGTTATTCGCGGAATAGCCCGCTGTGCGCCCTGCCCCCAATACCGCAGGGAAACTATATCGTGCTTTCCCGCCTTCATATAAAACTCCTGCAACACGCCGGCGATGCGATAATCAGCATTATGATTCGTATCCGACGGATTGATAATTGCCCCCGTAATCGAATCAATGATACCTATTTTGCGATTGATAAAAGGAAAGTCATTACAGGAATAAGTATGATAAAGCCGGGTATGGGATCGAAAAGTTGCAGTACCGGCCTTAACCGAAAGATATTCATTATGCGTTCCGAACGAACCCAATCCCTGAAGGTACTTTACTTCAGGGCGTTGATTCCAGTCGACGAAATTATTAATCTGAATCACACCACCAAACCCACCACTGTAATCTGCAATACCCGATGCGCCATGCTTTAATTCCACGGCATCGATCACATACACTGGAACCAGCGAAAAATCGACCATGCCGGCCATTGGGGTATTAACAGGGATGCCATTCCACAACACCTGAGTGTGGGCCGCTGAGGTACCCCGGAAAGAAGCCGTGGAAAGCGCTCCTCTTCCATTATTTTTTATAAATACAGGAGTATTTTCAGCCAGTAACTCCGAAAGGGAAAGATTTATTTTATCCATAATAATCAACGTATCTACCCGGCTGGTTTTCATTCCAGCCTCTTCAGGTAAAAAGTTACGGGAAGCAATAATCTCCACAGGCTGTAAATCGACCGCAGTGCCATTGGCAAACTGTGCATTAACCAAAAGCGGGAGTATTACCACAACAAACGACAAGAGCATTCTTCTCATTACTTTTTAATAAAAGGGGTTATGGATACCTGAGTCGATGAATATACACGAAAATAATATACTCCGGGGATAAGCCCATCAACAGCAATGGTGTTTTTTCCTGCTTTGACAGCTCTTTCCAGCATCACCGCCCCAGAGACCGAATAAAGCTTCAGACAGCCTGAAAAAGGATGATCCAGTGTAACTGAACCCCCGGCAGGACAGGGATAAACAATTGCCTTGACAGAGAAGGGAAGATCATCAACAGACTGGTCTAGCACTACCCGGCAATGTACCGTAGTCGAAACCGAGGAGTCACCAACAAGCGTAGCCGAAATTTCAAGCATTCCTGATTCACTCACATGAAGAACATTGGCATTATCCACCCAGGCGTCATGCTGGTTGGTTGACCAAACCACTTCGCATGCTGGAGTATAGCGTCCCTCTAAAAACACAGCATATTCAAGGGGATAATCACGTTGCTGCAATATTAAAGGCAAATCAGAAACCACAACGCAATGACCGGAACCAAAGATATGGGGGTTAGGCGGAACATCAATGGCGCCGGAGATTTCTGTAGATATTTCACCAAGCCAGCCCGCATGGTCAAGTACCGCACTTTGCACCTTTACAAAATCAATAACAGGTAAATCAACATACATTCCTGTGGTATCGATAGCCCAGGAAATATCAAAAGGATCACCGCCTGAATTTTCGCTTTGGGCAGTATATGGATTATCAGGGAGAGTGTAGGGGGCTGAACCCCTGGGTTGGTTATCGGCATAACCAAATGTACGGGGATAGGAATTCACGACAACCGGAGAAGTGGTATCAACAGCGCCGGGAAGCCGTGTTCCACAAAGTGAATAGGAGACGGAGTCGATAGCCGGAAAATAAATGGGCTGAGGATAATAAGGCTGAATATGGAACGGATTGGGCTGCAATAGACCCTCCTCCCCGTCGCTACCCATCCAGGGAATAGGTGCGGCCTTATTACCTCCCGGATTATAATAGGTTACCACATAGCTCCTTCGGGTGGATGTAAAAAAATGATCACTTCCAGCCAGCTCATACCAGGTGTCGTCAGGAAGGCCATTACGGTTATCATCGGCCATCACATAAACAATAGCCGGCTCAGACCAATTCAGTCCCGCATTGCCAAACAATGTAAAATCAACACCAAAAGGGTTATCCGGATGATTGTCAACCGGTTGCTCAAAACCAAAAACCACATATCCGCCAAAAGACCCCAATGCCAGAGAACCTGAAATTCCTCCGGTGATCGAGGAAGTACCCTCCGGAGTGCCCATAGGAGACAGATTAATGAATTGCCCCGGTGCAGGCTTATATTCATATACTGCCGAAATATATTGTGCCGGAACCTTAAGGAAAAAAGCGATAAACAGAAAAGCAACCATATACTGTTTCATAGGCTAATATACTATACGTTAACACTCTGCCATACCCTGAGGTGTACCTTATTGTAGCCAAAAACTACGAAAAAAATGCTGGGAGAAACCGGGAAAAACCTGATTGCTCCCTGTTCGCCGCAGGCTGCAGAATTATGGTTAAGGCAGGTCTTCTGACTTATCTCTGCTTTTGAGGCCTTCCCACTTCCGGAGTGAAAGCAGTGGCATTTCTCAAAAGCGATATTATGCTTATGCACAGAGACTTACAGCAGCGGGAACTGTTGCTGATTTTCACAGCATTCCCTTTTAACCCATCGGGATCACCCGTTCGGGACCTATAACTCTACAAAAGTAAACTTTTTTTATGAAGAACACCTTCTTTAATACTTATATCAAAAAAAAACACCTGACAATAATAAAACACTAAAAACCAATATAGCAAAGTATTCTTTCTCAGAAATATTTCTTGTTAATCATCCTGACACTTGCGATCATTACACATTTATTCCGTTTCTCTCCCTCCACCACGAGAGTCATCACACACCCTGTTCAATTTTGTCAATCAGCCGCATTTAAAAACACTGTTGTCCGGTAAACCTTTCGAGATTTCTCCCTTTTGTTGAAATGACAGGGCTTTCGTGATTATCTTCCTGGGATGGGGTTGCTTGCGGTTTTGCCACAACAAACCCCATCCATTAAAAACTAAGTAGCTGTCATTCCGAACGGAGTGAGGAATCTCTGATCAAGAGTCTGGATAAAATCAAGTTTTACCAGACAATAATGTTGGAGAACATTTTTTATAAAATTTTTGCACGGAGCCTTCCGCCGAATAATGGAGGAAGAGACAAACAGCGTAATAGGGCAAGGTTTCGTCAAAGGAATAAACATTCCCGTTTTTCCCCTGAATTTTTCTATTTTTGCAACACGATCATAAACGACACCCCTATGGCAGAAATCCTCAATGACATCTCACGCACCTTTAGCGAATACCTTCTCATTCCAGGCCTCACCACGGAAAACAGTCTTCCTGACAACGTGAACCTGAAAGCACCTCTGGTAAAATACCGCCAGGGAGAAACGCCTGCTGTACAAATAAATATTCCCTTCGTCTCGGCAATCATGCAGGCCGTAAGCGACCACACAATGGCGATAACACTGGCGCGTAACGGAGGATTATCCTTCATTTTTGGATCTCAACCCATTGAAAAACAAATGGATATGATCCGAAAAGTAAAAAAGTACAAAGCCGGATTTGTAACCAGTGATGCCAATCTCACACCGCAACATACCCTGCAGGATGTTATGGAATTAAAACAACGTACGGGCTACTCAACAATTGGCATTACACACGACGGATCTTCAAACGGACAACTCCTGGGGATGGTAACCGGCAGAGACTACCGGCCTTCAAAAGATCCACTGGACAAAAAGGTGGAAGATTTCATGACCCCTTTTCATAAACTAATTACAGGATCATTCGGGATTTCACTACAGGAAGCCAACGATATTATCTGGGAGCACAAATTAAATGCCCTCCCGGTCATCGATAAAAAACAGCACCTGAAATATTTTGTTTTTCGTAAAGATTACGACAACCACAGGGAGAACCCATACGAGATGTTGGATGCTAATCATAAATTGCTGGTTGGTGCAGGAATTAACACGCGTGACTACCACGAACGGGTGCCCAAACTGCTGGAAGCCGGGGCAGATGTACTTTGTATCGATTCATCGGATGGATATTCTGTATGGCAAAAGCAGACCATTCAATTTATTAAGAAAAATTTCGGGGAAAGCACCCGGGTTGGTGCAGGGAATGTAGTGGATGCAGAAGGTTTCCGGTATCTGGCAGAAGCCGGTGCCGATTTTATAAAAGTGGGCATTGGAGGTGGATCAATCTGCATAACGCGCGAGCAGAAAGGGATAGGAAGAGGTCAGGCCACTGCACTGATCGAGGTTTCGAAAGCACGCAACCAATACGCGAAAGAAACCGGAATTTATATTCCGATTTGCTCGGATGGGGGAATTGTACAGGATTATCACATGGTGCTGGCTCTGGCTATGGGTGCTGATTTTCTGATGATGGGAAGGTACTTTGCTCGATTTGACGAAAGCCCTTCACGAAAACTGATGATTGGCGGCAAATACGTAAAAGAATACTGGGGCGAGGGCTCCAACCGGGCCAGAAACTGGCAACGCTATGATAGCGGCGGAAATGACGCGTTAAAATTCGAGGAAGGGGTTGATAGTTATGTACCCTATGCCGGTAAGCTCAAAGATAATCTGGAAACAACACTGGGAAAGATAAAATCTACCCTGTGCAGCTGCGGCACTTTATCGATTAAAGAACTGCAAAAAAACGCAAAAATTACATTGGTATCCTCAACCAGCATTATTGAAGGAGGGGCACATGATGTAATTCCCAAAGAAACACAGCTATAATAAGACATGAATCCGAATCAGACGTGGATACGAAAAAACCAACTCAGGTGATTTGTTTTGGGTTCTCTTAAACGGTTGTATAAGTTAAAAAAAAACACCAACTTTACCGTGTTGTTCCCGACTTATACTTCGACACACTATGGTATCACATCTTTCTTACACAACTACCGTCAAAAAATTGCAAAGCAAAACCCTTGCATTGCTTTTCCTGTTTTTCCCTTTTCTGACATTGGCTCAGCACGACACCCTTACATTCACACCGCACTGGCTTCCGCAGGCACAATTTGCAGGCTATTATATGGCGCAAAAGATGGGGTTCTATGAGCAGGAAAATCTGGTAGTCAATATTGAGCACCCATCCGCTTCAATTAATGCCACAACAAAACTGGCCGACCACGAAGCCGATGTTATTTCTCTTTTTCTGGTAACGGCCATCACCGCCCGCGATCAGGGTGTCAATCTGGTAAATATCGGACAAACCTCACAGCAATCAGCCTTGCTGTTTATCACAAAGAAGGAACATAATATTAAAACCATCAGCGACCTGAACGGGAAAAAAATCGGGATCTGGAAAAGTGGCTTTGATGAGATTCCTAAAGCACTGATAGATAACAATAATTGTTCAGTAGAATGGGTCCCAATTTTATCGACAGTGAATCTGTTTTTAATTGGAGGTATTGATGCCATGACCGTGATGTGGTATAACGAATACGATGTGATTGTTAATTCAGGCTTTGATCCTAACGAATTAAATCCGGTTTTTATTTCCGATTATGGGTACAACGTTCCGGAAGATGGGCTCTATTGCCTGAACGAGACACTGCAAACAAAAAAAGAGACACTGAAGCGATTTGTAAAAGCTTCTATGAAAGGCTGGGATTATGCCGCTTTACACCGCGAAGAAACGCTGGATACGGTTATGGCACTTATGAAAAGAAAACATATTCCTTCAAACCGCTCGCATCAGGCCTGGATGCTGGATCGGATCATCGAGCTTCAGGTTCCCGATGAAAAATCAACGATAAAAGGAGAACTCGTAGAAAAGGATTATAAACTAACACAACAGATCCTTCTCAATGGAAATTATATTAAAACCAAAATTCCTTTTTCGGATTTTCACACGCCCTTACTTTTGAAATAACCTGATACGTAGTCTTGTATAACACGTACACCTATGATACTGAACCTAAAAAAATCACTTTCCACGCGCATTGTTGTAAACATATTACTGTTTTGTATCCTACTATTCGTAATCTGTTTAGGAACCTTTTATTTATTTTCAAAAAGAACCATAGAGAAAAAAACAACGGATTATGCTATTGAAATATCAAAAAACACAGTGTTGGAAGCAGAAAAAATTCTTAGTAACACAGAAGTTATTTCAAAAAACTATATCTGGCTGCTGGAAAAAATGAATATGCAACCAGATTCAATCTCTAATCTTACCCGCACCATTGTTGCAAACAATCCCACGATTCAGGGATGTGCTATCGCTTTCGAACCCAATTTCTTTCCCCAAAAAGGATATTATTTTTCTCCCTATTCCTGTCATATCGGAGATTCGATAGTCACCCATCAAATCGGGAACCCGGAATACGAATATTTTTATATGGATTGGTTTCAGATCCCCAAATTTATCCGGAGTTCATACTGGACAGAGCCCTATTATGACGAAGGGGGATCAAACAACATCATAGCCACCTTTTCCACACCCTTTTATACAACAAGTGAAGCGGGAAAAGTCTTTGCCGGAATTCTGACCCTTGATCTTTCCCTGGAATGGTTTACAGAGATGATCTCTTCAGTAAAAATTCTCCAGAGCGGATTTGCTAGTGTCATTTCACAGCACGGAACTATCGTATCACATCCCGATTCAGAACTGATTATGCATCAGACAATCTTCACGTATGCAAAAGAGATCAAGTCACCCGATTTACGCACAATCGGACGGGATATGCTGGCAGGGAACTCCAATTTCGTCAGTGCCCAGCTGCGTGACAGACAAATGCATCTTTTCTACACACCTCTTCCTACCAGCAAATGGTCATTAATTGTAGCCTTTCCGGAGAAAGAGATGTATGCCTCATTAAAAAGCACTACATTTATTTTGATCGCACTCACCCTTTTCGGATTAGGCTTATTGATTTTTCTGGTGCAAAAGATTGTAAGGCGACAAATTGCTCCATTGCGGGTTATTGCAGCTTCAGCCAAGGAGGTAGCCAAAGGGAATTTCTCCACACGACTGCCGGAAATCAAAACGGAAGATGAAATGCGGCACCTGCGGGATTCATTTTGTTACATGCAGAAACAGCTTACGGTGTACATTGAAGACCTGAAGAACACTACCTCGGCAAAAGAAAAAATCGAAAGTGAATTGCGCATTGCGAGGGAAATTCAGATGGGCATGATTCCAAAAATATTTCCTCCTTTTCCCGACACTCCGCAAATCGATTTGTATGCCATGCTTCAGCCTGCCAAGGAAGTGGGGGGTGATTTATACGACTTTTTTCTGATCGATAATGATCATATGTGTTTTGCGATTGGAGATGTCTCAGGAAAAGGGGTTCCGGCCTCATTGTTTATGGCAGTAACACGCACCTTACTGCGCAGCACTGCACCAAAACAACTCTCCACCGCCAATATAGTAAATACCCTCAATCGTTCACTCGCGGCAGGCAATGAATCAAGTATGTTTGTAACCTTTTTTCTGGGTATTATCAACCTGAAAACAGGAATATTAACCTACACCAATGCAGGCCATAATCCGCCGATTATCATCCACAGTGATGCGGAACCAGAATTCTTTGAGACCACCGATCAGATTCCTATCGGATTGTTTGATTCGTATATATACAGGCAAAGCAAAAGAGAAATTCACGCGATGGATAAACTCCTGCTGTATACCGACGGAATCACCGAAGCTGAAAACGCTGAAAAAGCACTTTATTCCGACCATCGCCTTATGCAGTGTATCGCAAAAAACAAACAACACCATCCCAGGGGTATTATTGAAGCCATTACCGAAGATGTAAAACTTCATGTAGGCCATAATGAACAATCGGATGATCTAACGATGTTAAGCCTGATTTATCAGGTCTAAATCAGGTCTAAACACATTACTATCAAAAGTATAATAAACCAGAAAACCACCCAGTAAAAGTAGTTTCAAAGAGGGGCTATTTTAAACATTAAAGCGAATATTCAGCATATCCCCATCCTGAACAATATAATTTTTTCCCTCTACCGAAAGTTTGCCTTTTTCCTTGCAGGCATGTTCAGATTTAAGTTGAAGAAAATCAGAAAGTTTAATAACCTCGGCACGAATAAAGCCCCGTTCCAAATCACTATGAATTACACCGGCAGCCTCGGGTGCAGTCATCCCTTTTTTTATGGTCCAGGCCCGGACTTCCTTGGGACCCGCAGTAAAAAACGATTGGAGATTCAGCATAGCATACGCTGCCCGGATCATTTTATTAACCCCGGGCTCAGATAATCCTGCATCCTCCAAAAAAGCATTCCTGTCGTCAGCGCTTTCCAGTTGAGCAATATCGGCCTCCAGAGCACCGGCGATAACCAACACGGTGGCACCAGAATCTTTCAGGTATTCCTGCACCGCCTTTGAATAGGCATTACCGTCAACCGCGCTTTTTTCATCCACATTACATACAAAAAGCACAGGTTTTTCCGTAAGCAACATGAGTTCTTTAACCACTTTTCGTTCCTCTTCGTCCAATGACATATCGCGGGCATTTCCAAAATTCTCAAAATGCGCCACATATTTATTGAGGATTTCCATCGTTTTTTTAGCCTCCTTATCTCCGACTTTTACCAGTTTTTCAGTACGCTGAATTTTCCGTTGTACCAAATCGAGATCCCGCACCTGAAGTTCAAAGTCAACAATCTCAATGTCACGCACCGGGTCGATACTCCCTTCCACATGGGCCAGGTTATCGTCATCAAAACAACGCAACACATGAATCAACGCGTCGGTCTGCTGTACATCGGCAAGAAATTTATTGCCAACCCCCTCCCCTTTGCTTGCACCTTTTGCCAATCCGGGTAAATCGATTATATCCACAGTAGCATGCACAACGCGTGCAGAATGTACCAAAGCATCAATCGCATCTAGGCGCGGATCAGGTACTTCAATCATTCCGATATTTGATTTTGTGGCGCTGAAAGCATAGCTTGTAGCCTCTGCTTTATTATTTGAAATACAATTAAAGATAGTCGTTTTCCCGGTATTCGTCAGGCCGATAATTCCACAATTTAAACCCATATTCTATTTTTTTGCAAAGGTAACGAAAGCGGATAATTATTGTGCTTTTTGAAAATATTCCCTGTACCATTCCGCTATTTTTTCTGCTCCTGACGATGCATTGGTATCAGGAAGCGACAAATAAAAAACGGAATCACCGTTATGCTGTGAAATTGCATAACGATAAGCCTTATCGTAGTATTCCAGGACAATTTCAGCAACGGTAAAAAAATCGTTATTTTTCAGGGCAAGCAAAGACGCATTCACCCGGTTACTGCCCAAACGCTTACTAATCCGCATCACGGCATCCTTTAGCTTGTCGTTTTCCACACCAGTATAGTCATCAACCAAATGCATAACCCGCTGTTTCAACGGGACAGTAATCACGAGTAGCGGAGCCATTCGCTTATTATTATAAAACTGCTGAGGCAGAATAACTTTTCCTATACTACGGCTCTCATCCTCAAGCCAGACTGGCCGAAACGGGTCTAATATACGCCATTGGTCGAAGAGAAGGTTTTCGAAAAACTCTGTGGTAGGTTGTTGTGGCTCATTGATATGCCCGAAAGCTGAGCCTTTATGACAGGCCAAACCCTCCAGATCAATTACCTGATGGCCTGATTTTTTCAATGCAAGCAACATTCCTGTTTTATTGCTACCTGTCATCCCTCCAAGGACGAGAACAGGCCGGTTTTTATCCAAAGTTTCATGCAGATAACGGCGGTAGGCCCGATATCCCCCTTCCAGAACATAACAGGTATAACCCGCCTGAGATAAAAGCCAGGCCATACTCTCACTTCTTTTACCCCCACGCCAACAATACAGAAGTAACTCGTGGCTATGCAGTGAGGCCGCATTTCGAACATACTCCGACATTTTTCTCCCGGCAAAATCAAGCCCGGCAAGAAATGCCTTCTCCGGGCCCGACGTTTTAAATAAAGTACCTACAATTTTTCGTTCCTCATTCGAAAACAAAGGGAAAGATACGGCCTGAGGGATATGACCCTGGACATATTCGCCAGGAGATCGCACATCCAGAACCGGCAATAAACGGTCGCGCAGCGACAAAAAATCCGCTATAGAGATATAAGTTACCACCGGTCAAAGGTATAAAAAGATGTACACCATTAAATTACTTCAATCGCTTTGCTTTTCAACCACCCGACGCTTCCATTTCCGAGTTTAACACGCACCCATTCGCCCACATGTTCCGTAATCTCCACTTTTGTTCCTTCATGAACCACAAAAATATCTATGCTATCGTCGGCAGGAGAACTTTTGGCTGTAGCAGTCGGGGCGAAAACAATCGCATGTTTATGTGCAGTCAATTGTTGTTGAGAGGCGACAGAAAGCACCACGGTGAGAATAAAAAAGACCATTCCGGTAAGAAACCCGTAAAACCCGACTTTTCGCAACGTCATGCCCGATATAAAACGGTAAACCAAAAATAAAACTGCACTAAAAGCAAAAACACCCAGAGATAAAATCGCCCAGCCACCAGGGGGAAGGAGAATCAGAAAAGAATTCCACCAGCGTTCATAAAACAACAACGGCAGGGGCTCAATTTTGTCTACCGTACGCGATTGTGCAAGCTCCAGATTAAACAGCAAATCCTCATCACCGGGTATCAAAAGACGTGCTTTTTCATAATAAAAAATAGCCAACGGAATATTATGCTGTTTATAAGCCGTATTTCCCATATTATAGTACACTTCTCCGGAAGCATAACCGGATTCAATGATTGTGGAAAAATAACGCATAGCATCGGCATACTGTCGTGCAGAATAGGCCTCCACACCCAGCGAAAACAACTGTTCCGGGGTTTCCTGTGCGCCCGTGTGAAAACTTATAAAGAGCACGACAAAACATAATATAAAGTATTTTTTCATCAGGCTGCTTTTTTTAGGTATTTTTCAAGTTGTGTAATAATTTGAACCGCATCAGAATAAACGGCCTGCATTCCTGAGCCTAAATCTCCGGGTGAAAAGCGGGCGTAATCACATTGTGCAACAAGAGATAAAAACCGCTCAATTACCATATCCGGCACCGTGGAGGAGGCTAGCTTTTCTTTCACTTGTTCCGAATTCAACACCGAAAATGGGATATTCAGTTTATCCCCCACATAGCCCCACAACGCATCAGAAACCTCTTCATAGAACGACTCGATCTGATTTGCTTTCAGGTATGTAGCGGCCTGGGCAAGCCTCCGTTTCGCAAATTTGGTTGCCTTCCGGTTTTTCATCCCGGCCATATCGGCCCGATTCTTTCTCCGAACAGAAAAAAGAATAAATAAAAACAAGAAAATGATAATAATAAGAACAAGCCATTTATACCAGGCCCTCGTTCCGAAGTAAGATGCATCCGGATGATAAAATCCGGAAACACCGGTTTTGATATACCGGATATCTTCACCTAACAGTTTAACCTCCTCCCTTGAAAGCCCGGAGTAGACCATGGCGTCGGAATCTGGTGTCGGATTTTTATGCACAGTAATTTCGTACGTTTCGGTACGAAGGGTAACATAGCGTTCACCGGCCGGATCAAAATAAGCTAATTCAACCGGTTGAATTGTGAAAACACCTGCATTACGCGGAATCATGACATACTCAAAGGTAACCGCACCAGTGACCGAATTTGCCGTTGTCGTAATATTCCGGTTTACCTTGGGGTCATAGACTTCAAAATCGTGAGGAAACCTGAATTCATGCAAGTCGATCAGGTGGAGGTTGCCTGAACCCGAAACACGATACTTTATGGTAATGGCTTCATTTACATTCAGGGTAGTTTTATCAATTTCGGAGGAGATACTGAATTTCCCCACCGCGCCACCGAAACTGGCTGGTTTTCCTGCTTCCGGGAGTGGCAGAACCGTAATCGTAACCGGCTCGGAAACACAATTTACCGGCACGTTAGCCGTACGTGAATTAAAAAAAGGATCATTAAAAAATGAGTCGAAGAAAGGATCTCCGGTAGACCGGCGAGATTGCTGACTGCTCTGAACCTGAGCAATCACTTCAACTTTAGAAGGCTCAAGCGTTAGTTTTCCGCTTTTTTGGGGAAACAAAACCGTCCGTTTCAATTCACCCATGGCATACACCTGATTATTCAGTGCTACCCGTTCGAGATTGATGCGATCGGGAATATCCACTTCCTGTGCCCAAAAACCCGAATAATTCGGGAAAGAAATATCACCAAATCCTGCGAGATTGACCTTTGTATATACTTTCTGGGAAACAACCAGTTGCTCCCCAATATATACCTTATTTTTACTGGCCTCAGTACGAACAAAAAGCGACTCATCCCCAATTTCACCCACGCCCTGATTAGCAGGCCGGCTGGCGGAGGATGTTGCATGCTGGGATTGTGCTGCTGCAGGTTGACGTGTGCCCTGCGACGCTTTTCCGGCCACCACCTGAATTTCGACCGGATCGGACTGCATCGATTGCTTTCGCGAAACCTGAATGCTGGCCGGCCCGATAGTAAACGAACCCGTTTCCACCGCCTGCAGCCAATAGGTATAGGTAGTGGTTGTTGAAGTGGTTGTTTTTCCGTTACGAAACTCAAAATTGCTGCTTCGGCTTTGATTCGGGCCGCTTAAAACACGGAAAGGATCCATAGATGGCGCTGAAAACTGCGAAAAGTCACCCGAAATCGTGTAAGTTAACCTAAATTGCTCGCCATTGCGAACCACTTTCGGTGCAGCAGCGGAAAAACTTATCTCCTGAGCCACACCTGTCAGCGTTGACATCAGCCACACCAAAAGGGCCAAACGACGAAAATATTTCGTTATCATGTACCTCATTTTACCAATCCTTTTCTATTTTAACACGCGTAGCTTTCACCTTTTTTTCGTTCAGTTTCTCCATGGTCTCCTTTTCATTCTGCTTTAATGCCTCCAGCATACGCTCAGCATCTTCCCTTGAAATTTGCTGTTCCTGGTTTTGCTGTTCCTGGTTTTGTTGTTCCTGGTTCTGCTGTTCCTGGTTCTGCTGTTCCTGATTCTGCTGTTCCTGATTCTGCTGTTCCTGGTTCTGCTGTTCCTGATTCTGCTGTTCCTGATTCTGCTGTTCCTGGTTCTGCTGTTCCTGGTTCTGCTGTTCCTGATTCTGCTGTTCCTGATTCTGCTGTTCCTGCTGCTTCAGCATCTTTTTGGCATACTCCAGATTGTAACGGGCATCTTCATTGGCGGGATTTTTTCGCAGAGACTCTTTATAAGCCTGTATAGCTTTTTCAAACTCCTGCTTGCTCATTAATGAATTACCCAAATTATAAAAAGCCTGCGATTTTTGATTTTTTTCAACGGCCAGGTCAGCTGCCATAGCCCAGGAGCCTCCAGCCGCATCAAAATTATCCTGCCGATACAAGGCATTTCCCAGGTTAAATAAGGCCTCATCCTTAAAGTTCTGAGGATCTTCCAGCGCTTTTCGGTAAAATAATTCTGCCTCCTGATATTCTCCGTTCAGATATTCCTTATTACCCAAACGCACCTCACGGCGTGCATTCTGCGCCTGTAAACCAAACGAGAAAAACCCAAAAATGGTGATAAGAATTACCCAAAATCGTTTCATACCTATTGTTCTTTAAACAAATTTATAGATGACAACCATTTACTTTTTCTTGACGAGATGAATCCTTCGATCAATAAAAACAATAATCCCAAAGCGATAAAATATTGAAAGCGATCCTCATAATCAGAGAAGACCCGACTTTCTATTTCACTTTTTTCAAGGGCATTAATTTCATCAAAAACCTTTGTCAGTCCGGCGCGAGTATTATTTGCCCTGATATAAATTCCGCCACCGGCTTCTGCAATTTTTTGTAACGTCGCATCATCGAGTCGGGTAACGATGGTATTTCCCTGTTTATCTTTTTTAAAACCGATAGGTCGGCCATTCTGGTAAAGGGGTATTGGTCCGCCTTCAGGCAATCCCATTCCGATGGTATAAATTCGAATTCCGTTCTCCGCGGCCATCAATGCAGCTTGATGCACATCGCCCTGATGATTTTCGCCGTCGGTAATCACTACGATGGCTTTTTCGTGATTATTATCATCGAATGAACGTACAGCAATAGTAATGGCATCGGCTATAGCAGTACCCTGAACAGGGATCATGTCGGTATTCACGGTAGAGAGGAAAAGGCGGGCAGCAGAGTAATCGGTAGTGAGAGGCATTTGCAGATAAGCTTTTCCGGCAAAAATGACAAGCCCCACGCGGTCGCCCTGCAACTTATTAATAAGCTGAGATATGGATTGGCGGGAGCGCTCCAGGCGATTGGGTTTGATATCCTCTGCCATCATTGAGTTGGAAACATCCAGTACAATCATCAGGTCGATTCCTTTTCGCTTCACATTCTCTAACCGCGATCCAATCTGAGGATTTGCCGCACCGAGAGTTAACATAGCCCAGGTCAGCATCAGAAACAGGAATTTCACATTGCCTCTGGCCTTTGAAAAACCTTCGGTGAGACGTTTCACAACATTACCATCACCCAAACGCTGAAGTGTTTTACGTTTTCGGCGTAAAATCAGCAGATGCAGTATCCAGAACAACGGGATAAGCAACAATGCATAAAGTATTTCAGGATGTGCAAATCGAAACATACGCGACAATTAAGGTAACATTTTTAACACTGTGCCCCGCAGAATAAATTCCAGCGCAAGCATCAGCATTGCTAAAACAACAAAGGGTAAAAACTCTTCACTTTTATTCCGAAACTCGGTAATATCAATTTTTGATTTTTCCAGTTGATCAATTTCCGAATAAATGGCCTCCAACGCTGCATTGTCAGTAGCCCGGAAATATTTTCCGCCGGTGGTTTCCGCGATATTTTGCAGGAGTTCTTCGTCGATACGTACCTCCATTTCCTGATAAACCGTACGGCCAAAAACATCTTTAGCGGGAAAGGGCGCGGTGCCGTTGGTACCAACACCTATAGTATATACACGAACACCATAAAGCCGTGCAATTTCTGCGGCAGAGAGGGGATCAACAGAGCCACGGTTATTTTCGCCATCCGTTAATAGGATAATCACTTTACTGATGGCTGTACTTTCCTGCAAACGGCTTACAGCCGTGGCGAGACCATCACCAATGGCGGTTCCGTCTTCCAACAACCCACTTCGTACCTCGCTAAACAACGACTTAACCACATTATGATCCGTAGTTAAGGGACATTGGGTAAAGGATTCAGCACTAAAAATCACCAGCCCGATACGATCGTTAGGACGCATATCCACGAAGGAACCACCGACACGTTTGGCCGCTTCCAGTCGATTCGGTCTAAAATCCTCCGCCAACATACTACCGCTTACATCCAGAGCGGTGACCACATCGATGCCTTCGATAGATACATTCTGCCCTTTGGAACTGGTTTGAGGGCGAGCCAGCGCAATAATCAGCAAAACGATGGCCAACATTCGCAAAACAAAAAGCCCGTGAAAAATATAATGCAGGATACCACTACCCGGAGCACCAAAGGCGCCCGAATCCGGAATGCGCATATCGCCGAAGCTCTTGCGTCCCCGCCAAAGGTACCATCCCAACAGTAAGGGTACCAAAAGTAAAAACCACAGAAAAGGCTTATTCGCAAATTCAAGCGCATTCCACATCACTACCCTCCTTTCGCATTTCTTCCCCGTCGGATGCAGGGCTGTCGTTCAATGCAGCGTTTTCTTCGCATATCGCTACATACCGTTTATGGGAGTCAATAACCAAATGAACGGATTGCGCCCAACAATCCTCATTTTCGTCAGGCAACGGGGTTACCCGGGCAAATTTCACCAGATCGGCGGAAGTAAAAACAGATGCAATTTCTTCATAATAAACACTTAAATACTGATTATCATGTACTTGCTCTAAAATTTCCGTAGTACTCATTT
>Ga0265294_10003161_pt1 | contig 21229 bp, 29 predicted proteins | sample MunlanPumphouse3_FD_192504 | JGI IMG/M metagenome (GOLD analysis project Ga0265294, IMG submission 192504) | Groundwater microbial communities from a municipal landfill in Southern Ontario, Canada - Pumphouse #3 | ecosystem: Environmental > Aquatic > Deep subsurface > Groundwater | place...
TTTCTAGTCTCTGATCATTGCAATGGAATTACCAGTCTGGATAATCCCAACGCTCAATGCCAGCTTTTCAACTTCTTTTGTATCCAGTTGTTGAATGTTAATAAGATAGTTGTTCATACCAGTTGGCCGCATCAGTGTGATGTTGTAATCGCAACGGTCACCATTGATTTTACCACCATAGATTTTCTTAAGAATCTTTATAATATCAATATTGGTAACTTTAACATATACGATATTAGCGTTGTACGATTGCTCAGCCTGTTCGAACACATGCTGATTCCAATTGATCTTCTGATCTTTTCTTACACTCATAAACTCGGATAAAATCTGTTTGGTCTCTTCAGACAAACTAAAAAGTTTGTTTGAAGTTCTGTTATTGAAAGCAGTGATGCGATCAACAGCGCTCACCCCACGATTGGGGCCGGTGATAGAAACTAGATTTTTAATCTGATCGCCGCCTCTAACAGGGCCGTGGTCTTTGAAGTACAGTGTGCAGTCAAACTGTCCATTCTGTATTGGAAGAATAATACATCCTTCGTAGTCTGCCATTGCATTTTTGAATACCGAGTTTACTAACTTGGATAATTCAATAGTCGAAGTGATCTTCGACTTTAGCAATCCGTCAAAAAGAATCGGTTCGATTTCAATTCTGGCCATTGCTTTCTGGTTTTCATTTGTGCTTGAATTTGTTGCTGTCGACATTAACAAATCCTCCCTTTCATTTTTTGAATTAAGATGCTTTACTACTTTGTTTAGATCATTGTAAATAATTACATTACCTAATTTCAGATATATAATATATAATTATTATCTAATTTGAGTAGTGTAATTTATACCTACAACTTATCACGTATATAATATATATTTTTATTTTTGTTTACTAATTAAATTATCATATGTAGATAATTCCCACATATTTATTCCAGTATGGCTACTTCAATAAATTTTCCATCTTGGTCAAAAATAAACTCGGTATAAAAACCATAATAACCTTTTATTTTTTTATCATTTACTTCTAATACAATTATTTTATTACCCTCTTCTAACATATTTATCCCAAGTTCTGTAAATAAATCTTTAACCTTTTGATAATCATTCACTAACTATATACACCTCCATAATAAATATTATTTTTGTTTACTCATTTAAACCATACTATTCTTTAACCCAAGAATCTGATCTCTTACTAAGCGTAGTTGTCTTTCTTTATCTATGTTTAGATGATCACCTTTATCATACAATACAATAAAGATTTCATTATTGTTATCTGATATGATAACATGATCTCGTTCTATTTTCTTAAGATCTATCTCTTTTGTAAATGGAACAACAAAGGTTTTAAACATCTCTACTTTAAGATAGTTCTCTAACCATTCTCTATTTGATGTACATATTTCATATGAGTTAGAATCATAATCTATAACGAATGGTATTTTAATTATACCGAATGCTTTTAGTACATCATACATAAAGTTATTCGTATGTAATAACTCTTTAAGATTCTTACAATAACCGTAGATGTTTTCCTTCATACTTTTAATGTAATTCTTAAATAAAATATTATTGAAATCCGCTACATAGATTGGCTCTAATAGATCATCTAATGTATCATCAATATACATTGACACATTAATATTCTCTATTATAGAATTACATCCCATGATCATCTTATAGTCAATATCCGCTGGACATGTATCCTTACTCACACTACATCCAACAAATTGAGTCTTATCATCTTTTACAAGATTATTTGTAAATAGATCAAATATGTTTTGTCTACAAATACAATATGGAATAGCATCACCATCTTCAATGTCTGTTCGTCTAAACATAGATACTATAACATCTTTTATACCCGCATCTAATGATACTATTGAATAGTTTATATACCCATCAGGTCTAAGTTTTACATACTTAGACAATTCATCCTCGGTTAGTTTAACTCTTTCTTTCTTTGAGTTTAATAATACATAAGAATCAGCATTCTTCACTTTTACTAATCGTAAAAATTCAATTGAATCATCTTCATTTACTTTATAGAATTTATCCCACTTATTTACACGCATATTATCTCTCCTTAAATATTATAAGTAGTATAGATTTACTATACTACTTATATTTATGTATTCTTATTTGTAATCTTGAAATAATCTACTAGAATGAACATCATAACTGTTCTGATATCTGCCATTATAGTTATCATATTCACCATCTGGTTTATAATAGTATATTTGAGCTAACTCAACATCTGCATAGATAACCACTGGTTCTATTACGAAAATTTCTAATGTCCAATTTCCTTTAAAACCAATATCTCCAAATCCAGCAGTAGCATGAACATTTATACCTAATCTACCAATTGAACTTCTTCCACTTATAGCTGGAATGAGATTATGAGTTTCAGTATATTCATTCGTTTTTCCTAGATATAATTTACCAGGAAGTAATATAAATCCTTCATCTGGAATTATAAATTCCTTTGTTTTATTTTCAGTTTTCATATCAAGTACATTTTTACTCATTATCTTATCATACGTTGATCTTTCGGTATCATTTAAACATAATGGGGAAACCCCATCAAGCTCTAACCTAAATTCTAACTCTGTAACTGATAAGATATTATTATAGATTAGTAATTTCCTATTCAAGGTTAGATTATAACTATTTGGATTAACTTTCTTCTCATCAAATGGGTTAATAATTATATCACCCATTTCTCTTCTTTTGATTATTTCTTTTCCTGTAAGCATGTTGTTTCTCCTTTATGTATTTCTTTATCTGTTCTACCTATACCACTAGTTATTGGATAAGGTGATTTAATATGTGGAGAATTAGGATATTTATTTATTGTAGAGAAGTCCACTTCAGTCGGAGGATATAATAGATCATCTATACAATAAATATCACCAATACATAATGTAAACATATGTTGTAAAAAAGTTGCTATTATTATATTCTTATTTCTTGAAACTACACACCACGACTCAGAATATGGTTGAAAAAATAACAATCCAGCATCATATTCTTTAGTTAATGTTTCTAATAATTTTCTTTCTGGGTCTAATAATATCTGGGTTCCATATGGAGTACCTATTGTATTAGAAAGAACACCTTGAATTTTACTATCGTCTGAACAACTATCAAGCAACATATCGGTTATACATCTAAATGCTTCATCATTATTCATTACATATACACCCTTTCATCATTATAATATATATTTTAATAATAAGTTACATTGGTAATTAAAAACAACATCTGGGTAGTACTATATAGGACTACCCATAGTTTATTATTTCAACAAGATAGATTTGATAAGATCTCCAGAATATTTCAATGTACTAGCATTTATCTTAGTTGTTGCATCACTAAATGGACTATCATTATAGTATTCAGTAAAGTTAAACTCTACATCGTCTTTCAAAACAACTTTAAGATATTTATTAAAGTCATTAAGTATTTTAGCTCTAGCTTTATGATAAGAATCTAATTGTTCATCAGTATTCTTACCTTTAGTATATATTTTTTTCTCTAATAAAATATTCATAAACCAAAGTTTTGATAATTCATATTTTATAGCTTCTGGATTGTTTTTTTCTGCATAGACTAACATCAACTTATGAATCTGAGCATACTCATTTTCAAAATCAAGAGATTTCATCTTTCTTATTAGCAGATTTCCATCTTTATCAAATTGTACTGGGAATTCTTTAGCTTCAGTTACTATTGAAGCCGATATGAGAGGAGTTACTATTTTTTTAAAGAAAGTTCCTTCTAATAGTCCTTCTTTAACATATTCTACTTTATTTCTTATTAAAGATAGAGCTTTGTTTATCTTTCGTACATCATAATCAGCACAACGTCCTTCATATATATTATATACTTTCTTGTTTGTAACTCTTGTAAAATCATTAGGTGCGACTATAGCACTATTTTTACCAGTTATATCTACACCTACCAATTTCAATAGAGAGTCTACGAATTGAGAACATATCATACGCATATCTATATTTATGACATTATTTGTCAAAATACCAAATAGATTAATCACACTATAGTGTGTCTTATCCTTATTCAAGATATAATAATCTACCTTTTCTGATATGGTTAATAGATCTTTTTTCTTAACAAATACTGCGTATACACTCATAATTGAATCTTTATTTTTTTCTATATAAAACTTTAAAGATTCCATAGCTAATCCTGCATTGTAAAGATGATTCTTAAAAGTATATAATTTACTTAAATCAGGTTCAAACCCTATAGCAGAATGAGAGTATTTTCCTTTTGTAACTCTTACAATAGCTTTACCAAACATACTCTCAGTATATACTAGAACAATAAAGATTGGATATAGTGCGTTATCTTCTCTAACAGATTCTACAAGTATTTGATCATTATCAACAATATTTTCGGTTATATTTTTTATATCTATTATTGTAGTATCCTTATATTTCTCTTGGACTAATCGTTTCATCCGATCAGATACTTTTATTCTAGTCTCTAAAGAAAAATCTAATTCAGGATTCCATCCAAGTTCTAATATAGATTGCTTTCTTGCATTTATTTTGTTTTGATCCCCAGACTTTTTAATAGAATCATAATCATAATACAACTCTGTTAGTTTGTGTACCCATAGTTGTGTAAGATTTTTCATATCTTCTGTTAAGGCACCATACATAAGTTTCTTATAGTTTTCAAACCATGTCTTAGTGCTTATAGTTCCATCATCTAAATATTTATTATCTGGTTGTAGTAAATAATATGGTTCGCTAGAGTGTACTCCCATATCGATCATATCTGTTGGTTCAAAGAATGGGAGATCTGCAAATAGTATTTCTTTTCCTATACTATTAGTCATATTATCTTTAAATAGTTCTATAGTATCATTAAGAGTATTCTGTATTAAAGTTTCTTCATAATTTGTAGTGTCTTGTATATTAGATAACTCTAAACAACATGATATTTTTTCCGATCTATCATGTACATGTTTAGTATATCTGCATAATTTTTCTATATAACTATCAGATTCAAATATAGTTGGTGTTAATATCTTAGGAAGTGTTGGAGGTTCTGGAGTTGTAGAATCTTCAGATGGTACAGAATTTGGTTCTCCTATTATTTCAGCCGGATCATCATCTATATCTTTCTTAAGCCATTTGGTTTTCATAATTTCATAATGTTCCTTATTAGTAGCACCAAATAACTCAAGAGATTTCCAGTCACTCTCTCTTCTATTTTGTTTTTTCATATCATTCCATTCATTCCACAAATTATCTAACTCTTGTTCGGAAGCCATTGGAATAATTATTACTCTCATTGATTCTAATCCCCATAATTTGGCCGCTTCTATTTCAGATTCTCCATATTTTAAAATCTTAGTTATTGGAGTTTTAATCATTTCATATGCTTCTTCTAATGGGATATCCTCAATTTCAAAATCATCTTTAGCTAGTAACTGTGATTTTATCTTATCATAATGCTCTTGATTAGTCATACCAAATAATTCAAGAGACTTCCAATCACTAACTCTTCTATGTTTTTTAGTCATACTATTGAATTGATCCCACTCTATTTCTAAGTCTTTTAATGTTGAGGGTTTATCGATAATTTCGATATTATCACCCTCTAATTTATCTATTTCTTCTCTTTTATATTTCTCGTTCATAATGTCAACTCCTTTATATGTCTTTATTCTTATGTTGTGAGAATGAATTATAAAAAATAGGGTAGCTAATGCTACCCTATTAATTTCATCTTCCATTCAGGAAATGTTAGTACTTCTTTGAATATTTCTGACATAATACCATTATTGGTATTCTTTAAGAAATATCCATCTACAGATTCCATAAGTTTTATTTCCGGTCTTGCCAATATACTTTTTGGTAGAGTTGAAATGACATTTTGATTTATACATTCAAAATATATTTTCTCTCTAATTTCATTTAATAAATTCATCGCTATTAAATTCATTTTTGATTCATGCATAGCATATACATCAACCACTTGTTCAAATTCTATATCATAGTCAATCTGATCTTCTTTAAGAAGTTGTTTTCCAGTAATCTTATTATAGAAATAATCCTTAGTTCTAACAAAAGCTTTACTAGAATAATCTGATAATAATTTTCCCCATATTTGGAAGGCTTCTTTTGAATCGTATTTATATATACTATACTTAACACCATGAAGAAATTCATATGATTCTAACTTAAGATGTTGATCATCATCAATAGTAATTATTCTATCAAGTGTAGGATTTCTAGCTACACAATAACCACTATTATAATCTTTATCATATTTTATAAGATACAATGAATCAATTTCATTACTTTGAGGTAAAGCTCCAGTCATCATTGATAAATCTTCATTAATATGAATGACATAATCTTTCTGACCTTCATTCTCCATCATATCTTCTTTTATCTCTGCTAATATCAAAAAGAGTTGTTCGAAATTATTATCGGTAAGTCTTATATAATTATACGTATTAAGTTTTTTAATCATATCTTCTTTAGCATCTTGTTTTTCTCTATAGTCAGTCATCTCTCTATTATTAGGATTATCTCCTCCATCTTTTACATCATGAATTAAATTCATTGGAATATAGAATACATCAGTTATCCATTGAAGTTTTTTACCATTGTATTCATATTCGAACACTGGCCCTGGTGTCATTATATCTGATGAATGAACATTTAATACTTTATCATAAAACTGTAATAGTTTCATTTCATAACTACCACAATATGATCTTATTCCTCCATCCTTAAATTTATACTCACCAGATATAGATCTATTAGATAACATCTTTTTTTGTTGTTCCGCATTGTCTAGAAGATGTTCAACACCATATTTATTAACCATTCTAACTTTCTTGAATTCTTTAACATAGACCTGTTTACAATCTTCACAACAGAATCTATCATATCTCCAATTGTCTTCATTCCATTTTGTTTCTTTTTTATCTATAACACAAATTCCATGATCCTTTTTATTAAAATAATTAAATAGAACTCTAGCAGCAGTATAATCCTTTGGGATCATTTCCTTATGTTCATTCTCAATATGAACAACTAATTTTTCTTTTGTACCTCTAAAATTACAAAATGGACATTTATATTGTTTTATAGTCTTATCTGCATTTGACTCTGTAATATAATACATTATATCACCCTCTCAATTCTTTATTATAATGTTTTGAGAATATTACCATAATAAGATTAATTACATTATATGTAGAAACCTACACTATAAACTTATAAGTAAATATATCCATAGAGGGGGTAATCAATATAAATAATGAATATTTATTATCTACAAATAATTTTCAAGAACCAAGAGTATTAACAAATAGAGATAGTTGTGCACTGTTATTGCTACGACTACTCTTATTAGAACCAGGATCAATACCAGAACAACCAGATATGGGAATTGGTATTATAAGTAGATATCTATTTGCTGATTCATCACGTATAGATCAGTTAAGATTAGATATACAAAAACAAGTAGCAACATTCTTACCAGAGCTAATAGCTGTTACTGTACAGGTGTATATGATAAAAAAAGAATTAAGAGTTCAAATAACAGTTGATGGGGTATTATATTCATTTGATACTGATACTCCAAATAAATCTATGAGTATTTCTAATTTATAAAAATATAGGAGGATGAATTATGACAGAAAGTAATAAAGAAATGTCAATCGCAGAATTAATAGGAGAAAACTTGAATCGTGTAGATAGTACACAATCAATTGAAAGTAAACTACCTATTACATCTGAACTTGTTGAACTCGATATTAATGAAATTAAACCCTATGTAGCAAAACCAGATATTGTAGCACAAAATGTGGATGCATTACTAGATAATGTTGATCTAGCTATTGAAAAAAGAAAGCAGAGAGATGAAACTTTTATCAATAATGCAATTATTGATATGAAAGAAAAAGAACTAGAAAAGAATATAGAATCTGAGGATTCGAATGTATCAGATTTCATATCTGATGATGATAAATTCGAGGATTTAAAAGACAGCCAAGCTAACACTGAAGCGGATGATAAAGAACAATTGGATGCAATCAAATTAACAATTAAGGAAAAAATTAAACCTATTGCTAATATAGTAGATCTTAAATCATTCACCATTTCAAAGAAACATGTTTCTGTTACTAGAACATTAGCAGATTCTAATCACGATAAACATATCGCTGATTGGGCGTTAATTTCTGGTAGGAAGCCAATCTCTATGTCAGAACTTGCCGGTTATGAAATTGAGAAATTGAATCCCGGATCGTCATCAAGAAATAGATATAATACATATATGGATATCTATACTATTATTTATGATCATATTATTGATAGTAATAAACCACCACTTGATATTTGGCTGAAAGGAATTAGTTTCTACGATATTCCACAGATATACTTTACAGCATATAAAGCATGTTTTGAAGGATCTAATAGTATCCCTTATGCTTGCGGTAAACCTGAATGTAAACATGTGTTTATGAATGACTATGAAATAAAACAAATGGTTAAGTATAAAAATGATACAATAAAAAAATTAGTTGAAGATATACTGACCAATAATACTAATAGTGAAAACCCAGATGATTATGAGGCTGAACTCGTTCAAGTCTCTGATAATTATGTTTTCGCTTTTAGAGAACCTACTATATGGAATATCATATTCGAGAATGCAGTATTAGACGAAAAATTCACTGATAAATATAGTGATTTCTTGGCTATTATGACATATATCGACTGTGTATACTATATCAACAGAGAAACAAATCAGCTAGAGCCAATCCAGGTTGAAGATGATATAAATAATGTATTGAAGACTGTAAAGAGTAGAGTCGTTAAATATTCAGAAGTTTTCAAATCATTAAGTTCAGATCAATTCCAATTTCTTCAGGCTTATATTAAGAAAATTAATGATAGACATGATGAAATCAGTTATATACTCCCAGAAGCTACCTGTCCGAAATGTAAAACAGTAATTAAAGAACAGGTAATGGAACCAGATCAGTTGCTTTTTACACGTCATCAGTTGGCAGCTATAGCGAATATCTAACCAAAATTGATAACTTCCTATCGGCATACAAAGGTAAAATAACTATAGAGCAAGCTATACGTTTACCGAATAGGATGTTTCATGGGTTATATGTTATGGCTATGAAAAAGCTATCAACTGAAGAAGGTGCTGAGACTTTAGCTTCTGAACATTTAATGGATGCAATTGAAGAGGGGGTACTATAAATGTATGGACATTAACAGAAAAGACTTTATTATGTCTATAAAATGTGACATATTTAAAGACATGATCAACCAATATTTTGATGAGAGTATGGCCTTATATGATCTCATTGGAGATAAATTTTCCGATGTAGATATATTTGTAGGTGTAGATATGGCAAGTAAACATTCTGAAGCGTCATATGGAATGATATTTAGTTTAGATACGTTATCTGTAGATAATGCTGTAGAGATAAAGTCTATACTAGATAGATATAAAGTATCATGCTATGATCATAACTATTCAGTTGAAACAAATATTGAAGATAAGAAAGTTCATATTAAATTTAACGAAGAAGTTTCTGGTTAATTCCAGAAACTTCTCTTTTTACATATAGATAAAGGAGTGATGTTATATGGAAGAAAGACATTTAACACTTGAATTGTTAGATGCTAAGAAACTAATTAATGTTAATGATCTAAAAGCAATAACAAGTCCTATATTTTTTATAAGAGATGGAATACCAACACCAGATGGATTATTATCTAATGAAATATTTGGTATTACTAAAGATGATAGATCAAATATATTTGCATATGTAGATCTAAATGGTATATTTATGCATCCATTATGCTATAAAATATGGTGTAGGATGGATTCTAGAATTAGAGATATAGCACATGGAACTAAAAAATTTATAGTTAGTTCAAAGGGAGAACTTGAAGAGAGTGAAAATGGAGATAATGGAATCTCATTCTTAAAGAAGAATATTGACAAAATACAAATTAAAGCTACCGGGTCAACAAAAAGAGATAAGAATATTCAATTCTTATCTGAAAATAAAAATCTTATGTTTATAAAACAGTATATTATAATACCAGCCTTTTTTAGAGACATAAATACTGATAGGGGATATATAGGAGTAGGAGATATAAATAAACTATATAATTCTCTTATCATAGCAACTAGATCTCTAAAAGATACAGCAGATTTCGGATTGTCTATGACTAATGCTACAAATGGTAGAATACAAGAAATTCTACTACAGATATATAATTGGTTTACCGATGAACCAAACTTATCTAAGAAAAAAGGTATCATCAGAAGAGCAAATTTATCTAAAACTACAGATTATGCGTCTAGATTAGTATTATCAGCTTCAGATTTAAGAGTTGAAACTGTAGGTGATCTAATGGTAGATATGGATAACTCTGCTGTTCCACTAGCATCAATATGTACAAATTTCTTTCCATTTATATCATTCTATATAAGAAGGTTTTTTGAAACAGAATTCGGTGGTGATACCGGATATGCTTATATAGAAAAAGCAACAGGTAAGATTAAACAGTTGAAAGTAAAAAATACTCTATCTGAATTTTCTGATGCTAGAATTAAAAAAGAATTAGATAGATTTATGAGAGGATACTCTAATAGGTTTATTCCTATAGAAATTCCAAATGAAGAAGGAAAACTAATATATATGTCCTTTAAAGGCAGAATATATCAAGGTAAATTTGTAGATAATAAAGATAAAGAAGATGATGACTCTATTGGCAAATCGGTATTGTTAGATAGACGTTTAACATGGTGCGATATATTTTATATAGCAGCAGTTGAAGTTTCTAAAGATAAGAGAATACTTATTACTAGATACCCTATAGATTCATCACAGAATCAATTTCCAACCAATGTTATAGTATCATCTACAAAAGAAACAGAACCAATATTATATGATAATGTGTATTACAAGTATTATCCTAAGATTAGAGAAGAAGATATAGGATCTAATACAAGTAATAGATTTATTGATACAATGAGGATGTCAAACCTATATCTCCCTAGTACGGGAGCTGACTTTAAATAACGCCGTTGGAGTCAGCTTAGAATAATAGAATTATTCTGAAACAAAAACCTCTTTAACTGCTGGAAACCCCTAAAGACTAATACACCACAGCATAATCTGAAAAGGTAAGTGCGATGGTTTTAAGAAGTATTAGTATGATTTACTATATATTTATAGTAATGAAATGGGCAATCATGCAGCCAAGCGCCTAAGGGTTTTAAATCTATGGTGAAGGTTCAACGACTATCGAAATCACGTGTGGTCAGATAACCACATGGAAGAGAGTAGAGTACACCTACTAAGGTGGAAACGGGAGGGTTATAAATAATTACCGATCAAACATCATAATAAATAAAAGAAAGGAAATATTAATTATGTATATAATACCACATAGCAATAATCTTATAGAAAGATTAGTTGTAATAAATTTCTATAATATAAAAGATAACATGTACTTTATCTCAGATTTAGGTAGAGTATTTAATATAATAACATGGAAAGAGCTTTCACAAGCCCCAGCTTCTGGGTATAGATCGGTAGCTTTACAAACTAATAATAATGAGCGAAAAACATTTAATGTTCATAGATTAGTTGCAATGGGATTTATACCAAAGACATATGAAGATATAGCATTAGGAAGAGATATTGTTAATCATAAAGATTTAATTAGATCTAATAATTTTTATTTAAATCTCGAATGGGTAACATATGAAGAAAATAATAATCATGCTATGTCGAATAATGCTATTCTACAAGATTATAGTAATGAAAGCACTAGAGGGTGGGGATCTGGTGATAAGACATATGGTGAAAATAATGGAATGAGTAGAATAACAGAAGAGCAAGTACATATTATATGTATGGGATTAGTTCAAAATAAATCTTATTTTGATTGTGCTTTAATGGCTGGATTGGAAGGAAATGAAAATGATAGATTTATTATAAGTCATATAGCACAAGGAACAAGATGGAAATATATATCCTGTAAATATAATATTCCACCTACTAGATCTCTTAAAGATTTTTCACCATATATTACACCAGTTTGTGAAATGATATCAGATGGTAAATCCACTACAGAAATAACTGATAGTTTGAATTTACCATATGAACGTAATCATGTTAGATCTTTTATAAATAGAATAAAAAGAAAAAAAACATATGCAGATATTTCTAACAATTATGATTGGTAATTTTTATAATAAGATATAGTCTGGCCTTTAATGAAAGTTAAGGGGTATATAAAAGGACGGAGACCAAATTTCTGTGAAAGGTATATATACAACGGAAGCTAATATTGAATTACAAAATTTTATGGATTCTAAAGCACACTATATATCGTTAAATGGAATAAATATGAGGACATCAAGTAATGAGGCTATACAGAGTCTATATAATTTAACAAAAATTCTTCCAGATACTAAAACAACAAATCCCGTATTCTAATATATTATACTTTGACAATGTTATTTTTTTTAAGTATATATTATATATGTGGATTATTATATTATTTTAACGGAACCATGCTTATTCGTTCTAAAAGTTATGTTCAAACAATACAACAGAAGGAGATGATACGTAATATGGATCACACAACTACAGGAGTAGAACCAGACAGTCGAAACAACTCCAAAACCAACCCAGAATCCGTTAGTAACCAAATCCTAATTAATCCAAAAAAAGATTTTTAAACAAAAGAAGTAGAGGCGTAAGCCTCTACTTTCTTGTCATTTTTAATGTTTTTTCTTGTGATTATTTAGAGTAGAATTTCCTTTAGGTTTATCAAGTTTAAGATTTTCATTCAATACCGGAATTTCATCAACTTGAATTGGTTCTAATTCAGGTTCCACATTAGGAATAGATTCATCCGATATAGGATCGATTTCATCTACTTGAGTTAGTTCCAATGTAGGATCTACATTAGGAATAGATTCATCCGATATAGGATCTAATGTAGGTTCTACAATTGGTACATCCACAATATCTAATTTGGGTTCAGCAATAGGTTCTACAATTGCAACTTCTTTAGCATTATTATCTTTATTATAGTTGGAGAAGTCTAATCTAAGTAGAGTTCCATCAAGAAGATATTCATCTACCATACATTTTGTAACAAGGCATAAACGAATCTCTTCAGTTGTAAGATCTATTCTTTCAATAGAACTCATAATTGGTGTTCTTTTAACACCATATAAAGGTTTTCTTGGCATAAGTTTAACTGTTCTTTTAACTTCCATTTTTTATTCCTCCTCATTTTCTGTTGGATTTAGAAAGTCTATAATATCATCCATATCTCTATCATAGGCTTCTGCATCCTCAAAGTCTTCTACTGCATTTTCAATCATCTGATCAAGTGCAGCCTCCATAACCATATCATCTACAGTTATATTCATGATTATTTGACCTCCTTTACTCTTCTTCCTCAATGTCATCAGGTAAAGCATTAGCTTTATCTATATCACTTTGAGTTATAAAGGTATCTATTAGCTCATTATCATCATCACTTATAACATCGATATCAATTTCTCTTTTGATATCTTGTTCTAGTAATTGATCAAAAGATTTGTATTCTCTTGACATATTCAATCACTCCTTTTATATATATGTTATTTAAGCATATTTTTGATATAATACTCAATGATATATATCATGATAGGAATACAGTAAAATAGTGCTAGATTTGATTGGTAATCTATTTCTTCTAAGAATTTTACATCATTAGATTCAAATGTTTCAATATCATTAAAATACTTTACTATAATATTATAGTAAGTATTGCCAATATCTGTTGTCTTATTATTGATTATAGCATCTATTAAGAATGGATCAAAATTTTGTATGGATTCTAATCCATTATAACTATTAGTATATTTTATAATATAATAATCTTCTTTTCTACTTGAAAAAATAGATATAGGATCTGTTATGATAGTTGCTGTTGAACTTATTCTATTCTCTATATCATCTTTAGATCTTAATTCAACATTCCTAAACATAGTTTTATCATAGTCTAAAAACATTGTTGCTGGTAGATCTATCTGATGTCCTATATAGATATATTCATTATCTCCTTCCAATAGATTATTCCTTATTAAAAATTCTATTAGATAGGGGTCATAAAATTTACATCCTCTATTTGTAAAGGTGAATGTTTGAACTCTATCATTATAGAAGAGATTTTTATAGTATCTCTTTAAACGCAATAAGATATCCTCAAGTATAATTATAAAATCGTAATCATTAGATTTTATTATAGGATTGAACTTAGTTCCTACATTATTTATGATCATATTATAAGTATCAACAACTTGAGATTGTATAGATTCATTATCTGTTTGATCAAGTTTATATGATATTTTATAAAAATTTGATCCCGAATCTAAAGTATCTGTATTGACATCTGTTACTTTAAATAGATAATCTTTCCCAGTATAATCGATTATAAAATAATCACCGGGAATAGGAACTATTGTATTAGGTAAAATTATAGCTTCACCTTCAATAGCATTTGATTCTACACCATATTCTCCTAGTTCCAAATTTACTGTTATTCTTTCTAATCCATATATAAAAAATCCTAATATTTTATTAAACCGTGTTGGACTATTTGAGCCTAGTGCACTATATTCAAGTTGAGTTGCACTGTCTAATGTGGAATTTTCTATATTATGAGTTAAATACGTAACAACAGATGGTTTTTTATCTTGCATTGAATAATAAGGATTATTCATCCGATCTCTAAATCCAGCGACTAAAGAATCTATAGTTAGTTTCTTTTCAGTATTTATAAATTTAGACATTCAATATTCCCCTTTCTAAAGGTTTATTATAGTTATGTTAAAAAATAAAGAGTAGTTTAATTTAAACTACTCTTCTTATAATAGTTGTGTTATAGTTTCATTTATCTTTTCTATACTAACGCCAAAATCCTTCTCCCCTGGAAATGTGTTTCGATGAACATACAAAGGTATTTTATATATCTCAAGAAATTTATATACACTATTAATCACATAATCTTCAACATCATTATCAATATATATATGCACTTCAATGTATATTAATTTCATTACTATTATAAAATGTCTAAGTATATTTAAATAACCACTCCCAATGATAGCAGAATAGATAGAATGAGGTTCTTGATTTTTCAAATTATAGAATACTGACAATATATCGAAAGGTCCTTCTGCTATATTTAGTTTTATCTTTTTAGGTAATGATAGATCTATATTCGTTGGTAGTGTGAAGAATCTCTGAGTATTGTTGAATTTGTTGAATATATTATAGTTTACATATCTTTTATCAATAGATTGATACACTTTTCCAACTCTTAGATTTCTCATATTTATAAAAGCATTATCTTGGGAAATAAATCCTATAAAGGATCTATCTAATTCATCAGTTATACGTTGATCTCTTGATAATTGATTTATATTATTTGATCTTAATAGATCATATAAATTTAGAATGATCTTATTCTTCAAAAGATCACTATAAGTCAGATCCAACCCGAGCCTATTGTTTATATACTTTAGTTTAATCTTACTTAACTCATTATCTGAAATGATATTGTTTCTAAGATTGTAAACAACACTATCTACAAACTTATAGTTTTCTTTTTTAGAAAACATAACTTTATTATGTTGAATAATTCCCATGTTGACATCTTGATCGTATAAACCCCACTCCATTAACTTTTTATGATCTACAATTCCTGTAGTATGACATTTTTGGCAGTAATAGAAGAAGGGTTTAGCATCGTCTAGACTTATATAGAAATGTGCAGATCTAGCATGTTTACTATCTCCGCAATACATACACCTAGTTAATATTTGACGTCTACCTGAAACTTGTTTTGCATTCGGCATGGTAGCCAAAAGCAATATAGCTAATTTCTCCGATAGCATAATGGCTACCTCCTTTTTCAATTTATTCAGTTATAATAAAGTATCCAAATGTATATATAATTGCTGACATGATAATCATAATTGGAACTATTATAAATAAGTCCCACATATTATTTAATAATATGTAAATGGTTAAATTAGAATTAGATATTGCCATTGCTATTATATTTATTGGATTGTATATGTATGTCCATACTGTCTTAGCACACATCATTAATGAAATAAAAATAAGAAAAAATCCGAGAAACGATCTTTTTGTTATTTTCATTATACTTCCTCCTTTTTTAATATTTACTTATTAGTTGAAACCCTAATAACAATACAAATATTATCAGGATTACTGCTATTATAGAAACTATAAAACGACCAATAAGTTTAAGAATGCTATAAATATTGAATGTAGAATTTAGTGAAGATTCCCATATTTCTTTTATTGGTCTCATTAACCATACAGTTATATCCCACATTAATATTATTGAACCAATGATAACAATTATTCCTGATATTTTTAATATTATCTGCATATCATTTCCTCCTTTCTAAAAATAAACAGATAGATCATTGATCTATCTGTCTACTAGAGATTAGTCCTTGACTATTTTCTTATGAGCAAAATAAAGAGTGATGTCACCATTTCTCCCATCGGTATAACTAGTATAATCTCCAAATGGTTTATCATCTTTCTTTATATATTGAGACACATTTTTCTTAAGATGTGTCTCTAATGCTTTTAATGAAGAAAACACATCAACTAATCTCTCTTCCTTCATTGGTTTTGCTTTTGTAAGCACATATACCTCTTTCATTTTACTTCCTCTCCTTTCTACTAAGTATAACTATATCCATTTCCAGTAATCGTTCTTTAATAAGTCTTTCCATGCTCTTTAAAGAATCTATTATTTTCAAAAGTTCATCTTTCGCTTCTATAAGTTTTTCATCTGTTAGAGAGTTATATCTTTCTTCTATTTTTTTAAATTCCTCCTCTATTAATGTGAAAATTTCTTTTCCCATTTTACTTCCTCTCCTTTGATAAAATTATTCTGTCTACCTATATAATATATAACTATTTTTATATAAGCAGACAAGTTTCTATAAGAAATACATTAAGTCTGATGATCCAAGCCAATGTATTAATCCATTTTTAAACTCACACCCATTACACCCATACAAACCAGTCCCTATATTTGATTTATCTGAGTGGTGAGTATTATGATTAATACAAGAGCAACATCCTATAGGTTTCCAATCTTCTCTTTCTTGGTTGGATATTTTATCCAACCAATTTGCTAGTTCTTCATCAGTCATACTTCTTATTTTATCTCCGTTAGTCATGTAATTTCCTCCTATAAGAATTCTATAAGATTTGGTCTATTTTTACCCCAATATATTTTTCCATCCTGATCTTTGAAGTATAGCACATTTCCATTTTCATCATATTTATACCATTCTTCATTTCCATCAGAATCCTTATAATGAATTACGTCCCCTTTTTCATCATATTCTAACCAATATTCAAAGCCTTTAGATCTTTTACCATGAATCATATTTCCTTTTTCATCATACTCTTTAATTTCTTTTACTTCATTCTCCATTATTTCTTCTTCTAATTTACTTTTAATACTGTTATTCATATCCTTTAATGCATCTGTTGTTTTAGTAATTTTTTCTTTCTTCTCTTCAAGTTCTTCTAATGATAATGATGTATATCTTTCTTCAAATTCGTTTAATTTTTCATTAAAACTACTACATACATCTTTTATTGAATTTATTGTTCTGGTAAGCTCGCTTTCCATTTCTCCCTTTGATAATTTAACTTCTTCTTTTTCCATTATAAATTCCCCCTTTATTTTTTAAACTAAACTTACATACATCAATATCTCTTCACAGATTATATCTGGAATAGTTTCAATGATGATACCGTTTAATTCATCATCATCAAAGTCTATAATTTGAAATTCTGAAGATAGTATTGTAGCAATAATAGATAAGATATACTTCTCTATCTTTGCATTCTGATATTTCCCCATAATCTTACTATAGAATGGTGATGTTGTTAACTTAGTCAATTCTTTCTTATTTAGACTCTTTCTAGACACTAGCCTATTTATTCTACTACTAATAACATATGGTAGTATTACCATATTATTAGATTGTAAAGTTCTCTTAGCAGCTATCATTAGTTTGACATAATCTTCCCTATTAATAGCTTTTATACTTACTGGATCTCCGAAATACTTATAGAACAAATTGAATATAAGATCTTTCTGAAATCCATTAATAATTATCTTTCCTTCTTCGGATAGATTATTCATATAGAATGATACCTCTTCATCTTTGAATGGGCCGAATATCATTTCTATTGTTTTCATTGTTTCTTCACAATTTACTTTGTTTTGTAAATAAAGACTCTCCCTTACATGTTTAGAAGTATTCGCTACATACTCCCGCCCTCAATGAGCCCCTATATTTCTATAGGATAGTAGACTATATCATCATCTAATATGTTAAACCGATCATATATTAGATGCTCTCCGCTTCGGATACCAATCGCTTGTATCCTACTCTACTCCCTTCCATACTATTGTGGTATGTGGTTTCGATAGTCGTTGAACCTTCATATCTATTAAAACTAAAAATTATAATCTTTTGAAATCTTCTTAAATCTAGCTCTATTCTTAATAGCGCTTAGAATACTTTTATGATTTAAGATTTCGTCATAAGTATTATTATGTAAACCTATATTAAGTTTATATAATACCTCATCAAATGATAAACCTTGTTCAAAATATTTACATATTCTATGAATCTGTTTATCACTAAACACTTGACTACTTCTTTGTGTAGGGAATTCGAAGTCTTTAGAAATATTAGTATATGTCTTCTTTACCCTTATACTACTAATTGCATGATTATAATTTGTTAGAGTTTTTTCATCAATGCTGTTAATATCGTACCCTAAGGATACTAATATATCTTTATAATTTAAATTACTTTCTAACCCTTCACAGATTTTATAAACTTCATCATCAGTAAATTTACAGGCAGTAATACCTTTAAAATTCTCAAATGTATATTGATCCGAAATAAATTTCCATGCCTGTCCTGCTCGTATAGCACGCAATGTTCCTTTTATATTTTTATAATCAGTAGGACCGATAGATTCGGCTATTTCATTATATGGTAGACCCTGTTCTAATCCCTTACAAATTAGATGTACTTGATCATTTGTTAATATAGCATTAGATACATCTTCTCCTTTTAGAATCAGATTATTTTTAACTGCATGTTGTGAATTGTAAAGAGGTGTACCCCATTCTAAATTATATAAATAATTATTACTTTTATTGGTATCTTTATGATTTACATATAATTCATTATAATTTAAAACTGGTTTAAATGTAATCAAAACAACTCGATGTATTCTAACAGTCGGTCTCCCATTTTCGGTCATTAAACCAATAATTCTATATCCTCTTCCATCATCGTGATCTAATAATATTTTATTAGATGTTTTACTATAAATACGTCCATACGTGCTTACCATATAATATGGCATAACTCCTGGTACTGCTAAATCTGTGATGTTTGCCCATTGTTCAGGTTCGATAAATGTAATTAAATCTTGCATTGTTAAATACACTCCTTTTAATAAATATGCTTGGCTGCTGGTTAACCATTGTTCATAGTAATTAGGGTTTCCCCATATACCATCTTAATTATTGTTTCTGTTTTTCAACAACTCCTATAATTATATTATAATAGTGTTAGTATAACTATAAAAGTTAATTAAGCTTTAGGTTTTTCCAGCAATTCGAAGAGTTTTCTATCTGTATCGCTACAAATAGGGACTACGTGTTAATCCGCCTTAGTTAGATATGATTCAAACTTATCAAACTCACTATTTTGATCAGCATCACGCTTAGATGAGGACAATTGTACGAAGTTAAATTCATATCCGATGTCAGTTACTTGATAACCCGTGTTATTAACTATACTTCTATAGTTAAAATGTATAATATTTTCACAATACTTATATTTTGGCATGATGTTTAAGATGATATTCTCTACAGAATATAAACTATGGGTGGTAACATTCTTACCTCGAATATCTTGCATATCCCATAATACCCCATGGGTTTGTCTATTCCTATTTATGTTTGAATTAGATGTTTCATATAATTTATTGTATATATCCACATCAAACATGTGTAGAACTATATCATATAATTCCAATAAAAACCCATTTACACTTTCTAACTTCTTTGTATAAATGAAATGAGTCAACAATGGAATTATGATGTTCATAATAAGGCTCATTAGCATCATTAAGGATGCATGTCTATCTGTATATTGTAAACTGGTATCTCTCTTATATCCGGTTAGATTTAAACTATAATTATCTCTATTCATTCTGGTCATCTTATATAACATAGAGCCGGAAAGAATATACCTTTTAATATCATAGAGAAATGCATCTTTACTATACGATGGAACATAGTCAATCATGTACTTCATCTTATAATAAAGTGCAAGAAGTTCTTTATCATCATCATAGAACTTCTCGAAATAGTTCATATAATGTGTTGTATGTTCTCTCATATCAATATTGTTATAGCACCGCTTTGGTGATAATATGAAATAATCTAATGATGTGCTTTCGTTAAACCCATAGAACGATGATACATCTAATATCATTGCCCCCTTGGTATGTTTGAATATTGTGTGTTCTTCTGGTAAGTAATAAATCCATGTCTCTTTACCCTTTACATCTTTTATTTTTTCACAATACCAATTATCCACTGGGATGAACTCTTGTTTTTCCATAAAGGTTATTAAAGACTCCATTATTAAACCTCCTATAATGTTTTAAAGTTCATATTTATAATATATACTTTAAATCCATTTTGTTAGTAGCGTTTAATTTTTTTTATTGCTTCTGTAGTCTTTGTTTTTACTGTTGATTTTACTGTTCCTATATTTTTAGACTGAGTTGTTGAAGGACTCGAAAACTTCTCATTTCTTATTGGGGTTTGAGTGTTCTTAGATTTTCCCCTTTCTATTCTTTTTTTATTCTTTTGTTCAGCTTCTGCCTCCTGACGTTTTTGTATTTTTGTATCAGCATGTTCTATTTTAGTAAGAAGATCTTTCTTATTGTATGGTTTTGCATTTGTTTCATATTGGATTTTGTTAAATAAACCATACTGCTTCATCAGTAAATATGCAAAATATAAAGATTTAA